>Ga0326727_10016217_pt1 | contig 15785 bp, 8 predicted proteins | sample MB2enrmetagenome_FD_207643 | JGI IMG/M metagenome (GOLD analysis project Ga0326727, IMG submission 207643) | Lab enriched peat soil microbial communities from McLean, Ithaca, NY, United States - MB29MY | ecosystem: Environmental > Terrestrial > Soil > Wetlands > Peat | place: USA: New York... | reverse complement strand
CGGGGAGAGAGCAAAATCCTGCTGGGCGTGGCCGGCTCGGGGAAGAGCACCATCCTGAAGCTGGTGCTCGGACTCATTCGGCCCGATGGCGGGCGAATCGTTGTGCTCGGCCACGAAGTCACCGAAATGACCGAGGTGGAGCTGTTCGACGTGCGCCGTGACATCGGCATGGTCTTTCAGGAAAGCGCGCTGTTTGACTCCCTCACCGTGCGGGAGAACGTTTCCTACCGGTTAAGCGAGGAACACGATATCTCCAGCGAGGAGATCGAGCACCGCGTGCGCGAAGCGCTCCGGTTCGTGGAACTGGAACAGACGCTGGACATGATGCCGGCGGAACTTTCAGGGGGCATGCGCCGCCGCGTGGCCATCGCCCGCGCCATCGTGACCCAGCCGGAAATCCTGCTTTACGACTCGCCCACCGGCGGCCTCGATCCCGTGACCTCAACCACCATCCTCGAACTGATCGTGAAACAACGGGACGTGTACCGCAGCAGTTCGTTGATGGTGACGCACCGGCTACAGGATGCTCTGCTGTTGGCCACCCATTGGTTTGACACGAAAACCAATCAGATGCAGCATCTCGAACCCGGCGCCAATATCAACATACGCACCACGTTTATGCTGCTGCGCGACGGCAAGGTCATCTTCGACGGCCCGGCGAACGATCTGGTGCACAGCGAGGACCCGTATATTCGGGAGTATCTCAGCTAGGCGTCCAGGTGAGGAAGCGGAAAGGCCTCTCTGCTTCAATTGAGTAATACCAATCTGTCATCAGACATAGAGTAATCAAGCCGCCTTCTCAACAATCCATGGGAAGGCGGTCATGGAGCGGAGTTCCTCTGGCGCTTCATGCAAATGGCGCAGGCTCGTCTCGACTGTATCCATGACCTTGTCCAGAGTGTTGAAGATTTGATTGCGAATATCGTTTTCGCGGTAAGCATAGACATATTCGCGGACCAGTTGACTGCCAACGGCGGGCCGCAAGGGGAGCGGAGCCCGACAGCTTCGCGCATCGCTGATGCGTCCGAAACGGCCCTCGTCTTGAAACAGAACACGCATCCGAGTGCCCGCGGGAAGGCTCTGGGCTATGGCTTCGAGCATTTGAGGGAGTTTTTTGGGAAGGCTTCTCCAACCGCCGGATCTTGCTTGGCGGGATGAGGACGCGGGGTCAGTTTGCTTGCGCCATTCCGGACACTCAATAGGTCAGTACAACTACCGGTATGGGACCTCGATCTCCAGTTCCGGCAGGACTGCATTGAGCGCTTCGGCAACGGTCTGGACCTGAGGATCTCGAAGCACATTGCCGTGCTCGCCGGCGACGTCACGAATCTGCAAACCACCCCCTGCAAGGGCTCCCCAGCCCAGGTCCGGCGCCTCTCGCGTACCTAAAAACTCCATTCCACGGTAGCCGCGCTCGATGGCTCGCATCAGCGCGATTTTACCTGGATAGGGCCTAATCCTGTAGCGCACCATGGCTGACCGGTGAACTTTCTCCACTTGATAGTAGCGAAGACCAAGAGGCAGTTCCCTGTCCGCCAGATGGTAAGAAAAACAGGCCGCATCTTTCGCCTGTTTTACAAGCAACTGCCACCAATGTTCTCCCTTCTTTACGGCTTTTCGCACCAGATAAGGGAAGCCCTCGTCTCTCAGTTTTTGCCGGAAAGCGCGAAGTTTTTCAGTAGATTCGACGCGCTGAACGCTTCCCGGGGCGGAAGTATCGAAGAGAAAGAGCAACGCCGGCTCCGCTGCCTGCGCGCTGAGCTGTTGCGCCATCTCATAGGCGATCAGCCCGCCAAAGGACGCGCCCCCCAGCAGATAAGGTCCCCGCGGGCAAAAAGCGCGCAGTTCTTCTACATAAAGGGACGCCAATTCTTCCACGCTTGTTTCCCGGATTCTCCCCTCGGTCAATAGCGGAGAGCGAAAAGCATAGAAGGGCTGGCCGTCTCCAAGAGCTCTCGACAGCGGCTGATAGAAGACCACGTCTCCACCGACGGCATGGACACAGAAGAGTGGGATACGCGAGCCTTGGGGCTGAATGGCGATCAAATGAGACCAGGTCTTCTGTTCGGCGGCGGCCGGCTGTTTTGCTTTACGAATCACCGCGGCGAGCTGGCGCACGGTGCGGGCTTCAAACAGGACCGCCAGTTGGAGGTCCACCTGGAAGGCCTTCTTGATTTTGACGAAGAGGCGCACGCCGACCAGGGAATGACCTCCCAGGGCAAAAAAGTCGTCGTCCTGTCCAACCTCCTTCACACCCAGCATCTCTTGCCACCAGGCGGCCAGGGTGCTCTCCAGGTTCCTGCTTCCCGATGCGGGATCGGGTGCAGTCCTAACGCCTGCCGCCGGCAATGGGTTGGAGTTGCGCGTATCAAAATCGTGCAAAGCCTGCGTGGTGGCTATCACCGCGCGCGGAGTTCCGGTCATCAGTATCTTCGTCAAAGCCCGGGTACCGTCGAGCGGGGAGATTCCGGGCCGGCCGCCGGTTTCAATCAGTTGATCGCCGCCGGCCAGGGCGGCATTGCGCGCCAATGCATTTTCCTGCGAAGCCCTGGCAAAATCCGCGATGCGGCGCATGGCGAAGCCTTCGATCTCGGCCAGCAACTGGTTCTGTTCATCGCAGAGCGTGATATCGAAGGTTTCGACCTCGCCGCGATGCGGACTCTGCTGCCGGGAGCGGATGTGACTGAACAGTTTGCCGGGAAGCGGGCGATAGACGCGCATCCTCCGGTAAGAAATGGGAAGGAAGAGATCGCCGGAATGCTCGTAGTCTTCGGTGAGATAGAGCGCCGCCCCTGTCGCCATATCGAGCAGCGCGGGGTGAATGCGCAGCGCGGATGTTTCCGCGGAGTACTTCTCATCCAGTTCAATTTCGGCCAGTGCCTCATGCTTGCCGATGCGCAGCCGCCGAAGACAATGCCAATGGGGTCCGAAGTCGAGATGGCGCTCCTGCCGGGTCCGGTTCTGCTCATTGAAGATCAATTCGCGTTCGCAGCAGCGCGTCGCGATGAGCGCGCGATCGGCTTGTGCCGCGGGAGGCGCCAGGCAGGACGCAACGATTCCGGTCGAATGCTCAATCCACTCGCCGGCTTGCGAAAAGACCGCGAAGCGAAAGACGCCGTGGCGCGGCCCGCCTTCCTCATCGCGCTTCAACTGGACCCGCACTTCTCTGGTTTCGTCGCGGTCCAGCAGGAGTGGCGCAAGAAAGAACACATCCTGGAACTCGATTGCGCCGTGGCGCGAACCGCGCGAGAATGCGGCGGCGGCCATTTCCAGGTGGCCCGTTCCCGGAAACAATCCTTTGCTCCCCTGGTCCGCTTTTAACCTGTGATCGGAGAACAGCCACTGGCTTGACAACGAAAACCGGCTGGCATAGACGCTCTCTGCCGGTGTATCGAGCAGACGCTCCTGCAGCAGCGGATGCAATGCGCCGGCGCGCGCCGCCATGCCAACTTCGCGCCAGGAGCCCCAGTTGATGACCGTGACCGGAGCTTTCCGGCTCAGCGCGAAGGCATCGAGAAAGGCGTTGGCGGCTGCGTAATCCACCTGGCCCGGTGGCGGAAAGATCGAACTGAGGGACGAGAACAAGACAAAGCAACGCAGCGGCTGACCGCGGAGAGCAGCTTCGAGGACCAGGGTTCCACGCACCTTGGGATCGAGCACGCGCGCCGTGCCTTCGGCCGTCTTCAGCATCAAGGGGCCATCGTCGAGGACGCCGGCGGTGTGAAAGACGCCGTCGATTTTTCCGAAACGCCTCATGGCCTGCGCGACGATATTTCGCATCTGCTCGAAATTCGCAACGTCGCCCTGGGCCACCAGCAGACCGCCGGCAGCGGAGCGAATCTCGATGAGCTTTCGCATACGCTGTTTTTCGGAATCGCTCAAGCGCTCATCTTTCAGAACGTCTTGCCACTGGGCTTCAGGAGGAAGCGCGGAGCGGCTCACGAGAACCAGCCGCGCCTTGAACTCACCCGCCAGATGCCCGGCAACCGCCAGCCCGATGCCGCCCGTTCCACCGGTGATGAGGTAGACGCCTCCCTCTTCCAGGCGATGATCTTCCGGCGCCGAAGCCAGAGAGAGCGGCTCCAGGGTCTCAAGGAACCGTTCCCCTTTGCGGAGCGCAACGGTGGCATTATCCCGGTTGGAGTTCATTTCCGCGACGATCCGCGCCGCACACAGCCGGAGCCGGTCGCCGTCCAGGTCCACATCGATGGCGCGGCAGTTGATCCCGGGAAGCTCCCGCGGGATCACCCTTGCCGGACCAAGCAGCGCGGCGCGGGCCGGATTGCGAACGGATTCTTCATCGACCGGCTGCATGTGGTTGGAGATCAGAGCCAGATCGAGGTCCGCAAGGTCGTGACCGGCCAGCGCCTGGGCAAGATAGAGAGGGCTATAAAAGCTGCGCTCCAGGGTTTCTTCAAGCGGCAGCTCGGAAGCCTCCACGGACCAAAGGTGAAGGATTTTTCGAGGTGAACAACCGCTCTTGAGAAGATCGTCGATCAGGGCGTCGTAATCGTCGCGCACTCCCGGCCGGATGGTATATTTGCCTCTCCTGCCCTGCCGATAATTGGAGCCTGCCTCGACCAGGATGACGTTCTGTTTGTCCGCCTTGATCCTGGCGGCAATCTGGTTGCCCAGGCCAAGCGCGTCGTTGAAAACCATCCAGCAGCCGGATACGCCTGAAGCGGCCTGGACCGGCGGCGCGGGTTTCCAGACGCGGCGATAAAACAGCATTTCCTTGCTGACTTCCGCCGGCGGCGCCGGTGCGGGCATTGCTTCGGGAACAACCTTATCCGCTTCGATCCAGAACTTCTGGCGCTCGAAGGGATACGTTGGCAAGGAAACCCGCCGCACGGAACCGGGCTGATGCAGCTTGCTCCAGTCGACGTGAGCGCCCAGGACCCAGAGCTGGCCAAGGGTTTGCAGCACGCAGCGAAGACTGGAGAGGTTTTCACCGGGATGGCGCATAGATCGAAATGCCTTGGCCTCTCCTCCGCTCTGCTGGAGGGCCAGGGTGGTCAACGCGGTGCCCGGTCCGGCCTCGATCAGAATCGGGTTCGGCTTGCGGAAGATCTCCGCCAGACAGTCGGAAAAACGAACCGTCTGGCGAAGATGGCGCGCCCAATAACCGGGATCTGTGGCCTCCTCGTCCTTGATCCAACTCCCGCTGACGCTGGAGAGATAGGGAATGCGCGGAGAATGGAATTCGACCTTGCGCAGCCGCTCTTCGAAGATGCCCAGAACGGGGTCCATCATTGCGGAGTGGGAGGCATACGGGATCTGCAGACGCCGGCAGGAGATCGATTGTTTTGCCAGGCTCTCTTCCAGCGCATCGATTTCATTCGTTGGCCCGGAGACGACGCAGAGATTCGGATTGTTGATGACGGCGATGGAAAGCAAGCCGGTAAGGGGAATTTCGCCGGCGGCTAATGGAACGGTCAGCATTGAGCCGGCGGGAAGATCGTAGATGATGCGTCCGCGGAAAGCGGCGATGGCGAGCGCATCCTCGAGGGAGAAGACGCCGGCAAGGCAAGCGGCCACGTATTCGCCCAGGCTCTGCCCCACCATGGCCGCGGGTTCGATACCCAGTGAAATCCACCAGCGCGCCATGGCGTAATCGATCGCGCAGAGTGCCGGCTGCGTGAGCCAGGTCTGATTCAGCTTTTCCGTCGCGGCCTCTTTTTCCTCCGGCGGAGGAAAGAGCACCGGGCGCAAATCGAACCCGAGATGCTTAACCAAAAGCTGCGCGCAGAGGTCGAGAGCTTCGCGAAAGACCGGCTCGCTCTGGTAGAGTTCGTATCCCATGCCGGCATGCTGGGCGCCCTGTCCGGGGAACATAAATACGATTTCTGGAACGGTCTTCGCGGCGATGCCGGAAGCGAGCTCTGGACGTTCTCCACCGGCCAGCGCGCGAACCGCCTGGGGTGAGTTCTCGATCGCGAGTGCGCGGCGATGAGGAAAGGCATGGCGGCCCACCTGGCAGGTGAAGGCAGCGTCGGCCAGGCTGATCTCGGGATGGGCGTCGAGGTGCGTGGCGAGATTGCCAAGAGCGCGCTCCGCGGCACTCCCGGTCTTGGCGGAAACGGTGAGCAACTGAAAGGGCTTGCTCTCTTGCGGGTCGGCCGGTTGCGGAGCTTCCTCGAGAACAATGTGCGCGTTGGTGCCGCCGATGCCGAGCGCCGTCACGCCGGCGCGCCGCGGCGACCCGTTGGCCGGCCAATCGGTGAGCCGGCTGTTGACGAAGAACGGGCTGTCTTTCAGCTCGATATGCGGATTCAGAGTCTGGAAGTGCAGGCTGGGGGGCAGTTGCGCGTGCTCCAGCGCGAGGACGGTCTTCATAAGTCCGGCAACTCCGGCCGCCGCATCCAGGTGGCCGACGTTGGTCTTCAGCGACCCTATTCCGCAGTAGCCGCTGCGCGTGGCCGATCGGCGGAAGGCCTGGGTAAGAGCCCTGACCTCGATGGGATCGCCGACCACGGTCCCAGTTCCATGAGTTTCAACGTAAGAGATCTCACCGGCGTCCACCCCGGCGAAATCCAGAGCTTCGGCAATCACTTCCACTTGGCCGTCAACGCTGGGTGCCAGGTAACCCACCTTGCGGGCGCCGTCGTTGTTGATGGCCGATCCGAGAATCACGACGCGAATCTGATCGCGGTCTGCAAGAGCGTCTTCAAGACGCCTCAAGACGACGATCCCCAGGCCGCTGCCGAAGACCGTCCCGCTGGCGGCTGCATCGAAGGAACGGCAATGGCCGTCGCGGGAAAGAATCTCTCCCTCGCGATAGAGATAGCCCTGCCCATGCGGGATTTCGATCGTCACTCCGCCCGCCAGGGCCAGGTCGCACTCGAAGTTCAGCAGGCTCTGGCAGGCCAAGTGAACCGCCACCAGCGAAGTGGAGCAGGCGGTCTGCACGTTGATGCTGGGCCCGCGCAGGTCAAACTGATAGGAAACCCGCGTGGCCAGCACATCTTTATCGTTGCCCGTCTGCTTGAGTTGAAACAATCCCGCCGCCGCAAGCAGGCCACGGTTGCCGAGCAGGTTATGGATCAGGTAACTGTTCATGCCCGATCCGGCAAAGACGCCGATCGATCCGTTAAAGCGCTGCGGAGGGTGCCCCGCGTCTTCCAGCGCCTCCCAGGCGCACTCCAGGAAATGCCGGTGCTGCGGGTCCATGATCGAGGCGTCTCTCGGGCTCAGGCCGAAGAAGTTTGCATCGAAGAGGGGCACATCGTCGAGCACCGCGGCTCGCTTGACGTACTCCGGGCTGGCCAGTTCTTCGGGTGAGACGCCGGCGGCGAGCAGTTCGGCATCGGAACGGGAGCGGATGCACTCGATGCCATCGCGAAGGTTCTGCCAGAATGCATCGACGTTGCGGGCACCGGGAAAGCGCCCCGCCATGCCTACGATTGCAATTGAGGAGGGCTTCATGGCATCCCTTTCAAAGCTGCCGGGCCAGCCTGCGCCGCTGGGCGCGCTCTGAAACCTGGCTGCGCGGTTGAGTTCCGGCAAGGTGGCGGGCCAACGCGCTTACCGTGGAAAACTGAAAGAGATCGATGAGCTCGATCTCCCGCCCCAATATCTCCTGCAGTTTGGAATGCACCTCGGCCACGGTGAGCGAATGAGCGCCGAGATCGAAGAAATTATCGTCCATACCCACACTGGCGACGCCCAGCGCATCTTCCCACACGCGGGCGACAATGCGTTCGATTTCGCTTGCCGGCTGTCTTTCCCGCCGGTCGTGGGTCGCGCGGACGAAAAGGCCCGGCGGCGGCAGCTTGAGCAGGGCCTTGCGATCGATTTTTCCGTTATCCGTAAGCGGCAATTCGGAGAGAAAAACGAAGGCGGAGGGAACCATGAAGTCGGGCAGCTTCGCCTCCAGCGCGCTGCGCAAAGCGTTTGCCGGCGCGGCTTCCCTGCCATCGGCTACCAGGTAAGCGACCAGGCGCTTGTCGCCCTCCCGGTCTTCGCGAACCACGATCACAGCTTGCTTGATTCCGGGGCATTGCTCCAGGAAGGCTTCGATCTCCCCGGGTTCGATGCGGTGCCCGCGCAGCTTGATCTGGTAGTCGGCGCGGCCCAGAAACTCGAGGTTCCCGTCCGGCAGAATGCGCGCCAGGTCGCCGGTCCGGTAGATGCGTTGCAAGGAAACAGAAGGGAGGGATAGAAAGCGCTCGGCGGTCGCTTCGGGCCGGTTCCAATAGCCGCGCGCCACGCCGTCTCCGCCGATGAACAGCTCGCCAATCTCACCCGCGGGAACCGGATTCAATCCCGAATCGAGCAGGTAGATTTGTGTATTGGCGATGGGCCGCCCGATAGAGACCGTATTGCCCGGCTCTCCCACGAGATAGGTCGTGGACCAGATGGTAGTCTCCGTCGGCCCGTACATATTGTGGATCTCGCCGCGGAAGACCTGGCGAAGATGGCGGATGAGAGAGGCAGGCACAGCCTCTCCACCCAGCAGAATATGCTTGAGCTGGCCGAGCGCGGCGAAAGCGCGCGCATCCAGCGTCAGGATGCGGGCCAGGGACGGGGTCATTTGCAGGTGGGTCACGCCATGCCGGGCGATTTCATCCGCGATCGTGCCTGTCCCCTCGTCGCCATGCAAGACCACCTTGAAACCGCGGGTCAAGGTCCACAGCAGTTCCAGCACCGAAATATCGAAGGCCACGCTGGTAACGGCGAGCCAGACCCCGGGTTCGCTGCCGATAGCCCGGTCCATGCCGGTGAAGAAGTTGACCACGTTGCGGTTCTCGACCATCACGCCCTTGGGCTTGCCGGTAGAGCCGGAGGTATAGATCAGATAGGCCAGATTCCCGCTGGATGCTGAGGGGGAAACGGCGTTCGATGAATAATGGGCGATTGCGGAATCGTTGGCATCGAGGACGGTCAGGCGGCTCCGCCCCAAACGAAGCCGCTGGCGCGTCTGCGCTGCGGTGACCAGAACCATCATCTCCGCGTCTTCGATCACCAGGGCAAGGCGCTCTCTAGGATAACCGGGGTCGAGTGGAACGTACGCTCCGCCGGCCTTCAGAATGGCGAGCAGCGCGACGACGAGAGACTCCGAACGTCCCAGGGCAACGCCAACCGGCATATCCGGCCCTACGCCGAGACTCCGTAAATGCCGGGCTAGCCGATTGGATCGTTCCTCGAGTTCGCGAAAACTCAACGCACGATCCTGGGCGGCAAGGGCAATCGCATCCGGAGTCCGCGCGACCTGCAGCTCGAACAGTTCAGCAATCGTGCTGTCGCGCGGATAATCGGCTTCCGTTCGATTCCACTCAAGCAACGGAACGGGTAACATAAAAATTCTCCAGAAACAGGAACTCGATGCCAGTGCCAAGAAAAGTCTCGATTGCCTCGCCGGGGGTATTGACGATCGGTTGCCCCTTGACGTTGAAGCTGGTATTCAGCACCATTTGGCGGCCCGTGGCCTCTCCCACAGCCAGAAGAAGCGCATGAAAATCCGGATTGTCCTTCGCCGAAACGGTTTGCAATCGGGCCGAACCGTTCACATGAGTAATCGCGGGAAGCAGGCTGCGCGCCTCGGGGCGCACATCGACCACGCTGATCATATAAGGGTGCTCGGCGCCGGGAGCCACTTCGAACCAGCGTGGCGCTTCTTCCACCGAGCAGGCCGGCGCAAAAGGACGGAAGGCTTCGCGCTTCTTGACCATGGCGTTGATGCGGTCGCGCATCTCCGGACGTCCCGGATCGGCCAGGATGCTGCGGTTGCCGAGTGCGCGCGGTCCGTACTCCATGCGGCCGCGGAACCAGGCGATCACCCGTCCGTCCGCGAGGAGACGGGCGGCGCAGGCGCAGGTTTCCCGCAGTGAATCGAAGCGCTGCCATTGAATCCTGTGGCCGAAGCGTTGCAGAGCGGCCTCGATCTCGCCGGTCGTGTACCGGGGGCCAAAGAGAGGGGCAGGCAGCCGGCGGTTGAGAACCTTCCCGGCCAGCGATGCGCGATACAGCGCGGCTCCCAGCGCGGCGCCATCATCGCCGGCCACGGGCTGCACATAGACTTCGTCGAAGAGCCCCGAACGCGCCAACTTGCCGTTGGCCGTGCAGTTCAGCGAAACTCCTCCGGCCAGGGCCACTCGCCGCAATCCCGTTTCCTCGGCGAAGTGGCCATAGACGTGCAAAATCGCTTGATCCAGGCATTCCTGCAAAGCGGCGGCGGCGTCCTCATGGTCCGCGGTGATCGCGGCCGACGGCAGCCGTCGCGGGAGCAGGCGTTGGTCGAGAAAAGCGCGCGTGGCGGTATAGTTTTCCCGCTCCTGGCGGGAATGGTTCATTTTGAGAATCGGAATACCGATGGAGCCATCGTCGCGAAGCTCCACGACCTGCTCGAAGAAAGGCCGGAAGCGGGCCGGATTGCCGTAAGGAGCCAGCCCCATGATCTTGTATTCATCCGCATTGAAGTCGAAGCCCAGGTGAAGCGTGACCAGCGAATAGAGAATGCCGATCGAGTCGTTGGCGCCAATAGTGCGGATCTTCTCCAGCTCGCCGTCATGAAAGTCGTAGACGCTCAGGCTTTCGATTTCACCCATCGCGTCGTTGACCACCACCAGGCATTCGTCCCAGCCGGAGGTGTAAGCGGCGCTGGCCGCATGCGCCAGATGATGACCGACCGGAACCACTTTGTCTTCGGAAAATCCAGGGAGATTGCGGCGCACCTGCTCGAGCAGCGCTTCACGGGAAAAGACTTGCGTGTAGAGAGCCGTGGAGATTTCATCGCCCCGATAAAGATCGCGATAGGGCGCATAGTCGAAACTATGCGCAATTTCGTCGATTTCGTCGATCGAGATACCGGCCTCATTCAGGCAGAATCGGATGGCATGGATGGGAAAGTCGCCGGTGTGCTTTTTCCTGCTGAAACGCTCCTCTTCCGCTGCGGCCACCAGTTCGCCGTCCACCAGCAACGCCGCCGCGGCATCCATGCCCTGCGCGATGCGGTATTCGCGCTCATCGAGACCGGGGAAAGCGGTCCGTTTGAACGGTACGGACTTCTCCAGTCCGCTAATACCTAAGACCTTCATCGTCGCCTCTTCTTACTCGCTGACCCCGGGGTCTCCAGAAAATGTGGTTTTTTCGTCTTTTGGAATCAATAACTCGTAGAGCCGGCGAACATCACAGGTTATTGATTGAAAAGGATGAATTATTCAAAGTCCCATCCTTGCCCACTCGCGGAAGCCATCCGGGAGCTACAAGTTCCGACAGGGAAATTCAGGCTTGAAATAATTTGGACAGCGATCATAACAGCATCCATTCCGGCTGTCTATCATTTTTTGCTGGAGTTTTTTGCTGGAGAGGTTAAAAAGTTATCCGGGCTGACTTTCCGGTCCGGAGCCGGTAACATTCCTTTCATTCGAATCGCGGAGTGCGAACCGCTCAATGGCATTTGCTTGGCACGATGCTTTCTCTCCCCTTCCTCTTGCGATTTGGACGGTCCTAGCTACATCATGGGTTTTTCAAACTGATCGTCCGTATCCGGTTGGGGTGCAGCCATGCTGGAAGACAATCTGAAAGACGCCACGATGATTTCCCGGATTCTGCCACATGAAGTGGCGACTGCGGAAGATTTCGGGCCTTTTTCCGGATCGCTTTGGGCGGAGGAAGCACAGAATCTGGATCGCGCATTGCCCGCCCGGCGTGCGGAATTTGCGGCAGGCCGCAGTTGCGCCCACCGCGCTCTTGAATTGCTTGGCGCTCCAGTTCTGCCTGTCTTACGGGGAATTGGCAGGGAGCCGCTTTGGCCGGCCGGAATTGTGGGCAGCATAACGCATTGCGATGGGTACTGCGCCGCGGCGGTGGCGCGCCGCGGCGATATAGCCGGTATTGGTATTGACGCGGAGCCAAATGAAACGCTGCCCGGCGGCATTCTTGACCTGATCGCCAGCGAAGAAGAGATTGGCTTGCTGCCGGGCATTGGCTCTGCACAAGTCAGTTGGGATCGACTCTTTTTTTGCGTAAAAGAAAGTGTATATAAAGCATGGTACCCGGTCATGAAGTACTGGTTGGGCTTTGAAGAAGCATTTGTGACGATTGAACCGGGCCTAAATATTTTTCATGTGCAGCTTCACTCCAGGAATCCCCACCGGCCAGTACGATGCCATTCCCGGCTAACTGGTCATTATGCTGTCCAGCGGGGCTATATTATGACGTCAGTTATTGTCTATCGGAACATGCTCCAGGACAGGGCAAACGCATCTTATTGATCCGGCCCTGAAGATTTGCATCACAACAGAGCTGTCATCCTGAGCGGGGCGCAGCGGAGTCGAAGGATCTGCGGTTGTTCTTCGTCGCTTGTGTGCTAATGCTTAAGGGCCGGATCAATAATGTCCCGATCGCCCTCCACGGTCGGTCTTTTAATACCAATCTGTCATCAGACATAGAATAATCAAGCCGCCTTCTCAACAATCCATGGGAAGGCGGTCATGGAGCGGAGTTCCTCTGGCGCTTCATGCAAATGGAGCAGGCTCGTCTCGACTGTATCCATGACCTCGTCCAGAGTATTGAAGATTTGATTGCGATTATCGTTTTTGCGAGTGTACTCCCAGACGTGCTCTGCGGGATTCAACTCCGGTGAGCAGGGAGGCACGGCAAGCAATCTCATGTTGACCGGAACCGTCAGTTCATGGGCCTCGTGCCAACCGGCTCCATCCAAGAACATGACGCGGTACCCGATTACCAAATTACTCAATTACTCAATTGCTCTGCCGGTTCTCCGGGACGCGAATAATCGCAGTCGGTATTGGGACAGGCAATGACCGGCCCTTCTTTGCTGTACTTCTGGACCAGATGCTCGTGGCCGCACTGCGGACACTTCTCGGCCATTAAGCGGTGGGCCGACGTGAACTTGCATTTCGGATAGTTTGAACAGCCGTAGAAGGTGGTGCCGCGTTTGCGCGCCTTCTTCTCCACCAGATCGCCTTCCTTGCAGTCCGGGCACTTTACCCCAATGAAGTTCTGCTTCACGTATTTGCAATCCGGATAGCCGGAGCAGGACGTGAATTCGCCGTAGCGGCCATGGCGCAGGACCAGGTTGCGGTCGCACTTCGGGCATTTCTCTTCCAGGGGAACGTCGGGCACTTTTTTCTGCTGATCCAGGCGGCGCGTGGTCTTGCAATCGGGATATCCGGTGCAGGCCATGAACTGGCCGAACCGTCCCCGCTTGAGCACCATGGTGCGGCCGCAGTTCTCGCAGTACTCTTCCTGCGTGGTTTCCTGCATGTCGGCCGAATCCAGGTCGGGCAGGTCGATCGGATTCTCCTTGGTGAAGGTGCAGGAATTGGGGTCGTCCTTCTCGTACGCGCTGCAGGCGAAGAACGAGCCGTGTTTGCCCCACTTGATCACCAGCGGCGAGCCGCACCGTTCGCACTTCTCGTCGGTGGGCTTTTCCATCCGCTTGATGTTCTCCATGTGCTTTTCGGCGTAATGGAGGTCCTTTTCGAACTTGCCGTAAAACTCCGCCAGGGCGTCGGTCCACTTCTCCTTGCCCTCTTCGATTTCGTCCAGCTCTTCTTCCAGGTGGGCGGTGTATTGCGGATCGAAGATGTCCTTGAAATTCTCGACCAGCAAATCCGTCACCACCAGGCCAATTTCCGTAGGCGCGAATTTGCCGCCGATCTTGGTCACGTACTGGCGCTCCTGAATCGTGGTCAGAATGGCGGCATAGGTGGACGGCCGGCCGATGCCCCGCTCTTCCAGTTCCTTAACCAGCGAAGCTTCGTTGTACCGCGGTGGCGGCTCGGTGAAATGCTGTTCGGGGTTCAATGATTTCAGGCTGAGCTTCTGTCCGGCTTCCAGCACGGGCAGTTTGTGCTTGAGCGCCTCGTCTTCCTCGTCCTTGTTGTCCTTGGCCTCCTCATACACTTTCAGGAAGCCGTCGAATTTCAAAACCGATCCGGTCACGCGGAAGCGGAACGGAACGGAACCGTCTCCGGGCGCGGCGTTGATGTCCACCGTGGTCTGGTCGAAGACCGCCGGCGGCATCTGCGACGCCACAAAGCGCTGCCAGATCAGTTTGTAGACCTTAAACTCGTCTTCCTTCAGATACTGCTTGATGGCGTCCGGATGACGGGCGGCGGAGCTGGGACGAATCGCTTCATGGGCCGCCTGGGCGGCTTTCTTTTCCTTGTATACGTTCGGAGTCTCCGGCAAATACCCGGCGCCGAAATTCGCTCCGATCATCTCCCGTACTTCCTGCAGCGCCTCGTCGGCGACGCGCACGGAATCGGTACGCATATAGGTGATGAGACCGACCGAACCCTCTTCGCCCAGTTCCACGCCTTCATACAAGCGCTGCGCGATCATCATGGTGCGTTTGACGCTGAAGCGCAGCTTGCGCGAGGAGTCCTGTTGCAGTTTGCTGGTGGTGAACGGAGGGGCCGCGTTGCGGCGGCGCTCCCGTTTGTCGACGGAAGCGACGCTCCAGCCGGCCTTTTCCAACGCCTGGCGGATCTGTTCGGCCTGCTCGCCGTTGGTAACCTCGGCCTTATCCTCTCCGCGCCCGATCAGGCGGGCATCGAAGGCCGGCGGCTTGTTGGCGCCCAAATGGGCGTCGATTGTCCAATATTCCTGCTTCTGGAACGCCTTGACTTCGCGCTCGCGTTCCACGATGAAGCGCAGGGCGACGGTTTGCACGCGCCCGGCCGATAGCCCGCGGCGGACCTTGTCCCACAACAGGGGGGACACCTGATAGCCCACCAGACGGTCGAGCACGCGCCGGGCCTGCTGCGCGGCCACCAGGTTCTCGTCGATGTCCCGGGGATGCTTGAACGCCTCTTCCACCGCGCGCTTGGTGATTTCGTTGAAAGTGACCCGGCGAATCACAACGCCGCCGCCCTTGCGCTTCTTGCCGTCGCCCCCGAGTTCCCCGGCCAGATGCGCGGCAATGGCTTCGCCTTCGCGGTCCGGGTCAGGCGCCAGGTATATGGCATCGGCATCCTTGGCCAGCTTCTTCAGCTTGGCCAGCACCTTTTCCTTGCCGGGAATGACCGTGTATTCGGTGTCGAAATTGTTTTCGAGGTCGACTCCCAGGCTGCTCTTGGGCAGATCCTTCACATGTCCCAGAGAAGCTTCCACCTCGAAGCCCTTGCCAAGATACTTCTGGATCGTCTTGGCCTTGGCCGGTGACTCTACGATGACTAGACCTTTTGACAAAACTTGTCCTCTTCTGTTGTTGCTTCCACTCGCTTTTGCTTTGAAACTAGCACGAATGGGTTCGAACGCGCAAAACGGTTTACAGTTTACAGTTTACAGTTTGCAGCTTTGGACCGGCCTGCTCCAGAACGTTTGTCCTGCTGTGCGGCGACTGAAAAACGTGAGCTGTGAGTTGCCAACTGCTCAAGAAAAGTTGGCGGTATGCAGCTCTCAGACGAACCTTTGCGAGCGATCATCTATTCCAAAGTCGTCGTTCTGACCTTGGTCAGTAAGGTTACGAGCATTCGTTTTACATCGTTGGCTTCCGTCGAGAGCCGCGCATACTCAGTTTCGGGGAACAGTTCCAAATCGCGGGAGAGAAGCAAGTGATACTGCAATTCACTGGCTGAGCCGACTGCAATTTGCAGAAAACGGCCGAACTCCGGGTCTGTGCGGCCACATCCCTCAGCGATATTTGCGCCGATGGATGCGCTACAGCGTCGAATTTGGCTGGTCAAACCGAACAACTCCTGCTTTGGAAACCGCTGTGTGCAGCGATAAAGATCCAAGGTCAGGCGATGCGCCTTGTTCCACACTTTCAGATTCTTGAAGTTCTGCAAGAGATTCGCCCTCCTGTCGTCTGG
>Ga0326727_10016216_pt1 | contig 15786 bp, 10 predicted proteins | sample MB2enrmetagenome_FD_207643 | JGI IMG/M metagenome (GOLD analysis project Ga0326727, IMG submission 207643) | Lab enriched peat soil microbial communities from McLean, Ithaca, NY, United States - MB29MY | ecosystem: Environmental > Terrestrial > Soil > Wetlands > Peat | place: USA: New York... | reverse complement strand
TTGGCTTCGTCGTGCGGTAATTCGGGCACAACGGGCGGCGGCGGCGGGATCACCTCACCGAGCACGCGCCGCACCACCCAATATCCACGCTTCACGGGACTGGTGCGCAGGCCGGGCGCATTCTGGGTCAGGAAGGCCGCCATGGGCAGGATACCGCCGCGCCCATATTTATCGGCATCGTCGACGCGCACCCAGGTATCGTTGTCACCTTTGACCTCAGGCATCGCATAGTGTTTCGCGAGCACGGGATTGACGAACGTGTAGTTGCCATACAGCAGGTCGAGCACGGAGCGATCATTGTTGATCACGTCCTGGATATAGCGGACCGGCTCCTGGAACATGGCTTCGCGGAGATCGTTATTAAAAGTGGGGAAGCGGTCGCGATCGACCGAGTTGATGGTTTCGAAGCGGCGGAAATCGAGCCAGTTGCCGCCAAACTCGGTAGCCATACCACGCACACGTTCGTCTTTCAGCATGCGGCGAGTCTGGGCCAGCAGAACTTCAGGTCTTTGCAGATCGCCTGCCGCGGCGTGTTTCAGCAACTCGTCGTCGGGCATGCTGGACCAGAGGAAATAACTCAACCGGCTGGCCAGCGCATAGCTCGAAAGGGGCTGGCCCTGTGTACCGCCAGCGGTTTTAGTGGAAGCCTTGAGCGCCGCGGTATGGATCAGATTTCCTGAAGACATGCCAGCGTTGTTCTGCAAATCGATGCGATAGAGGAAATCGGGCGACATCAGCACGCTGGCGATGCAGTCGCGAATGGCGTCTTCATGGGTCAGCTGGTTCTTCTCGCGCAGCGTGTGGTAGTAGGCGACCATATCGTTGCGCTCGGCTTCGGTCAGGGGGCGGCGATAGGCGCGGGCAACAAAGCGGAGAAGCGCTTCGAGGTGTTTCGGCTCGGCATCGACGCGCTCCTTTTCGAGCATCCGCAGAGTGGCGTTCATGCGGTCGAAGTGATCGCGGATGGCCAGCACGGCGATGGGATTATCGGACGCGGTCGCCTTGGCGATGTAGGCATCTTTCAGGCCCATGATGACGGAAGTGTCGGTAATGGCGTGGTCCGGCGGGCGCGCACAGGAGGCCTCGGCGCCGTGACCCAGAATTTCACCGCACTCGTTGAAGTAGTACTGGGTATAGGTGCGCTCGGTGAAGTGGGCGATGTAGTCGAATTCGTTCCAGAGCCGGTCGAGTTCCTTCTGACCCTTCTCGTCGAGGATCAGTTCGGAGAGCGCCGTATCGTCGCGGAAATAGCCCACCACGCTGTGATAGCCCGCGCTCAGGAGACGTCCTTTGTCCTCCGAATCGTCGGGGAAGTAGCGGCCGCGCTCGGTGATGTAGAAAGCATCGGGAAAGACCGAAGCGAGGCGCGAGAAGGCGGCCTCATAGCGGGGACGCTCGGCTGCGGGAACCACCAGATCGGGATCGCCCGCACGGGCTTTCGCCGAAACGAGGGCCCAATGCGCGGCACCGTCCTGGTGAAGGCCGGGCATTTTGGGAATCTCGGGAACCACCGGAGGCGGATCGGTATCGTTACGAAGATCGTTCGGATCGCTCTTGCGCCGGTTCTCCGCGTACTCCTTCATCTTCCAGTTCAGCAAGGGCTGCGATGCGCCGGGCAAACCTTTCACGATGGGGGCGGCAAACTGCATAGCCGTATGCTGGCGGATCCGTACCACGAAATCGCGCATTGCAACGCACTGGGCGCGAAGGGCTTCGGCCTGAGCCGCGTCCTGACTGGGAGCTGGCAGCGCGGCAAACATCGTCTGCAGCTTGAGGACCGGACCAACGGTGTCCTTATCCTGCAGGGTTTGCCAGACCATGGGGAGATACTTCTGGCTTAATTTCGATTCGGCGGCGATGGAGGCCAGGGTGGCGTTGGGTTTGCCGAGCGCGGCACGGTGCTTGTATCGCCAGGCGGCCTGGAAGTAATCCGCATAGTCGGTATCCTGCCGGTAATAGAAAGCGAGGATGCGCTGAATGGCGTACTTCTCACGATCCGTCTCAACCAGCATCGGGTAAGGCGCAAAATCGATGCCGTCGGGTGAGAGAACCATGTGATCGGCGACACTGCGCGCGGCCTGCAGGTACTTATTGAGCAGCGCGGACGACATGGTTAAGGACTCGCCCGAATTGTCGAAACCGGCGGGATTGGCCGGATCGACGGGAAATTCCTTAGTGGGTTGCAGATCCTGGCCGGTGAGGTCGCGCACAGTGTAGTTGTATTCGGCGTTACTGAGGCGCCGCGCCAGCACCAGACCGGGGTCTCCCGCCGACTTTTTCACCTCTTCGGCGCGCACGGCCTGAATCCACTCAATGACGTGCTGGCGATCGGCGTCGGGCGGTGGCGGCACCGGCTTGGGCGGCATCTCTTTCGCCGTAAGCCGTTGCATTACAAGCGCCCAACGCGGATAATCCTTCGTCACCATATCCATGGTGGTGTAGGATTTGAGATCGAATTGGGCAGCTGGGTTCTGGCCGCTGTGGCATGCGACGCAGTACTTGGTGACAAATGGCCGGACGGTTTGGTCGAATTGCCGGTCCAGCTTGGGTGTGGCCGCGTTAGCCGCAGGCAGGGCGGCGAGGGCGAGCATGACGGGAAGCGCTCGAAGATGCATGAAGAAACTCATAGATAATGATACAGGATTTGACGGATAGGTTACCCAGGATAAAGTAAGGGGTTGGACCAATTTTGGGGCGGAGGCCACCAAGCGGAAGTGCGTCATAAGTCGATCCGGTAGAGGAAGTCGGGCGCCATCAGCACGCTCACTATGACATCGCGGACGGCGTCTTCATGGGTCAGGCCGTCCTTTTCCCGCAGCGTCCGGTAATAACTGAGCAAATCGTCACTTTCCGCCTTCGACAGCGGACGGCGATAAGCCCGCGCTGCAAACCGGAGCAGGGCCTGCAGGTGCAGCGGTTCGGCATCGGCCCGCATCTTTTCCACAGCCCGGATGGTCGTATTGACGCGCTCGAAATGGTCGCGCGCGGACTGGTTGGCCAAGGCGTTGTTGGCGGGCGCAATCTTCGCCAGATAGGCATCGCGCACGGCGAAAATCACGCGGGCGGCGGTGATGCTTTCGCCGGGCTTCAGGATGTCCTTTTCGTGACTCTGGCCAAGAATCTGACCGCTCTGATTGAGGAAGAATTGGATCCACGTCCGGGTGGTGTAATCGGCAATGAAGTCGAATTCGTCCCAGAGGCGATCCAGCTCTTTCTTGCCCTTTTCATCGAGGATCAGTTCCATTAGCGGGATATCGTCGCGGAAATAGCCCATCACGTTGTGGAAGCCGGCGCTCAGCAGTCGTCCCTTATCCTCGGAGTCGTCCGGATAATAACGACCGCGCTCACTGATGAAGAAGGCGTCGGGAAACACGGAACAGAAACGTGCGAAGGCAGCCTCGTAGCGGGCACGTTCGGCGGCGGGCACCACCAGATCCTTATCGCCGGCGCGCGATCTGAGCTGCAGGGCGATATTGCGCGGGGCAGATTCCTCTTCGAGCCGCGGATAACCCGGCATCGGGGGCGCGACGAGGGGCGGATCGGTGTCGTTGCGCAGTGCGTTGCGGTCGAAATCCCGGCGGTGCGTGGCGAATGCCTGGAGCTTCCACGCCATCAAGGGCTGCGAGGTGGCACGAATGCCGGGCACCGCCGGAGCGGCGTACTGCATCATGGCGTCCTGGCGAATGCGGATTACGAAATTGCGCATTTCGATGCACTTAGTACGTAAACTGTCCGGCGCCTGGTTGCTGGCTGGGGCAGGCAGTTCGCGGAACATGGTGCGGAGCCTGGCGATGGGGCCCACTGCATCTTTATCCATATCCACGAGAATCTGCCAGATCAGGGGCAGATATTTCGGGCTTACCTTCGTCTCGGCGGCGATGGCGGCCAGTGTGACGTTGGGCTTCCCGAGGGCGGCGCGGTATTGGAATCGCCAGGCGGCCTGGAAGTAGTCGGCGTAATCGGTGGGCTGGCGGAAGTAGAAGTTTACGATGCGCTGGATGGCATACTTCTCGCGATCCGTCTCGACCAGCATGGGATAAGGGGCGAAGTCGATTCCATCGGGGGTCAGGACCATGTGATCGGCAACGCCGCGGGCGGCCTGGAGGTACTTGTTGAGCAGCGCCGACGACATGGTGAGCGACTCGCCGGAGTTGTCGAAGCCCTCGGGATTGGCGGGGTCGACGGGAAATTCGCGGGTAGGCTGGATATCCTGGCCAGTGAGATCGCGGATGGTGTAGTTGTATTCGGCGTTACTCAGGCGCCGCGCGAGAACGAGACCGGGATCGCCGGCGTTCCTGCGGACCTCTGCGGCGCGGACGGCCTGAATCCAGTCGATCACCTGCTGGCGGGCTTCGGCGGGTGGAGGCGGCACGGGTTTGGGGGGCATCTCCCTGGCCGTCAACCTTTGCATGACCAGCGCCCAGCGGGGATAATCCCGCGTGACCGTTTCCATGGTGGAGTATTGTTTGAGATCGAACTGGGCGGCGGGGTTGGCGCCACTGTGGCAGCCGACGCAGTATTTGGCGACGAAGGGGCGCACGGTTTGCTCGAACTGGTGATCGAGGGGTGGAGTGGCGGCGCTGGCGACGGGCAGGGCGGCGAGGACTAAGAGGATTGCGCGAATGTGCACCATGGGACCCATCCTCAAGACTAGAGGGTTTGAGGGGGTGTTGGCCCCTGCCAAAGTGCAGGGTTGCGGGGTCGAAACCCCAAAAACATTGAGAAATCCAGGTCTGTTCGGCATTGGCGTATTTTGAGATCGGGTGCGCACCGGAAGTGGTTGGGTGGCGGGGTCGTCGGATGACCTCCCCTTTGTTTTGAGCAGGTTGCTGGGTTCGTTCCGCAAATAACATACTTTATTTTCCCGAGCGGCACTCTCGCAAGAGCGTAGGAAGGCTGTTTATTCCTGATGGAGAGTTGGTTCGAGAGCTTCATGCCTGACCTCATACTTGCATCGGTGCGTGCGCAGCTTCACCGGGAATGGGCGGATGGCTGGGCTCATTTGTTGATTCGGCGGCAGTTAGCCAGGCGAAAATACTTTGCAGATTTCTGTCAATGGCCCACGGCGGGTTGGCGCAACGGGGGATGAAAACGGTCTCAGCCAAAGGTTAATCTGTGTTTGCCGGGAGCAAAAAGAGGCCGTCTCCGGTCTGGAGCCTCTGAGTCCGATTGTCAATGTGGCCCGGGCGCCCGCATGCAGTTGTGCACGGCACAACGGATTGTCGCCTCTGCCGCGAGGCAGGGAGCACGTGAAGGAAAGTCGAAGGTTCTTCCAGGCGTCCAGCGCTCGCGGCAGAAGGAGCGTTATGAAATTACTATATCGCTGCTGTGCGGGCATGGACATACACAAGGAGTCCGTCAGCGTCTGCGTCCGTCGCCGTGTGCGCGGCAACAGCAAAGTGGAGACCGAAGAAGCCGTCTTCGGCACCTTCACCCAGGATTTGGAGCGGCTTCGGCAGTGGCTGAAAGAGCGCAAGGTCAAACAGGTCGCCATGGAATCCACCGGCGTGTATTGGATACCGGTCTGGAATGTGCTGGAAAGTGGCAAGTACAAAGTGGAAATGACGCTGGTGAATCCGGCCAACGTACGCGCCCTGCAGGGGCAAAAGACAGATCGCATCGACGCGCGCCGCATCGCCGAGTATCTGCAATACGGCCTGCTCAGAGCGAGCTTCGTTCCGCCACGACCGGTCCGCCAGATGCGGGAGCTGACGCGCATGCGGGTGCATATTCAGCAGGACCGCAACCGCGTCATCAACCGGATCGGGCGGCTGCTGGAGACGGTCAATATCAAGCTTGGTTCGGTGGCGAAAAAGATCACGTGTAAGAGTGGGCGGGCGATTCTGAATCGACTCGCAGCCGAGTCCCAGCAGCCGGAGCAGTTGGCGAAACTGGCGCTGGGGAGATTGAAGGAGAAGATTCCGCAGCTGATTTTGGCCCTGGATGGGCGGCCCGACGAACACTTCCGCTGGCTGCTGTCCCGATTATTGAAGAAGCTGGAATCGCTCGACGCGGAACTGGCAGGCATCGATGCCCGGCTCTGTGAGCAAACTGCGGAGCACGAGGATCTGCTGCGCCGGCTCTGCACGATACCCGGCGTTGAGATAACGACGGCTCGTGTGCTGATCGCTGAACTTGGTACCGATATGACCCAGTTCCCGAGCGCAGCTCACGCAGCCAGTTGGGCGGGTTTATGCCCCGGCAATGCGCAAAGCGCCGGGAAGCGGTTCTCCGGCCGTACGCGTAAGGGTGACCGCTACGTGCGCCGCATTCTGGTGCAGAGTGCATGGGCGGCAGCACGTACGCGGGATTGCTTTCTCGCCGCTGTGTTCAACCGGGTCGCGCATCGGCGAGGCATGAAGAAAGCCGCGGTCGCCGTCGCGCACCGGATTCTGGCGATTGCGTGGTCGATCATCCGCAATGGGACCGAATATCAGGAACGCGGCGGCGACCACTTTGATCGGCTTCATCCCGAACGCACCGCCAGAAAACTACTGCGCCGGCTGGAACGTATCGCCTCCGAGATCGCGCTGAAGAGACCGGTTGGGCGTCCCCGAAGCGGCCCGAAGGAGCCCATACCCCTAAGTAGTTGCGAACGGTGTTGGCACTTCGGAATCAGGGACTGCATTCACCTGATCAAACGTTCAAAAAAGACGTGATTAATTTGTGGTGGTCCATCAGATTCAGTGGTATAGAGCGGCAGGTTTTCGAAGGATGACCGCGCGGGGATTGCCTGGCACTATAACAAGGAGAGAAGTCTCATAGGAAATCGGCGATTTCAGGAGCCCCGATTCTCTATCACGGCGAGGGTATACGCTCTTATTTTCGGTAACGTGCCGTTTGCGGGCGTGATGTACCGGACGCGGTGTCTTTGGGATGGTGGGGCTGCATGTCCGGCAAGCAACTGCGTGCCGACGGGATTGATGTGCGCATGATTGAGAATGCTTCGCAGGGTCCAGACCGGTACTTCACGGCGGTGCGGCATGATCGCTGTGCCGGTGCCCTCAGGTGACAGGCGCGCGCACTTCACGTGACTTCCTCTCTGGCCCGACCTCTTCAAACCGGCGGATTCAAGGCGACGCTTCATGTCGCGAAAAGCGAGCGGTTTAAGCCGCCCCAACCTCCACCCCAATTTGACGCACGCGCAACCCGAGGCTGCTTGAATCGGCGCTATTCTCTAATGCTTTGCAGGCACGTATTTGATGAGTTTCTGCTGCCCGACCACCGCTGCGTAGATATTGCCTTTGGCATCCGCGACCACGCCCTCCGGGCCGCTGGTGTCCGACATCGGTAACGCGCTGCTGTTGGCATAATGATCGTCGCTCTCCGGAGTCGGCATAGTATCCGGAATGAACGCAGTAACCTTGCCGTCCTTGATCCTGCCAATGCGGATGCCGCGAGTAAAGCCTGGATTGTTCTTTTGGTTCGACTGCGAATCGGCCGTATAAATCATGCCCCTTGAGTCGATGAAAATCCCGCTTGGGCCGCCGAATTGCTTCCACTGTTCCAGAAAGTTCCCGTCCTGGTCGAAGATCTGAATCCGGCGATTGGCGCGGTCGCCTACGAACAGGCGCCCTTTGGAATCGAAAGCAAGCGCATGGGGAGTGTCGAACTCGCCGGGGCCGGTGCCTTTCTTTCCCCAGGCTTTGATGAACTTCCCGGTACCCGAAAACTTTACGACCCGGGCGTTCGTGTTTCCCCCGTGTCCATCAGCGACGAAGATGTCTCCGTTGGGCGCGACGATGACGGCGGAGGGGCTGTTGAAAGTGTCCGGACCCTCGCCGGTTACTCCTGCCTTGCCGAGCGTCATTAAAACCTTACCGTCCGGGCTGAACTTGGTAACCTGGTTGCCTTTTCCGTCTCTGGCCACCTGGTCGGTAACCCAAAGGTTTCCGTCTTTGTCGACGTACATGCCATGAGGCGTCGCAAACATCCCGGCGCCGAAGTTTTTGAGCAACTTCCCGGACGGGTCGAATTCGAAAATCGGGTTGTCGGTGCTGGCGGCGCAGGAATTGGCGCCACACCGATCGGCGACCCAGATATTTCCCGTCCGGCGGTCGATAGCGATCGCGCTGGCCGATCCCCACTTTCTCCCGGCCGGGAGCTGCGCCCATTGATCGTTGGCGTCATAAGGGTTCGGTTGGCAAAATATCTGCCCTGCTGAAACCAGAAAAAGGCATAACGTAATGGTTCTCATCGGCGCTCCAACATCTCTTCTTTTTGTAACCAACGTTCATACTACAACCAATCTCCAGGCCGCGAAACCGGCATGTGCCGTCGCCAGTTCGCAGATCAGGCCCCCTTGCCCTCCGAAACGGCGGTCGCGGAGATCACCTGTGATCTGTCGCGAAGGCCCGCGCCGCATTCGACTGAAAGTGTGGTTTGGGCGCGGCTAGTGGCCTGCAGCAAGATGTTGCGGAAGCAAGGTGAAGTGGACCGGATCACGGCGGCTGTTCGGCCGCCTGATGCCGGCGAGGGCCGCGAGCTTATCAACGGTGACGCGCTTTCGATTCAGGCGGGCGCCACGGGGCATGGCGACAGCCGCATCAAAAGCGAGTCCGATCTCATGGTCGGAAGCCGGGACCGGTTGCTGTCTGGCGAGCAGTTGATGGCGCCTGAATTCGGCCCCCACTTCCTCGCGCAGCGCCTGGCAGCCGGCGGTCCGGTTGTTGCGGAGTTCCTTCATCCACTTGACCCAGACATCGTGGAGATGGGCCTGATAGGCTGGCGGACGGTAAGCGGATTTCAGTTCAAATGTCCCGCCTGACGAGGTCACGAGGTCCCGGAAAACGTCCAACGCCTGAGCCGTGTCCGTCATTAGGCCCTCGACGTCGGCGGGGACGGATTCGGCGTTGTTCTCGAATGTCAGGGCTTCGGGGTCCTCGATCTCGGGAAGCGGCGCCACTTTGCAGCCTGCCAGCATCCGGATGCGGCGGGCGGCACTGAGTTCCGCGTCCAAAATCGCGCGCGAAATGGCATGGTCCGCAAGAACCGGCAGCGGCTCCTCTTCCATGGCTACGGTGGCCGTGACGGAAGGGAAGGTGTCGGTCGCGCGCATGCACGCACAAACGATCGAGGAAAGAATAATTTGCCTTACGATCCGACGCAAAACGATTCCATACTCCCGGGGGCTCGGTGGCACCCACGATTTGAACTAAAACTCACACTGTAACACTGTCGTATCGATGGATCAGGCTGGTGTGACCCGTGCCATTCGCGGCAAAGGGTTTCGACGAGGCGCTCGCCAGAGATATCCTTCGGCAGTTTCAGGCGACGGATAACACTCCGTCGCGGACCAAGGTGGAGGGCGCATGGGTGTGACGACGAACGGCAAACCGGCTTATCGACTTGCCAGGGAACCGTATGCCATCGTCTTCCTCACCACCATGATCAGCAGAGGAAGCCCTCCAACCGCAACCAGAGCCGCCGCTCGACGTATCTGAGACCAGGAGGTTGGAATCGCCGCAGTAGAAGGGGCGCTCACCGGACGCCATAGTCTGCATGCCAGGACACCAATGCAGAACTGGCTTGCGATAAGGAAAAACGGGCTTATGGAGACGTCCGACAGATCGGATAGGTTGTACGGGCGCCCTCGGACGAGCATCACACCCGAATGTGAAATGGCATCGAACAGAAAGCCGCCGATATTGCTCCTGGCTAAGAAGTTGCCGAGTGTGGCGGCAGCGATATACCCCCAACTCTCCGGATAGCCATAAAATATCGCGGCGGCAATCATCGGAACGATCACGTATTGGGGAGCAACACTCGGCGAAGAGGCAAACAAAATCATCAGGTAAAAGAGATAAAGATCCTTCCCCGGTTTCCGCGCCAGAACCGCGCCTGCTATCACCAGCAACGCCATCCAGAGCCGATCGACGCTGCCTCCCGGGATGCGATGCAGATACCGATCCAACACACCGAAGTTCGACTGCGCCGCATGGACCTGCATCTGGATGGGCATGAACAGGCCGGCCACGTTTCCCGTCCATGACAATCCTAATGAACTCCTGTAGGCGAAGACATTTTTCAGCATACCCGCACGCGAGGCAGGGTCTCCCCACCACGGTAGAAAGCTGCCGAAGAATATGGCATACGCAATCACCGGATACAGAAGGCGGTAGCGCAGCTTTCCCAACGGTTTCCAGAACAGCATCCATATGGGGAACAGGAACAGTACGTGTTTGGCCACGAGCGAAACCCCAAGACAGACGGATGACCCGAGGAGGGAGGAAAGTTTTCCTTTGCCCTCGCGGATCAAAAGCCAGGCCACCAAGCCCACCAGAACCGCCACGTTTTCCAACTGCGTATGGAACCCCGAGATGAGCAGGCTGACCGGAGAAAGCAGCAGCACCATGGCGCCGGTCCAGGAATAGGTACGCGCGATGATCAGCGCGGTCAGCACGTCGATGACAGCGAGGAAAGCGGAAATCTGCATATGAAACAGTTCGCCGCCGCCCGGGCCGGTAAGACGCCCAAACCCGGATACGATCCAGGCCCATATCGGACCATATCGGTAGAGGTCCGTGTCGCTGTAGAGGTTCTTGCCCTGTGCGAGTATGTCGCTGAACAATCGCCACGTATCGAGATCGTAGTTATGGCCCACGCTGCCCAGCGCGACCTTTGCCAAAAACGAAAAAACCGCCGCCGCGGTAAACAGCCGTTTTTCCCGAACAGACAAAGCCGAGCGCTGCAACCCGATGACCACGATAGCCGCAGCCACCGGGAAAAAGACGATGTCGGCCGCAGCCGCAACCGTTGGGATCCAAATTGTCATGGCTTCACCTGGCTGGTGAGAGAGGCAATAGTCCTGAGCCAGCGATCCCAGGCTTGGGGTCTTACGACCCGCAGGGAACATTGTAGCAGCAGCATACGGCGGCCGACACGAGAATTGTCCATCCTGAAACCGAATCCGTTTCATTTCAAGATAATGCTGAAAACAACGGAAAACCAGAGCAGCAAACTGCGGCAGGAAGCGATTCCCAAATAGAGATGCCGAAGAGCTTTCGCCCGGCCGGAGGGCGAGAGTTTTAGCTAAAGCATACAGGCGCTTCGTGTGGGGTGGTGCTACCATGGCCGTTTTACGGTGCCCCACGTGTTGCTCAATCATGTCGCAATCACAACAAAAGGTTCTGATTACCGGATCGGCCGGCCTGATCGGATCGGAAGTCTCGCTGGCGTTTGACCAGCGCGGATTCTCGGTTCATGGCCTCGACAACAACCAGCGCCGCGAGTTCTTCGGGCCCGACGGCGATACGTCCTGGAATCAGAAGCGCCTCGCCACTACGCTCAGGACCTATACCCATCACTCCATCGACATCCGGGATCGGGCCGGCGTCCTCGAACTGATCCGCACCCTGCGCCCCGACTACATCGTCCACGCCGCCGCTCAACCCTCTCACGATCTTGCCGCTAAAATTCCTTTCGCCGATTTCGATACCAATGCGGTCGGGACGCTCAACCTGCTCGAAGCGACGCGCCAGGCCTGTCCTGAGTCTCCCTTCGTCTATCTCTCGACTAATAAGGTCTACGGCGACGCGCCCAATTTAATCCGCCTCCGCGAACTCGACACGCGCTGGGACTACGAAGATCCCCAATACGAACACGGCATTCCCGAATCGTTCTCGATAGACCAGTCCAAGCATTCGCTCTTCGGCGCTTCCAAAGTCGCGGCTGACGTGATGGTTCAGGAGTATGGACGTTACTTCAACATGCCCACCTGTTGCCTCCGCGGCGGCTGTCTCACCGGGCCCAGCCACTCCGGCGTCGAGCTTCACGGCTTCCTGAGCTATCTCGTCAAATGCAACCTGGAGCAGAAGGAATATACGGTCTTCGGCTACAAAGGCAAACAGGTACGCGATAACATCCACTCGGTGGACGTCTGCGGCTTCATTCTTGAGTTCATCGCGAAGCCCCGCGTTGCGGAAGTCTATAATCTGGGCGGCGGCAAGGATAATTCCTGCTCCATCCTCGAAGCCTTCCAGATGGTGGAAGCCGCAACCGGCGTTCCGCAGCGTTATAAGTATGCGGATCAGAACCGCATTGGCGACCACATCTGCTACTACAGCGATCTGCGCAAGATGCGCAGCCACTATCCAGGCTGGTCGCTCACCCGCTCGCTGAAACAGATCTTCGAAGAAATTGCAGACGGATGGCGCACACGAACTGCCATCGCGCACGCATGAAAGTTCTGATCACCGGGATCTGTGGCTTTGTCGGCAGCACTCTCGCGCGGGTGCTCACCGAGCGGGAAAACACTCAAGTCTGCGGTATTGACAATTTCGTGCGGCCGGGCAGCGAAACGAATCGCCTCGAACTCCGCCGTCTCGGCGTCAATCTCTTCCACGGCGACGTCCGTTGTGCCAGCGACTTCGACCAGCTCCCAGACGCCGACTGGGTGATCGACGCCGCCGCCAATCCCAGCGTGCTCATCGGCGCCGACGGACGCACCAGCAGCCGCCAGGCCGTGGAACACAACCTTTTCGGCACCATCAATATCCTGGAGTACGCCAAAGCCCGCAAAGCCGGCGTCATTCTGCTGAGTACCAGCCGCGTCTATTCCATCCCGCAGATGCAGTTGATCCCACTCAGGGAAACACCCGACGCATTGGTCTTCGACCACGCCAGGCCTGCACCCTGCGGAGTCTCCGCGCTGGGCATGACCGAGGACTTCTCCACCGCCGCTCCCATCTCCCTCTATGGCGCGACCAAGCTTGCGTCGGAAGCGATGGCGATCGAGTACGGCTACACCTATAATTTTCCGGTGTGGGTGAATCGCTGCGGAGTCCTCGCCGGCGCCGGGCAGTTCGGTACCGCCGAGCAGGGCATCTTCAGCTTTTGGCTGCACGCCCATGCACGGCGCCGCAAACTGGGCTTCTTCGGGTTTGGAGGCCGCGGCCTGCAGGTCCGCGACGCCCTCCATCCGCGCGATCTCGCGACTGTCGTCATCCGCCAAATGACCAATCCCGGTGGTGTCAGGCCGGGCAGCATCTTTCATATTGCCGGAGGCCGCGATAACGCCATGTCGCTCGCGCAACTCACTGCCTGGTGCGACGATCGCTTCGGCAAGCATGACGTGGGGAGCCACTCCGCCACCCGTGCCTTCGACGTCCCCTGGGTGGTGCTCGATTCCGCTCGCGCCCGTGAGGCTTTCCATTGGACGCCGGAGATGAGCCTGCCGAAAATCCTCGACGAGATCGCCGCTCACGTCGACGCTCATCCTGACTGGCTGAATATGGCGGGCGCCTGATGGCCACCGAACTCGCGCCTGCCGAAGTTACCGCCCTCGATCCGCTCCAGTGCGTCTCCATCGTGATCCCGGCGCGCGATGAAGAAGGCTGTATCCGCTCGACGGTCGAGCACCTGCATCTGGAGCTGGGCATCCATCACGTGCCGCATGAAATCGTGGTGGTCGACGACGGCAGTTCGGACTCGACCTGGCAGATCCTCACCGAACTCCGCGAGCGCATTCCCGAGTTGCACCCGGTGCAGAATAGCGGAGCCCATGGGTTTGGACGCGCCATCATCTGTGGCCTTGACGTGATGCAGGGCGACGCGGTGGTCATCATGATGGCCGACGAATCCGACGATTGCCGCGATGTCGTGACATACTTCCAGACCCTCAACAAAGGTTACGACTGCGTCTTCGGCAGCCGCTTTATCCGCGGCGGCGGCACGATCGATTATCCGCGTATCAAGCTGACCCTGAACCGCATCGTCAATGGCATCATCCGCGTGGTGTTTAATATTTCGCTGAACGACACCACAAACGCCTTCAAAGCCTACCGCCGCCGGGTAATTGAAGGCTGCCGCCCGCTGATCTCGCCGCACTTCAACCTCACGGTGGAACTGCCGCTGAAGGCGATTGTCCGAGGATACAGCTGGACCGTTGTCCCCATCACCTGGCGCAATCGCCGCAGCGGCGTGGCGAAGCTGAAATTGAAAGAGATGGGGAGCCGGTATTTCTTCAGTTGCTGCTATGTATGGCTGGAGAAGTATTTCAGCCGCGGGGATTTTAAGTATAAGAGGTAGGCCTGGGCTGTTATTTTCCGTATTGCTCGAAGAAGTGGGCCAGGGTTCGAATCCCGTCGTAGTAGTTTTGGATATTGTATTTTTCGTTGGGGGAATGGAGGCCGTCGTCGGGGAGCCCGAAGCCCATCAGGATAGTGGGGATGCCCAGGTGGGTGGCGAAGTCGCCTACGATCGGGATGGAGCCTCCCGAGCGCGTGAAGACCGTTGGCTTGCCAAAGACTTCGCTGAAGGCTTTGGCAGCGACCCGGATTTGCCGGATGGTCGGGATTTACCCTCAGGCCGGGGCTGGAACTGAGCACGCGCACTTCGCGTTGAATGCCGGCGACCGTTTTTCATTTTTTGCCGCCAGCTCAGCGGTCGAGAGCGCAAGGTGCGCCTTCACTTTGTCAGGACGGCCGGCGTTGGGGCTTCCAGAGCGGGGCCGGTTTGTGCCAGGAGCGCTGCCGAGCAATATCTCGCGAAGGGAAACAGGAGCAGCCAAACCCATGGACGCCGCAATGCTTCGGGTGATGGCCGCCATTCGGGGATTGAGCGAAGAGTCGGCGCGAGGCGGGAAATCCGGTGGGGAGGTCGACAGGGGGGCCGGTTCGGCGCCGCCTGCGGGCGATTCTGTCATGTCGCACAGATCAGGTTGGTGACGGTGTTGGAGGTATTTCCGCTCTTCATGTCTTGTGCCTGGAACGTCAGGCCACCGCCGGCGGCCTGGGAGCAAATGGTCGTGCAAACAGCGGTCACGGTGGGCAGGGTGCCCGAATCGGTCGCGGTCACATCGATGGTGGGGATAGCCTGTCCGCCGATTGCAATGTCCGCATTCACCTGAACCGGTCCGGAGGGAGTGAAACCGCTGCCCGTTACATGAAAGATATTGCCCTGAACGCGCGTGACCGCGATCTGCGGGTTCACGGGCGGGTTGATCGTCGCCTGGAAAACTCCGGTCGAAGCGCTGCCGTAGTTGTTGTACGCGGTGACCTCGCAGAAGTAGACGCCGTCGAGGGCCTGCGCATAGTCATACTGGATCTGGTTAAACGCGTCCGACGCGTTGCGGTTGATCGTGGCGTTGATGAGCTGGGCGCCTTTTGCGTTACCGACGTCTTCCCAAACCTGCAGCACCCATGAAGTCGCAATCCGTGAAGCGTTGGCTGACGGAGTGTTGACCCAAGGCGGCGCACTCGCGATATCCAGCCAGAAGAAAGCGGTCACCCCGGACGAGACAACTGGGGAGACACCGGCAGGAGCGTACGGCGCACCCTGGCTCATAAGAGAGCGCAGCGAAAACGGCGGCGCTGCCCCGAGGGACTTACCAACGGCCAGCGCTCCCGTCGGCAACCCGATGCCGGCGAACTGCGTTGCGAAATCTTTGAATGAGTAGTTCATACCCTTCCCGCCTCTCCTGGACCTACGTCAGATGAACCCCAAGAACTCTTAAGTGAGATGAACCCAAAGAACAACGATCCGGCCTACTGAAGCGCTACAAGAATCGGCAGCAGTCCCTGTCCCGAGTCCATGGATCGCAACGCCTTCCCAAGAACCGATCCGAATCCTTTCAGCGGATCACCGACTTTCATTGCATGGCCCGGGCGTCCCGAAGTGGTCAAAAGGTCGCCGACCGCAATCGGCCCCGCATCGGCGTCGACCTTGCAGTAGACCTTGCCCACAAGCGCGATGTTTGCCCGTGTTTCGCCAGCGGTACGCTGATCCAGCACGATAGCGGGCCGGAAAACACCGGCGCCGGAAACAACACCTGCTACCGCTCTGTCG
>Ga0326727_10016215_pt1 | contig 15786 bp, 16 predicted proteins | sample MB2enrmetagenome_FD_207643 | JGI IMG/M metagenome (GOLD analysis project Ga0326727, IMG submission 207643) | Lab enriched peat soil microbial communities from McLean, Ithaca, NY, United States - MB29MY | ecosystem: Environmental > Terrestrial > Soil > Wetlands > Peat | place: USA: New York... | reverse complement strand
GATAAAGAAGGCGTCACCATTTTGCTGACTTCTCACATCCTCGAAGAGGCCGACCGCTGCGACCGCCTGGCTCTGTTGCACCAAGGCGCCGTGGTGGCGGAGGGCAGCCCGGGCGAACTGCGTTCGCGCATCGGCGGCGACGTGGTGGTGCTGGAGAGCGACGAGGCCGATTCGCTGGCTGAACGCATCGGGCAGCGCTTCGGAGTGCCCGCTGCGGTGGTGGATGGGCGGGTGCGCGTCGAGATCGCCAACGGCCATCGCTTCATTGCCGAAGTGGTGGAGGCCTTTCCGGGGGCGGTGGAATCGGTGGGGCTGCACAAGCCCACGCTGGAAGACGTTTTCGTGCGGGAAACGGGGGCGGTCCTTGAGTAGCTTTCTTTTACCGGCGGCCACGCTGTGGCAGCGCGAGCTGGTGCGCTTCTGGCGCCAAAAGAGCCGGGTGCTGGGCGTGGTGGCCTCTCCCTTGGTCTTCTGGCTGTTGATCGGCTACGGCTCGAACGACCTGGCGCGCTTTTATTCCGGCGCGCTGGTGCTCACGGTGATGTTTTCGGCGATCTTCTCGACCATCTCGATCATCGAGGACCGCCGCGAGGGCTTTCTGCTCTCGATGCTGGTCTCGCCCGCGCCGCGCACCAGCATGGTGCTAGGCAAGATTCTAGGATCCGCCACGCTGGCCTGGATCCAGGGATTGATTTTCCTGGCCTTCGCGCCGCTGGCGGGAGTCTCCATTCGGCCGTTGGAGCTCCTGGTGGTGGCCGCCGCCATTCTGCTGATTTCCTTCACGCTCACGGGGCTCGGTTTCGTAATCGCGTGGCGCATGGAATCGACTTCCGGCTTTCATGCCATCATGAACCTGCTGCTGGTGCCCATGTGGATGGTCTCGGGATCGCTGTTCCCCATGGCCACCGCGCACGGGTGGGTGAAGGCCATCATGTGGATCAACCCGCTGACTTATTCGATCGCCCTGCTGAACCACACCCTGCGGCTGCCCAATGCCGCGCCGGGCGCGCTGGCCAGCCTGGTGGTGACGGCAGCCTTCGGGCTGGTGCTGCTGGCGGCCTCCGGCCTGATGGCGGCGCAGAAAGCCACCCACAGCGCGGCATGAGAGCGAAATCGGCGGTTCTGGCGGCGCTGGCGAGCCTGCTGCTTCTGGCGGGTTGCGCGCGGCGCCAGCCGCTGCCCATACTGGGCCAAGTGCCCGATTTCCAACTCACTTCGCAATCCGGCCGGCCGTTCGACAGCCGCTCCCTCGAAGGGCACGTCTGGGTGGCCGACTTCATCTACACCACTTGCCCCGGTCCTTGCCCCATGATGAGTTCCCAGATGAGCCGGGTGCAGGCGCGAACCGCCCAGCCAGGGGGTGTCGCGATGGTCTCCTTCACCGTGGATCCGGTCCACGATACGCCCGCGGTGCTGGCGGCCTACGCCCGCCATTTTAAGGCCGATCCGGCGCGCTGGCACTTTCTCACCGGCCCTCAGGCCGCCCTCAACGATCTGGGATTGCACGCCTTCCACCTCAATGCCGTGGATGGCAGCCTGGAGCACAGCACACGCTTCGTGCTGGTGGACCGGCAGGGGCGCATCCGCGGTTATTATCTCAGCTCGGAGGAGGATTTCCTGGGACGCCTGGTCCAGGACATCGCCAGGTTGGAGCGGGAGAACTCATGACCGCGATTCTGCCCACCATCAATGCTGTGCTCAACGCCACTTCCGCCCTGCTGCTGGTGTGGGGCTACCGGCTGATCCGCCGCAAGCGCATTGCGACCCACCGGCGCGTGATGACCGCCGCTTTCACGATCTCCTGCCTGTTTCTGATCGGCTATCTGGTACACCACGCGATTGTGGGAGTGGTGCGCTTTCCGCACACCGGCGCCCTCCGGACGCTCTACCTGACGATTCTTGGGACGCACACGGTGCTGGCCGCCACGGTCCCGGTGCTGGCCATTATCACGCTGCGCCAAGGCTTGGCGAAGCGCTACGACCGCCATCGCCGGATCGCGCGCTGGACTCTGCCCATCTGGCTGTATGTCAGCGTGACCGGCGTGGTGGTTTATGCGATGTTGTACCACCTCTGACGGTCCCTTGCTATGCTGGCCATGAAGCGGAGGCTCCGATGAGCCGTAAAGTTCTGATTCTTACTGGAGACGGCGGGGACAGCTACGAGGCTTTGTATGCCTGCCAGCGTTTTGCCGAGGCCCGTTGGGAACCGGTGGTGGCCGCCCCTTCGCGGCGGCGCCTGCACACCGTGTCATTCGACCAGGAGCCGGGTTGGGAAACCTACATCGAACGCCCCGGCTTCTGCCTGGATGCCGACGTGGCCATCACGGCGGTGGCGGCCAAGGAGTTCGCGGCCCTCATGATTCTGGGCGGTCGGGCTCCCGAGTACCTGCGCAACAACGCCAGCGTCCTCTCGCTGGTTTCGGAATTCCAGGCGCAGAGCAAGTGTATCTGTGCCATCGGCCATGGGATTCAAATCCTTACAGCCGCGGATTTACTCAAAGGCCGGACTGTAACGTGCCACCCCCACGTTCGTGTGGAAGTGGACCGCTGCGGGGCGATTTACAGCGCCAAACCCGCCGTGCGCGACGGGAAGCTGGTTACGGCCCAAGGCTGGAAGGCGCATCCGGAGTTCTATCGCGAGATCTTCGCGGCGCTGGAATAGCGGCCTGCCTGGGCGTCAGCGGGGCGACTGCGTGGCGGCCAAGCCCTTGACCTCGTACCGTGCCGCCAGGAACTCCTGTAAGGCGTCCACGGTATCCACCACGCGCTCGATGAGATCGTCGGTCTGCGCTGCGGCGGCTTCCAGTGAGCCGATCGAGAGGGCCTGGGTTTTCCCGTGCTGGTCGAGCAGCGCGACCGAAGCCTGCACAGCCGACAAGGTCTGATCCGTCAGGTCCGAATGGGCTTCGCAGCCTTCCAACCGCGCACCCAGCTGGGTCTCGAGCTTGGCCACCTCTTGCCGCAGAACCGCGTCGGCCTGCGCAGCGGCCTGGATCTGCTCCTGGTGCCCGGCGATGGCACGGCGCAACTCCTCCGCTGTTCTCTGCATGGAAGCCTCGTAGGCAGCCGACTGCGCCGCAACTTCGCGCTCCAAGTCCGCAATCCTGGCCTGCAGAAACGATTCGAACCGGTCTTTCTCAGTTGCGGCGCCACGGACCTGGACCTTGACCAGCTTCAGCTCCAGCAGCACCTTCTGCATCCGCTGCCAGCGGTTCTCCGGCTGCTTGGCCAGGCATCTGGCAATCAGGCGGGCGAGATCCAGCGGAGAGGCTGTGAGCGGAGCGGGATCGCGCTCCAGAATTGCCGTACTGAGTTCCGCCGGCGTCTGGCCGTCAAACGCTTTGCGGCCCGACACCATCTCGTAAACCAGGGCGCCGAATGCGAAGATGTCGCTGCGCACATCCGGGGGCTTGCCGGCGATCTGCTCGGGCGACAAGTAGGGCGAGACCCGGTTCGCCGATTCGCCCCCATTTCCCGGCTCACTGTGAACGAGCCGCACCCACGAGTCGCCCACGATCACATTGGCCGGGTCCAGACGGCCGAAAGGGAGGCCCTGTTCATGCAGTTGCCTCAGGGCTTCGGCCAGAGGGACCGCACACCGCAATGCCTGCGGCACCGACATAGGCTCCCGGAGGCGTTCAGAGAGTTTGAATTCCTGTGTGTTATTCATAGACCTGGTTCGCCGGATTCAGTGCCGGCTGGTACTCATTTTGTACGGTGCTGGCTCCCCTTGCCCCTATAGCGTGCCAGCCGCGACCGCTCCTTCCGGGGAACCAGAAGGTCTCGGGCCGCTCACCGTGGCGACGTTCGTCAAGCCGGCTCACGATGCCCGCCAGGCACGCGCCGATGCTCTCTAACCGATCGGCCGCGCTCTGCATACGCCGCAGCCGGTCCTTCACAATCAGCAACTTCAATTCGATGATCACCTGCTGGATGCGCTGGCAGCGGGCGGCTGGGTCGGGCGACACGCATTTCCTCACCAGACGATCGGCTTCCGCGGCTCCGGTGAGCAATTGAGCCAGCACGCTCCCGAAAGCGAAGATGTCGCTCCGCGCATCGTGCGGCTGATCGGAAGACCTGGCGGGCAGCAGTTTGACGGTGGGGCCGGCTACGGTGATCGCATGAACCGAGATGGCGCCGTGCGTTTGGCCGGCATCGTGGATTTCCCGCAGGGCTTCGGCCGCCAGAAGTGCGTAGTGCAGCGCCTGGGAGCTGGCGAGAGTTACCCCGCCAAGGATCTGGGAGAGACTTCGGCAATCGTGGTTTTCTATCGCTTTGGGACCGCCCACAGGCGCGCCTTCATTTCCTTGCGCCAGTTCCGTGCGGCTTGAGCGTTAGCAGCGTGTGAGTAGATGCAATTCCACTTTTGTAGAGGAGCACGCCGACCGTTGCGCTTCAGGAATAAATCTCATGATGCACCGTCGCCGTGGACTTCTCAATTCAGAAAAACCCGTAAGCCGATCGGCTGAATCTTACTAGTTCGGATGGATGTTTAGGAGTTCAGGATCTTCAGACCGCGTCAGCGATTCACCACGATAACCGTCCAGGATTCGCCGTCCGGCGTCTGGATCTCCTGCCACCCCGACAGGCTGCGCCGTTCCAGCGCGGCGGCCACGGCATCGGTGAAGGTGAGGCCGCCATGCACATCCCCTACCACCGACCCCGGTGGAAGCGCGCGCGCCTCCTTCACGCCGGCCACCCTCCCGATGATGTGGCTCGTGTCTATGCCGTGCACAAATGCCGACGGCCCGTGAAAGGCGCCGGCGGAACTCGGTATCTGCATACTCCTATTGTGGGCGCGGGCGCCCCGAAGATGTAAAGAGCTTAATCTTCCCTCTGTGTGCGGAACCATCCTCCGGTTCCCCAAATGCCAGGCATCACTGCACTGCAATCGTGAGCACGAACTGCGTCCCTATGGAACTGCCGATGTCGTCCATCATGATGGCGATGGGAACCTGGTTGCCAGGCACCACCGACATGGGGATCTGGACGTTGATCTGCCATAGACCGGGGAACGAGGACAAGCCCGAGTACTGGACGAATTGGCCGTTCGACGGATCACCCGGCTGGAGCGTCACGCTATCGGTGAACTGGCTGCCGATGAGAACCCGCGGCAGCACCGGCGTCGAAAGCGGTCCCGAGGGAATGGAGCCATCCGCGGGAGCGCCCGGGATATAGCCTTGGCCGGTCGCCCAGATGATGATGATCGAACCGCGTGCCGCCGGGGCGGAGGTGTCGTTCAGGGTCACCGTGCCGTCTTTATTGACGTTCTGCACGATGGCCCGGCGTTCGGTGCCGCTGAAATCCCGCATGAAGATGCCCGGAGACGCCGCGCTCACGGAGACAATTCCGTCGCCGAGAATCTGGCCGGTGGACTGCCGCAACACGGTCACATCCGCGCTCTCGGTTACGGTAGCGCCCATGGGAACCAGAAAATTGATTTGGTATGGGCCGACGTAATACAGCGGCGCCGCCACCCCCTGGAACAGAACCTGGGTGTCGCCCAGGGTGGTAGGCCAGGGAATGACGCCGTTGACCGTCGAAGCAGTTCCGAACTGCGTGGAACTGCTGTTGGCGCAGTAGTTGCTATCACCGGCGCAAACGGAGGCGATTACCCCTGGAGCCAGTGCACGGCCGACCAGGAAATTGGCTCCATTGAGCGCCGTCAGGCTGGGATAGTAGGCCGCCACGCGGCTGCTGCTGTCGGCCACGTAGAGATTCTTGTACTGATCCTGGAGCAACGCCAGCGTGTAGCCGGCCGCGTACACCCCGGCGGAGGCCTGGAGTGAAGAGGCGCCTGTAAGCGTATCAAAATCTGCGTACTTGAGGCACGTGCCGTTGGTTGTATTGGCTACCCAGATCTCGCCGGTCGCGGGGTTGACGAAGACGCCGCGCGGCGCGCTCAGGCTGGTAATCGAGAAGGTCGCACTATCGCCGCTCGAGGGGGTGTAGGTGCTGTGTGGATCTCGGAAGATCTGGATCCGGTTATTGCCTGTGTCCGCGACATACACGCGGCCACTGCTGTCGGAGGCAATGTGGCGCGGGCTGGAAAGCGTGGTGGCATCGGTTCCAGTGGAGATGCTGGTGAAGTTCGGCTGTCCGAAAACCACCGTGGCGGTTAGTCCGTTATCGCGGCCGCCGGTGAAAGTCCCACTGCCGGTAAACGGAAAATACAGCACCCGGTTATAGGCGGTGTCTGAAACCACCAGCCCGTTGACGCCGGAGAAGGCCAAGCCATAGGGGTTATTGAGAGTGCGGCTGCCAGGGTCGCTGATCGTGTCGGTAAAGCTCTGCTTGCCCAACACGAGATCCGCCGATTCCATGCCGCTGCCGGTCCAGGCAAACGGCGCGGGGAAGCGCACCACGCGGCCGTTCAGGCTGTCGGCCACGTAGAGATTGCCGCCCGAATCCACCAGCACGCCGATGGGTCCGCACAGGCCGTATGCGTTGGGCGAGGTCGTGCTGCCGCTGGCCGCGGGATTTTGCGGATTGTAGTTGCACAGCGCCGTCTGCATATCCGGCTGGCCTATGACCAGGTCGGCTTTCTGGCCCGCCTGGAGCCTCCGCAGGTCCTTAAAGCCCAGGACGCGGTGATTGGGAGGATCGGCCACGTAAAGATGCGGCGTCGAGCCGGTATTGTCCACCGCCAGTCCGGCGTCGGACTGGAAATTGAACTCGCGCCCTTCAATCAGGTTGATGGAATTGGTATTAGAGCGGTCCTGCCCCAGCCAGCTGGTAGCGGCGCCAAAAGTATCCGCTCCGGATTGCTGGGGTATCACCAGCACGCGGTTGTTCAGGGTATCGGCGATGAACAGCTCGGTTCCGGAGTAAGCCGCCGCCAGGGGAGCCCAAAGGGTGCTGGCCGAAGCCGGAGGCGTTCCCTGGATGCCTGACCAGGCGTTGGCGGAGCGAGTCGTAAAATCCGGCTGTCCGATTACCCCAAGCCCGCCCGTTGCAGGCTCGATCGCCAGGGGAGCGCCGGTCGTGGGCCAATTGGCCACTCCAGGGAAGATCAAAATGCGATTGCTGCCGGTCTCGACCACTCCCACGGATCCGTCCGGAAGCAAGAACACGCCCGAGGGGGCTGACATGCAGGCGCGGTTGCCTTGGTCGGCAGTGATGCTGGGAGTCCCCGCGGGGAATACGCCATAGATATGGAAAGCCGAGGCCCCCGTGGCAATCGCGCTGGAGTCGAACACCAGCACGCGTCCGGTCAGGGAGGTGCACAAGGTGCTGGCGCTGGGATCGGAATCGGCGACGTACAGACGCCCCGCGGAATCGAAGGCGATCCCCCGGGGAACGGCCAACTGGTAGGCTACCAGCAAGCTGGCCTGGGTGTAGGGATCCAGTGTGGTCTGATAGACGCTGGTGAGGCTTTGCTGGCCGATCGCGATGTAGGCGCTCGGGCCGTTGGCGCCTGAGGCCAGGTCGGAGGCGCGGAATCCGAGCACGCGGCGGTTCCCCGGATCACTCACGAACAAATCGCCCGTCTGGGGATTGAAGGCCAGGCTGGCCACCGCCCCGGCGAACGAGAACCCCTTGGCGTTGACTCCAGCGGTGTTGGATGCGTTGATTCCATTGGTGGCAAGACTCGTCTGGCCAATTACCATGTCCGGATTCGGAGCCGCCGCCGACTGAGCGAACGGTTTGGGGAAACGCAGGACCCGGTTATTGCCGCTGTCCACGACGTAGAGATTGCCTTTGGAATCCACCGCTAAACCCGTGGGGCTGGTCAGCCCGGCGTTGAATCCGGTTCCCGATTGGGGTCCCAGCGGATTGGTGTAATAGAAATCCGGCTGGCCCGTCACCGGGTCGGACTGCTGGCCGATCACCAGGTCGGCCTTCTGGCCGTTGCTGAAGGAGGTGGCGTTTTTCCAGGCCAGCACGCGGTTGTTTCCGCTGTCGCTGACATAGAGGATCGTCGACGACAAGGTGGACATGGTGGCATCGAGCGCGATCCCGCCGGGATAGTACAATTCCCGACCCTCCACCAGGTTAGGATTGGACGAGGCCAGGGGCTGAAGCTGTTCGGGGTTGGGATGCCCGACGATGCGCGAAGGAAACGTATTCAGGGCGGCTTGCGGAAATGCCGCGGTTGCGCCCAGGAGAGCCAGGCTCAACGCATTCAGACACTTATTTCTCATGAGGTTCTCGGGAGGGCGCGACGCGGAGGGCGCTCTTCATGAGAATATCAAAACGATGGGTCTGTGCAAATGCTCACCTTAGTGGGACGGGGTAATAATACCGTACCGTACGGACTGGACGGTTCATATACAAAAGAGGCACCCGGCATTGGCTTTGCTACACTTGGGGGTTGAGTCAACCGCTTCCCCAGAAGCCGCGGGTCTGCGCGGTGAGCTACTTGAACACGGTGCCGCTGGTTTGGGGTATGCTGCACGGCCCCCAGCGCGGTCTTTTCGAACTCGATTTCCGCATTCCGGCCGGCTGCGCCGACCAGTTGGCCGCGGGTGCGGCCGATATAGGCATCGTGCCCTCTTTCGAACTGACCCGCCAGGATCTCGAGATCATCCCGGGAGCCGGTATCGCCTGCCACGGGCCGGTGCGCAGCATTCTGCTGATTTCCAGGCGGCCGGCTGGGGAGATCCGCTCGCTGGCGGCGGATTCCAGTTCGCGCACCTCGGTTCGGCTGGCGCGCGTGATTCTGGAGCGGCGTTACGCCGCCGAGTTCGAATCGGTATCTCATGCGCCTGATCTCGAAGCCATGCTGCGCGCGGCCGATGCGGCCCTGGTGATCGGTGACCCGGCCCTGCGCATCGATCCCGCGCGCCTGCCGTATTTCGTCTACGATTTGGGCGCGGAGTGGGTGGAGATGACGGGGCTGCCGATGGTCTTCGCGGTGTGGGCGGGGCGGCGGGAGGTGGTCACGCCGGCCGTGGTGGAGGCGTTTCGGGCTTCTTCGGAATACGGTTTGGCCCGCATCGAAGAGATCGTGGCGGCGGAGGCGCCCAGCCGCGCGTTCCCGCCGGAAACGGTGCGCGAGTACCTGACCCGGAACATCGTGCACGAACTGGGGCCGCGCGAGTATGCGGGGCTGGAGCTGTTCCTGAAACTCGCGCGGGAGCCCCGAATGGCCGGTCCGGTGCCCATGTCCAGCCCATAGCTGGGTGAAGCCGTCGATCAGGGAATCGGACGCCGCGATGCTGGCCCGATGCGCAGTCTGGTAAATAGGGCAGCGGGTCAATTTGAAATTTCCCAGACCTTTAGCCGGATCACGCCGAGTGCGGTTCAGTTCGATCAACATCACTATGGCGCGTCCGGTGACGATCTCCGGTACGGTTTCAGATGCGGAGGGCGATCCCGCGGCAACCGCGCAAATTGCGGCTCCTGCGGCGCGCCCTCCAGCCGGGTTTCCCGCTGGAGCCGGTCGGCTTCGCAGCCGCGCCGGTGCGGTTCCAAGCGGGGAAGCCGGCCCTGAAGAGAGCCGAACATCGAACCGCCGGCCGCCTGCTCAGTTCAAGAGCAAAGTACCTTAATTGTGTTTGACTCTGCCCAAGATTCGCTTCAGAATTGAGTTCGGCGGAAGATCTGTCCCAACCAAAGTGACGGCGACGCGGCTCACGCCTTCGGCGACCCTCCCGAGCCTGTAGAGAAGGAGGAACAATGCCACACATAGAAGGAGACATAGGAACATTCATAGTAGTGAAAACCGTACGTGTGTACGGCCTTAACGTTTCGGAAATTCCGGACCCCGGCTGGGGGCGCGACGGGTACCGCGAGGGGCAGCGCGGCGTCTCCTGCGGGCTCTACGGCCTCAATTACGTGATGAGGTATTGGTACGGCTGGGACCATCCGCCGGAAGAAGAGAATCCACCGCAACAACAACCTCCGCCGCCACCGCACTTCGTGCAGCACCCGCCGCTGCCGGCTCGGGTGCACGAGTACGAGAGAGCGCCGTGGTACACGAGGATAGGCGACAGCTTGGCCAAGAAAGAGGCGCGGCGACAAGGGCAGTCCCTGTCCCTCCGGCAGTACGCCAAGGATCACCACCTCACACTGGTTGGTTCGATATTCAACGCTGAGTCCCTCGTGAAGATCGCTCGCGGTGCCTCTCAGCAGGAGTTCGACGGTCATGTGATCGATGTTCCCGATCAGGCTGCTTTTCAGGACAGGGTAGAAAGACTCCTGAAGCTCACGCCGGCTTGCCCCGTGCTCGTCCCGTTCGACGTGAACCACGATCCCGAGTCGGAGGCCCATGGTGACCCGTCAACCGCTGGTGGTACGCACGCTCACTGGACCGTGATTATCGGCGTGTATGAAGAGTGCGGCCAGAAGTATGCCATCCACCGTCAGTTTGGAGGATTCTATGTTTCCCGTCTGGCGGAGTTTGCCGCATCCAACGCCCAACTTAGAGCGCAATCCCTAAAAACGCTTGAAAAACAGAACGGTGATTACCGGGCAACCGGCCCCGCAGTCCCGGTCACGGCTGAACGGCTGTCGGCGGCTCGACAGAATGCGGCAGCAGCGAATAGAGGCGGTATAGGATCTTTTCTCAGTTCGCTATTTCACAAGCGGACCGTGGTGAACTACGAGTTCTGCGATTGTCAAAGCCCCCTGATTGCGAATCTGACGGCCGACGATCTGGAGAAGCACGGCCTTCCCGCTGATCCTCACCAACTCGCCAAGGCTGGCCTCAAAGGAAGGATTGTCGCCATCTACCCGAGCAACCTACTGATCGGGCTCCCAAACGACCCTCGCAGAGTGAAATAGCCGACCCGTCCTCGGTCGGTAACTCCCCAAAACGCCGCGATGCTCCCTTGGGGCAGTGGCCCAGCTTTATGGCCTCTGGGGTGGGGTGGCCCCAAAACTTCCCGAAAAGCCCAACGAAGACCCTTCATAACGAGCACAGACGGCCGCTATCGCGCCCCAAAAGCCGCTGGCTTACCGTTGAAGCGCGAGTATGCCGGGCTGGAGTTGTTCCTGAAATTCGCGCGGGAGCCCCGCATGGCCGGTCCGGTTTCACTCTAAAGACAACCGCGCGAGCAGCTTGACAACCACGTGCGCGATTTGACATTCGCCCCGCCGCCCCGGTACCCTAATAATTTCGGTTTAAGAAGAAGTGGAGACGTGTGTCAATGAGTACGGAGTTCCCCTCCAAGGACGGCATCGTTAGGACGTGGCATGTGATCGACGCACAGGACGTGGTCCTGGGCAAACTCGCGAGCAAGGCGGCCATGCTTCTGATGGGGAAGCATAAGGCTTCCTACACGCCGTTCCTGGATACCGGCGATCACGTGATTGTGATCAATGCGAGCAAGGTGCGGGTGACGGGCCGCAAAGAGACGAACAAGATGTACCGCCATTTCACCGGGTATCCGGGCGGACTGGTGGAAAAGAGCCTGACCCGCGTTCGGAAGGAGAAGCCCACCCGGATCGTCGAAGACGCCATCACGGGAATGCTTCCCAAGACCAAACTCGGCAAGCAGATGTTCCGGAAGCTGAAGGTCTATGCGGGTGACCGTCATCCGCACGCGGCGCAGAAGCCCGCCGCGCTGGCCGTAAAATAGTGGAAGGTGTAAGCTTAGTGGCAGCGACGATGGTTCAATACTTGGGTACGGGCCGCCGCAAGAGATCGGTGGCTCGGGTGTTTTTACGGCCCGGCAAGGGCGAGATCAAGATCAACGACCGCGCGTTCGAGAATTACTTCCCCACCGAGGGCTTGCGCGCCGTGGTGCGGCAGCCGCTGGCGGCCACCGAGACCATGGAGAAGTTCGACCTTTTGATTCTCGCCGATGGCGGCGGTGTCGCCGGCCAGGCGGGGGCGGCCCGTCTGGGTATCGCGAGGGCCTTGGTGGAGTTCAATGCCGAACTGCGGTCACGGCTCAAGAAGCTCGGCTTCCTGACCCGCGACCCGCGCGCGCACGAGCGCAAGAAGTACGGCCAGAAGGGTGCGCGCAAACGGTTCCAGTTCTCCAAACGTTAAGTCTGGAGCGGGCGTCCGGCTCTCCGGGGCCCGCGCGCTTATTGATTTCGCTTTCCACTCCGTTTCCACGGCGCAAATTTCGCTTTGGACCGCGCCGGCGGAGCGGGCTCGGAAGGCTGGCCCTGGAGGGGGCCGATCCCCCTCGAAACCGAATTAGGAGGAAGTTTGCCCGCTATATCGATGAAGGAATTGCTTGAAGCCGGCGTTCACTTCGGGCACCAGACCAAGCGCTGGAATCCGAAGATGAAAGAATACATCTTCGGCGAACGTAACGGAATTTACATTATCGATCTTCAGAAGACCCTGAAGATGTTCAAAGACGCCGCCCGGTTCGTGGGCGAGATGGCTGCGCAGGGCAAGAATGTGCTCTTCGTCGGCACCAAGCGCCAGGCGCAGGAGGCCATCCACGAAGAGGCCGCCCGCTGCCAGATGTACTACGTGAACCAGCGATGGCTGGGCGGGCTGCTCACCAATATGCTCACGGTGCAAAAGTCCATCAAGCGCCTCAAGGAATTGGAGGCCATGGCGTCGGTGGAAGGCGGTTACGCGGGCCGTCCCAAGAAGGAAGTCATCCGGCTGGAACGCGAGCGCAAGCACCTGGACCAGAACCTGGCGGGCATCAAGGACATGCCGGGCCTGCCGGACGTGCTGTTCGTGATCGACTCGAACAAGGAAGCCATCGCGGTGAAAGAAGCGCGGCGCCTGGCCATCCCGGTGGTGGCCATTGTGGATACCAACTGCGATCCGGACGAAGTGGATTACGTGATTCCGGGCAACGACGACGCGTTGCGCGCCATCCGCTTGTTCGCCAGCAAGATCGCCGACGCGGTCATCGAAGGCCGTTCGCTCGCCACCGAGCAGGAGTTCGTGGCCGATAAGATCGTCCAGGACGAGACGCCGGCGGGCGAGGGCATGCTGGAATACACCGAGTACGTGGATCCCAAGTATGCCGAGAAAATCATGGCGGAGAGTCTGAACATCGCCGACGAGGCGGCTCCGGCTGCGCAGCAGCGGAAGGGCCCCGCTTCGGAAACGGCCGAGCCGGTGGCCGAGCCGGCCGCTACTGAAGGCGCGCACTGATCGGCGACGGACAACGGGTTTAACAATATGGCGGAAATTACTGCGGCACTGGTGAAGGACCTGCGCGAGCGTACCGGCGCGGGCATGATGGAATGCAAGCGGGCCCTGGTAGAGGCCAAGGGCGACATCGGCGATGCCGAGGTGTTGCTGCGCAAGTGGGGAATCGCGTCGGCGGGCAAGAAGTCGCAGCGCGCCACCCGGCAGGGTCTCATCGGCAGCTACATCCATGCCGGCGGACAACTCGGCGTGATGGTGGAAGTGAATTGCGAATCGGATTTCGTGGCGCGCACGGACGATTTCAAGGAACTGGTCCACGATATCGCCATGCACGTGGCGGCGGCCGATCCGCGCTATCTGCGCAAGGAAGACGTCCCCGCGGCCGTTCTCGACAAGGAAAGAGAGATCGCCCGCGCCCGCGCATTGCTGGAAGGCAAGCCCGAAAAGGTGCTGGACCGCATCGTGGAAGGGCGTCTGCAGAAATTCTACGAAGAGGTCTGCCTGCTCGACCAGCCGTTCGTCAAGGAAGCCACCGTGACGATCGATCAGGTGGTGAAGTCCAAAATCGCCAAGCTGGGAGAGAACATCGGCATCGCGCGTTTCGCGCGCTTCAAGGTGGGCGACGTGGCGGCGGCCGAAACCGGCGGCGAGAACCTGGTGCCGGAATCGGTCTCCAAGTAATGGCCGCCTACAAGCGGGTGCTGCTGAAGCTGAGCGGCGAGGCACTGGCGGGCGGGGAAGCTTTCGGGATCCACGCCGAGCGGGTCAAATCACTGGCGCGCGAGGTGGCGGACGTGGCCGCGGCCGGCATTCAAATCGGCGTGGTGGTGGGCGGCGGAAACATTTTTCGGGGGGTGGCCGCCGCCGCCCAGAACATGGACCGCGTGACGGCCGATCACATGGGCATGCTGGCCACCGTGATCAATTCGCTGGCACTCTCGGACGCGCTCGAGCAGATGGGCGTTCCCACCCGCGTGATGAGCGCCATCGAAATGCACCAGGTGGCGGAGCCCTACATTCGCCGGCGCGCCATCCGGCACCTCGAGAAGGGCCGCATCGCGATCTTCGCCGCGGGCACCTCGAACCCCTACTTTTCGACCGACACGGCGGCTACCCTGCGCGCGCTCGAGATCAAAGCCGAGCTCATCGCCAAGGGGACGCGCGTGGATGGCGTCTACGACAAGGATCCGCTCAAGTTCCCCGGCGCCGTGCGTTTCGCGGAAATTTCGTACCTGGAGGTGCTCTCGCGGGGGTTGGGGGTCATGGACGCCACCGCCATAGCCATGTGCCGCGACAACCGCCTGCCGGTCCTGGTTTTCAATTTGAATACAACTGGCAATATAATGCGTATGTCGATGGGAGAAGCCGTCGGCACTCTGATTCACTAACACCGGCATTTCGGAGAGACGCCTTATGAAAGCAGAACAAGCCGCACCCGGTCCGACGTTCAATTCGATCAAGGAAGTGGATGCCAGCCTGAAGGCCCGCATGGAGAAGGCCGTGGGGGACTTGCAGCACGAGATGGCCGCCATTCGCACAGGACGCGCGACACTGGGAATTCTGGATCATATCCGCGTAGATTACTATGGCACACCCACGCCGCTGAACCAGATCGCCAACCTGCACGTTCCGGAGCCTGCCCTGATCACCATCCAGCCTTGGGACGTCTCGCAGATCGGTCTGGTCGAGAAGGCCATCCGGGTCTCCGACCTGGGCCTGAACCCCTCCAACGACGGAAAAATCATCCGGCTGCCGATTCCGCCGCTCACCGAGGAGCGCCGCAAGGAACTGGTCAAGAAGCTCCACGGCGTGGCCGAGCACCACCGCGTGGCGGTCCGCAATATCCGCCGCGACGGCAACGAAGCGGTGAAGAAGCTGCTCAAGGACAAGAAGGTCAACGAGGATGACGAGAAGAAGGCTCTCGACGATATCCAGAAACTGACCGATAGCTACATGCAGAAGATCGACCAGGCCGCCAAGGCCAAGGAGAAGGACATCCTCGAAATCCGCTGACGGGCGGTTCGAGGACCGGGGCATGTCGTCGTTCACGGTCCGGGTACCGGCTTCGAGTGCCAATCTCGGGCCGGGATTCGATGCGCTGGGACTGGCGCTGGGAGTTTACTTAACCTGCCGCGTGCGGCCCGCTGCGAGCCTGCGCATTCGCGCGCAGGGCCGCGATGCGGCGGCGATCCCCACCGGGCCGGAGAACCTCATCTGGCAGACCACCGTGGCGGTGGCGGAGGCTCACGGGATGGCGATGCCGGCGATCGACTTGCAGATTCTGAATGAAATCCCCATCGGCAAAGGCATGGGGTCGAGCGCGGCGGCCCTGACCGCGGGAGTAGTGATCGCGGACCGGCTTCTCGACCTGCGCTGGAAGCCGCTGCGTATCCTCGATGAGGCGGCGCGCCTGGAGGGCCACCCCGATAACGTGGCGGCTTGCACGCTGGGTTCGATCGTGGCCAGCGCCATCGATTCCGGCGGCGTGACGCGGGCGGTGCGTCTGGATCTGCCACGGCGCTTCGGGCTGGGGATCGTGGTTCCCGATTTCGACCTACCCACCACGCTGGCGCGCTCGGTGCTGCCCGCCACGTACAGCCGGGCGGATGCCGTCTTCAACGTGCAGCGCGCGGCGCTGCTAGTGGCGGCGTTGGCCACCGGCAGCAGTACGGCGTTTCCAGCGGCCATCGAGGATCGCTTCCACCAGCCGTACCGGGTGGCGCTGGTGCCCGGGCTGGACGATATCGTGAAGCTGCGCGCGCCCGGCC
>Ga0326727_10016212_pt1 | contig 15788 bp, 10 predicted proteins | sample MB2enrmetagenome_FD_207643 | JGI IMG/M metagenome (GOLD analysis project Ga0326727, IMG submission 207643) | Lab enriched peat soil microbial communities from McLean, Ithaca, NY, United States - MB29MY | ecosystem: Environmental > Terrestrial > Soil > Wetlands > Peat | place: USA: New York... | reverse complement strand
ATGCCTTCGACCACGTCGAGCTCGGTCTCGAGGCTCTTGGCCTCTTCGACGGTGATGACGCCCTCGTTGCCGACCTTCTGCATCGCCTCGGCGATCATCTTGCCGATCGACTTGTCGCCGTTGGCGGAAATCGACCCCACCTGGGCGATCTCGTCGGACTTGGTGACCTTGCGGCTGTTCTTGACGATGTCGGCTACCACCGCCTCGACCGCCTGTTCGACGCCGCGCTTGAGGTCCATCGGATTGGCGCCGGCGGCGACCGCCTTCACGCCTTCCTTGACGATCGCCTGGGCGAGCACGGTGGCGGTCGTGGTGCCGTCGCCGGCGGCGTCGCTGGTCTTGGAGGCGACCTCGCGCACCATCTGCGCGCCCATGTTCTCGAACTTGTCGGCCAGCTCGACCTCTTTGGCGACGGTCACGCCGTCCTTGGTGATGCGCGGCGCGCCGTAGCTCTTGTCGATCACCACGTTGCGACCCTTGGGGCCGAGCGTCACCTTCACCGCGTTGGCGAGGACGTCGACCCCGCGGATCATCTTCTCCCGCGCTTCCTGCGAGAATTTCACTTCCTTTGCGGACATGCTGCCACACTCCGTAAGACATAAGAGATCAGAACTTGCGAACCCTGCGCCCGGGCGATTGGATCAGGCGCTCTTGCGCGACCCTTTGGCCCCGCTCTCGATCACGCCCATGACGTCGCTCTCCTTCATGATCAGGAGCTCTTCGCCGTCGAGCTTGATCTCGTTGCCCGACCATTTGCCGAACAGGATGCGGTCGCCGACCTTGAGGTCGATCGGGATCAGCTTGCCGTTGTCGTCGCGGCCGCCCGGGCCGACGGCGATCACCTCGCCTTCCTGCGGCTTCTCCTTGGCGGTGTCGGGAATGATGATTCCGCCCTTGGTCTTCTCCTCCGCCTCGATGCGCTTGACCACCACGCGATCGTGCAGCGGACGAAATTTCATGAGTCCCTCCTGCTAAATTTCGGCGGCTGTGCCCCGCCGTTCGAGAAATGCGGCGCCGGCTCCAGACGGCCGGCGGCATTCCTCAAGTGGGAGGCGTCATTTTCGCTTTCAAGGGGATGCGGAAGAAAAATTAGCACTCGGCCGTGCCGAGTGCTAAATCGTCGAAAAAACGGAAATATCAGCGTTTTTCGCGTCGCGAGCCGCCGTCGCCCGTCGCGCCGGACGGCTAGCCCTTGTGGCGCTTGGCCGGGTGCAGCGACGTCTCGAGAATGTTGGGGCTGGCGCCGATCACCAGCGACGAGGAGCCGACGATCAGCGGGTCGGGGCCGACCACCACGCGATGGTCGCGGTTGTCGTAGGGCAGCGACGACAGGAAGTGCAGCATGCAGTTGAGCCGCGCCCGCTTCTTGTCGTTCGACTTGATGATCGTCCACGGCGCGTCGGCGGTGTCGGTGTTGAAGAACATCGCCTCCTTGGCCTCGGTGTACTCGTCCCATTTGTCCAGCGAGGCGCGATCGATCGGCGACAGCTTCCATTGCTTCAACGGGTCGTTCTCGCGCGAGCGGAAGCGGCGCTTCTGCTCCTCCCGCGTCACCGAGAACCAATATTTGTACAGGCGGATTCCCGAGCGCACCAGCATCCGCTCGATCTCGGGGCACTGGCGCATGAACTCGAGATACTCGTTGGGAGTGCAGAAGCCCATGACGCGCTCGACGCCGGCGCGGTTGTACCAGGAGCGGTCGAAGAAGACGATCTCGCCCGCCGCCGGCAGGCGCTCGATGTAGCGCTGGAAATACCATTGCGTGCGCTCGCGCTCGGTAGGCTTCTCCAGCGCGACGATGCGCGCGCCGCGCGGGTTCAAATGCTCCATGAAGCGCTTGATGGTGCCGCCTTTGCCCGCCGCGTCGCGGCCCTCGAACAGCACGACGATCTTCTCGCCGGTCTGCTTGACCCAGTTCTGCGCCTTGAGCAGCTCGGTCTGCAGCGGCAACAGGCGCTCGAGATAGGCCTTCTCCCCCACCTTCGACTTGTAAGGGTAGTCGCCGGTCTCGAAGGCGTGGCGGATCGCGTCGGGGTCGCGGCGCGAGTAGGTCTCGACCCGCACCAGCTTGGCGCTCTTTTCGCCGACGAAAGGCGCCGCGACCGGATTCGGCGGCAGGCTGGGGAAGGGCGCGACGGGCGCCGGCGGGTCGGCGCGCGGCGTCTCCTCATGCGGCGCCTCCTCATGCGGCGCTTGGTCGTCAATCGTCGTTGCGCGCTCCAAGAGCGCCTTCTGCGTCTCGGTGTCCTCGATCGCCATGAAGCCTCTCCCGCCGCTCGGCCGCCGGCCGGCCCGGAGCGGGCCGGCCGGCGGTCGCCGGGTTCTGCGTTAGCGCCAATTGGTTCCCCGATCCACCGTTAGCGTCAAATCGCAAAGAATTGGGAAATGCCCGATCGCTGAGAATTGGGAAACTCTCAGCGCGTCGGCGCTCGCCAACGGACGGGTCGGCGGCGCGGGGTCGGCCGCGCGCTTTTCGTTCGGCGCGGATCCGGCGAGCGGGAGGCTTGCCAGCGCGCGCCCCTCGGTTATGCTCGAAACCGCGCCGTCCAACTGTGTGTCGCAGCCATGGCCCACGACGTCTTCCTCAGCTATTCGTCGCAAGACAAGGCGGCCGCCGACGCCGCCTGCAACGTCCTCGAACGCAAGGGCGTTCGCGTCTGGATGGCGCCGCGCGACATCCTCCCCGGCGTCGGTTGGGCGCAGTCGATCATCGGCGCGATCAACCACGCGCGGATCATGGTGCTGGTCTATTCCAGCAACGCCAACGCCTCCCACCAGATCGAGCGCGAGGTCGAGCGCGCCATCAACAAGGGCATTCCGGTCGTGCCCTTCCGCGTTGAGGACGTGCAACCGAACGCGACGCTCGAATACTTCATTAGCGAGACGCATTGGCTCGACGCCTTCACGCCGCCGTTGGAGAAGCACCTCGAGCGGCTGGCGGACGCGGTCAAGCGGCTGCTCGACTCGCAGTTCGTGCATCCGGGCGACGCGCCCGCGGGCGCGGGCGAGGGGCGAAAGGCGGAGACCTCCGAGACGACCGAGGCCGCCACGGCCGAAGCGCCGCCGCCCGCCGCCCGCCTCGCAGCGCCGGAAGGCGGGGCGAAGCCGGCCGAGCCGGAGGCCCCGCCGGCCGACAAGGCGGCCGAGGCGGGCGAAACGCCGCCGCCCCGCAAGGAAGATCTGCGGCCACGCAAAGAAGAAGAAAAGGACGACTCGAGAAAGAAGCAGCGGAAGCGCGAGCCGTTCGATCGCAGGCTGGTCCTCATTCTCGCCGGAGGCGCGGCCCTCCTCGTCGCCGCGGGCGTCGGATACGCGTTCAAGGACGCGCTGTTTCCTCCGGCGAACGTGGTTGCGGCGCAGGAGGATCAGAAAGGCGACGCTTACCGTCTCGGCCGCGGCGTCGCCAAGGATTACGCGCAGGCGGCGGGCTGGTACCGGAAGGCCGCCGACCTCGGCGACCCGGCCGGACAAACGAGCCTCGGCGACCTCTATCGCGACGGCCAGGGCGTCGCGCAGGATTACGCGCAGGCGCTGATCTGGTACCGCAAGGCCGCCGACCAGGGCTACGCCGCCGCCCAGACCAGCCTCGGCGATCTCTATCGCGACGGCCGCAGCGTCGCGCAGGACTACGCGGAGGCGTTGATCTGGTATCGCAAGGCCGCGGATCAGGGCTATCCGCCGGCCGAGAGCGCCCTCGGCGATCTCTACGCCGACGGCAAGGGGATCGCGCAGGACTACATCGAGGCGATGACGTGGCGGCGCAAGGCGGCCGACCAGGGCTTCGCGCCGGCGCAGAGCCGGCTCGCCGACCTCTACCGCGACGGCCACGGCGTGGCGCAGGACTACGCGCAGGCCGCGGCGTGGTGCCGCAAAGCGGCCGACCAGGGCTACGCTCCGGCCGAGGCGAGCCTCGGCGATCTCTATCGCGACGGCCATGGCGTGACGCAGGACTACGCGCAGGCGTCGGCGTGGTACCGCAAGGCGGTCGATCAGGGTTACGCCGCGGCCGCGGCGGGGCTCGGAGACCTCTACCGCGACGGCCACGGCGTGGCGCAGGATTACGCGCAAGCGATGACGTGGTATCGCAAGGCCGCCGATCAGGGCGACCCGGCGGGGGAGAGCGGCGTCGGCGATCTTTACGCCGCCGGCCACGGCGTGGCGCAGGACTACGTGCAGGCGCTGATCTGGTATCGCAAGGCCGCCGACCAGGGTTACGCGCCCGCCGAGGCCAGCCTCGGCGACCTCTACGCCGCCGGCCACGGCGTGGCGCAGGACTACGCGCAGGCGACGACGTGGTATCGCAAGGCCGCCGACCAGGGTTACGCGCCCGCCGAGGCTGGCCTCGGCGACCTTTACGCCGACGGCCGCGGCGTGGCGCAGGACTACGCGCAGGCGTTGATCTGGTATCGCAGGGCCGCCGACCAGGGCGACGCGAGGGCGGAGAACGAGGTCGGCTATTCTTACGACTGGGGCTACGGCGTGGCGCAGGACTACGCCCAGGCGCTGACGTGGTACCGCAAGGCGGCCGACCAGGGTTTCGCCGTCGCGCAGGCGAACGTCGGCGCCTTCTACGCCAACGGCCGCGCCGTGGCGCAGGACTACGCGCAGGCGATGGCGTGGTTCCGCAAGGCCGCCGACCAGGGGAATATGCGAGCGCAAGACGAGATCGGAAATCTCTATTTCTATGGCCGCGGCGTCGCCAAGGACTACGCGCAGGCGCTGACCTGGTACCGCAAGGCCGCCGACCAGGATTATGCAAGGGCGCAGAACGACATCGGCTACTGCTACGACAACGGTCTCGGCGTCGCGCAAGACTACGCGCAAGCGTTGATCTGGTACCGCAAGGCGGCCGACCAGGGTTACGCCACCGCACAGGTGAACGTCGGCGTTTTCTACGTCGGCGGCCGCGGCGTGGCGCGGGACTACGCGCAAGCGATGACGTGGTTCCGCAAGGCCGCCGACCAGGGGAACGCAAGAGCGAAAGACGAGATCGGCGATCTCTATTTCTACGGCCGCGGCGTGGCCAAGGAGTACTTGCAGGCGATGACCTGGTACCGCCAAGCGGCCGACGACGGCAACGCCGCCGCGCAGAACAGCGTCGGCTCCATCTACGCCAATGGCGACGGGGTGGCGCAAGACTACGCGCAGGCGATGACGTGGTGGCGCAAGGCTGCTGATCAGGGCTATGCGCCGGCGCAGAGCAACCTCGCCGACCTCTATCGCTACGCCCGCGGCGTAGCGCAGGATTACGGGCAGGCGTTGGCCTGGTACCGCAAGGCGGCCGACCAGGGCGACGCGCGAGGGCAGAACTGCCTCGGCGACCTCTACGCCAACGGCTCGGGCGTCGCTCGCGACGACGCCCAGGCGCTCGCCTGGTACAGCAAGGCGGCCGCTCAAGGCTACGCGCCGGCCCAGAGCAACCTTGGCGATTTCTACCGCAACGGCCGCGGCGTGGCCCAGGACTACGCCCAAGCGGCGTCGTGGTACCGCAAGGGCGCGGATCAGGGCGACGCGGGCGCGCAGACGAAGCTCGGCGTCCTCTACCTGAACGGCCAGGGCGTCACCAAAGATCCGGCCCAGGCGATGACATGGTTCAGCAAGGCGGCCGACCAGGGCGACGCCGCCGCCGAGGACAACATCGGCTTTCTCTACGCCACCGGCCAGGGCGTCGCGCAGAACTTCGCCCAGGCGATGGTCTGGTATCGCAAGGCCGCCGGCCAGGGCAGCGCGCTCGCCGCTCTCGACATCGGCGATCTCTACGCCAAGGGCCAGGGCGTCGCGCAGGATTACGCGCAGGCGTTGACCTGGTACCGCAAGGCCGCCGAAGCGGGCAACGCCACCGCCGGGTTCAACGTCGGCTACTACTACGACAAGGGAAGGGGCGTCGCCCAGGACTACGCCGAGGCCGCCAATTGGTACCGCAAGGCGGCCGAACAAGGCGACGCCTCCGCGCAGAACAACCTCGGCATGCTCTACGTGAACGGCTCCGGCGTGGCGCAGGACTACGCGGAGGCGATGAACTGGTTCGTCAAGTCCGCCGACCAGGGCAACACGGCCGCGCAGGACAACATCGGCTATCTCTACGCCAACGGCTACGGCGTCGCGCAGGACTTCGCCCAGGCGATGACCTGGTACCGCAAGGCCGCCGACCAGAACAACGCGGTCGCGCAGGCCGACGTCGGCGACCTCTACCGCAACGGACAAGGCGTGGCGCAGGACTACGCCGAGGCGCTGAGTTGGTACCGCAAGGCGGCCGACCAGGGCAACGCCTACGCGCAGTACAACGTCGGCCTGATCTATGAGCGCGGCCAGAGCGTCTCGGCGAACGTCGCCGAGGCGCTCGTCTGGTACCGCAAGGCGGCCGACCAGGGCGAGCAGGACGCGGTCGCGGCGGTGAAACGGCTGTCGCCCGGCTCGCTCGCCGCTCCGGCCGACGGCGCGCCGGCGACCGCTCCGGGCGGCGGCGGCACCGTGCGCAAGTGAGACGGCGCCGAAGCTGGGCGGGCGCTGCGGTTTCGCGCGCCCTTCCCCCCGCTGCGATTATCGTCTACTAGGGCCGACGCTGGGGCGGGCGGCCCGCGCCGACATTGCGAGCGGCGAGCGATCACGGCCGCCTGCGGCGCAGCCTGGTCGCGCGCGCCGCGCCAAGACGGCCGCGCGCCGGCGCGCGAGCCCTGAGGAATCGATGCCGAAACGGACCGACATTTCCACCATCCTGATCATCGGCGCGGGGCCGATCATCATCGGGCAGGCGTGCGAATTCGACTATTCGGGCACCCAGGCGTGCAAGACGCTGCGCGCCGAGGGCTACCGCGTCGTCCTGGTCAACTCCAATCCGGCCACCATCATGACCGATCCGGAGATGGCGGACCGCACCTATGTCGAGCCGATCACGCCGGAGATCGTCGCCAAGATCATCGCCAAGGAGCGCTATGCGGCGCCCGGCGGCTTCGCGCTTTTGCCCACCATGGGCGGCCAGACCGCGCTCAACTGCGCCTTGTCGCTGAGAAAGATGGGGGTGCTCGAACGCTACGACGTCGAAATGATCGGCGCCGCCGCCGAGGCGATCGACAAGGCCGAGGACCGCGCGCTGTTCCGCAAGGCGATGACCCGCATCGGCCTCGAGACGCCGCGCTCGCATCACGTCAAGACGCTGCCGAAAGCGCTCGCCGCGCTGGACGACATCGGGCTGCCGGCGATCATCCGTCCGAGCTTCACCCTCGGCGGCACCGGCGGCGGCGTCGCCTACAACAAGAGCGAGTTCATCGAGATCGTCGAGCGCGGCATCGACGCTTCTCCGACCAACGAGGTGCTGATCGAGGAGAGCGTGCTCGGCTGGAAGGAGTTCGAGATGGAGGTCGTCCGCGACAAGGCGGACAACTGCATCGTCGTCTGCTCGATCGAGAACGTCGACCCGATGGGCGTGCACACCGGCGACTCGATCACCATCGCGCCGGCGCTGACCCTCACCGACAAGGAGTATCAGATCATGCGCGACGCCGCGATCGCGGTGCTGCGCGAGATCGGCGTCGAGACTGGCGGCTCCAACGTGCAGTTCGCCATCCACCCGGACGACGGTCGGATGGTGGTGATCGAGATGAACCCGCGCGTGTCGCGCTCCTCGGCCCTGGCGTCGAAGGCGACCGGCTTTCCCATCGCCAAGGTCGCGGCGAAGCTCGCGGTCGGCTACACCCTCGACGAGATCGCCAACGACATCACCGGCGGCGCGACGCCTGCTTCGTTCGAGCCGACGATCGACTACATCGTCACCAAGGTTCCGCGCTTCGCCTTCGAGAAGTTCCCCGGCGCCGAGCCGGTGCTGACCACCTCGATGAAGTCGGTCGGCGAGGCGATGGCGATCGGCCGCACCTTCGCCGAATCGCTGCAGAAGGCGCTGCGTTCGCTCGAGACCGGCTTGACCGGGCTCGACGAGATCGAGATCGACGGGCTCGGCAAGGGCGACGACGAGAACGCGTTGCGCGCGGCGATCGGCAAGCCGACGCCCGACCGATTGTTGAAGGTGGCGCAGGCGCTGCGACTCGGCATGGACGTCGAGGAGATCCACGAGGTCACGCGAATCGACCCGTGGTTCCTCGAGCGCGTCGCCGAGATCGTCGCGCTGGAGACCAAGGTCAGGCGCTACGGCCTGCCTGCCGACGCCGGCAATCTGAGGGCGCTGAAGGCGGCGGGATTTTCCGACGCGCGGCTCGCCGCGCTGGCGGGCTTGAGCGAAGTCGGCGTCGCCAAGACGCGCGCCGCGCTCGGGGTCTTCCCGGCCTACAAGCGCATCGACACCTGCGCGGCGGAGTTCGCCTCGCCGACCGCCTATATGTATTCGACCTATGAAGCGCCGTTCGCCGGCGCGCTCGCCTGCGAGGCTCAGCCGAGCGCGCGCGAAAAGGTGGTGATCCTCGGCGGCGGCCCCAACCGCATCGGCCAGGGCATCGAGTTCGACTATTGCTGCTGCCACGCCTCCTTCGCGCTGCGAGAGGCGGGCTACGAAACCATCATGGTCAACTGCAATCCGGAGACCGTGTCGACCGACTACGACACCTCGGATCGCCTCTATTTCGAGCCGCTGACCGCGGAGGACGTGCTCGCCATTCTCGCCAAGGAGCGCGAGGCGGGGACGCTGAAGGGCGTGATCGTGCAGTTCGGCGGCCAGACGCCGCTGAAGCTCGCCCATGTCATCGAGCAGTCGGGCGCGCCGATCCTCGGCACCTCGGTCGACTCGATCGATCTCGCCGAGGACCGCGACCGCTTCAAGCGCCTGCTCGACAAGCTCGGCCTCAAGCAGCCGAAGAACGGCATCGCCTATTCGGTCGAGCAGTCGCGTCTGGTCGCCGCCGACCTCGGCCTGCCCCTGGTGGTGCGACCGTCCTACGTGCTCGGCGGCCGGGCGATGGCGATCATCCGCGACGAGGGCGAGTTCGACGACTATCTGCTCGGCGTCCTGCCAAGCCTGGTGCCGGCCGACATCCGCGCACGCTATCCCAACGACAAGACCGGCCAGATCAACACCGTGCTGGGCAAGAACCCGCTGCTGTTCGACCGCTATCTCTCCGACGCGATCGAGATCGACGTCGACGCGTTGAGCGACGGCAAGACCGTGGTGATCGCGGGGATCATGGAGCACATCGAGGAAGCGGGCATCCACTCGGGCGACAGCGCCTGTTCGCTGCCGCCGCGCTCGCTGAAGGCCGAGACCATCGCCCGACTCGAGGACGAGACGCGCAAGCTTGCGCTGGCGCTCGAGGTCGGCGGCCTGATGAACGTGCAATATGCGCTCAAAGACGGTGAAATCTACGTGCTCGAGGTCAATCCGCGCGCCTCGCGCACTGTGCCCTTCGTCGCGAAGGTGATCGGCCGGCCGATCGCCAAGATCGCCAGCCGGGTGATGGCGGGAGAGTCGCTCGCTTCGTTCGGCCTGAAGCTCGGCGCGCTCGATCACGTCGGCGTGAAGGAGGCGGTGTTCCCCTTTGCGCGCTTCCCCGGCGTCGACACGGTGCTCGGTCCGGAGATGCGCTCGACCGGCGAGGTGATGGGCCTCGATCGCTCCTTCGAAGTGGCCTTCGCCAAGAGCCAGATCGGCGCGGGCTCGCACCTGCCGCGCTCGGGCGTGGTGTTCGTGTCGCTGCGCGACGCCGACAAGCCGGGCGTCGTCGCGCCGCTCAAGCTCCTGCGTTCGCTGGGATTCACGATCCTCGCGACCGGCGGCACGCAGCGCTATCTCGAAGGGCGCGGAGTGCCCGCCGACAAAATCAACAAAGTGTCGGAAGGCCGCCCCCACGCCGCCGACCTGGTGCGCAACGGCGGGGTACAGCTGATGTTCAACACCACCGAGGGAGCGACCTCGCTCGCCGACTCGAAGCCGCTGCGTCGCGCCGCCCTCTTGCAAAGGACGCCTTACTATACGACACTTTCCGGCGCGGTCGCCGCGGCCGAGGGAATCAAGGCCTATCTGGCGGGCGATCTTGAAGTCCGGGCGTTGCAGGACTACTTCGCGTGATCCGACGCCGCTTCGCGCGTCGATCGCGGGTCAGGGGTTTTGAGATTCGAGACGGGATGGTCGATGGACAGATTTCCGATCACGGCGGCCGGCCACGCAGCGCTGGCGGCCGAATTCGAGCGGCTGCAGAAGGTTGAGCGCCCGCGCATCGTTCAGGCGATCTCCGAAGCGCGCTCGCACGGCGACTTGTCGGAGAACGCCGAGTATCATTCCGCGAAAGAAGCGCAATCGATCAACGAGGGGCGCATCGTCGAGCTCGAGGATCTGCTCCAGCGCGCCGAGGTGATCGACGTGTCGAAGCTGTCGGGGTCGACGATCAAGTTCGGCGCGACGGTGACCTTGATCGACGAGGACACCGAAGCGGAGAAGAGGTTCCAGATCGTCGGCGAGTCCGAGGCGGACGTGAAGGCGGGCAGAGTCTCCGTCACCTCGCCGACCGCGCGGGCGCTGATCGGCAAGAAGGTCGGCGACAGCGTGGAAGTGAGCACGCCCGGCGGCGGCAAGAGTTACGAGATTTTGAAAGTCGCCTATATTTGAAGGGCGGGCGGAGGCCCGAAGGGGCCGGCCCGTCCGGCGAGGATACGAACATGGACAAAGCTCTCTTGACCCGTCGCGCCGCGCTGTCGGCGTTGACGGCGATCGCCGTCGCGCCGGGCGTCGCGTTGGCGGCGCCCGTCGCGACGCGCTTCCGCGAGATCAGGGTCGACGTGTCGCCGCTGATCGCCAAGGACAACGATGTCGAAGCGAAGTGGGTCGCGGCGGTGCTGCCGGGCTATCTGAAGCAGACCTTCGCCAAATATCTCGCGCCGGGCGACCGCGGCGCGGCGGTGCTGGTCGCGCGCATCGACGACATCGCCCTCGGGCCGCCGGAGGCGCGATGGGCGGGCGGCGGCATCGGCCCCGACACGTTCGACGGGATCGAGGGCGCTGGCGTGGCGCTCGACGGGCGCGGCCACGTCCTCGAGACCTTTCCGCTCTACTGCTCGGTCGGCGCCTCCAGCTACCCGGACTTGCCGAACCAGCAGGAGGAGAACTATCGCCGGCGGGTCCAGACGCTGGCGCTCAGCTTCGCCCAGTGGTTGCCCGGGAAGATCGGACTGTAGCGCGGTGACGAAGGGGGCGTCGCTGGGCGCGGGCGAGCGCGTCCTGCTGTTGGGTTCGGGCAAGGCGGGGCACGAAATCAACGTCGCAGGGGTCGCCGAGGCGCTCGGCGCGCCCTATGAGCTGAGGCGCGTCAAGCCGCGCCGGCCGTTCGTCTGGATGTCGCCGTTCGGGCCGGTCGACCCGCGCGACTGGGCGCGGCCGCCGTTCGACGGGCCGACGCCGGACGTCGTCATCGCCTGCGGGCGGGTCACCGTCCCGTACCTCAGCGCCTTCAAACGCGCCGCGGGGCGGCGCGTGTTCACGGTGTTCCTCCAGGACCCGCGCTTCGCGCGTTCGAGCATCGATCTGATCTGGGTCCCCGAGCACGATCGCCATCGCGGCCCCAACGTCATCACGACGCTGACCTCGCCGCATCCTTATTCCCGTCGCCGGCTCGCCGCTGCGCGTCTCGCGCCCGACCTGCGGCTCGCCGTCCTGCCGGCGCCGCGTTGCGCGGTGGTGCTGGGCGGTCCGAACGGCGCGCAACATTTCACCGCCGCCGACCTCGCGCGGCTCAGCGAGGCGATGCGGACGATCGTCGGCCAGGGTTTCTCGATCATGGCGACGCCGTCGCGCCGCACCACGCCCGATCTGCTCGCGGCGGTGAAGGAAGGGCTCGGCGGCGCGCCGGGCTTCGTCTGGGACTGGAGCGGCGACAACCCCTACGCGTCGATGCTGGCGCTGGCCGACGCGGTGCTGGTGACTGGGGACAGCGCCAACATGGTCGGCGAGGCGACGGCGACCGGCGCGCCGGTGCACATCTTCGAGCCGACCGGCGGCCGCGCCAACAAGCTCTCCGGCGCGATCGAGGCGCTGGTCGCCAAGGGCGCGGCGCGCCGCTTCGCCGGCGCGATCGAGCGCTTCTCCTACGAGCCGATCGATTCGAGCGGCTTGATCGCAGAGGAAATCGCGCGGCGCTTCGCCGCTCAACGGGCCGGGGTCGCCTGAGACGCGAGCATGGTCGGCGCGGGAACGGATCGGACAAAGGCGCAGTTCGGCGGCGGCCCCGCGGTGGTGCTGGCGCGGCCGCAGCTCGCGGTGAACATCGGCATGTGCGCGCGGGCGATGGTCAATTTCGGCCTCGACGACCTGCGTCTGGTCGCGCCGCGCTGCGGCTGGCCGCCGCCCGCCGAGTACCGCGACGCGGCCTATGCGGCCGCGGCGGGCGGGGCGGCGCTGCTCGACGCGGCGCGCGTGTTCGATCATGTCGAGGCGGCGGTCGGCGACCTCAATTTCCTCTACGCCGCCACGGCGCGCGAGCGCGGCCAGGCGAAGGCGGTGCTGACGCCGTCGCGCGCCATGGGCGAGACGGCGCGGGCGGCGGGCGAGAAGCGCGGCGTGCTGTTCGGGCCGGAGCGCACCGGCCTCGACAACGACGAGGTGGCGATCGCCGACGCCATCCTCACCTTTCCCGCCAATCCCGCCTACGCTTCGTTTAACCTCGCCCAGGCGGTGCTGATCGTCGGCTACGAGTGGTTCAAGACGGCGCACGGCGACGCGCCGCCGCCGCCGGCGATCGCGCGCGCCGTCTCGCCGCCTGCGACGCGCGAGATGACGCTGGCGTTCTTCGAGTTTCTCGAAGGCAAGCTCGACGACGCGGGCTTCTTCCGCCCGGCGCCGAAGAAGCCGGGGATGCGCCGCAACCTGCGCAACATGTTCCACCGCATGGCGATGACCGAGCAGGACGTGCGCACGCTGTGGGGCGCAATCGTGCGCCTGGTCGAGGGGCCGCGGCTGGAGGCGAAGACGCGCAAGCGCAACCGGACGCCAAAACCTTAGAACCCCGCGGCAGCTTTTCGCCGTAAGAACGACGGCCGCCCTTGGTTGCGCGCCCCAGCGGGCGGGCCTATTGGGTCGCGGTCGGCCGAACCGGGGCGAAGCGGGCCATGAACCAGCGAATCCTCGTTCTGGCGTTGATCGTGGCGGCGCTGGCGGTCGCGGCCTGGTTCTATTTCGGCCGCGGCGCGGGCGGACCCGAGGAATGGCAGGGCTACGCCGAAGCTGATTTCGTCAAGGTCGGGCCGACCCAGCAAGGCCTTGTCACCGCGGTCCACGTCCAGCGCGGCGACCAAGTCGTCAAAGGCGCGCCGCTGTTCGACCAGGACGACACGATGGACCACGCCGCGGTCGATCAGGCGGCGCGCTTGGTCCAACAGGCGAAGGATCAGCTCGCCAATCTCAAGAGCCCGGGCAAGCCGACCGAGATCGCCCAGGCCGAGGCCAATCTCAGGGACGCGATCGCGGCGCGCGGCAAGGTGCAGGCCGATCTTCAGCGCAACCAGACCCTGTTGGCGAGCGGCAATGCGACGGCGCAGCTCGTCGACCAGGAGAAGGCCGACCTCGCCTCGGCGGAGGCGAAGATCGCCGCCGCCCAGGCCGCGCTGCAACAGGCTCAGGCGTCACTCGGCCGGCCGGACGAGATCGTCGCCCAGGCCTCGGCGGTCGAGGCCGCCGAGGCGGCTTTGGCGCAGGCGCGGTGGCGACTCGCCCAGCGCTCGGTCGCGTCGCCCGTCGCCGGAGTCGTCGCCGACGTGCTGGCGCGGCCGGGCGAGACGTTGCAGGCCGGCGCGCCGGTCGTATCGCTCTTGCCGCCGGGGAACATCTTCGTCCGCTTCTTCGTGCCCGAGCCGTCGCTGGCGCACGTCCATCCCGGCGACACGGTGGCGCTGACTTGCGACAATTGTCCGCCCGACGTGACCGGCGCGGTGTCGTTCGTCTCGCCGCAGGCCGAATACACGCCGCCGTTCATCTATTCGGAATCGACCCGCGCCAAGTTCGTCTTTCTCGCCGAGGCGCGGCCGAAGCCGGACCAGGCGACGCTGTTCAATCCCGGCCAGCCGGTGACGGTGAAGCCGCAAGCCGCGCCTCCATGAACGATCTCGTCATCGACGTCAGCGATCTGCGCAAAAGCTTCGGCGACCTCAAGGTGGTCGAGGGCTTGAGCCTGCAGGTCGCGCGCGGCGAGATCTGCGGCTTCCTCGGCGCCAACGGCTCGGGCAAGACGACGACGATCCGCATGCTGTGCGGCCTGCTCGCCCCCGATGGCGGCTCGGGAGCCTGCATCGGTTACGACATCCTCCGCCAGGCGCACGAAATCCGTCGCCAGGTCGGCTACATGACGCAGCGCTTCAGCCTCTACGACGACCTGACGGTGTTCGAGAATCTCGACTTCGTGGCGGCCGTGTTCGAAATGCCCAACCGCCGCGCCGCGGTGGCCAAGATGATCGAGCGCATGGGCTTGAGCGACCGCCGCGATCAGCTCGCCGGCCAACTTTCCGGCGGCTGGAAGCAGCGCCTCGCGCTCGCCGCCTGCGTGCTGCACGAACCGAAGCTGCTGCTGCTCGACGAGCCGACCGCCGGCGTCGACGTCAAGGCGCGCCGCGAGTTCTGGGACCTCATCCACGATATGGCGGTCGACGGTCTGACGACGCTGGTGTCGACCCACTACATGGACGAGGCCGAGCGCTGCAGCCGCATCGTCTATCTCGCCCAGGGGCGCATCGTCGTCCAGGGCGGCGCGGCGGCGGTCATCGGCGGCTCCGGTCTCGTCACCTTCGAGGCTACCGGCGAGGGAATCGACGCCGCCGCCCGCCGGCTGCGCGGCGCGCCGGGAGTCGAGGCGGCCGGCGTATTCGGCCGTGCGCTGCATATCGCCGGCATGGATCGCGCGGCGCTTCAGGCGGCGGCGCTCTCGGTGGGCGACGGACTCGAATGGCGCGAGGTCGAGCCGCGGCTCGAGGACGTGTTCATCCACATGCTGAGCCTCGAGGAGGCGCGGCGATGAGCCGATTCTCGCTTCCGCGCCTGATCGCCTTGCTGCGCAAGGAAACGATCCAGGTGATGCGCGACTCGATGACGCTGCGCATGATCATCGCCATTCCGATCATGCAGCTGTTCCTGTTCGGCTACGCGATCAATTCCGATCCCAAGCACCTGCCGGCCGGGCTGCTGTCGATCGACGATTCGAAATACGAGCGCACCATCGCCGCCGCATTGAACAATTCCGGCTACTATAGCTTGGAGCAGCTTCGCTCGGAGCAGGAGGCCGACGAAGGGTTGGCGCGCGGCGATCTGATGTTCGTGGTCGAGATCCCGCCTGGTTTCGACCGCGCGGTCGATCGCGGCGAAAACCCGAGCGTGCTCGTCGACGCCGACGCCACCGATCCGACCGCGATCGGCAACGCGGTCGCCGCGCTCAGCTCGGTGCTGGCCGACCTCAATCGCGACTTGCCGCCGATTCGCCAGGCGACGCCGCAGACGCCGGCGGTCAATTTCGTCGTCCACGCCCGCTACAATCCGGAACAGCTTACGGTGCTCAACATCGTGCCGGGGTTGATCGTGATCGTGCTGACGTTCTCGACGCTGTTCGTCACCACGCTCGCCATCACCCGCGAGCGCGAGCGCGGGACGATGGAGAACCTGCTGGCGATGCCGGTCAGGCCGATCGAGGTGATGATCGCCAAGATCATCCCTTACGTGTTTATCGGCTATGTGCAGGTCGGGCTGATCCTCGTCGCCTCGGTGGTCTTCTTCGATTTGCCGGTGCGCGGCTCGGTGCCGCTGTTGCTCGGCGCGCTCGGCCTGTTCATCGGCTCGAACCTCGCCCTCGGCGTGACCTTCTCGACCATCGCCGCCA
>Ga0326727_10016211_pt1 | contig 15789 bp, 13 predicted proteins | sample MB2enrmetagenome_FD_207643 | JGI IMG/M metagenome (GOLD analysis project Ga0326727, IMG submission 207643) | Lab enriched peat soil microbial communities from McLean, Ithaca, NY, United States - MB29MY | ecosystem: Environmental > Terrestrial > Soil > Wetlands > Peat | place: USA: New York... | reverse complement strand
CAATGAGCAATACATAAGTCCCTCCTCATTCATCTCCAAACTGGATATTCTAGCTTCATTTGCGAAGCCACTCAACTCATTCGACAAAACCGCCGCAAAGCCGGGCGGCAAAATGACGGCTTCCAGGCTGGCGGCCTGCTGGCTTTGCTCTTGCAAACCCCGGTGGTAAGTCCGATGATCCTGCGGGGGGAACGATCTTAGCGGCGTCTCGCGCACAGAACGGAATTACCTTGCAGAAAGGTCGCATCGTATTGCAAGAGATTTGAGAATCAAGTCTGTGGCCGAGGCGAAAATCGCGCCACCTCGCCGCACGGCTCAGGGACACACCTGCCTTTTGAATCGTCACTCCGTCAGTATCCCGCGCCTGTGCTTGATACAACTGCTGGCGCCCGGTTCGGACAATCACGCAGGGCGCCACTCGTCACGCTGACGGCGCAGACGGCGCGCGAAGGCGTCAGATGCTGGCCGTAAACGCTGCCACCTGCAGACCTTGTGTGCTTTCAGGACCGGATCCCGTTGAGTTCACGGAACGTGACCGTCCTCGCCGGGACCGGGGCCCAGCGAGCGCCCTGATTCCGGTCACACCTCCACCCTATGCTCCAATGAAACAGGATTGCAAGGGCGCTGACAATCTCGGACAGGTCTAAGCTTGGCTCAGACGCACGTTCGTAGCCCGGGGTCCTTTGTCGCCTTTTTCCACATCGAGTTCGACGCTCACTCCCTCCTTCAAAGCGTCGAAGTTAAGACCCTGAAGGCTGCTGCGGTGGAAGAACACTTCCTGACCGTCAGCAGTCCGGATAAACCCAAATCCACGGTCACGGATGATTCGCTTGATAGTCCCTAGCATGGCCACCTCGGACAGCGTATGGGGATCTTCGCGGCCGGTCGGAAAAAACAAGCTAGACTGCGCGTGAAGTTACCTCTCGTACGCGTTGGCGCAACTCTACCAACACGCACGCACCTTGTCAAAGACCTTCCTCGGTCCGGCTCCTGGGTGTCAGCCTTCCCCGCCCGGGAGCTGGAATTACGCCTGGATGGCATCCTGGCCAAACGCCTGGAGCGCCGATTCCACATTCGCGTGAATCTCAAAGACTGTGATGAGGCGAGTGATTTGGAGCAACTGGTGCACGCCTCCAGGCAGGCGCGCAAGCTTCATGTCTCCTCCCTCCTTGCGGACGGAGGTCAAACTCGCCACCAGCGTGGAGAGTCCGACACTGTCGATGTAGGTGATCTCCCCCAGGTCGAGGACGAGCTGCTTGTAGCCGGCGGCGATAACTTCTTTGATCTGGCGGCGAAAAACCTCGGTTTCATGCCCTAGCGTGATGCGCCCCCGCAGGTCGAGCAGGATCACTCCGCGCACCATTTTTTCAACAATATACAGAGGCATGAACAAGTGCCTTCCGCTTGAGGCGCCAGCCGCGCGCCTACCCACTTGCCATGAGATCACCCAGCCATCAAACTGGGGCAAATGCTACCATGGTTTCGGGCGATTTGCGACTGCTCTTTACGCTTCCCCGTCCGGTGTTCCTCTGTATGGGCGCATGGGTTTGTGCGCTGCTAGGGTGCGGGTGGAGGAGGGGCGATCACCCAGCGGTTGCGGCGCAGGAAATCCTCTACGATGCCGATGTCCCCTGCGTCGCACAGCAGCAGACGGCAAAAAACCTCCGCCGTCCCGATTCTGGGCTCGATTTTCACTGCCTGGCGGTACGCGGCCTGGGAATCCCTCTTGCGCGCGAACTGCCACAGGCAGATGGCCTGAAGGGCCAGCATGGAAGCGGAGTCCGGGTCAGTATCGAGCGCCATTGCGCATTCTGCAAGCGCCCCCTCGAAGTTATGCTGTTTCCACAGGATGAGAGCACGCGGGCGGTGGCCCTCGGCGGCCTGAGGCTCTTCAGCAATTAGAGCATCCACCTTTGCGTTCGCTTGCTTCAGCTCTCCCCGGCGGATGAGCCCCATAACCAACTGCTCTCGCGCCGGCAGAAAATCCGGGTGGAGTTCCGTGATTTTTTCCAGCAGGCTCGTGGCCCGCCCGGTTTCCCCGGTCTCATTCAATGCTGCAGCGAGCAGGTACTGGCTTTGCCAGTCCTGTGGGTCCAGAGCCACGGCTTTCTCAAGCATATTTCGGGCTTCAGCCAGACGGTGGTGTTGAGTGAAAATCTGAGCCAGGCCGGTATACGCCGGCGCCAGGTTGGGGGAGAGCCTGATGGCTTGCTGAAAGTATTCCTCAGCCTGCGGGTATCTCTGCTGGAAGAACCGGATCTGACCGAGCGCAAGATACGCATCGCCTATTTTGGGGTTGAGCGCCAGTGCTTTTTCGTATTCGGCAACGGCTTTTTCTTCTTCCCCGCCGGCAAAGTAAGCGCGGCCGAGAACCATGTGCGCATCGGACTTCTCTGGCGCCAGCCGGATGGCCTCTTGCCCGTCAGCAAAGGCAGCATCCTTTCGCCCTTCTTCCAGGTCGATTTCGACCAGGATTTGCCGGACCGAAGCCTCTTTTGGCCGGAGAGCCGCCAGTTTCCTGAATTCATTGGCGGCCAGCGCGCGATAGTCCTGGGCCGGCGATCTCCCGGCCTGCTTCGGAGTTGAAACGCGATTACTCAACCCCCAGGCGGTCATTCCCAGCTCATAATGCGTATCGGCATTTGTGGGGTCGAGGCGCGTGGCGGTCTCAAGTTCGCGCAAGGCAGCTTCATCCTGGCCGCGAGCCCGCAGCGCCATGCCCAGCCCCCGGTGCGCCATCTCAAGTTCCGGTTGCAGGTCGATGGCCTTGCGGAACGCTTCTTCCGCGCCCGCCGCATCCTTCCCGGAAAGCAAGTCGAATCCTTTGTTGACAAGAGCAGCGGCCTCGGGCGAGGGCTGTACGGAAGACGGCAAAGTGGTCTGAGGCGCCCCGGCGAACGTCTGCGCAGGTTGAAGGCCGCCAAGAGAGGTCAAACAACCGGCAAGCAGCAAAATAAATCCCGCCCGGCAACGCGGAGGCTTTCTCGAAGCAGGAGACTTCACGCCTCGGGAGGTGTCACGGAGCAATTTGAATCTGCTCGGGATCATGAATAATGATTTCCGGCCTTCCCTGATACGCGGTAATCGGTCCACGGATCTCAACTTGTCTTCCGGCCAGTGATCCGAGATCTCCAAACTTGTCCTTGTCCGAAGAAAAGATCACGCTGGTGAAGGAACAATTGCGGTAGTCCTCGCAAAAATCGAGAAAAGTGTTGCCCCCCCGTGAGGTGAAAACCTTCAGCACTCGCCCGGAAACGCATCCTTTTTCAGAGGCATGGGCGCCGGCGTCGTGAAAATCCACGCATCCGGCCGCATTGCCCGGGGATGAAGGATGGAAGGCAAGGGGAGAGGACGCTGAAGGGGACAGAGAGCTGCGGCGGCCCACAAGCATGCCCAGGCTGAAAACCGCCAGAACAACCACAGCCACAATGACTTGTTTTCGCCTCATTTCGCGACCTTGCGAGAAGTGCGCGGGCACGAGCCGTCCACTGGCGCTTGGCAGGCTCGGACCGGCGACCTCACACCGGGCCTGAGCGCCGTCGGCCTTCCTGCGGCTTCATAATGCGGGGCGGTGACTCCGCCAGGCAGCGGGCGCACGTTCAAACGCCTTGCCCGGAAGTGGCCCGGCCGGGATAGCCGGCTTTCCCGCTCGAACCCAGGCAGTATACCAGAGACTACTGACAAAGGATGCACCGGCCTCGATCCGCTTCTCGGCGAGGGGCCCTGCGAGTTTACAAAACGCCGCGAAGTACTGTGGGTCGAAATAACTTCGGCCGGAAACCGCAAGGTGATCGGAGGCAAAGACCGCATTCCTGCAGGAAAAACTTGCGGTCAGCTCCTCGAATATCCGCGCCCGGAGGTCCGGTTCGAAAGTCGCGGGCCGAGGCCTGAGTTGCCATCCGTCAGCCAGCGCATTCACCAGCTCCGACTCGAAGCGGGCGTGAACTCCCGCCTGGCCTGTCAATTGACCGTCGTAGTTTGTGACCGTGTGGAGGGGCTGGGTGAGATCGGCGGCGTAGTGTGCGGCGAAAACCGCGTCGTGGTCCGCCTCTTCCCAGCGGCGCTCGCGAAGGGCATTCGCCAGCCGCAACGTGAAACTTTCAATCTGCCAGATCGAATCGCCGTGCCGGAGTTCTGCTGGCGTGGGGCCTGCCCTTTTCATCACGAATTGCCGCCGGAATTTGAGAAAAGGGAAAGCGTCATCGGCGTCAACGTCAGTGTAGTGATGATGCTGCTCCGAAGCGTCTTCGTGTGCGAGAATGTCCGGATCGACAGCGTGTTCAACCAGGTATGCTTTGCGCGCCAGGAAATATGTGCGCAGCGGCTCGGGCAAGTTTTGAACGGCGGCGGCGTTGATCAACTTGTGTCCGCGATCGCCCCATGCCCATCCCGCCGCAGGCAGGCCTGCCCAAACGGCGAGCAGCACCATCACGCACTGCAAAGCGCCGCGGCCCCGCAGCCGGCCTTCATGGCCGGGCAGCGCGTCATGACCTTTTCTCTTTAGCCTTGATAGCCTCATCATCGCCCACATTGTATCCTCTTTCATCTGACGCCAGCAGCGAAAGGCAAACGTTATTGCTCGGCTTGACCACTGTTGCAGTGCGGGGTACACTTCTTGGCAGTGTGCGCCTGTAGCTCAGATGGATAGAGCGGTTGCCTCCGGAGCAACAGGTCGAGGGTTCGAATCCCCCCAGGCGTACCATTTACCTCCAATGAGTCGTGTTACGTTCTACTATCTCCCAGCGAAGCGCGCCCTGATCGAGTGTGTGTATCAAGTTTTGAAGGTGAGGCTTGATTTGCCGGGAGCGTGGCATTCGCAGGCGGCCGCAGACTTTGCAGCGCGGTGGCGTGATTCGGACGCTACGGTTGAGATCGAGAGAATCCCGCCGGGCGCGGCAATGAGCGCCACGGGACGCAGGGGGGCTAGCATGGGTATCGAGATGTTTCACCGGAGTCAGAGGTCGAGTGTCTATCCGTTCGTATTCTGCGCACAGCCGCTGATTCGACAAATGGTTGGAGTGCTGTTCGCGCTGATGGTGGTCCTGCCGGGCTGGTGCGCGGCGGAGCACAATCCCTTATTGCCGCTCCCGCAGGAAATCCATTATGGAACCGGCAAGCTTTCATTGCGGGGGCTGACCGTTTGCCTGGCTTCGACCCCGGGCTCCGAAGACCGGTTTGCGGCCAGCGAGCTTTCCTCTGCCCTCTCAGTGCGAGCGGAAGCTTCCATTCCCGTTCGGGAAGGGGGCCGGTGCGAGCGCGGAATTCTCCTCGAACGCACGGGAGGCATCGGCGCGCTGCCGGTCCCTGACGAGCATCCCGGACCTGACTCGCGCGAGGCCTATTCGTTGAAGGTCACCGCAGACGGCGTCAAGGCCAGCGCTCGCTCATCGGCGGGGTTGTTTTATGCCGTCCAAACGCTGAAACAGTTGGTGGAAGGGACGGGCGCTCAGGGATTTCTGCCGGTCGTTACGATTAAAGACTGGCCGGCGCTGGCCTATCGCGGCGTGATGGTGGACGTGAGCCATGGCGGGTTGCCCACGGAGAGGGAAATCGAGCGCCAGCTTGATTTCCTGGCCCGCTGGAAAGCCAACCAATATTACTTTTACAACGAGGCGAGCATTGAGTTAAAGGGATTTCCTCTCATCAATCCTCAGGGCCGGTTCACGCAGGATGAGGTGCGAAGGCTTATCGCTTACGGGCGCGAGCGGCACGTCGATGTGGTTCCTTGCCTTGAGCTTTTCGGCCACCTTCACGATCTATTCCGGGTCGAGAAATACTCGGATCTCTCCGACTTGCCTCATGGCACCGAGTTCGATCCTCGAAATCCGAAAGTGATGACGCTTCTCACCGACTGGGTCAGCCAGATGGTGCGGCTCTTTCCGAGCCCCTTTGTCCACATTGGATTTGACGAAACCTTTCAGATCGAAATCGCGGCTCGATCGCATGGAACCGCCTCGCAGCCTGCGGAGTTGTTCGTCCGGCAACTGAACAACGTCGATAGTCTCTTCAAGCAGCGCGGAAAAACGGTGATGGCTTGGGGTGACATCATGGTGAAGTATCCCTCGATTGTCTCCCAGCTTCCTTCCGGACTCATCGCGGTCGCTTGGGAGTATGACCCGGGCCCCGAGTCGCATTACCAGCAATGGCTGGGACCGCTTGCCGCTCAACATATTCCTCATATGATCGCTCCCGGGGTGACCTGCTGGGACCAGGTCATGCCCGATTATGAGAGGAGCCTGGCCAATATCGATACTTTCCTTGCCGCCGGGCGCAAGTCAGGAACGGTGGGTCTGATCAATACTCTCTGGAGCGATGACGCTCAGAATCTGCTGCGCACGGCTTGGCCCGGCGTCGCTTATGGTGCGGGCGCGGCCTGGCAGTCGGCTCCCATGGATCGTCAAGCCTTCTTCTCGGACTATGCACGGCTCATGTATGCTCCTTCGGTCGCGCCCGATGTGGCCGCAGCCCTGAAAGACCTCACGGAATCAGAACTCGACCTCCAGAAGGTGCTCGGTGAGGAAACCATGCTGGCCTTGTGGATAGACCCTTTTTCTCCGGCAACCCTCAAGCGAACGGCCGAGCACCTTGCCGATCTGCGCGAGACGCGGCTGCAAGCCGAGGATGCCGAAGAGCATCTCAGTGAGGCGTTGTCGCGTGGAGGTGATCCCGTCACGCTGGAGAGCCTGTGGTTCAGCAGCCAGCTCCTCGACTACGCTGGGCAGAAGTTCCAGACGGCGCCGGAACTGGAAGTGATGTGGCGAAGCCTCGGACCCCGCCGCCCGAATGACGAAGCGTGGTGGAACGAATGGGATTCACAAGTGACGCATCCGGACCATTCCCGCTTATTTGACTTGATGGACGCGATTACGGGCCTCCGCTCCGCATATCGGCGTGAGTGGCTTGCTGAATACACGCCTTACCGTTTGGACACCGCCCTGGGACACTGGGATGCCGAATACCAATATTGGAGACGCTTTCAGGAGCGGATGAAGCAATATTCGGACAGCTCCCACGAAGGGGAGCCGCTGCCTTCACTGGAAGATCTGGCCCGAGGACATTGAGGTAAATGTTGGTGGATGCGGAGTAGATATCCCCCGGCAAAAATCGGCTGCAAATTCGAAGTCATCTTTCACTTCAGGGATTGCAGAGGAGCCAGGGAAAAGCCCGCCCAGGCGGGCCTTATCCCGTTGCGGGAGAGTCCTTCGGTTTGATTGCATCCCAGAGGGTAATCAGCAAAGTGCTCCCCAGCACCAGGAGACCGCCCAGAAGGGCCATCAGGGTCAGTTTCTCTCCCAACCAAATCGCGGCGATGGGAACCCCGAAAAAGGTGATCAAGTAGTTCGATAGCGCCGCCTGAATGGCATCCAGGACCTTGAGCGCCTTCAGGAAAAGCACCATCGCAAGGTAATTGTGGAAGAAGGTCAGCAGGATGAGGCCAATCCAGGTGCGTGAGCTGAACTGCGTGATGTGGCTGAAAACGCCCCGCTCCTGCACCAGCACGAGTGGCGTCATCAGGATGAACATTGCGACGTATGTATAGAAAAGCATCTCCATAGGCGAGTACCGTTCCAGTACTTTCTTCCCGTAGGAGTTGTAAAAGCCGCTCCCCAGCGTGCCGAGGAAGATCAGGATGTTTCCGTAAAAGTAGCCCTTGCCGAAATTGAGGCCTCTCAGGTCAATGCCCGAACACATCAGTACGCCGGCAATCGCCAGCAGGAAACTCGCCCACCGCACCCAGGTCATGCGTTCGTGGAGAAAAATGATCGCCAGAATGGCGGTGCAAACCGGCAGCGTCAATACCAGGAGCGCCGCGTTGCTGGCCAGCGACATGCGTGTGCCCCAGGTGATGAACAACTGGCCGGGAAGAACTCCCACCAGCGCCAGAACGAGAAAGAGGAAGATGTCTTTTCGCGACCTGGGCTTGCCCTTGTACGCGTCGCGATTCTCCGCGCGAATCAACGGATAAAGCATGAGGGTGGCCAGCGTCATCGGTCCCCAGACCGTCACCAACGGACCCACCTGATTTTGAACCAATTTGACGCAGGTAAATTGCAGTGCCCACATCAAATTGCAACAGAAGAGCAGCAACCATGAACGCATGCGACTTGTTCCCCTTTCAACCTTCAACGGCGTGCCGCCGGCCTCCTCCGGATATTTCCGGGCCAGCGCGCGAATTTCGTAAGTGAATTTCCGGGAACGCTTCTCCTCGCGCCCGGACTTGCTTCGAGCAACACAACTCCGGCAGCAGTTCCTCCGTCACTCGCTTGTAAGCGGGCACGCCGGTAAGATCCATCAAGCGGGAAGGCCCAGCGAAGGTAATCCAGTAGCCGGGGTCATTCTGCAAACAACGATCCACGTCCTCAATCGTGGTATGGCCTGATTCGACCCAGTATAAGGCCTCGCACATGAGGGCGTAAATACAGCGGGTGGTCAGGAAGCCGCGAATGTCGCGCCGGACGATGGATGGCTCCTTCCCTCAGCCCTGCGCCAGCACCCGCGCCCGGCGAAGTGCGATTCCGTTTGCTCGCCGCAGATAAATTCCATGAATCGCGTGAGATGCGCAGGTTCCCCCAGTGGATGCCCGGGAATATTTTCGGACGGACAGCGGCCTTTTGCAGGGGGGTGCCGGAATTGCCTCGAAAGCCTGGAACGACGCACGGCGCTTTGCAGCTCCCGCCACATCGCACGCAGCGTGCTGGCTTCCCGCACTGCGCGCACCACGGCACGGGTTATGGGGCTCAAGCGCCGTTCGACAATAACATGCGCTTAGGGCATAGACGCAGTATCGGAACTGGAAATCTGGGTATAGAATCCAAATCCGCAGGATAAGATCAGGTACTGAGAGGCCGGAACGGCGGAATCCCGGCGGAGATGCTTCGTCGTCAAATCGGGGAGGGAAGTCCCGGAGGTCTGGCATTCAGGCAGCGCGAAAAAGGAGTGGAGCTATGTGGAGAATAAGCCCGGTTCTGTTGTTGCTAGGGGTCTGCACGCTTTATGGTCAGCAAAATCCTGGAGCAGCCATGGGAATGCGGATCGAATCGGCGACCGAGAGAGGCGGCAGGATCGAAGTTGTAACGACGGGCGCGAAGTTCGATCTCGATGGCCAGGGAACCATCCAGTGCTGGCAACGCATTCCTCGGGAGCGGCGCGTGCTGCAAATGAGCTTCACGCAGGCCGTGGGACCTTTCCACATTCAGAAGAAAGACGCGTTTTCCTGCACGGTCTCTTGTCGAACTGGCACTCTGACCTTCCAGGGCGACAGCCTGGTTATTCTAAGGACTGACAAGAACACCCAAACCAGCTTTAAGGGTTTCTTCAAGCCCGCGTACCACTTCGAAAAAGAGGGCAAATGGATACTCATGGATGCCGACGGAGGGTTTGGAATTTACCCGGTGGCGAAGAAGAGTGCGCCGGCCCCCGTTTTTACAAAGCTCCCTTGGGACATCACGTATGACTTCGCGGGGGGTGACGAGGCTTGGCTGTCGGTTTTTCCACCGCGGCCGTTTAACTGGAACCGGGCCTTTGCAGCTCTTGAGCACGACGGTCTGCCGGCGGAATATACTCCCACACAACTTGAGGGCTCGGGCGCTTACCCGAGCAATGATCTAATTCAAGCGGCGGCAAAGCACTGCAAGGTCTATACCCTGCATGCGTACATATGGCAGGATGCTCCTGAGGACGTCAAGGCGAGGTTAACCCCGATCCTGCATACCGAGTCCTATGCCGGCCATCCCCAGCCCTGGCTGACGCCTAAGCATGTGCCTCTTAACATGCAGGAATTCATCCGCGTGCGCGATGAGGTTCACGCGTCTGGAATGAAGCTGCTGGTCTATATGAGTCCGTTCTACTCCGCGGCTCCGGATCTTTTTGCCGAGATGAAGCGAGTCCTGGACGAGTACCAGGTGGATGGCCTGTACTTCGATGGCATTTCGATGGACTTCCGCAAGTCCTACGCGGTCATCCGCCGAGCGCGGGAGATCCTTGGGGACAATCGGATTCTCTATGTGCATTGCAGCGGCGATCCGCTGGGTGATGGACGCATCTATTGTCCGTTCATCGATACGTATGCGGACTACATTTTGCGGGGAGAAGCGGGCGTTTGGGGCCTGAGATTGGACGATTTCCTGCGTTGGACCGTCAGCGGCTTCAACATCAGCAACGCGGTCGGCTATTGGTGTTACTACGGTTCGAACCGGCAGCAAGGTTATGATGCGGGCACTCCGAAGTCAGGCGCGTATTCTGATACCGTGCCAACCGCGGAAGCGATCGATGCGGCGCTCAGGAATGAAGTCTTCATCTGGCGGGAAGGCCAGCAATGGAGTCAGGCCGGATCGAAAGCCGCTTTGGCGCAATTCGACAAGGATTATTACCGCAAAGTCGATTTGCTTCGTCAGGCCCATAAAATTCATTGAACGCGCCCGCTATCGAATTTTTCGGCGGCCAGCCGTAGATCGCACCATTCGCGAAGGTAATCGGTTGTGCCACGATGAGGGCCTGATAAGCCAGCGTGAACTGGGAGGCGAGTCGCCTGTGGGTTCGCCGCAACCCCTTTCGCTGCAATAGAACCCCTTCGGCCGGCGGAGAGGCAAAAGGATCAGCCATTCGGTGATTCTTGAGCCTTGACAGTTTGTTTCAAAAATGGTGACAAGCCCATACCGATTCGTCAAAAACAGTGGTATTATCGCTCGCTATGTGAAAAAATCCCTGCATGAAGCATTGGCCCGTGAAGATCATCTGGAGGGCAATGACAACGGCCCATAATGAAACACGTCACAGAGAAGAAGGAAAGGGACAGAGCAGTCATTGAGGCTCTTGTGCGGAGGTACGGTCCAATATCCCGGGCGGAGATCCGGGAACTGACGCACCTGAGGTGGAGTTCGATCTCGCCCATTGTGAGAGAACTCATTAATGAGGGGAATTTGGTGGAAGTCGGCCCCTCCAGTAATCCTATGGGGCGCAAGCAGACCCTGCTTCGCCTTAATGAAGAGAACGGCTACATCGTGTCAGTTGATTTCGATGCTGATACTGTCTCAGCCGCAGTCACCAACCTTCGTCCGCGGATTAAGAGTAAGGTCACTGAAACGACCTGTCTCGACGGAGATGTGGACGGACTTGTCCACCAACTGTTCGCGTGTGCCCACGAAGCGATTCGACAAGCGGGTGTCCAGCGGAAGAAATTGCTGGGAATCGGCGTCGCGGACCCCGGTTTGGTTAATGTGCGAGAGGGAATCTCTGTTATCTCCGCAACGATCGCCTTTTGGAAAGATGTTCCTCTCAGGAAGCTATTCGAGGAAGAGTTTGGTGTTCCCGTGATCCTGGAGAGCTCGACCCGCGCTCAGGCGCTGGCCGAACGTGTCCTGGGGGCCGGGGAGCGCGCCGATGACATGATTTATGTCGAGTACGGGAAGGGGATTGGTGCAGGCATCACGATCGAAGGGAAGAGCCTCTTCGGGCACAACTGGGTTGCCGGCGAGTTTGGCCATAGTCCAATGGTCGAAAATGGTCCCGCTTGCGGGTGCGGAAGCTTCGGCTGTCTTGAGGCGATTGCAGGATTATCGGCCATTGAAGCACGCTGCCGTAAAGCAATCGGGGAAGGGAGCAAAACCAGAGCCCTGGAAATCTCCGACGGCGACCCCAGGAAGATCACTGGGTGGACCGTCCTAAAGGCCGCCAAACTCGGGGATAAGACCTGCCTTGCTATTGTCGGAGAATTGGAGAAGTACCTGGGTTGGGGCATCGCCTCCCTTGTGAATATTATTAACCCCTCCATCGTCGTTTTGGACCACCGTCTGGGATATGCAGGTGATGGTTTCCTGGAAGAGATAGTACGGGTTGTAAGAAAGCAGGCGCTGGGGATCTCGACAGCGAATCTCAAATTCGTTTACGGAACGTTAGGAAGCGATGCAGGCTTGTTGGGCGCTGGATTAACCGTTCTGGAAAGGCTCTTTGAGATCCCTGCGCTCAAGCCTCCAAGGTTTATGATTGAGAGGTCCGTAATCGACGCTGTCGCTGACCACCGGCGAGCCTGGGCCTGTGAATGAAAATTCCCCAAACGCCCTCGCCGCTCGATCAGCGGCTCTAAAAGCTTTTTCCGATCCCCGCCCTGCTCGCGTTCGCGCACCCCTCACCTAGTCCGTTGGGGTATCCCCGGCTCTCGCGGGGAGGGAAGGGACCCCTCACCTGGCTCGCTCCGCTCGCCCCCCTCTCCCCAAGGGAGAGGGCTGTGTTTTTTTGATCTTTACCCTCTCCCTTGGGGCGAGGGTGCCCGAGGTACGAGGGCAGGCCTGCGCCTGCCGAAGGGGCACCCGGAACCCGTAAATGGCTGGGGCTTCGGCCCGCAGGCAGGTGAGGGGTCTTTCAGCCCCTGCTGCTTCCAGATGATGGCGATAGCCCCCTTTGAGGGGCCTGCAATCCTAAAGCCTCCGGCTTTGCCGGGGGGGATGAAACTCCAAAACATTCCGGCACAAGCCTACTAAAACGGAAAAAAGTATTGACATGTGCATTCCAGAATGCTAATAAAGCTCTCGTTTGATAGTTAGCTCTTGTTGACGTCCACATTACCAGTTACCTGGAGGGCCATTCGTCATGGACAAACTGGCTATAGAAGGTGGCCCAAAGGCCGTTACCAACCATTTGGTGGGTTGGCCGCAGTTTGGCGAGAAGGCGATTTCAGCCGTCACCGAAGTCCTGAGGTCAGGGAAGGTCAACTACTGGACCGGCAAGAAGGGGATGGAGTTCGAGAAGAGGTTTGCAGAGTGGCAGGGCAGCAAGTATGCCATCAGTGTGGCGACGGGGACGGCGGCACTGCATGTGGCCTTAAGCTCCTTGGGGATCGGACCGGGCGATGAGGTGATTGTTCCGAGCTACACTTTCATCGCCACAAGTTTCGCCGTGGTTCAGGCGGGAGCCATTCCGCGTTTTGCGGACGTGAACTTGGGAGATCACTGCCTGAGTGTGGAGTCGGCGGAAAAACTGGTCAACGCGCGAACGAGAGCCGTCATTCCCGTCCACCTGTACGGCAATGTCTGCGACATGGACAAGGTGCTGGCTTTCGCGAAGCGTCATGACCTTTATGTTATCGAAGACAACGCCCAGGCTTTTGGCGGGGAGTATAAGGGCAAAAAGACAGGGACGCTGGGGCGCATCGCGGCTTGCAGTTTCTGTCAAAACAAGACGTTCACAACCGGCGGAGAGGGCGGGATGGTCACAACGGATGACGAAGATCTGGCATGGAAGGCGCGGAGTTTTCGCGACCATGGTTACGACGTCAAGGAGCGGCTGCAGTTGCTGGAGATGGAACAGAAGCTGCCCTACATTCACAACATGGTGGGATGGAACTATCGGATGACGGAAATGCAGTCGGCGATTGGCTTGGCGGAACTGGAGCGGATCGATACCTGGAACATGCCCACCCGCCGTCGCAACGCCCGCATCATCATCGATGCGCTCCGGCAACGGCCGGAGGTGAAGTACCTGCCCATTGATACCGAAGAGCGCCGCAATGGTTTCTACACGATGGCGTTTTCTCTGGACATGGAAAAGATGGATTGTGACATCCAGCAATTCGTGCAGGCGGCCATGGCTGAAGGAGTTCCATGCTGGAAAGTCTTCTGGCCGCAATGTCATACGGAGCAGGCTTACAAAGGGTTCACCTCCTTCGGCAGATCAGGTTTCCCCTTTCGCTCCAAGGAATACACCGATGCCGCCAGCGTGGATTACTCGAAGGTCGAGGTTCCGAACGCAGTCTGGCACGAGACTCATACGTTCACCCTTTTCCCCTTCCCCACGTTCACGGAAGAAGACATGCAGCAAATTGCTCGTGCCTTAGTGAAGGTGATCAACCGCTACTCTCGGGTGCAACACCAATCCAGAAAGGTTACGGGTGCATAGGACAATCATCATGCGAAACATCATAAGTTGGGGAGTCGTTGGGTCCGGTGGAATCGCTCGCCGGCGAACCATCCCGGAAGGTATCGTTCCTGCCTCGAACGCCCGGTTAGTGGGTGTGTACGACAGCAACCTGAAAGCAAATGCGGAGGTCGCCCGGACCTTCGGCGTAAAGGCATTCGAGAGCATGGAAGAACTCCTGTCGGCAGAAATCGATGCGGTTTACATCGCCACGCCGGTGTCGGTGCATTGCGAACATGTCTCTCGCTGTCTGAGGGCGGGGAAGCATGTCCTTTGTGAGAAGCCCCTCGCCATGTCGGTTCACGAGGTGCAAGTGTTGGCGGCGCTGGCTCAAGCGTGCAAGGTTCAACTCGGGGTGGGGTTGATGATGCGCTTTCACTCCCAGCACCAGGCGGCTCTGAAGTTGATCCAGTCCGGCAAACTGGGCAGAGCCGTTTACTGCCGGGCGCAGCTTTCCTGCTGGTATCCGCCGATCGAGGGTGCGTGGAGGCAGGACCCGACTAAAGGTGGCGGTGGCTCGCTCGTGGATCTGGGAGGACATTGCATCGACTTACTGGAGATGTTCTTCGGGCCCGTGGCCTCCGTAAGCTGCCATATAGACAGCTTAGTGCACAACTACGCTTCGGAAGACAGCGCGGTAGCCACGCTGGTGTTTGAAAGCGGCGCTTTGGGCACGGTGGATACGTTCTTTTGCATTCCTGATGAGAGCAGCCAGAACGTCCTGGAGCTGTACGGTTCGGAGGGCAGCATACTGGCCAAAGGAACCATTGGGCAGGGCGCCCAGGGAGAAATGGTGTTTTATCCCCGGCCGCAAGCTGATGGATATAACGCCCAGCAAACTCGCGACAAGTCCAAGGGGATCGAACTGACGCCCCCGCCGGTCAACACCTACCAGGCGGAAATTGAGAAGTTCAGCCAGGCAGTTCTGGAGGGCAAGGAATTGGAGTTGGGAGCGGGTGTGGGCCTGCGGAGCCAGAGGATTCTGGAGGCCTGCTACGAATCGGCAAGAACCTCCAAAAGCGTGAGAATTAGAGCCTGAGCCGATTCGCTCCTTTTCGAATCAACCCCCTGAGCGAAGCAAAGGGGCGCACGATAAACTCCGCGCTGTCATCCTGAGCCCTTCGCCTGTCATCCTGAGCGCAGCGAAGGATCTCGCTCTGCTCAGGACAAACTCCGCGAAGAATCTCGCTCTGAGTATTTTCAAGGCAATGCGAGATTCTTCGTCGCCGCTGCTCCTCAGGATGACAGTGCTGCCGCCCTAAAGGGCAGCGCTCAATGTACCAATGACTTTGCGCTATTCAGAATCACACAACATAATGGCGGCTCTTGCTGTAGCGCCGGTGTCCCCACCGGCGTTTTCGGCGCTGAGGACAGCGCCGCTACAGAAGACAACCGTCGCTGTATTTCACGAACGTCAATAGAATCGGCGATTCCCGATGACGGAATTGAAAACAGAAGCCAACCCGCCTCGCCTGCGCCGTGACCTTAAACTTTGGGATTTGGTTTTCTACGGGGTTGTCCTGATTCAGCCGATCGCCCCGGTGGGAATCTTCGGCATCGCGCAAAAACTCTCGCACGGCCACGTCTCGACGGCCGTGCTGGCGGCCATGGCGGCCATGATGCTGACGGCTTTCAGCTATGGCCGGATGGCAAGCGTCTATCCTTCCGCAGGCTCCGCCTACACCTACGTCAGCCGTGGACTTAATCCCTATGTGGGTTCCCTGATCGGTTGGGCGATGGCCCTGGATTATCTGATCATCCCCATTATAAACACCGTCTACCCGGCCCTGATGTTTAAGCGGTTGTTCCCCGAGATCCCGTACGCCGCATGGGCTGTGCTGATTGTGGGCGCAATCCTATTCCTGAATCTCGTGGGAATCC
>Ga0326727_10016210_pt1 | contig 15789 bp, 16 predicted proteins | sample MB2enrmetagenome_FD_207643 | JGI IMG/M metagenome (GOLD analysis project Ga0326727, IMG submission 207643) | Lab enriched peat soil microbial communities from McLean, Ithaca, NY, United States - MB29MY | ecosystem: Environmental > Terrestrial > Soil > Wetlands > Peat | place: USA: New York... | reverse complement strand
TACCCATCGCCATACGTCGATTGTACGGCCTAAACATTTCCGATACCAGATGTTTTACGACTTTAGACCCGGGCTGCTAGGCCCGTGCGAACGTGGCGGCCTGTTTCTGGATTTTGCGAATGGCTTCGGCAATCTGGTCCATATCTTCGCGCCGGCCGAGGAGCATTGTTTGTGTAAACCACACCGCCTCTTCGCACAGCCGGTCGTTGGCGGGGCACTGGTTGCGCTCGGTCCATTCCATCAGTTGTTTTGCCGAGTAGATGGCGCGGTAGGCGCGTGAGTCGAAGGTATTCTTCAGGAACGGTTCCTTGTTGAGCGGTGAATAGCCGCCGGAGCAAGGAATGCCTTCGGCTTCGAGCGCTTTCAGGAATTGCGCGCGCGCCAGGTTCGCGAACTGAGTCTTGTCGTAGCGAAACATATACAGGTGATATGCATTGCGCGTCGCGCCTGCATACATTCGCGCCGGCCGGATGCCGGGGATCTCGGCGAGCTGCTTGGTCAGATAAGCCGCGTTCTGCTCGCGCCGCCGGGACTGCTCCTCGACTCGTTTCAATTGCTCGGTCAGTAGCACGGCCTGGAATTCGGTGATGCGCAAATTCGCGCCGTTGCGCACGTAGCCGAACCCGGAACCAGTGTCGCCGCGCCCATTGTTGTGAAAGCTCTGGCACACGCGATAGAGATCGGTATCGTTGGTCAGGATCGCGCCGCCTTCGCTCGAATTCAAATTCTTTGACGCCTGGAAACTGAAGCAGCCGAGGACCCCCAACGTGCTGACCTTGCGCTTGCGCCACTCGGCCAAATGCGCCTGACAGGCGTCTTCCAGCACCGGCAGCCGGTGTTTGCGGCCGATCTCGAGAATGGCGTCCATATCCGCGGGTGACCCGCCCAGGTGCACCGGCAGGATGCATCGCGTGCGCTCGGTGATGGCTGCTTCGATCTTTCGTGCATCGATCTGGAATGTCTCCGGGTCCGTGTCGACGAAAACCGGGATCGCGTGGTGCATCAAAACCGCATTGACCGTGGCGACGAAAGTGTATGGCGGCACAATGACTTCGTCGCCCGGGCCGATGCCCAGAGCGTTCAGCGAAATGATCAGCGCGCTGGTGCCATTCGCCGTCGCCAGGCAGTGCTTCGCGCCGAGCTTCGCCGCCCAGGTCTCCTCGAATTGCCGCGCGTTATCGCCGTCGAGGCGGTTCCACTTGCCGCCCCGCAACACTTTCATCCAGGCTTTCTCTTCGGTTTCGTCAATCACGGGCCACGAAGGGAAAGGCGCCGTGCGCACTGGGCTACCGCCCAAAACAGCAAGTTTGCCGTTACCGGTTGCCCGCGCCGCGCGCGTCGCCACCAGGCCGGTGGACGCTGCTGCGAGAAGCTTCCGGCGGGTAAGATCGTTCAGCATGAGTGCCTCCTCGGTTTGAGCGTCTATTTCTTCAGCAGGCGCCAGAGCGTGCCGCTGAAAATATTGGCCTGAGCCTCGGCCGATACGCCGCACGCTTCCAGCATCTTGTGGTACCGTTCCAGCGCGCGGTCAAACTCTTCCAGCTCGCCGCCGAAAACGTCTGAGCCGAAAACAATCTTTTCAAAAGCGTTTGGCGCGCCTTTGGGCGTATGCGGGCTGGCCACGGCCGACCACCAGAAGATCGATTTGAAAAACGCGTAGTCTTCTTGTTTCTTGATCAGTGTCGAACCCGAGAGATCCCAATAAACGTTCGGATTCCAACGAGCGATTTCCGCCGCCCAGGCGTAGTCGGGATTCCCCAAGTGCGCACCGATGATGGTGACCTTCGGATATCGCCGCGCGATGTTGTCGAGCGTGGTGGCGCGCATACGATCCACGCTGATATCGGCCGGAATCTCGGGGGTGGTGCGGTTCACGATGCCGGTATGGAAAAGAAGAAACATGCCGTACCGTTCCGCGCGCGCGTAAACCGGCGAATAGGCCGGGTCGTCGTAGCTCTTCCTGGGCCCGGAGAGTTCGCCCAAGCCGCGAAAACCCGCGGCGTGGAATCGGTCGATCTGCTCCAGCACCTTAGGATGATCGAGCTCGATTTCGCCGAAGCCGACCAGGCGGTTCGAGTGCTGCTGGATGGCGTCCTTCACACCGTCCAGGTCCTTTGGTTGGACCAGCAGGAAGGCCATGCCGTCGACCGAGTCCAGTTTCGCCAGAAGCAATTTCAAGAACGCAGGGTCGCCGTTGTAGTGCAGGTGCGCGTCGATCAGTTTCGGCTGGGCAAACGCAGTGGGCAAAGAAACCAGGCACGCCAGGAACGCAAGAAAAGTGCAGCGACGGGAAATCATGCGGCTATTCTACTCCGCCCGTGCCGCTCGCAGCGAAACGGCGGGAAAATATTCTCCCTTGAAATCGCGCCGCCACCAGTTCCCCGAGGCGCGGCGCTCAGCGGCGGTTGTGAAATGATAGTCGTAAAGTTGGGCGCGGATGTAGCGGGGCGGAGCGCCAGGAAACGGGTTCTTCGCCACGAGCGCCAGCACGTCCGGTGAGCCTTCGAGCAAGCGGACCATGAAATTGACGAACCACGGTTGTGACTGGTAGCCGTCAAGCGCCGCAAACCACATTTGCCAGTCAAGCCTGGGCTGGTAGGGCTGCACCCAAACGGGAGCGCGGTTGAGATCGCCCGGCTTGTACTTGAATCCGTACTCCAGCCAGCTCTGGCCGTCGTTCGATCCTTCGACTGCAATCTCCGGCCGCGACGTCGTCATCACCGCGAATAGACCGTAAGTATTGACGATGCCGAACGGCGCTATCGTGTTCAACGCAGTGGCGGCCGCACGCGGCATCGAGCCCGAGAATGTCTCCGCCAGTTCGAAGCCGCTGGCCAGCAGGATGAAGACAACGAGAGCTGCCGACACCGCGCGTTGCACTACGGTGCTCCTTAGGCGTGGCGCCGGCGCCTGTGCCGCCCGCCGGAGAGCAGCATCATCAAACAGCATCAGACACAGAGCTACTGCCAGCAGATTGAAGAAGGTGTAATTGCCCGTGAGGAAAATGAGTGCCTGGAGCAAAATGGTTGCGCCACCGGCAAGAAATCGGACGCGGCGTGGCGCGAACATCAGAAAGGGAACGAACAGCTCGACGCAAAACACGAACGCGCACGAGAGTTTCTGACAGCTCATCGGGAGTTGGTGGATGTACCAGGCAAAAGGCGTCGGCAGCGGCTGTGTCTCGTAGTGATAGCGGAGCGCGCTCAGGTTCCGCCAGTTGGGATCGTGGCTCAGCAGCTTTACCGCTCCCGATAGCAGCATGAGCCGGAACAGCAGCCAGCGGAATAGCCAAACGCGCGCCAGCACAGGCCGCAGAAAGATGGCGAGAAAACCAGTTTCCAGCAGCAGGTAATCCCATTCGAACGAAAGAAAGGTCTGGCCCGCGTGAACCAGCGAAAGGTACAACACAAAGGCCACCACAAGCGCCGCCCGGCGCACGAAGTCCAAAATGATGGCGAGTGACGCGATTGCACCGCCTATGCAAGCTAGGCGAAGGACCGTGTTGCTCGTTCCCCACAGGAATATCGTAGGTACACGAAGCCAAGCCCAGCCACCATAGCTTTCACGAATGGCCGCTAGAAAACGCACCGCCGGCAGAATCCCGTGAGCTCCGATCAGTCCGGTGATCTGCACTTCTAGTGACAGGAAGGCAATGGCATAGATGAGCCCCAAACACCGGAAGAACCAGCGCACCGCGATGTCGTAGCTCGCGGGCTCGGGATGCTTGCCCCACAACAAAACCGTGGCGTGATAGAAAAATGAGCGGTTCGCGGCCACGAGGCGGTAGAACCATTCAGCAGCCGCGGCAAATCCGGGAACGCGCTGGTACGCCCATAGCAACCAAGCGCACCCGGGTACTCGCCCCAGCGACCGCAACACGGCATGTGCCGCGCTCAGCACTTGGCTACTCGGCAGAATCAACTGAACCGCGCGCTGGAAATTTTCGCGGGGAACTTGCGGGTACTGTTCAGCAACTTCCTGATACGGCGCGTAAGCGATCCCGCCGCCGGTCAGTTGCTTCCAATATCCGATCCAGATACGGCAAAAGCTGCAATCGCCGTCGAAGACCAGCAGCGGAATATCAGGATCCCGCTCATTCGCCAAACGTACATTCGCTCCGTTACAGGCAATTCTATCGGATTGTTATTGATTTCCGCGGGGTGCTTGTGGGGGGATCGTGGAGGAGGGAAAAGCGGACCGCCTGCCGATCAAAGCAGGCGGCCCGCCCGGAATTACTTAGCAAGTCGTACGACGATCCGCTCCGCAATCGAATTGAACGCCGCGGAGAGTTGGCTGGGGTCGGGGGCGTCTACGAAATAACCCACCGTTTGGCCCGGGTTCTGCTGCGTCCAGAACAGCTGAGCGGTCGCGCTCGGGTCATTCTGCATCGTCGGATCGTTGGCCATCTTGCGCAGCAACAACGTGTCCGGAGGATCGTTGGGAGCGTTGCCTTCCAGTGCGATGGTGTAAATGTTGGGTTGAAGAGCCACGTTCGTCCGAATAGTGGTCGACATATTATCGACGGCGTTCACTGAGGCAACTTCGATCTGCTGTGGAGAACTGATGTCTAGCGTGTCGACCGCGCTGTTGTACGGCGAGTTGGGGTTATTCACACTATAGTTGCCAGTTACAGAGTTCCCGTGAATGTCGGTAGCAGGCATCCTACTGAAGTCTGTCGGTGGCGCGTATGCTATGTTGCTGGCCATCGCGCATCCAGCCGAATTCGCCACGGCCGCTCCGTCATTACCGTTGACCGTAGTTGCAGTCTCAATACTCAGACCCGCCGTTTCGCCCGTCGGATGAGGTCCACCGGCCCATTGTTCCGCTTCGCCTTTCAGTGGACCGGTGTAGGGATGGTCGCAGCTTCCGGGGTTGTTGCGCAGGTCCACACTACTGGTACCGCAGCCTTTGCAATAGTACTGCCCTGTGAACCCGTTCGGTCTGCCGTCTGTCATCAGCACGATCACATTCGCCCGTGTAGCGGCATTTACGTTCTGAATCGCGCTCCAAGCTTGGAACATCGCCTCATCGGTGTTCGTGTTCCCATTGCAGTTGATCTGGCTGATCAGCGAGGCCGGGGTGTTGCCATTCCCATCCGGTGTGGTGAAAGTGATCGTCGGAGGGTACGTATACACCGATGACCCAAATACCACCAATCCCACCATGTCGCGCCCGGGCGCAAAGTAAGTGAGGAACTGCGTTGCATCCGTAACCATGATGGCGCAGGCCGTTGTCCCCATGTACGCATAGTTCATCGAACTGGACCGGTCCAGCACCAACATCATCGCCACGTCGCGCCGGCCGGCTTGCGAGGATGCCGCAATGGTTGTCGTCTTTTGGCCGAGGATTTGCAGGAAATACAACGGGGCCGACACCGTAGCCGACGTAGTCACCGTGCGGTAGTTTGGAGTGGTGGTGCTGTCCACCGTCGGCGTCGCAAAATTGATGTTAGTGGTCCCCCAATACGCTGTGGGAAAGTTGGCATTGAAGAACGAGGTCGCCGCCGCTTCCGCGCTGCTGGCCTGCGCCCCAACGTTGGCGCCATTCGCAAGAGCGCGCGCCCCAGCGAGTGCTGCTGCGTCGGTGGCCTGGTAAAGCTTCGACCTGATCATATACAGCAAACCTACGTCGACTGCCAGCCCGACCAGCGGTATGCTGACCAGCATCGTTAAGGCAGTCATAACGACCGCCATCCCTCGTTGATTTCTCCTCTTATTGGTCACTTGCATGGCATCCTCCGAATTCCCTAATAGATCGCATTCTGATAAGTAGCTAAACCGCTGAACACTCCTTGCACCGCCAGGTCAGGCGCGGTCACATAACTCTCCGCCAAATGGGCGATTGACCCGGGGGTGAGCGTCAGCAGATTGCTGAACGCATCAGCCCTAGCACTGGTATCGCTCTCGTAGGTTGTTACGTCGCCGGCTGAACTGATAATGGATGGCAGCGGGTTGCCATATAGCGTGGTGAATATCCCGTTATTTCCGATGACAATCCGATTCATTACTACCACGTGGCCCGCGTTGTTGCAATTGTTGCAATTCGCCGCGGAGAGCATGATCATTGTGGACAGCACCACAACTCCGTTTCCAGTGGTTCCACCGGTCACGTTGCCATTGTTGGCTACTAAGCTCAATCCTTGGGCCAAAGAAGTAGCCAGTAGGTTCTGGTTGGCCTGCGTCGAAAAATCAACACCTAGCGAGTACATGTGCCCCACATCGCTCGTCAACTGGACCGCCTCGACCGATCGGATCACGGCAAAACCGTAGGTAAAAGTTCCAATTATGATCGGAACGAGGAAAAACGAGGATACAAGGACAAACTCGATCATCATCGAGCCGCGTTCGCGCCGGTTTTGTCTGGTGTTCATGCGAGATCTCCTCATGGTTAGTTGCACGCCGGCGGAGTGGGATTCACCGCCGTCGGGCATCCGGCTAGCGGGCACTGTTCCATGACATCCGACGCCTGAACGTTGATCGATACCGGAGCACTGCTCTTCATGATGGCGCCCAGCGGCGTGTACTGATATCCGGTGATGGAGACTTGCAAGATGTCGCCGCCGATGGGAGTGGTGGTGGCCCCGCCATAGGGATCGTAGTAGGTAATTGTCACCTGGCACCCCGGATTAGTAATGAACCCTAACGCCGCTGATTGCACCACGCTGTTGATCGAATCATTTAAATACGTGTTCCCGGTCAGCAACTGCTCTGTGACGCCAAACCGCACACCGCTGACAGCAGCTTCCTGTAAGGTGGATTTAATAAAGAGCGAGAGAGAAATGTCCATCAACAAGAAGATCAGGGCGAACATGATCAACGTGATCAATCCTGCCTCGACCGTTTCACTGCCTCTCTCCCGATCGCGTCTGCCGGATGTTGGAATTGTATTCATCATCAAAGTTCTCACTCGCCGCCTAAGACGAGTGAAACCCAATTATTCTTTAATGCGGACGAAATTCTTTTTTTTGTTAACTGTAGGCCGACGTGCGATTACCGGTATTCACTAACTATTTTGCAGGAAACTAACGCTTTGAGTAACTCAGAACCACTGGCAGTTAACTGTGGTATACAAGGTTTACTAACTCGCAACGTTACCGGCGCGGTTCAGGAGTTGTGGATTTCTCGATCTGTGTCCTGCGGTATACATCACGCTTCGACATCTGCCGGTCGCGGGCAACCTTCTTGATCGCATCCATTCGGCTCATGCCTTCGCGAATGTACGCCTCGACGGCGTCACCGATTGGGGTCGTTTCAACCGCCGGTGCAACCGCCTTTCCGATCAGCAATGTGATTTCGCCCTTCACTGACGGCCGCGCCGCCAGCCCGGCGTGAACCTCGCCAGCCAAGCCACGCACAAATTCTTCATGCACCTTGGTCAGTTCTCGCGCCACCACCACTGGCCGGGGCCCCAAAAACCTTCCCACGTCCCCTAGTGTCTCCACGATGCGATGCGGCGCTTCGTAGAAAATGAGCGTTGCCGTCTCATCCCGCAAAGCCGCCAGCGTTCGGCCCCTCTGGCCCGCCTTGGCCGGCAGAAAGCCGCCGAAGTGAAACGCATCGGTCGCGAGTCCGGAACCTGCCGCCGCAGCCACTAGCGCCGAGGGCCCCGGAATCGGGACCACTCGTATTCCCTCGCGGATCGCCGCCGTCACCACGCGATACCCCGGGTCGGAAACCAGCGGCATGCCGGCATCGGAGACCAGCGCCACATTCGCTCCCGATTGCATTTTGGCAACCAGCTCTTCCGACCGCGTTGATTCGTTGTGCTCGTGGTAGCTCACCAGCGGCTTTGCGATGCTGTAATGATCCAGCAGTTTCCGCGTCTGGCGCGTGTCCTCGCACGCAATCAGGTCCGCTTCACGCAACGTCCGCACCGCGCGGTAGGTAATGTCTTCCAGGTTGCCAATGGGCGTGGCCACCAGGTATAGAGTCCCCGTCATTGCTCATCCAGCATGCGGTAGTTCACCAGCTCGATACCAGTCTGCTCCAGAGCCCGAAGTGTTTCCGGCGCGGTTAACGCCTCGAGCTCCGCCTCACGGCTCTCTTTTAAACGCGTGCGCGCGCTCCGCAGTTCGCCCGTGCAGCGCCCCGGATGGCACATCAGCTCGGTCGAACCTTCCGGCAGCGCTCGAATGAGCGCCACCAGCTCGCTCGTGCGGAACCTGCCTGTGATCTGAAATCCGGCAAAGTGATCCGTGGTCCGGCATTGGTGCTGAGCCAGAACACGGTGAAAGTGGCCACGGATGAACGCCAGGCCTCCGCTCATCGCTCGCTTGCCCCAAGACGCTCCCGCGCTCGCCGCCGTCATCGGCAAGTCGAATGGCCGCCGCACCCACCTGATACTGAACTCCTCGGCGACGCGTGCTACTCCATCCAGCACAGGCGGAGCCAAGTGCGTGTGCTTGTGCGTATCGAGGTGCGTCAGGCGGATTCCAGCGTCTAGAATGCGCCGTACTTGCGCCGCGAGCTCTTCGTAAATGTTTAATCGCCCTGCCGCGATCGCCGCCAGAAGCCGCGGCACGCTCGATGGCAGCGCGCGATCGGTTCCGGCGAGCGCCCTCCCACCAATCAACACCAGATGCGCGCCGATATCCAGCGACTGATTCTCGCGCGCCCGCCCTACCGCGTCCTCGAAAGCATCGCCATTCGCCATCAAAGTCGTGGCCGTGAGAATTCCCCGCTGGTGCGCCTCAATAATCCCCTGGTTGACGTCGCTGGTAAAGCCGAAATCATCAGCGTTCACCACCAGTTGTTTACGGGCGCTCAAAACAGTGAGATCTTCAACTGGAAGAACTTCTTCGGATTCGTCCGCGCCTGCTGCAGCAATTGGCGCAACTCGCTCGTGGCGCCGTTCAGGCTCTCATACAACTGCGGATTCACCATCAGTTGTCCCAAAGTTCCCTGCCCCGAGTTCAGCTTGTCCACCGTCGTATCCAACTTGGCGATCAACTGCACGATGTTGTTGTGCAGCGTCTCATCCTTCAGGAGCTTGCCCGCTGTGCCTCGTCCCGCTTGCAGATCGGCGAGTAGCTGATTGGCCTGCGATGTCACTTGCCGCAAATCGTTGAAAAGCGCTTCATCCTTCAGTAGCTTTCCCGCTGTGCCTCGCCCTTGCTCCAGGTCCGCCAGAATCAGATTGAGTTTATCGAGCGGCGCTCGAAGGCTGTCATACAAACCCGGATCATTCAGCAGACGGCTGATCGTGCCGTTCCCCGTCCGTACCGTCGTCAGAATCTGCTGCGCTTCCGCCACCGAGCTGTTCAATTTTGTAAACAGCTCTTCGTCCTTCAGAAATTTGCCCAGGTTGCCCTTGCCTGCCTCCACGTAGGTCAAGATCGCATTGACCCGTGTCAGCAAACTCTGAAACTGCGTCAGCAGGCTGGCGCTCTCCGCCATGAGCTGCGGGATGTCTTGATTCGGCGCGCTGCGGATCTCGTCGCCAGGCTGCACATGTTCGGCGGCGCTGCCCTTGGTGATGTCGATGAACTTGTCGCCAAGCAGATTGGACGCGGCGATCCCCGCCATGGAGTCCTTCGGTATCTCCGCCAGATACTCGTACCGAATCGACATGTCGATTTCCACAATCCTACGCGGGTCCTTCGACTTCGATAGCTTCAACGCATCGACTTCCCCGGCCGGAATCCCGTTGAGGCGCACCGGGGCCCCTTCGGCCATCCCAGACGAGTCATCCATAAATGTGCGGAGCGGAAATGTGCGCGTGAACAGCGACTTCTCTTTAGTCAGCAGAAGGATCAGCACGGCCACGATCGCCATGGCCACGATCGCCATGATCCCCACCCGAAGCTTAGCAAAGCTCACCTTTTGAGGATCAGCCATCGGCTACCCGCCCCCCTGTTTTCGGAATTTGGAGATGTAGGGATCGTTCACTGCCTCGAGCTCCGGCTCTGTGCCCTCAAACACCAGTTGTCCTTCCCGCATCACGATGAATCTCGTGCGGAGTTGAGGCCGGTGCCCGTTCTCGCGCGCCGGCACCAGCTGGCCATTGTCCGGATTGTATCGAAAATTCGCCATCAAAAGTCCATCCTGGTAGCGATGCGTCACAATCAGCGTCGTCGTATTTGAGAGGTCGCGCTCCTTGATGACCAGCGCCATGATCGTATGGGCCGTGATCGGATCGAGCCCCGCTGTCGGCGAATCATATAGCAGCAGTGGCGGGCCGGTTACTACGGCACGGGCAATCGCAGCCCGGCGCCGCATCCCGCCCGAAAGCTCGCTCGGAAAGCGCGCCAGCGTCTGGTCCAATTCCACGAAATGCAGCGCCTCTTTGACGCGCCTCTCGACGTCCTCCGCGGGGCACTGAATGGCCTTGTGGTTGAGCAGCGGGTAGGCCACGTTCTCTTCGATGGTCAGCGAATCGAACAGTGCGCTTTCCTGAAAAAGCATCCCGACCTTGCTGCGAACCTCAAACATCTCGCGCTCCGACATGCGCGTGATGTCTTTCCCCAGTAGATACACCGAGCCGGAATCGGGGCGTACCAAACCGATAGCGGTCTTCAGCAGGACCGTCTTCCCGCTACTGGCTGCGCCTAGTATGATGCGTGCTTCGCCCTCTGGAACCTCGAACGAGACGTCCTTGAGCGCCTGTGTCCCGTCGAAGGACACCGAGACGTGATCGAATCGCACAACAGGTTTCAAGCCGTCGGCGGGCATCAGGAGGAAGAGACCAAATGGCTGGTGAAGATGCGTGTCAGGAAGACCGTCAGCACGAAGATCAGCACCGATGCCATCACGACGGCCTGCGTCGTGGCACGGCCGACGCCCTGCGTTCCACCAGTTGCCCGCAGACCGTAATAACAGCCGATCAGGGATACAACGAAAGCGAAGACGAATGGCTTTAGCAGACCCTGCGCGACATCCATCCACACCAGAGCCCGCCAGGCCGTGCTCCAATACACCGATCCGGGAACGTCCACCAAGTTCGCCGCGATCAGGTATCCGCCGAACAGTCCCACAAAATCCGCAATGATGGTCAATAGCGGTAGCATCACGCAGGTGGCGATCAAACGCGGCGTCACCAGTTTTTGGATCGGATCGGTGCCCAACGCGCGCATCGCATCGATCTGCTCGGTGACCTTCATGGAGCCAAGCTCGCTGGCGATTCCCGAGGAGTTGCGCCCAGCCACCAACAGCGCCGTGAGCGCCGGGCCAAGTTCGCGAACCAGCGTGATCGCTACAGCCGTCCCCACCTGGCCCTGCTGCCCCCACTGTGCCAGCGCGCGCGCAAGCTGCATGGTCATCGTTGCTCCGGTGAAGAATCCAACCAGTACTACGATAAGCAGGCTTCCAACACCGATGCTGTCCATCTGCAAAATGATGTCGTCGGAGTAATGCGGTTTTCGAAAGATGTTACGGAGCGCCGCGCCGGCAAGCAAATAGAAGTCCTGGATCGCCAGGATGATTCTGACTAGAAATCCGGGCAACGGAGAGTCACCTCGCTCTCGATGCTACCATACAACTACGAAAGGACTTACCGACATTGCGGGCATTCGCGTGGGCCACGCGTCCGATTATGACGCGCTCACCGGTTGCACCGTCATTCTGTGCGAAGCCGGCGCCGCCGGCGGGATCGATATTCGTGGTGCCGCTACTGGGACGGAGGAAATTGACGTACTGCGGCCGGCTCACATCACCGATAAGGTGCACGCTGTCGTGCTGGCCGGCGGCAGCGCCTTCGGCCTGGAAGCCGCTTCGGGCGTGCGCCGGTTTCTCGAACATCGTGGCGTCGGATTCCAGACTGGCGCGGCTGTCGTTCCCATCGTGCCGTGCGCCATTCTCTACGACCTTGCCATCGGCAAGCCGAACGTGCGGCCCAGCCGCGAAATGGGGGAAGCCGCCGCAGCGGCTGCCACAACGGATCCGGTGAAATCGGGCGCCGTTGGCGCGGGAACCGGTGCCACCATCGGCAAAATCTTCGGCATGGACCAGGCCATGAAGTCGGGGATCGGCTCTGTGACCGTGAACTTGAGCGGCACGGTGCGCGTCGCGGCGTTAGTGGCCGTGAATGCGTTCGGCGACGTTCTCGATCCCGATACGAACAAACTGATCGCTGGTGCTCGCCGCGCGCGCAATAGCACAGAACTGGCCGATACCCAAGCCGAAATGAAGCGCGGCGCTCGCGGTGGTTTCGGCCGGCAAAACACAACCCTCGCCGTCGTGGCCACCAACGCCAAGCTGTCCAAAGTCGGCGCGACCCGGTTGGCCGAAATGGCGAACCTCGGCATGGCGCGCACCATCTTTCCAGTGCATACGGCCTTCGATGGCGATCTGTGCGTTGCGTTTTCCCTCGGAAACGAAACGGCGGATCTGAATACTCTGGGAGTGGCCGCCGCGGAAGCCGTCGCCAAGTCCATCGTGCTCGCTGTTAGAAGCGCGCCCACGCTCGGCGGTGTGCCCGGACTCGCAGGTCCACCCGAAAAAAAATGAGAGAAATACGCCGCCCCAGACACTAGACGGTTTCTCCTTCAGCAAGCAAATTGTGTTTATGAAGACTGGATGGAACAGTCGCGTTTCTACACCAGTACCCGACGAGCACCGCTTGGCGGAACTGGTGAACGCGGTTCGCTCCGGTGACCAGGACGCGGCCGGCGAATTCCGTCACCTGTTCTACCCGGGCACGCGCTTTTTGATCCAACGCCGGATGGGCAGCGTAGATGTCGAGCAGCAGGTGGCAGAGGTACTCGATATGGCGGTTCGCACTATACAAGAGGACCATTCTGTGGGAGGCGCAACTGTGACCGCGTTCGTCCGTCAGTCGATCGTCGAGCGCTTCCCCACTACCCAAAAAAATCAGGGCCCCCCTTCGATTTCGAAGGACGGGTCGGTCGCCTTGGCCAAGGAGGTGTTGAAAGGCTTATCTCCCGTGGAGCGGGACGCGCTGCGGAGGTGTTACGTGCTCCGGCAGTCGCCCGAGTCGTTCTTACAAGCCCTCAAACTGACGCCAGATCAGTTCCGGGCGATTCAGTCAAAGGCGCGGACTGAGTTTGCTATTAGACACTCACGCCAGACAAATGTTGCGTAACAGAACTGTTTTCGGGTACTTGTGAAAACTTATTGAGAACCTCCCCCGGTTGGAAACACTTCAACATCAGAATTGAGGAACCCACCTCCAGCAATGCGGCTTCGCGCACCGTTTCTTGGGTGGAGGGGGAGAAGGGTTGTTATACATGGCGCTCATTGAGCAACATCCCACCGAGGAAGTTATAGAGCGGTACCTGTTCGGGTCACTTTCCGAACAAGAATCGGAGCCGTTGGAAGAGCACTTGCTCATTTGTCAGTCGTGCATCGAAACGGCAGAGCAGCTTTTGAGCTTTGTCCGATCACTGCGCAGCACGCTCAGGCCACGGCGGCACCAGAAAGCACGCGCTGCCGGAAGGGACGCGCTGCTCGAACACTAGCGGGAGCTTCGGTCCAGCATCCAACTCCTGCAAGTACAAGAAGTTAACTTTATTCAGCATTGCCGTACCCTAGCCGCGAGAGCGATACCAGTGTAAGGAGGATCGCACTCGTGGCAACTTTGCGGAAAGTCCTTTCCTTTTCTCTGGTGTTTAGCGCTGTATCCTGGGCCGCTGATCCTTCCCTTCTCAACCTGGTGATGCCGGACGCTCGCGTTCTAGTGGGAGTTAACGTGGAACGAATCCTCTCCTCCCAAATCGGCAAGGAGATTGGCTCTCAGATTCAACAACGCGCGCCAGATTTGCAGCAAACCCTACAAAAGACGGGATTTGACCCAACGCGCGACCTCAAAGAGGTGTTAGTAGCCACAACTGGCAAAGGCCAGAACGGTCCCGCATTGTTTCTGATCCGTGGATATTTCGATGCTGCCAAGTTGAGCGCGGCGGCAGCGAGCACTGGGCTCACGCCGCAATGGTATGAAGGCGTGCAGATTATGGACAGTCCCTCGCAGAGCAAGGGTGCGTTCGCGTTCCTGGATGGGGACATTGCCGTGGGGGGCGATCTTGACCAGGTTAAAGCGGCGATTGAGCGGCGGAAGCACCATACGGCTCTGAGTGTAGATTTGGCCTCTCAGGTCTCCTCCCTCAGCGACCGTTACGATATTTGGGTGATTTCCATGGCGCCGTTGAGCGAAATAACGGCCGGCGCCGGAAATCCGCAAATGAAGCAGGCAAGCGACTTAGCAAAGTGCATCCAACAGGTCAGTGGCGGAGTCAAGTTCAGCGCCGACCTGGAACTAGCGGCCGAACTCATGACGCACAGCGAGACAGAGGCCGCACAGCTTCGGGATGCCCTGCAATTTTTCTCAGGTTTCGTGACCGCCAACCCCCAGAATCCTTCGGGACTCGATCCCAAGGCCCTGAAGCTAACCGCCGATCGGAAGACCGTCCGTATTGCCGTGTTGGTGACGGGAGCGCAACTGAAGAAGGCGTACGAGGCCCAGATGGCGCGGCTCAATCACGCGGGAATGCCGGCAGCAGTGCGGAAACCACCCGCTCAAGAGACGGGCTTGACGATTCAGTCCTCGGAGCGGGACATGGGCACCGTGGTTCTGCCCTCCAGCAAACAGTAGAGCCCCCGCTGGCACTAAATCTAAGGCATAATAGCCAATCGATGTGGAAAACGATTACATTGGGTTTGGGTGTCTCTTTTATCGCTATGGCCGCAGTGAAAATTGAAAAGACCGATTACAAAGGCTGGCCGAACAGCTATCGCATCTCGAACGGGGAAGTCGAGGTGATCATCACGAGCGATATTGGCCCGCGCATCATGCGTTACGCTTTCCCGAACGGGCAGAATGTCTTCAAAGAGTTCGCGGAAGGACTGGGCAAGTCCGGCGAAGAGAAGTGGCAGATGCGCGGAGGGCATCGCGTGTGGTTCGCGCCGGAAGACGCGGTGAAGACGTATGCGCCGGATAACGGTCCGGTACACATCTCGATCAAGGGCGAGGTTTTGGAAGCGACGGAACCAGTGGAACCGCTGACCGGGCTCGAGAAACAGATCACGGTGAAGATGTCACCGAGCGGGCCGGGCGTGGAGGTGCTACACCGAATCAAGAACACCAAGAAGACAACCTTGGAGTTGGCGCCATGGGCGCTATCGATGATGGCGCAGGGCGGAGTAGGCATTCACGGATTTCCGCCGCGCGGAACGCATCCCGAGGTGCTGGCGCCGACGAACCCACTGGTGATGTGGGCGTTCAGCGACCTGACCGACAAACGTTGGCAGTTCACGAAGAAATATCTGATCCTTCGGCAGGATCCGAACAACCACGGCCAGCCGCAGAAACTCGGAACCTTCAACGCGCATACCTGGGCGGCCTATCTGCTCGGCTCGGATCTGTTCGTCAAGCGAAGCGAAGCAGACCCGAAGAAGACGTATCCGGATATGGGGGCATCGTTTGAAACGTTCACTAATGCCGATTTTCTGGAGCAGGAAACGCTGGGGCCGATGACGAAACTGGCACCGGGAGCTTCCGTAGTTCACGTCGAGCGTTGGACGCTGCACAAGAACGTACACATCCGCGAATGGACCGACGCGGAGCTGGACCGCGTGCTGTTGCCGCTGGTAGGGCAGTAGAAACTGGCGGGCACCGTTCTGTGCTCGATACTCTGTGACGGTCGGCTGTTGATTAAGTAGATGTGACTACTCTATGTCGCTGATTCATAACGCTGTCCTAGCCATATTCCAGCCAGCAGTTTCGGCACCCGAATAATACAGAAGCAGGTAAGCCGCTGAGCACACACAGCAGAATGGAACTGGCGTAGGCCCTCGCAGAAGACGGCTATTTTCGCATCCGCGAATTTTACTGGCCTTG
>Ga0326727_10016209_pt1 | contig 15790 bp, 18 predicted proteins | sample MB2enrmetagenome_FD_207643 | JGI IMG/M metagenome (GOLD analysis project Ga0326727, IMG submission 207643) | Lab enriched peat soil microbial communities from McLean, Ithaca, NY, United States - MB29MY | ecosystem: Environmental > Terrestrial > Soil > Wetlands > Peat | place: USA: New York... | reverse complement strand
AGAAACCACCTGCTAGTTAAATTAAAGTCCGAGTTGCGGAATGAATGCAAGGTAGGCTCTACGTAGCTCCTCGCGATCAATCCGGTCATAAATGTCAATGGCCTCTCGGCGTCTGTCTCCGCGCAGTACCTTGATGAATTCTCGATCCATCCCTGCGCGTCGCAAATGAGTTGTAAACCAGTGCCGGAAGCAATGGGGCGTGAAATGGTCCTGAGGATTAGTCGAGGTTGAGCCGTGTAGACCGACTCCTTGGGCGTATTTCGTGACCATCGAGTAGATACCATTCCGTTTTAGACGGTCGCCCTTCTCCCCAATAAAGAGTGCAGCGATTTTAGGCTGAAGGTCATCTCGCTGCTTCAACCAGCGTTTGAGCAAACGAGCGGTTTCATCATCGAAGAATACGGTTCTACCACTGCGTTTCTTGAACTGTTTACGCTTAAGAGCTATCGATTGTTCTGGCCAGTCAATGTCGTCGATGTCCATTGCGATGAGTTCGCCGCGTCTTACACCTGTTTTCGCAAGTAAGGTTAGAATGGCTTTGTCACGCGTGTCAAGCACAGAATTGATCAGCAGACTCATCTGCTCAACCGAAATCAGCTTGCGTTCGGATTCCTCATCACCTTCGGTTTCCTTCTTGTAGCTGTGAAGATACCGCTTTCTTACACCTGGGACGGGGTTCCTTCCCACATAGTCCTCGAACACAAGAAACTCAAAGAAACCGGATATGCCCGCTAACTCCTTTCGAATGGTTTTTTCATCCACGCTGACTCGTCTAAGACTAATGTAATCATGAATCGCATGCTTGTCAGCCCCAAGTACGGAAACAGGTCGACTCTCAAGGTAATCAAGGAATCGACTTACATAAGATGCATAATGGCGGGCAGTCTCTGTCGTAAGCCCTCGGTCATCGCAGTCCGACTCAAACATTTGCAGAAGCTGGGCTTTAGCAGGAGCCTGGAGTTGAGTTGCTTGCTGACTCATTTTGCGATCCACTTCCAGCCGCGACGCGTTTTCTGAATCAATCCGTACGCTTCGAGATTCTCAAGTTGATTGGCTACAGCTTTGACTAGGTCTGTTTCTTTCGGATTGATTCTCATCCTGTGTAGAAGGTGGTCGGAGTTGATGGTGTCGCCTTTCTTCAGCAGGTCAACTAGCTTCCTATCATACCTTCGTATTCCTCGGAAGTTCTCATCGAGGAATGGTTCAAGTCTATAACGTCGAAGCTCGTTTTCAACTCGGTCTAAGGCTAGCTTGACAATTTCGTTTTCGCGTGTAAGCTTCTGAATCTCTTCGTCTCTCTTGCGGAGGTCTTGGATTAGCCCTGCCCTGGGTTTGTAGCTTTCCTCCCCGTCCTCCTGTCGCAATGAATTAGTTGCGTGCTCGAATACGAATTTGGAGAGGGGAACGTGGCTTTTTTTCGCTCTGCCTTTCCAGTCCTGAAACAGTTGAACTGTCGGTAAGTAGACGTAGACAGATCGGTCCCTGATGGATTCTCGGGGCATGCAAACCGACGTAAAGGTTGGCGAAGGCGGCTATTTAACTGTACCAGTAAAATGGTGCGGGGAAGGGGATTCGAACCCCTGAAAGCTTACGTGCCCTGTGCGGGCTCTACGCTACAGGATCCCTTCTCCAAGTCAACTTTTCGATCTTAAGTTTAACACCGCAACATTCGCGGTCCTGCCCCTTTGACCTGGCTCGGGTATCCCCGCACAAAGAAGAGACAGAAGATGCTTGAATTGATTAAGCTTCTTCTAGGTACCGGTCCTTAATCCTTTTAGTTTGGCCGCGGCCACGTTCTTAACGGGCCCGTAGCTCAGGTTGGATAGAGCGGCAGAACGGTTGCCGAGCCCCCTAAGGAACACCGGATAAAGCTGTAGAACTCAATTGAACTGGGTGCAGAGGTCCGGGGTTCAAATCCCCGCGGGCCCGCCAAGAATCCTTTGGGGTTAGTAGATTTTGATTGGTTCTTCGAGTAGGAAATGTTGTGGGCGCCCGAATTTTGGGGGTTTGTTTGGGGTGACGTAGTATTTGCCTTCTAACTTGGGAATTGGGTTTCCAGCGTTGTCCCAGTACGCGTATTGGTTTTGTAGATGGTCTAGGATGCGTGCCTCGAGTCTGTGGCCGGCTATGTCCTCTGTGGCGCTGTACTCGATGATGACATCGGCAAACCGTTTCAGTATGGCCGTTTTCTTTTGGTCGTGCATGTCTTCTGTGGCTAGGAGGAAGGCGGTCTGCTCATTCGTTCTGATTCTGGTGAAGAGTCTGCATAAGAATGAATAGAGGCCTGCTGGGGCTGTGGAGACTGACAGGACGTTGTCGAGGAAGTCTCCAATAATTATTGGGACGCGACCGGTTCGGGTCTTCGAGAGTCTTTCGAGGTTTAGGCTGAGGTCTGTTAGATGGTTCGGTTGGACAATCGTCATGCGTTGATTATTTGCGGAGTTGAAGTTATCAGTGAACGTGGCCCATAGAATTCTTGATGCTGGTGGGAGTTGGAGGGAAAGCGGGGTCGTCGGTCCGAGGGCCAGAAGTGGGTTGTTTAGTTTGAGATCCCTTGAGACGCTCAATGCGTCTTTGAGTATGTTTACTGCACCGACGTCTCCTTTGACGACGGCAATGATGATTCGGTAGTCGAGTAGAGGACGGGGAAGTTGCATTAGAATTGGCGTCGCAGATGAGGTTTCGATGTCTTCGTTGATCCGTGGTGTGTCGAGGGACATATCGGGCGCCGGAACATCAGTGTACCAGAATAGGTATATTAATGTTTCATGGAGTTGTGGTCCGACAACCTAACCCGCATGGAAGTATCTAGTTCATTGATGATTATCTTGGCAACGATACGCAAGGAAATCAAGTACATTGGCGGTTTGGTCTGCACATTTGGAGGAGTTTACTTAGGTAACGCTTACGGCGCATCATACTGGCGCTTCGGCCCTCTGAACCTAGCATGGGACACCATCGTTCGAGGAAGCCTCCTCGTTGTCATCGGACTGCTACTAATTCGGTTCAGCAAATGAGCGCCCACACATGAAACGTTCAACCACGCTCGCCGACGCGTTAACGGGTCTGCATCAAAAAATGGTGATAGGTTGACTAAGGGTCCATACATATTGTAGTGTGCGCGTCCATGGGTTCGTGGTATTCTTACTTCAATTTCTGAGAAACTCTTCTTTTAGTTTTCACTTGCGCTTGTCACTATCGTAGGATATTCTTTATTTCCTAGACACCTTAGCGGCCTCGAAGGTTTGAAAATTTGCGAATAATCTTTGCCGCACTCCTCATGGTCCTAGTAACTGTACCGATAGCAATTAGCCCAGTATTCGCGTCTTCTCCTCCATCAGTTGCTCCTCCATTAGTCGCTCCCCCGTTACATTCGCAAGCCGAGAAGACAGCAGTAATCCTCTCATCCCTGGATCAGGTCGCCCCGATGGGACAATACGAGGTAGAGATAACCTACTACCTAGAGCATGCAGGCTACCAAGTTACGACATTAACTAACACTCAAGTCACAGTAGATTTCTTGCTAAACGACCTAAACAACTACAACATCGTGATCTGGAGAACAAACACTTACACATGGAAACACGTCGAATACTGGTACGTCGGAGAACTTGCCACTTCAGGAATCGAAACAAAATACGCAAATGATTTCGCTCAAGGATTTATGAACGGAAACGCAGGCATAGTTGGGGTAAACCTCAACTGGTTCAGCACCCACTTCACCTCCGGCATGCTAACCAACGTGAAGTTGATGATGCTGATCTCATCTGACTCGGAGTCGTTCGCCGGCTTCTTCATCACAGCAGGCGCTACCGCAGTCGTCTTCTGTAGCGGACCTATCGATCTTGGATTCGGACAGATGGACGACCTAGCGAACCAGGTGATGGCCTACTTGTCAACAGGACAGACCTTATACAACGCGGTCTACGGGGTCGTGTCGCCTTTCATCCAGAATGCGAACACCGAAGACCCACTCGACACAAGCTACAGCCCGCCGTTTTGGTACCAGGGCGACGGCACACTAACGATAACATAGAAACCGTTGACCAAGGGACAGTTCCAGGACTACACCCTTTTTTGTATTAGGCAATTTGTATAAGCCGCTTGCCAAACACTAACTGAGGTTAGCTTGTGCGCCTTCAAGGAACCGGTTGTCATCCATAAGGGATTAGACAACGTCTACGTGAAAGAGAGTAGGATCTGTTTCATTGACGGCGACGCGAGCAAACTCTTCTACCGAGGTTACAGCATAGAAGATCTCGCGGAACATTCCACATTTGAGGAAACCGCTTACCTTCTGATCTATGGTTGGCTTCCTACGAGTAGCCAGATTGAGAAATTTAGACGCCAGCTAGAATCCTATCGCCCTCTCGATCCAGGCGTCTTGCAACTCATCCGAAACTTTCCCACCCACAGCGATCCAATGGATGTACTTCGCACAGCAGTCTCCGCCTTAGGGCTCTATGATCTACACCCAATGTCAGATGACATTGAAGTTCGACTAGACAAAGGACTTAGAATCTTAGCCAACGTCCCAACAATCATTACCGCGTTTGACAGAATCCGAAACGGGAAGGAACCGGTCCCTCCAAAGGCAGGGCTAGGTCACGCGGCTGACTTTCTCTACATGCTAACCGGTAATGAACCCGATGCATACGATGCTCACGTAATGGATGTGTCCCTGATCCTGCATGCTGAGCACGAGATGAATGCCTCCACTTTCGCGTGCACCGTTACCGCGTCAACCTTAGCTGACATGTACTCAATCCTAACCTCTGGAATCGGAACACTACGAGGGCCGCTCCACGGTGGCGCAAACGAAGCTGCGTTACAGATGGTTCTGGATGTTGGGGACGCAAGCAGGGCTGAGAGTTACGTAGTTGAAGCGTTAGCGCAAAAGAAAAAGATCATGGGGTTCGGCCATAGAGTATACAAGAGCTGGGACCCCAGATATTTGATCCTAAAACGACTCGGCGGGGAACTTGCCGCTAAGAAAGATCAAACTAAGTTATTTGATACCGCGGTCGCGATCGAGATGAGCGCACGAAAACACCTGGAAGGAACCACGATCTTTCCCAACGTCGACTCTTACTCTGGTATACTCTTTCACATCCTCGGCATTCAAACAGATCTATTCACTCCGATCTTCGCAATGAGTAGAATAGCGGGATGGACAGCCCATTCGATCGAATACTTGCAGGCTAACCGTTTGATTAGGCCAAAAGCTCTCTACGTCGGAAAAACCGGTCTCCCTTACCTACCCATGGAGTCAAGAATGGGAAAGGTAGAGGAAGAGAAGGAGTAGACAAGAAATGAACGTAAGCCAAATAGTAACTCGGCCCTTGATCACGATTGCCGCCGGCAGGTCGGTGTTAGATGCGGCGAAGTTGATGCTTGAAAAAAACGTTGGTCTTCTAGTAATAATTCAAGGTCAGGAAAGTACGAAAGTACTCGGAGTCATATCTGAAAGAGACATCATAAGAACAATCGCCTCAGGTAGAACCCTTAGCCTGCCTGTCGACGACGTGTGTACGAAACGAGTAGTCACGGTGCAGGGGGGTTCGGATGTGGCGGAAGCAGCGAAGGCCATGAACAAGAACAGGATCAGACATGTTGTCGTAGTGGACGATATGGGAGTGCCCATTGGGGTTGTTTCGATGAGAGACCTCGTAGGAGAGCGTGCTACCCTTACCGCGATCCTGCAATCCGGTGAGAAAGAGGTTTTCCACGGAGGGGATTAATCTAATTCCCGAAGCTTCTCCGCGAGCTCCACGATGGGGACTGCTGTTTCCGTGCCTGTAGCCATGTTTTTCACCTTGACCGCTTTGGACTGAATTTCTTGAGGCCCCAAGACTATGAGGTATGGGATCTTCGCCGCGTTCGCGTATTCTAGCTGTTTACTCAAAGACCTTCCCATCAAGTCAAATTCCGCTGCAATTCCTTTGGCGCGAAGACTTTCTGCGACACGGACCGTTTCCAGCCTCGATTCCTCCCTCACAGTTGCGACAAACACCTTTGCACCGAGCTGGGTCTTAGGATAGAGGTTGGCGCGCTCTAGGGAAATCATTAGACGTTCGATTCCCCCTGCGACTCCAGTAGCAGGTATATCGCGTTTTCCGTAAATCCTGCAAAGCTTATCATACCTCCCTCCCCCGAAGATTGATCCCACATCTTCGCCTCCCTTATCGAACCCTTCGAACACGATTCCATCATAGTACCCTATGCCGCGCACGATGCTCATGTCATAGACGCAACGATCTAACCGCCCGCACGCAGCGAGCGCGTCCGAAAGCGTCTCCAATTCTTTCAAACCCTTCTTAGCATCTGGTTCGGTGAAGGTGTAACTGGCGAGTTTGTCAAGGACCGCTCTTGGTGATCCGTTGATTGAGATGTAAGAGAAAATCTGTTCAACCGTGCTTTCGTCGATGTTGATTGCGGCGAAATCCTTGCTCAATCGCTCGCGGCTCTCCTTCCTCATCTTGTCGATGATTCTCAAGCACTGTTCAAGTTTCTCGCCGGAACTGATTCCCAACTGTCTGAGATATGATTCCGCTAGTTTCCGGTTGCTGACGCGCACGAGGAAGTCCTTCAACCCGGCGTTCACTAGAATGTCGGCACCAACGCAGATCACTTCAGCATCCGCCAGAGGGCTCTCGGATCCAAAGATCTCTACGTCCCATTGCGTAAAGTAACGGTACCTCGCAAATTGCGGTTCGTCGTACCGCCAATTTCCGCCAATCGTGGCGAATTTTATTGGCTCAGGCAGGTCGGTACGGTTCGCGATCATGCGAGCGAGGCCAACTGTTAGATCGAATCTTAAGCCAAGGCTCCGCCCTGCCTTGTCATTGAACCAGTAGATTTCGTCACGTATTCCCGCGCCACTCTTTGCCTCAAGTGTCTTCAAGTTCTCAATCGTTGTGGGCTCTACCATCCGGAATCCGTATCGGGAGACAACCTCACGAATCCTCTCATACAGCCACAGCCTGCGAGCCATCTCCTCAGGTTCCGTATCACGCATCCCCCGAGGCAAAGTGAAAGCGTTTGAAGACAATTCCTCTCACGTCTGTTGTGGCTTCTATGGAAACCGTCCTATAACGTTAAGTCGAAACTTCACCGGGATTGTGCAACGCTTATAGTGAGGACTAGGTTATCGCACATAGAATCCTCATGCCCGTCAAAAGCCGAGACCTTTGGACCGCAGTACTGGCAGGCTCCCTTGTTACTGGTGTACTCACCGCTGTTCTTGAGGCGGCAAGTTTGACGCCGCCCCTTTCAGATGCTGTGGGGGCTTTTGTCGGGGGAGCCGTAGCAGCATATGTGCTGTACGGGAAGGTAGGGCAAGCAACGGCCGCCGGAGCTTTGTCGGGCATCATCGGAACCCCACTCTACCTTGGAGTTGCGGAGATCCTATTCATCTTCGGCGTAATACCGACACCCTCAGGCCCAACGCCGGCCTTGTCAGTCTTGCAAGCGGCTGTTGTCATAATCCTAGGAATAGACCTAGTTGCAGGAGCGATTGGCGCCACCGTGGGCGGAGCGATTCATCACCCACCCCCAGAAACCCTTGTGCCGCCACCACAGACATTGCCAGGAGTCGTAACTCAAACTAGATATTGTGTGCAATGCGGTGCACAATTGCCACTCGGCGCTGTGGTTTGCCCACTGTGCAATGCTCGGCAGCCTCCATAGCTGCAAAAGCAGACGGGCCTTCTAGACCTTAAGGGAACTAAGCGTGTAGTATACGATATCCGTGCGGCGATCGACAACGGCAAGTATCAGCTCTTTCTTTTCCTTATCCGAATACTTGAGAAGCTTTCCGAGCTTCCTCAAGCTAGCTTCTCCTCCTTCGTAGACAATGGAGATTAGCCGCCGCAAGGGACCCTTTCCATAAATATCGAAGTCGAAGGCCTTGCTTGATTCGCGAACGATATAGCCGCGATCACGCAGATCTCGGTAGACCAAGTACTTGATCCAAATCTCAGGCTTTCCCACTGAGAATTTGCGAACCAAATCCCTCAGTTCAAGTTCCTTCTCGTTGCGTTTGTCAAAAACTCGTATCCTTTGCTTCTCGATTAGGTAGAATGACTCGTATGGGGTGAAGATGAGCTTACTTGATCTGAGATCCCCGAACCCACGTTCTCTAAGTTCCATTAATTCGGGCTTGTAGGGTATGTAGACCCGTTTTGCGTCCGCTATCGTGTTCCAGGGTGTGAACTGAGGTTTTTCCTCGGCCTGAACCGGAGTCACTGGGGGTGCGTTAGCAGTGTTCTTCTCCATGTGTTTGCACTTGGTGACCCGCAGAGATGCCGTTCAATTAATGCTTTTGCGCCGAGTCAATACGGCACGAGATGAGGAGGAAAGCTAATTCTAGACGTGCGTGTCGATGTGGTTAGTGATCCGCATTTGCACCCTATGTCCGAACTTAGGACGGTTGAGTGGGTTAATGGCCACGTCAGGATGATAGACCAAACTAAGCTACCCTACCAATTCGTCTACGTCACTCTCAAGAATTATCGTGAGGTAGCCAAGGCCATCAGGGACATGACCGTCCGTGGAGCCCCTGCTATTGGTGTATCAGCCGCAATGGGAATGGCCCTCGCAGCGAACGCAAACCGGACCAAAACGAGGAAACAACTTATGGCCGAACTTGAGGCAGCAGCGGGGGTGCTTAGGAGGAGCCGCCCGACGGCTCGGAATCTCTTCTGGGCCATTGATACGGTTCTTCGACGAGCTGAAACAACTGCAGGCGACGCTAGAGAATTGGCGGCGGCCGTAGTTAAAGCGGCGCAGGAAATGGCTGAGGAAGATGTGCAAGCTAGCATGAAGATAGGCGAATATGGAGCACGTCTACTCGTCGATGGCGATCAGATTCTCACACATTGCAATACTGGTACACTCGCGGCGGTAAGTTATGGGACGGCTCTGGCGCCGATTCGATTCGCCATTCGACAGGGCAAGAGGGTAAAGGTGATCGCAACCGAAACCCGTCCACGCTTGCAAGGAGCGAGGCTGACAACCTACGAGTTACTCAGCGACAAGATTCCTGTGACGTTGATTGTGGACGGAGCCGTTGGCTACGTTATGAGGCAAGGCATGGTGCAGAAAGCGATAGTTGGAGCCGACCGGATCACCAGGAAACTCGTAGCCAACAAGGTGGGAACCTACCTAATCGCACTAGCCGCCCAAGCAAATCATATCCCATTCTACGTCGCTGCCCCGACTTCCACCTTCGACCTACAAGGTGAAGGGTCAGAGGTGAAGATCGAGGAAAGAAGTGCTCGGGAGATCACGCATATTCTGGGAAAGCGAATTACGCCAATAGGCGTGCCAGTCTACAACCCCGCGTTCGACCTAACACCCGTGGAATTGGTACAGGGTTTCATAACGGAGAAAGGGGTGATCGCCCCAGATAGGCTTGGGGCTGACGATTCTTTGCTTCAGACCTGAGAAGTTTGGCTTAGACTTCTTGAAGAGGTTTCTTGCCTACTTGTAATACGATTTCTACAGGGCAGTGGGTAACGGATTCGATTCGGCTCTTCCACTCCGATCCCATGCTTATCAAAGCGTACATGCCCGTAACTTCTCCCTTCGCTTTCTGCACGATTCGAGTGAGAGCAATCTGAGCCTCGCCGCTATCAATCACGTCGTCGACGATTAGCACACAATCCCCTTTCCTTAACGCATCCCTCGGGACATAGAGGCTAACCATAATCGCAGTCTTGGCGGGGATGTAGATTTCCTCAATGAACTCACGCACTCCCACCTCTCTACTCTTCTTGGCAATTACTAGACCAACGCCCAGCCTATGCGCAAGCAGAGCGGCAAGTGGAACGCCGTCGACTGCCGCGGCTAGAATCTTCGTTATTCGCATGCCGGCAAAAGCGTTCACAGCGTGTTGAACCGCTCGTTCGAGAAGTAGTGTATCGGAGATCAGTTTGGTGTTGTCAAAGTATCCGGCTTCATCAAAGCGTATCCGCTGCTGAATCTCGCCTTCAAGGCGCATTATCTTTTGGAGAGTTCGGTTGATGTTCTGGGCCCGGTCGATAGTTGGCAGAACGTGACCCTTGACGTACCTGCTGAGCACCGTCTCAGGGAGGCCGATAATCTGGGCCAATTCCCTGTAAGTGTAATAATTCTTGGCTAGGTTGAGGAGCTCGATCGTCATCAGCTTGTACTTTAGGTCGGAAATACGTGAACCTGCTCTCAAGACATTGCCTTCTCTCGTTGTTATGACACGGTAAGATATTCACATGCGCATGCTGAGCAGTAATAACAGTTTCGACATGAATTGACACAAAGAGTAGGGTGACTATTGTCGGGTATCTACAATTCCTTGACTATCTTGATACTTCCCCGCGTAAGGACGATGCGTCTTAGTGCCAAGGCGATGCAAGGCCATCTGCAGGAACCTGCCATCCTTCACCATGCTGAACTGTTCGGACCCTGCGTTGAAGAGTGAGATCGTTAACTGACCTCGAAACCCCGGATCCACCAAGGCCAAACTAGCGATGATGCCCGAACGTGCTAGTGATGATCGGACGTGCAACGTCCCGACTAGATTTTCACCTATCTCAACCCTCTCAAGTGTGGCCACAAGCCTATGCTCCCCCGGCAACATAGCCAAATCCTCGCCTAGACGCAGATCATAACCCGCACCGTTCAAGCAAGGTCTTTCGAAGGGCGCAATAACAAGCGACCCGTCCTTGAGGCATCTCTCAATCTCCACATCCGACAATACCGTCAAGTAGATCCACGGAAGACTTGCAGGGGTTTTCCCTAGTTAATACGTCTTGAACTGGTTAGCAGATTCAGCAGACTAGTAGAACCGCAGGGGGCGCAGGGTGGACCCCACCCCCTCCAAAAGGGTGGACCACACCCTACGCAAGGCAACGGTACCACCATTATTCCCTTAGGCACTCGCACGACGCATCGACTTATCATGCAGCTGGAGATAATCTCAGAAAGCGATGTTGCGCGCAACCCTGATTCAGATGGAGCTTCGGGTATGTTGGGTGTTGTTCGATTCAAGAAGACCGTTGCAGATAGCATTCTCAGCTATTCGATCCATGCGTACCCGAAAGAGGGAATTCTACTCTTACGCGGCAAAGCCGGGAAGGATGGGGTTCTGGTTACGGAGGTATTGATTCCTCCCCTAGCTACCCATGGCCGAGGTTTCTCAGGTTTCTCAAGCTTCATGCTCCCAATGGATCTAAGCGTCATCGGAATCTCGCACTCCCATCCCTCAGGCGCTCTGAGGCCTTCAATTCACGACCTCAACCACTTTTACGGAAAGATCATGGTCATCGCAGCCTACCCATACGAATCCTACAACGACATCGGCGCTTTCAACAACCACGGCGACAAACTCCCACACGAAGTCCTCCCTGACTCTCAGAACTCGGAAACAGAAATGAGCAGTGGATGGTAGCCCGTAGACATTTCCGGAGAAGCAATTTCCTAGCACCGTGATGCCGCATTCACGCCGGCAGGGTTTCCGCCAGGTGGAGGGGTATATTTTAGAAGGTAGACTTCTAAGGAAAGATGGGCCCGTAGTCGAGCTAGGATTAAGACACAGAGACACGCAGGTCATGTAAGCCTTCGGAGTTTCGACAGAGAAAGCCTGGGATCCGGGGTTCGAATCCCCGCGGGCCCGCCACACCAACCGTTCGGGACCAGGGTCTAGCGAATAAGGAAAAACTATCAGTTACAGCAGCCCACGGGAGTTCAACCTTGATTCACCGCAGAATCAGACTCGCTGCCTTGCTCACATGGTAGTAGGGCAGGCATACCCTGTATAGAGCTCGCCGCGTCTTTGTCAGGTTTCCTTGCGGTCAGTTATTTCCTGGCCACCGAATACGAAGAGTCTGGGTTTTCCACCGCTAAGCTCCACGTAGGTGTTGTGGATGGGAGCGTCTTTAACCCAAGAACCGCTGTTCACTACGTTTTCCGCTTTGGTGACGAATGGAACGTGTGTATGACCGAATATGAGCACTTCCCCAGGCTTGACTGCATTGCATGCAGCCAAATTGATCTTATCGAGAGAATCCTTTAGTCTATCCTCAGGGCGCCGTTGAAGCCGTTCAGCTATTGCTGCTATGTCTGTCTTAATGAAAGAAGGCTCTATCTTCGAGAAAACATTGTTCAGACTATTGAAATCTGTCCATAGGTTACTCTCGAGGGCACCGCCTTGGTCGGACATTACTCGACACAGAAATGCCATGAAGGGTACTCTCTGTTCAGGGTCGAACTCGTATCCGTGAACGAGACGATAAGTGACCGGTCCATCAGTCAACGTCAAGTCCTTCTGGAACTTGAGGGGATATCCCGGGTTGGTAAGATCCAAGACATGATAATCATGATTTCCCGCTATGTAAAATACCTGGACTCCTTTCGATTTTAGATCAAGAATCTTAGCAAGGGTGTCGTGGTGTTCCAGGAATACCCCTGAAGCATCCCTCCTCCACATATCCACAACATCTCCAAGAAGAACGAAGTGTGTAACATCGCTCTGTTGGCTAAGGTTGTCGAGGAATGCGTTGAACGCTGCCTTGTCAGAATTTGCGTAACCTAGGTGTTGATCGGATACGACAACGACTTTCATAGTACAACATCTAACCTGAGCATGTATTTCTAGAGGTTACATAAATTACCTTATGTAATTCAAGGCCCTGAGCGGTTTCACCCTGAAAAATGCGCCAATGCAGGTTTTCTTGTGCGCACAAAGATTTCCTAAGGTTCAACTATTGGTGCTTATGCTCCAAAGAGTCGCGGGATAATGAACCCGACAAGGTATCCGATTGCGGCGGAGCCGCCTCCGATGATTAGCACTTGAATCCCGCTTCGAAGTAGCGACGTCCTGACCACACGCCCCTTTACCACGCCCAATGCAAACAGGGCGAACGCAGTCGTTACGAGCGAGATTGGTAGTGCGAGAATCACGGGCCACAGAAGATATGGCCATAGTGGTATGAGGGCGGCGCCAGCATAGGATGAACCTACAACGATTGCGTCCTTAGGCGCCGTATTCGTTTCTCCGTAAGGTAGGCCTAGTTCCTTCTCTATCATTGTCTTGTTTAGAGAGGTAGTCGAGCGAGAGATGATTTCGCTTGCCAGCTTTGCGTCTTCCCCCTTGATGTCCTCTTCTCTCAACAGCATCTCGAGTTCCAGACGCTCCACTTCTGGATGGTCTCTGATTTGAGCGGTTTCATCCTCGATCTCTGATCGGAACAGTTGATTCTCTGCCTGACTGGCTAAGTAACTAGCACTGCCCATCGCGAGCGCCCCGGCAGCGGCCTCCGCTACGCCACCCACTATGACGGTGACTGAGCCGAAGGCTGCAGCCGCTAAACCCGTAACGACCGCCAAGGGCACAAGCAAGCCGTCTTGGAATCCGAGAACAAGTTCCCTCACGCGTGAGAGACGTGAAATCCTTCCCTTTTCACTGAGAGCTCTAATCCGTAGCTCCTCTCCAGACGTGGGATGCGGAGGCCGTCTACCTCTAGACTTAGGATGAAGATGACGATGATTTGTGGGGTCAGTCAATCGATAATCCCCAATCTTCTGTGTAGGTTAACTTTGACAACCAAGAGCCTTCTCAGCTAATGTAGCTAGGATGGCGTTGCAGGCCGCGGTTTAAGCTAGTCCACTAACTCCCTGTACTGATAGGGTTCGTTAGGGTTCAACTGAAATTCGAAACAGGAGAATCTACGCCCTCGCTATTAACAATTGAGTGTCAATGACCAAAATACGACGCGTTGTTTTCATTTAGCATCACGAATCACATTTGGCCGTGTACCATGGACCTAGATATTTTTCTGCAGGGTTTGATTGCGGGTTACGGCATCGCGGTCCCTGTAGGTCCGATAGGTATTCTGATTATTGAGCTTGGGATTCGTCGAGGGTTCAGTGTGGCTTTCTCTGCTGGCTTAGGAGCTGCGTCAGCTGATTTAATCTACGCTACCGTCGCGGGCGTCGCGGGCTCGTTCTTAGTTAGGATTCTCATACCCATCTCCCCCATAATTCACTATGTGAGCGCTTCGGCCTTGATTGCGATTGGAGTGTGGATGTTCTATCAGGGACGGAGCTCAAGGAGGTCGAAAGAAACTAAGCAACCGACCAGCAGCCATGATTCAATAAGTTGTCCCAGTACGTATGTGACGTTCTTCGGTCTGACCCTCCTCAATCCATTAACCGTCACGTATTTCACATCATTGATCCTAGGATTACGAGTGAACGTCATAGTCTCAGCGCTGGACGTCATGATTTTCGTAATTGGAACGTTCCTCGCCTCACTTTCGTGGCAGACCTTTCTTGCCTTAGTTAGCGGACTCAGCCATAAGCGTCTTTCACGAAGAGTTCAGGCCGCGACATTCACTCTTGGTAATTGTGTAGTTATCGCTTTGGGCGTCTTAATCTTTCTTGGATTCAGGATCTGACCACGAAGCGGCTTTTGTGCGCGCGCACACACAATTTACGAGGGCGGTAAATAATTCCAGATTTCGTGCGTAAGATGCCTCTGCCCTTGGGCCATAACCGATGTCGGTAAAGGGCCCAAAATCGATGTCGTTCCAACCGATAATTAGCTAGCGTAACAATCCGTAATAAGTGAGAATCTAGCGGGCGTAGTCTTCATTTGGTGGATTAAGGCGCGGTGTGAAGCCTAGGGCGTTCTAGTTCTTCGTTTGATTACTGCATAGCCTAGAACCATGAACACGGCTAGTATGGCTAGTCCATATGGGTATTCTGGGACAGGGGTGACTACAATGTTGAAGGCCGTGCAAGCTTCGGTGACAGTGACTGGCCTAGTTGTAGTGGTAGCGATTACGCTGTATGGACCAACGTTTCCACTGGGGAGGAACACATGGAAGCTGCCATAGGGCCCAACAACTCGATCATCGAGGAGTTCACCGGAACAAGTCGCACCAGTGAAGAGATAGATGTGCTCTGATATCCCAACTCCGCTGGTAATCGTAAAGCCTTGACCCGCAATCGGCGGATTAGGACTGATGCTCAACGCCCAAACCTGACTCACACTAGCGAACACAAACACCACAAACACAGCTACGCCTAATGCTGTCAAAGAACCCTTCCGAACCAAAACCGCAAAACCCAAGTCAAACAGGGTTAAGAAGCGAATATAACGCTTACTCAAAGAACCTTAGTTTTTCTCGTTTCTCTTCGCGTTCTGAATTATAGTTACCCACTTATTCTCACCTTGAATTTTGATTCTTGGGACTGTTACCGTTCCGTTGATGGAAAAGGACACGCTAGGCAATTACCGAGTTATGAATCGCCGATCAAGTAGCTCCGTCAAGGATTTTTTTCGCTTATCGATGCTCTTGTTGCATAGATGCCCAAATACTAATCGGAGAGATTGTTGGCACAATGAATGCAACATCTCCACGACCTGCACAGCTGCGAAAGTCCTTTTGTCGATCCTCATTGGAGGTACAATTTACGACTGCATCTGTCCTCCGGACTAATCCGGCGCTCAAATCCGGCCGCCCGCACCACGCATACTTTCGTCTTAGGGTGAATTTTGTTTGTGTGCGCGCGAGTGATCCTACAGCCGAGCGCGATTGCTATTTTGTTAGGCCCGTCTGCTTCCACAGTCGCTCTATCAGAGACCGGTGTCGAGGGTCAGCCCTTGCCTTGGCGAAGAGGGGTGAGTACGTCACCGTTGAGACAATGAGAGCGTGGGCATCGACGGCCCGGTTCAACCATTCGAAGTAGGAGTCGAAGTCTCCGAGGGCATAGTAAACGTACCCGATGAAGTTGAAGCCTACCGGGC
>Ga0326727_10016208_pt1 | contig 15790 bp, 12 predicted proteins | sample MB2enrmetagenome_FD_207643 | JGI IMG/M metagenome (GOLD analysis project Ga0326727, IMG submission 207643) | Lab enriched peat soil microbial communities from McLean, Ithaca, NY, United States - MB29MY | ecosystem: Environmental > Terrestrial > Soil > Wetlands > Peat | place: USA: New York... | reverse complement strand
GCCACGGCTCTTGGACTGGGAGCAACAGGCATCGGAGCATTTTTTGATGAAGAAGTGAACCGATATCTGGGTCTCACCCCTGAGCAAGGACAAGTCGTCTACCATTTCGCAATCGGTTACCCGGTTTCTGACCCGCGCCTGGAGGCCTGAAAGCGTATGGTCGGCATCCTCGTACACGGAAACAACCACTTCATTCTGTCGGGACCGGTGCCTGACGAGGCAGCCGCGTTGGCCAAAACTGTCTCACAAAAGGGGTTCACTCCATGGTCCGCGAATCGTTGGGGGTGAACCCCTGGTGAGACTGATGGGGTAACCTACGACTGGCATTCAAGATTGCACGCGCCTTTGGGAAGCGGATCGACGAAGTGTTCGTTTATGACGACTCGGAAAGACGCGAGCAGCCGGGCGGCCTCGCGACCTGCTCCCAATGAAAATGTGCGTTTCTATCTTCTGGCACATGGGTTCTGCGCTTGATACTATCGCAGGCAGTTAATGGGCCGGGTACCTCCTGCTCTTATCGTCCAGGACTTCAGGCACTACACGCGGAGGCTAAATACGTGGCCGACAAGGAGACGGTTGTTTGGGGGATTCACGCTGGCAAGACCGGCGCGGCGGGCGACCTTTTTCTCAAGAAGAATTACATCGCGCTCGGCTGGTCCAAGATGGGGGACCTTAGCAAGCTGAAGCCTGACCGCGATGCATTCAAAGCAAAGGTTGTGGAGTGCTGGCCGGATTGGAAAGAGGGCCGAATCCGCAATAGTGCAGGCCAGCTATTTCGATTCGTTTACGAAATGAAAGTGGCTGACTTCGTCCTATATCCCTCGAAGCAGGCTCGCGAGGTTCACATCGGGCGCATCGAGGGGCCCTACAAGTACGACCCAAACCTCGAACCGGGATACCCAAACCTTCGGCCAGTCAAGTGGTTGCGATCCTTTCCGCGCACTCACTTCTCACAGGGAGCGCTTTACGAGATTGGATCAGCACTATCTCTATTTCAAGTGAAGACCTACGCGGAAGAATTCCTTGGCGTAGGGGGTGATTCAGCACCACAGCCACCGAAAAAGGACGAAACCGTTGGCGTCGTAGTCGAAGACATTGAGGAAACTACCCGCGATTTTGTTCTGAAGCAGCTGGCGCAAGAACTAAAGGGCTACCCGTTCCAGGAATTCGTCGCGCATCTGTTGCAAGCCATGGGCTATCGAACTCGCGTTTCACGGCTAGGAACGGACGAAGGGGTGGACATCATTGCTCACAAGGATGAACTTGGCTTCGAACCGCCGATGGTCAAGGTTCAAGTCAAAAGTACAGAGGGAAACGTTGGCGATCCGCTCGTTTCTGGCTTTTATGGGAAAGTAGCTCCAGGAGAATTCGGGTTGCTGGTGACGCTTGGCAAATTTACAGCCCAGGCGAGAAGTTTTGAGCGAAGCAAGAGCAATCTACGACTGATTGACGGGGATGAGTTGGTAGAACTGATCTTTCAGCATTACGAGAGCTTTGATTCACGCTACAAGCGTCTCATACCGCTAAAGCGCGTCTATGTGCCCGAGGTCCTGAAAGAGGAAGAATAGGTCGAAGCAGAGGTGGTGATGGCCGGTCCCAGCAGGGAATCCCTAGATGAAATTGTCAGCCACAGCGCCGTGGTCCTCGCAGACCAGATTCAGAAGGCCGCTGCTTGGGCTAAATCAGAAATGGACCTGCAAGTGGAGGTTGCAGGGGCGCTAAAGGAGTTTGCCAGAAGAGCCAAAATTACTCTGGATGTTCACCACAACATTACGGTCGCGACCGGGCGGCCCGATTCCGTCTACAGCAATGTGATTGTTGAATATAAAGACCCTGGAACGCTGTCCGCAAATCGAGACGCATCCAACAACAAGAAACTAATTGAGCAGATCCGGCAGCGCTTCTACGACATGCGGCGCGAAGAGAACCGCCCTATGAACAGCATGTTCGGGGTGGGCACGGACGGAAAGTACTTTATTTTCGTCCGTTTTCGGGATGAGAAATGGACAGACCAAGAGCCCCTGGAGGTTAACCGGCACTCGACGGAGCGGTTTCTTTGGGCGCTCTATAACCTTGGTCAAAAAGGGAAACCGTATCAGCCGGAATATCTGCATGGTGATTTTGGTTCAGACAGCCTAATCGCGCAGGAGGGCGTGAGGACGCTTTACGACGAAATCCTGAAGACCGAGAATCCTAAGGCGCAAGTTTTCTTTAGCCAGTGGAAGATTCTCTTCGGAGAAGTATGCGGCTATGACGTCGAAAATCTCTCGGATAAGCTCAAGAAATTGGCGGAGTTTTACGGGGTTAAGGGCAAACCGCACCCGGGACAACTCCTCTTTGCGCTTCATACGTACTACGCGCTTCTAATCAAGCTGCTTGCGGCTGAGATTGTGAGCTTTTTCAATCCGTGGATGACCCGGCAGGTGGAGAAGCTGCAGAACGCAACCACGCCGACAAAACTCAGACGTGAGCTAGAAGAACTGGAACGTGGTGGCATTTTCCATACGATGGGGATTACGAATTTTCTTGAAGGTGATCTCTTCGCCTGGTATCTGCCTGTGTGGAATGGACCGATTGAGAAAATCGTAAGGCAGATGATTCAGAAGTTGGACGACTACAACCCAGGAACTTTTTCCGAAGACCCCAAGCAATCGCGTGACCTTCTTAAGAAGCTTTATCAACAGTTATTCCCGAAATCGGTCCGACACGACTTGGGCGAGTACTACACGCCAGACTGGTTGGCGGATCACGTCCTAAACACACTTGATTACGAAGGTGACCCAGATAAGCGTCTACTCGACCCCGCCTGCGGCTCTGGAACATTTCTGGTGATGGCGATCAACCGAATTCGACATTGGTATGACAATAACCGGGAAAAATGTGCCTACGACGAAGGCGAGTTATTGAAGAAAATCCTGGCGAACGTCGTCGGTTTTGACTTGAACCCGCTGGCCGTTATGGCTGCCAGAACCAACTATCTCGTTGCGGTGAAAGATTTGATCCGTCACTCAGATCATGTAGAGATTCCTATATACCTATGCGATTCAATTATGACTCCGGCGGAATATGGCGACCTTTTTACTGGTGCCGGTACCGTTGCGAAGGTCCCTTGCAGCGCGATGAAACCGCCACATCTATTGGTCCCCAAAGAGATTGCGAAGAGCCCGCGCGACGTGGCCAAGTATGCTGAGGTAATGGAAGTTTGCATTAAAAATGGGTACGAAGCTCAAGATTTCATTTCACGCTGTCAGGACGAAGGCTTACATATAAAAGCAACTGATGCCCATATTAGCCTATACAAGGAATTGGTCAGACTGGATGCAGAAAACAAGAACGGAATATGGGCAAGGATCATCAAGAACAACTTTGCGCCTCTCTTTGTTGGGCCCGTGGATTTTGTGGCTGGGAATCCTCCTTGGGTTCGCTGGGGGTATCTGCCACGGGAGTATCGAGAGGACTCAGTTCCGATGTGGCAGGGCTATGGGCTATTTTCTCTAAAAGGATTTGAGGCTCGCCTCGGCTCGGGAGAGAAAGACCTTTCACAATTGTTTACCTACGTCTGTATTGACAAGTACCTAAAAGACTCGGGGAAGTTGGGCTTTCTAATCACTAAGACAGTGTTCAAGGCCAAAGGCCAGGCCGAAGGCTTCCGAAGGTTTCGCCTGGGGGCCAGTGGAAAACCCTTCTCCATTCTCCGAGTTGATGACCTCTCCCTGCTAAAGCCATTCGAGGGTGCGTCCAACTTGACATCTTGCTTTGTGGCGTTAAAAGGAAAGGAAACGGAATATCCCGTCCCTTTCTGGGTTTGGATTCCGCGAACCGGCGAAGCAGTTCCTCCTGACCCCGACCTTAGGGAGGTCACTGGCGCCACTACTATCGAAAAGCTAGATGCGAAGCCACTTTCTACGCAGGTCGGTAGTCAATGGCAGACGGCGCTTCCGAACCAAGCTACCGCTTTTAATAAGGTGCTCGGACGTTCTTACTACAAGGCTTCTGTCGGCGCGCGCATTGAGCCGTATGGAGTGTACTTGTTGAGAATAATCTCAGTAGGAGCTTCCGGAAAGCTTTTGGTCGAAAACCTTTCGGACGCTGGTAAGCGCTCGATACAATCAGTACAGTGCCAAATTGAACCGGACCTTTTATATCCAATAGTGAGGGGCAAAGATGTTCAACGTTGGTATTCAAGACCTGCCTCAGTTGTTCTAATGGTTCAGGATCCTGAAACGCGGCATGGCTACGACGAAGGGTGGTTAAGAAGGAAGTACCCACTAACATACGAATACCTCTCCCGTTTTCGCTCCGTGCTCCAAAGCCGTGCAGCATACAAGAAGTATCACGCCGAAAGTGGACACCCGTTTTATTCGATGTTCAACATAAGTGAAGAGACCTTTGCACCGTTCAAAGTTGCTTGGCGCCGGATGGGGAACGATTTGCGTGCCACTCTCCTAGATCATTTCAGCCTCCATCCCTTGAAGGAAAAACTTGTGGTCCCGTCCGACACGGTCACGATGGTTCCTTTTCAGAACAAAGACGAAGCGCTGTATCTATTGGCACTCCTTAACTCAATTCCTGTTCGTGCGGCTGTCTACAGTTACTCTCCTAGTGGGCGAGGTCTAGGTACGCCAGCAATTCTGAAAGACTTAAGAATAGTAAGATTCGCTGCCGACGATCCACTTCACTGGTCAATCAGAACCATTGGAGACAAGCTGACTTCTATATATAAAAGCGAAAGACAGGCTCGGGTTGCGTCACGAGAAGCAGAAGATACCCTCAACGAGCTGGCTTGTAAGTATTGGAAATTGAGCCAGTCAGAGCTCCATGCCTTGCGGGAAACCGTCGAGGCTAGAGAATTAGGAGCTTCCGGAGGTAAATCCATGAAGAGAGAGGACGATATCCACTCGAGGATGTTTGACATCGGAGCCTCCGGTGAGGAATGACCATGCCAGCAATGGTGATGCTGGACGCAAATATTTACACAAATCGTGCCTATAAAGAGGCGGTACTCCAGCTGCGCTCGCTATGTATTTCAAGTGTTGTTATCCAAGAAATAATGGTAATCGCATCTAAAGAACAGAGAGAAGCTCTTATACGAGACTTCAGAGAGAAGCTCAGACTTAAGGAAGCCATCGCTCCTGATGCCGAAGATTGGATTGAAGTCGGAAAGTGCTTTGCTCGGTTGTTTGCGGGCGAATCGGGGTTGGGGAAACTCAGCAAAGAAGAACTCAGTACGCTAGTAAAGGATGCACTTATCGCCAGAAATGCGATCCGAATGCAAGCAATCCTTATCACTTCTAATACGAGCGATTTTGCGAAAATCAAAACGGTATTCAAATCCCTGGACTTTCGATCTCCCAGCGAATTCTTTGGAATTCGGCCAAGATAATCAATTCAGACACGGGGTCGTCTCTGCACCGAGCTTAGACACATCCATTTCAGTACTTAGCTTATTTGCCGGTATATAATCCAGTTTGTGAATACACCGATCACGCGAAAGGACAATTTGACCGAAACGCTCTGTATAGGGACGCATGTCCACAGCGTAAATGGAATTTACCGCGCCCTTGGAGTGGGGCGAGTGCAAAAGGTTAGAGATAATCAGTGTAAGGTCGAATTTAACCCGACAGTGTTTTCCGCCCCCCCGTATCGATCCGAAAACAAAATCCTTCACCTGAATGAAATTGAAATTTGCCCATCGGCACCAGAGCTTGCAAAGGCAGGCCGGTGGGAAGAGGCCTGGAAATTCGACTTGCGACAGATGGCGGCCCGATTCTTGTGTTTGAACAAGGGTGGGCAACTCTCGAATGCGCGGACGGAGATACTGCCGCACCAAATTTTCACAGCGCACACGGTGGTATCGAATGCAAAGCGGCGATTTATGTTGGCCGACGAGGTGGGGTTGGGGAAGACTGTCGAAGCGGGAATGGTGTGGCAAGCACTGTCGCAGCGAGGGAACGCCGCGCGAACTTTGGTCGTGTGTCCGGCAGGCTTGACGCGACAGTGGCAGGAAGAGTTTCAGGATAAGTTTCAGCAGATGTTCGAGATTTTCGGAAGAGATTTTCAGGCGGTCAATCCACGAATCTGGGATCTGAAGGCGACGGCAATTGCTTCACTGGACCGGCTGAAGCGCAAGGAACACAAGCGGACGCTGCTAGAGAACCGGAAATGGGACCTGATCATCTTCGATGAGGCACAGCACCTGAGCGCGCGGGAGTATCCGAAAAAGACGGATAAGACGCAGAATTACCAGCTTGCGGAAGCCTTGCGGGAATACACAGATGCGATGCTGCTGCTGACGGCGACGCCGCACGCTGGCGATCCGAACCACGGGCGGTTTATCAATCTGGTGAAGCTGCTGGAAACGAATGTGGACTTCACGCCGCTGGTGGATGAGGGGCTATTCCGCCCGAAGGATGCGATTCCTTATTCGAAGCTGATCCTGCGGACACCGAAATTGAAGGTAACGGACGCGCAGGGTCAGGCGGTCTTTAAAGGACGGCGGACGATCCAGCTGGAATTCCGCATGCACCCGGACGAGCGAGAATTTTACGATGCCGTGGAGGAGTACATCCGGACGGGGTACAACGCCCTGGAGAATATTGAAGATCCGACGCATCGGCGGGCGATTGGTTTCATCCTCACCAGTTTTCAAAAACTAAATGCGAGCTCGCTACGAGCCATTCGCGCAGCGTTGGGAGTGCGCCTGGGGCGGCTGGAGAAGAAGCTGAAGCTGTTGCCCCCCGAAGAAGAGGAAGAGGACAACGATGCGCGGTACGAAGGAGAGCGGGAAGAGCAGGAAGCCCTGAAGAGCGACCGGGAGGTGCTGGAGGGAGAGATCACGGTTCTGAAGAAGCTGCTTGCCATAGCGGTTAGCCGAGAGAAGAAGATTGACCGGCTAAAAGAACTTCTTTGTCAGATCGACCAGGAGAACCCAGGTGCGAAAGTGCTGATCTTCACTGAATATCGGCGCACACAGGAGTTTCTCAAAGAACGGCTTGAGGAGTGGTATGGCGCTGGAACCGTAGTGCTGATTAACGGGGATATGAAACTGGAGGGGACGGGGCCGAATCCGGAGGCAAACACCAAGAGGCGAAGCCAGCAGTTATTCCGAGACGATGCGAACGTGCGCTTTCTTGTCTCGACGGAGGCGGGTGGAGAAGGCATTAACTTGCAGTTCTGTCACATTCTAGTGAATTACGATTTGCCGTGGAACCCGATGCGCTACGAACAGCGCATTGGCCGCGTCTATAGGTATGGACAACAAAAGGTAGTGCACATCTACAACCTGAAGAACAAGGACACGATTGAAGAGCGGGTGCGGTCTTATTTCGATCAAAGGCTGAGGTACGCGGCGGAGGCTTTGGGTAAGGTGACCGGCGAAGATGCAGAGGAGCTGATTGCAAGCCTAAACGGGCAACTCGAAGCGGAGATTGCTCCAGACGAGATCTACAAGCGAGCGCTTGTCGAAGGAACGCTCAACAAGCAATCTAAGGAAGAGATTCGGCAAGCAGTGGAGCGAGCGCAAGACGCATATCAGATAGCCACGACCAGTCTCTTCAAGGACATTTCGAGCTACAGTTTTGATAGCTACAAGAGAGATATAGCAAGCCCAGTGGGATTAAAGGACCTGGAAACATTCACCCTTAACTTTTTGACCCGAGAGCGACGGCAAGTCCAGCGCAAGGACGGCTTTCTGGAGTTTTTGACGCCTGAAGTTCTTCAAAAAGATGGTTTGCCGGAGCGGTACAAGTCAGCCACGTTTGAGAGAGCTACCGCGATCCGCAACCCGCAGTCAGAATTCCTGGCAATCGGCCATCCCTTCGTCGACGCAATGATCCGACGCATTGGCGAGTACGATTTCGGCGGGCACACCGCCACGCGCTTCATCAAGTTACTCGATTCGGGACCAGAGTGTATCGCTGCTGGTTTCCAGTTTAACTTCACGGTTCGTAGGCGAGTAGCCCGCGAAGACGGCGACGAGCATCTCTTCGATTGGCACACGGTTGTGGTGCTTTGTGATGGAAACGTAGACGAACGCCTTGCCGCACTCGCAGCCAAGGAATACAGCTTAACGGGGTACGAACCTACGCCCTCCGTATCTGCCGTCCTTGACAGGTTGACATCGGCAGAACTGGAGAGAGCTTCTTTGTCGGCAAGAGCCTATTTAGAACAGCGCACTCAATTGTGGGATTGGGACGAGGAAGTGGACTTGATTGGGGTCGCGAAGGTTGTTTTTCTGCCCGCGACTACCTAATTGTTGCCCTCTTGAACGATTTTCTGCTCGCTTACAGCGCCGCAGCGCTGGCAGATGAAAGACCGATCCCACTGAGCGTACCCTTCCGCGTAGGCAGTGTGATTGTGCCTCCGGACGAGAAACATCATCAGAAGAAAGATGGCGGCAGCAATCAAAGCGAAGAACGTCAGTGGAGGAGAAGACACAGCTGAAGAGTTCGTCGTAACCGCGTTGACGTAAAAGACCAGCCAACCGATGCAGAGAAACGCCAGGACAGACCAAGAGCCGACTTTCAAGTAGGACCACTTTGCCGGCGGGCTTAGTCGCTTCGAGAGGGCAGATTGATGGGATGCTTGGGTGGTCGCACGGCCAACTACGAGATCCGGCCCGTTACCGCCGACCAAAGCAGCACTCAGGCGGGTACGTGCGTCAGCGCGGTAAAGTCCTTCCTGGTATGCCAACGAGACTTTCTTGAGATCGGTACTGGTGCACTTCGGGCAGCTCAACTCCATCTGGTCACCCCCTGCAGCCCCAGTTGGGCGTGGCTATAAATCCTTCCTCTTTACCCTGAGGCATCGCCTCTTGTCTGTCTGGACTCCCCCAGACCCATCTTAATTTAACCCAGGTTCCCGGAATAAGTTGCTTGTCGCCGCTCGGCCCCTCCTGGGTAGGGCCATTTTTTGGGCCATGAGCAGAAGAAGCTTGCGATCTCCTTCTTCGGTCTTGCTCAATAGGCGGCGAAGTTTGCTGAGGAAGCGCGCATGTTTGCCAGCGCTGCCCCAGGCAATGTCGTCAGAGGACTTCCTCTTCAAAAGATTCGGCAGTTTGGGGGGCTCTTCGCCATCGTAGAAAAGCTGATAAAGCGGGACTTCCAACGCCCGAGCTAGTTTCTCAAGTGTTTCGATCGCCGGGACCGTATGCCCGTTTTCGACGCGAGAAATGTAGCATCGAAGCAGCCCGGTCCGCTTCTCAATGTCCCCCTGCGAAAGCTTCTTTGCCTCACGCATCTCACGTAAGCGATCTCCGATAATCACGATAGTGTTACCTCCTCGTTCTCCACCGCAACTTTAACTCCGAATCTTTCATGCGGTCACGTTGAATCTTGAGAAGCTAAACCTCTTTCCGGATTTTCTTCGAGCGTTTACTCGTGGCGAGGAACTGGACCAAGGGCAGTTTGCCTTGCTGCTTGCGTTCGCGTTCGACGAGGCGCATCAGATCGCAAATCGCATTGTGGTTCAAAGGCTCGTCCGAGAGCCAGAGGTTGTATTCCTCGTCAAAGCGATCCGCGTCAGCGTCTTCACGCTCGCGCACGTCGATCATAAACTGTCCATTGATTAGGGACCGACGGCGTTCGAGGCCGGCCATGGACTTGTGGTATGTCTCCATGAACATACCGGGGGCTTTCTTTAGGCGCTGTACTCCGCGGACGGCTTCGTCAATCCCGTGGTTCACCAGATATAGCGCCTCATATAGATGGGCTTTCTGCATAGAAATCTCCTTTCTTTATCGCTGCTCCATTGCCGCAGTGTCCGGTTAGTAATCTCGTGAAGCAGGCTGCCTTTGTTCTATCCCCTTCAGAAAACCGGCCCGTCATCGGGGATCAAATATTGGCCCGATCCAACGTGCAAACAGTGAAATATCTCTCCTGTGGTCGGAACATCGTCCGGCGACAACGGCAATTTCAGAATCGCGGGCATATTTGTGGCGATTCAGCACATGAGCATCCATGTGCAGCGTTGGGACGAGTGGACGCGTTGGTAGGTATTGCGACCGCAAGACGCGCCACAGAGGACCTCCGTGGAACGCTCGATTAAGGCGCCTAATCACGAGTTGGCCGCTAAATTTGTTTTCTCTTGTCGGACATTATATTGGGTAGGATGAGATGTTGGAGGGACCATGACTACGCGGGGGATATGCAAGTTGTGCGCGTTTGAGAAGGACCTTCAGGACAGCCATTTTATCGGAAAGGCCGTCTACAAGAAGCTGATGGAGCCGTCCATCAGAAATCCGCAACCGGTCGTGATTACAAGCAAGAACTTCAAGCAATCCCCCGTGCAGCTCAGGGACGACGTGTTCTGTTTCGACTGTGAGCAGATCTTCAATTTAGGGGGCGAATCGTGGATGCACCGGCATATTGCCACGACGACCGGCTTCAAGCTGTTGGACCTTTTCAGCGGACAGGCGCCCATCATCAACAAGCCTGATTTTACGCTGTACGACGCGGCGAAGATTCCTTCGGTCGATTGCGCGGCGATGCTGGAGTACGGGATCGGAGTATTTTTCAAATCCGCCGTGCACACGTGGCAGTTCGAGGACGGCACCTCTTCCCATATCGATCTCGACCCGGAACGAACCGAAGCTTTGCGGAAGTTCGTGCATCGCGAAGCTCCGTTCCCCGTGGATATGGTGCTTACGGTGAGTCTCTCTTCGAAGGGCAAGCAATTCCTTGGGGTCATTCCACCGGTCGGCATGGTGATCGGGGGTACCGAAGACGAGAAGTATTATTTTTACGTTTCGGGCGTGTACTACTGCCTGATGATCGGCGGTGGCATCAATGCCAATATGAAAGCGCTCGGCTTCAACCAGCCGGTCGCTAAGCCCGTGTTCGTTGGGGATGACTGGGGAGACCAGGCGCTCGACATTATGAAGCGTCTCGCGCATGGCATTACGCCGTCTCCGAAGCTCAAAGAGGGACTGAAGCCGAAGGAGTGAGGGCTTACCGCCGAGGAATTCGGGTCCCAGCCTAACTTCCGAGAGGCTGACGATCAAGCCACATAGCCTGGCATCCGGAAACTACGAAGCTTGCCGCAGGAAATGTCCTCTTGCCCTCAACCCTCTTACAATCACGGCGATCCTCTCCATGTCGGCAAGGATTTCCTCTGGATCTCCAGACAAGTCAACCGAAGTCACTTGCAGTTCCTTTCCAATATCTACAACTTCATGAATGGCGGGCTCCCCTTCACCCGCAGCGTAACAAAGTAATCCCCCCGGTAGCCCTGTCGCAATCGCGTAAGCAAGAAGCTGATATAGGTCGGGATGCTTAATCCCGCTGACATTGATCCTCTTGTACTTGGCGTCCCCTACAAACACACAGTTTGGGCCCTCCCACCACGACAAGTCGGGCTTTAGCGAGACTTTCTTTGCCTCATCCAAAAAAACTGAATGATTGCCCCCATTAGACGGAAACTGCCATTCGGGCAGTCCCAGAGCTTCCCGCAACGCGACCAACACAAACTTCTCGAAAACATCATTCATGTCCACTAGAAAAGCGGCCGCGCTCACAGTACCAAACTTTAGGTCATAGGAAACCGACCTGAGAATGAGTTTAGCCAGCTCAACTACTCCGCGATACTGACGGTTGAGGCGTGTGTAGTAAACCGTAGGAAGTCGCCGCGGATCATACGCGATAAGCGCCACAGAATGGAGGATTGATTGGAAATGGCGCACCTGATGCCGCATTTCAATAGATCTGATCGGCATTCTTTCGAGACAATGCAGCGCTGCCTTTATCAGCCTATTCTCCTCGATATCGTCAGTAAATTCGTCATAAGTGACTTCCACCGGGGGGACAATTCCGAAATGTCGATTGAGTTGGTCTTGTACTCGAAAACGACCGCGAACAGTTGGTAAGGCACTTTCCTCCAAGCGATAACTTTTCAAGAGTCCACGGGAACACGCCCTTTTGGTTTGAAAAAGAAACCCCGGAATGATGGCTTCAAAGAGCGAATCTTCCTCACCAAAATTGAACTCAATGTCCCTCCAATACTTTGGGTCCATAGCATACGAGAGAAGAAAAAGGACTCTACTGATAGCTATCTTAGGGCGGATCCGGACGCTCAAATTCGGGAGTTCAATGGCCCCAATCCAGGAGGAAGGCATAAGGTCATAGCACCCAGGGCTGCCAATGGACGGGGAAATTGTGATCTCGGCGTTAAGACCGCGCAAAGCGTCACAGTCCTCCGCGCTCAATTGAACGGAGGGCTCGACCGAGTATTCGGTTAACGCGAGCTTGCGCATAGCACTATTCAGACGTTGGCAATACTTTGGCGAAGACTCTCTAGTTCAAATTCACTTAGCCGATCCTCCTGTCCGAAGAACTGTTCAGCGAGGTTCGGTATAATCGAATGCTTCCATATCAGGCGAACCCATTCCTCGCTTAGATGTGGAACCATAAAGTGGCTCGGGCCAATAGCCGCGTTGCGGTCTTTCAATTTCTCATTGGCCACATCCACCACATCCGCAACCCACAGCAGATTCTCCATGTTCTTCTGAAGCCATCTTCGCAGTAAGCCCTGAATGGGTGGTTCGTCAGGGAAAAAAGGGATGAAATAGAATCGACGCCTAAGAGCAGCATCCAACAACGCGATTGAACGATCTGCCGTATTCATCGTCGCAATTACGAACAGGTTCTCGCAGAGCTTGAATCTATTTCTGGAGTAAAGGAGAGCGATTTGCTCATCCCGATACTCCAAGAGATAAAATAGTTCGCCAAAGACCTTCGCCACGTTTCCACGGTTCACTTCATCAATTAGAAGAATATGCGTTTCGTCTGGATTGTTTCGCGCCTTATTAGCTATTCGCTTCAATGGGCCATCTACTAAGTCGAAACCCGGCTGCCCATTCGACAAAAGTTTTGGTCTATAGCCTTCGACGAAGTCTTCGTACGCATACGAGGCATGAAATTGAACTGTCTCGATTCTTTCGTCACTGCCTCCAAGAAAGCGGGCCACCCTTCGGGCGATAAAGGTCTTGCCCGTGCCCGGGGGACCGTAAAAAATAAGCTGTCTCTTCTTCTCCAATAGTCTGATCACACCAGCTAAGTAGTCCCGATCAATCAACAGTTCCTCCGCCACTGCGGTAAGCGAATCCGTCGCAACGGAACTGTTTCCACCAGATGCGCCTTGTTTGTGCAATATTTCATACAAGTACCAAGGAAAGCTTATCCGCCGCGCTAAACCTGCCAAATCGGCGGGGAGCGGCCCTAATACTTCGGTGAGACGAGTCAAAATGTTTGCGTGGCGCTTAACTGCGTGGCTGGCTGAACTCTCGAACTGTGGCGACCAGGGACCGCCGGTGCCCTTCAGCATCGCAATGTGGACCTCTTTGAGTTTTCCTCGATCAGCTATCGTCGTGAAGTGCCCCGGAAAGAAAGCCGTGAGAACGCGGAATATTTTTAGGTAAGGGATTTGGCGACAGTACGGGCGTATCCGCTCCACTACCGCATCAGCGAATTCCGCAAGTCTCGCACTCGCTTCATCCGGTTCTTCAGGCAACGGCTCCAAAGACTTTGCCGCTATCCATTTTCGAAACTCCTCGTCTTCAAGGGCTTTGTCTACAGAGATGAAGCCCTGCCCAACAGCACTCACAGGGTTCTCGTCCCATATACGCTGCTGAAATTCCAATCTCGCACGGTCCGATTCGTTCGCCTGTTCCATCATCTGAAGAAAGGTCGTCAGCTTTGTCCACCACTCTGCGTAACTTCCCTCATCCTTTTGGAACTCACCATATAGTCTTCGTAGGGTTTCAGGCGCCGTGAAATCTACAGGCGATCGGTTGCTTTTAATTCGCTCGGCCAGTAGATCTTCCAAGACCTTTGCTTCTTGTTTCTCAACCGCGAAGTTAGTTCCCTGAGGTTGTTTCAGAATTTGCAGATTTGCTAGTTCGGGCCGTAACGAGATTTCTGCCCTTGTTAGGACAGGCTCTACGACTCCTACAACACGGAGATGAACTCGCGCATTTTCCGATTCAAGTTTCCCCATCTTCCTGACGAACGGAACTTCTTCCTGTGGCATCGGGCGAACATTGGGCCGATCTAGAACCTCTGCAACGGAAACAATTCCGCCGCCTGGCCCCGATTCCCAGAGGTATACCCTGTCTCCAGGCCCTATTTCGTCCTTGTATCTAGCTACAAGCCACGTCAGTTCCGACAGTTGCCCGACAGCTCCCCGTGTGTCATAAATTTCAGGATTTGCTTGAAAAATCCAGGTGTGAGTGGCGCGCTCCGGCAACTCTATAACCTTAAATCCTCGCTTTTCAACGTATGCATTCGCTTGGTCGCCGCCGGAAAACTCGGTCACTGGAGTTCCAGTGGCTAGAGATACAACCTTTTTTACCGGATAGAGCTGCCCGTGTTGCTCGATAGCGTAGCGGTACGTCTTATCTTCCTGCCATTTGGCCCAATAGGGTGTGTTTCGCAGCTCTTTGTCGAATAGATTCATTGCCTCTTCGAGAGCCCCAGTCGTCACAGTCGGGATTGTCATCGTGTCCTCACTGGATCACAACTATTGCCCAGATTATATGCTTGAAACCTTGCTTCGAAGAATAAGCTTGAGCCCCCTAACCCGCTCAAGACGAATAAAGCCTGCCCTACTTGACGTGTGCATAATCACAAAAACCAAGGATCAAGTAGTTGCGGTACACAAGCTTTCAGATCCCATTTCTGTGCCCTTCCTGCTGAAAACCTGCGCCTGGACCACCCGCTTGTTCTGTCAAGGCTCTCACGCTCCGCTCCGATGAACGCGAAAACCACGCGGCCTTGACAGCGCGGGCGGCCAGGCGCCTCGCCCCGCCAGGAAGGGCATTTGCTTTTAATGCACCGCCTTCTGCGGTGCCTCTAAGAAGCAAAAACGAAACCAACGAAAGGAGTTTTTCCAATGCAACAACTCAGCAAACAACCTGCTTTTGAACTCGGCCAGATCGTCGCAACACCGGGCGCTTTGGCCGCGCTTAAGAAATCAGGACAACAGCCGGGCGAGTTCCTCACGCGCCATGTCAACCGCGAGTGGGGCGATTTGCCCGACGAGGACCGCAAGGAAAACGATTACAGCTTAGAGCACGGGTTCCGGCTCTTGAGCGCCTACCGCACACACGCTGGCGACAAGTTGTGGATTATCACGGAATCGGACCGTTCTGTGACCACGCTTTTGCTACCCGAAGAGTATTAGGCCCAAACAAATTTCTTAACAAAAGGAGACTAAAGCAAATGAACGCAACGATGGTAGCAAGTGGAACGAAAGCAGTCCCCCCTGTGGTTTCATCTATTCAGGACATTCCTTTAGCGAAAATCCGCGAATCCAAAACCAACCCGCGACGCTTCTTTGATGAAGCGAAGCTGGCGGAACTCGCGGACAACATCAGACAACACGGCGTACTCCAACCCATTCTCTTGCGCCCGCTTCCCGAAGGGGAAGCGGGCACGTATGAGCTTGTGGCCGGAACGCGCCGCTACCGTGCCTCAAAGCTCGCAAAACTTGAGAGCATCCCGGCAACAGTGCGTGAACTGACTGACGCGCAAGCACTAGAGCTACAGGTCATCGAGAACGTGCAGCGCGTGGACGTGCATCCGCTCGATGAGGCGCAAGGATACGCCGCCCTTATCGAACTTCAACCCGACACTTACACCGTTGACAGCATTGCTGCCCGAGTTGGCAGGTCGTCGGCCTACGTCAGTGGGCGGCTGCGCTTAATTCAACTCATTCCCGAAGCGAAGCAAGCGTTCTATGAGGACAAGCTGACGGTTGCCCATGCGTTTGAAATCGCACGGCTACAACCGAACGACCA
>Ga0326727_10016207_pt1 | contig 15792 bp, 12 predicted proteins | sample MB2enrmetagenome_FD_207643 | JGI IMG/M metagenome (GOLD analysis project Ga0326727, IMG submission 207643) | Lab enriched peat soil microbial communities from McLean, Ithaca, NY, United States - MB29MY | ecosystem: Environmental > Terrestrial > Soil > Wetlands > Peat | place: USA: New York... | reverse complement strand
TCGATACGACGTCAAAGGTGTTGTCGGGCATATGGAATTCGGGGGTTAGGGATTGGGGGTTTTGCTCGCCAACGGCGAGGGGGGTTGGGGGTTGGATGGGAATTCTTCTGGGTCGGGAGGATCGAGGCTCAGGCCCAGAATCGAACCGGAGCGGATGCGCATGGGCGTCACCCGGCGCACCGTCTCAGCGCGTGGCGGAGCGGGTGGCGGCGCAACCGGCCGGGGGACATTCACGATCGCGGGAGCGGGTGGCGGCGCGGGTTCGGCGGCCCTGGTAAGCGTCAGAGCGGCCAGCACGCGGCGGGCGATCTCATCGACCATATCGCCCATGGCCGCATCCAGCGCTACGGTCACGGCGGCTCGCACCTGCTCGGCATCGATGACGGCGACAAAGGGAGCGGCCGGCGCTTTGGCCGGTTCGCGATCCGCGGCGCCTTTGGCGCCGGTCGAAGGACCCGTTTCGGCGCGCGCGGCCTCCGCGGCCTCCGCCAAAGGCTTCACGGCCGCCAGCAGGGCGCTCGCCTCGAATGGTTTTCGGAGTGTGGCGTCGGCTTCCACCCGCCCGGTCTTCTCCTCATCGAAGGCTTCCAGCACGCCGGCTGTGAGAATCACGCGCACGTGCCGGTGCCGCGGGCTCATCTTCAGGTACTGGCAGATCTCGAATCCGGTCCGCCCGGGCATGACGGTGTCGGCGATCACCACGTCCGGGTCGACGTCCTCCAGCCGGATCAGCGCCGAATCGGCATTGCTGACGGTGACAACCTCGTAGCCCTCCTCGCTGAGGATGCGCTCGCCCATACGCTGGGCGTGCGGGCTGTCGTCCACCAGCAGAATGCGGCTCATTGGGCGACGGATTTGGCGGCGGATTTGACGGAGGTCGCGGTGGGCTTCAGGCGATCGATGGTCTTCTGCGGGACGCCCGCCTTGATCAGGTCCTGCACCGAGGTGTAAGGCCGGAAGGCCATCACTCTTCTCGTAAGGTTCTTTCCCACGAGCTTGGTGATTTCCGCCGCGGGCGCCGTGTTGAGATCGATTCCGGTGCGGGTGATGGCCACCGGCGGCGGTGCCGGCGCGGCCGGAGCGGCGGGGGTTACGGTGGTCTCCGGAGTTGCCGGCGCGGCGGCGGGTTGCGCCGCAGGCGAACGCGCATCGGGCAGATTGTTGATGGCGTTGGGATCGGTAACGGCGGTAGCGGTCACGTCGGTAGTGCCGGCTTGGGGAGCCGGCTGCCCCGGCACGCTCTGCGGGATGGTGGGGCGGAAGCCGGTCATCTGCGGGCTGCCCGACTTGGCCGCCATAGTCATATCCGGATGCGCAGCGAACGGTCCCCACAGCTTATTCGGCACGCTGCGCTTGCCGCGGTTCTCCTGCTCGTACTTCATACGGCTGATAGCCACCGGATCGGCGTCGGGGATGGGGCGCTTCATGGCTTCCAGCTTGGCCTTGGATTCGTTGGCGTGCGAGCTGAGCGGGTAATCCTTGACGAGGCGGGCGTACGAGGCGGCTTCCTGGTTCTCGAATTTGTCGCCCATGCGATGATAGGAACCGGCCAAGTCCCACAGCGCCTCATCGGCCTGGCTGTAAAGCGGGAACTGATCGGCCACGCCCTGCAGGCGGTTGGCCGCGGCGGCCATGCTGCCCTTCTTGTAATAGAACGCCCCCACCTTGAATTCCTTGTCGGCCAGCACTTCCTGGATATTGCGCAGCATCTGCTGCACCTCCGGCGCGAACTTGCTGTTGGGGAACTGTACCAGCAGGTTGCGGCATTCGTCCTCGGCGCGCAGCACATGCACGGAATCGCGGTCGGACTTGTCCATCTGCTGGTACTGCATCTTGCAGATTTTCTCCTGCGCCTCGGCCGCCTCTTCCATGGTGGGGTAGAACAGAATGAAGTCCTTGTACTCGGCTTCGGCCTGCGCGAAGCCGTGAGCGCCGCCCTCGCGGAACCAGCTATCGGCAATGGCGAGCTTGGCCTTGGCCAGGTATTCGCTGGTGTCGTAGGTGTTCATGAGGGTTTGCAGCGTGAGGCGCGCGCGCTCGAAGCGGCTGTGCTCGATATCGGCGATGGCCGCATCGAACAGGACCTTGTCGGGCTGCTGGGTGTCCTTGGTGATCGGATTGTCGTACTTGTGCCGCTTCAGACCGCAGGAAGTCAGCATCGCCGCCAGTGCCAGCAGCACGGCGGATTGTCGAAAGACGTTACAAACCATAATGAATCTCAGCCTTCGCATCTTGCGAGCCTTTTTACACCCTGATCGCGGTGGCGTTGGCCGCGATCTCGCGCATCTCGCGCACGGTAGCCTCGGGGTCGGGGCTGTGAAACACAGCCGACCCTGTGACGATCCAATCACACCCGGCGCGTACGACCTCGGCCAGGTTTTCCAGATGCACACCGCCATCGATTTCGATGGGCAACGCTAAATTCTTCTGCCGGCGCATACTGCCGAGCTTGCGGGCCTTCTCCAGAACGTAAGGTATCAGCTTCTGTCCGCCGAAGCCCGGATTTACGCTCATGAGGAGCACGTAGTCGGCCACTTCCACAATATCTTCCAGGACACTGACGGGGGTCGCGGGGTTCAGCACCACGCCGGCCATGGCGCCGGCCTTGCGGATCAATTCCAGCGTGCCGTCCAGATGGCGGCAGGCCTCATAGTGTACCGACACGGAATTGGCCCCGGCCTGGACAAACAGGGGGGCATACCGGTCGGGATTCTCGATCATCAGGTGAACGTCGAGGTGCAGCCGCGTGCACTTGCGAATCGACTCGACCACCGGCGGCCCTATAGTAAGGTTGGGCACAAAGTGGCCGTCCATGACGTCCAGGTGGAGGATGGCCGCTCCGCCGCGCTCCACGCGGGCAATCTCCTCGGCCAGCCGGGCAAAATTCGCCGACAGAATAGAGGGAACGATTTCAACCATTTGAGGGCTCCTCCGATTTTATCACAGCGGCCTCGAAACCATCGCCGGGATCGCGGCCGGGTACCCGCTCCATGGTTTCCACGACCAGCGGGCGGGGAACCGTGGCCACCACCGCCTGGTTCTCCTCCGGCTCCAGCGAACAGGTGGCATAGACCAGCAGGCCGCCCGGCGCGAGCGCCGCGAGCGCGCTGGCCAGCAGGGCCACCTGGCGGCACTGGAGCTGGGCGAGATCGGCGGGCGTGAGCCGCCACTTGATTTCCGGATTGCGGCCCAGGGTGCCGGTTCCGGAACACGGAGCATCCACCAGAATGCGATCGAAGCGCTGCCGGAAGGGGAGCGGACGCGTGCCATCCAGAACCACCAGGTTGGGGGTGAGACTCTTCATCGGCGCCAGGCGATGAAAGCGGCGGTCGCAGGCGACCGTGCGGACTCCGCATTCCAGGGCCTGGGCCGTCTTGTTTCCGGGCGCGGCGCAGAGATCGAGAAAAGACTGGCCGGGCGCCAGGCGGAGCAGCGGCACGATGGATTGCGAGCCGATGTCCTGGATGCGTCCTCCGCGCATGTACTCGACTGGCTCGGCTAGGGCGGCTTGGGCGATGCCCACCGCAGTCTCCGCTCCGAAATTCCGTTCCCACCGTTCCAGCAGCCATTCCGGGCACGAATAGGCCACTTCCCGGCTCGGCCATCGGACGGCATCGCGATCGACTTTCCGCAGCACGGCATTGACGAAACCCGCGGCGGAGTGCTTGCGGGCGCGCTTCACCAGTTCCACGCTTTCCGCCACGGCGGCGTGCGCCGGAATGCGCTCCAGGTAGCGGAGTTGATAGATTCCCATGCGCAGCGCGATGCGCACTTCGGGATCGAGTCTCAACTTACGGCCGGAATAATACTCGATGAGGTAATCGAGCTGCGCCTGGTACCGCAGGGCGCCGAAGACGATCCCGGCAGCCAGCCCGGCATCGCGGCTGTCGAGACCCTCGCTCCGCGAGAGCAGCAGATCGGACGCGTAGCCGCCCGATTCCACCTTGCGCAAGGCGCCGAATGCCACCAACCGAGGTGGGGAAATTGCCATGCTGATGCAATTGTAACGGTCCGCGGACCGCTTGGCGAAACATCCTTGCTTTGAAACTGCCGAGACGCCGAGACACCCAGTTTTACAGTGTGATCGGCTGCGAGGTGCACCTCTTCCCCGTAAGTCGCGCGCCGAGGCGGCCGAGGTAACACGTTCGTTGGCCAGGAGGGGACCCGCTGGAACCATTGTTCGAGATCTCGCCACCGCCGCGGCCAGGGAGCGGTTCCCTCTGCTTCCTCGGCGCGCGAACCTCTGTGCGACGCGAAAGATCGCCGCCGATCGCTGCCTTAGAATTCGCCGCCTCGGCGTCTCGGCGGTGAACCAAAAAACCGACGCTGACAGCATTGTCCGATTCTCGAAGAAGTGCGAGTCCCTTCGTTCCCGTGAAGCCCCGAGATCTCACCACCGCCGCGGCCAAGGAGCGGTTCCCTCTGCTCCCTCGGCGCGCGAACCTCAGTACGACGCGAAAGCCCGCCGCCGATCGCTGCCTTAGAACTCGCCGCCTCGGCGTCTCGGCGGTGAACCCAAAAAACCCGGCACCTCTCCGAAACTGTTCCGCCGAACCGGGGTTACACTCTACAGTTTATTAGCCGTTTGAACTGTCAAAGAATAGGGTAATCAGAGGACACTAAATGAGGAGGAACGCTCTTTATCTTATCCTGGCGGGGATGGCAGTGCTTTGCGCCGCGCAGGCGCAGACTACGATAACCGTCACACCCACCACCGCGCAGGTACACCTCGGCACTTACTACCAATTTACAGCCCATGTGACTGGGGCCACCCCATCCACCGTCGGCTGGACCGTCGCGCTGCCGGCCGGCGCCACCGGGTCGCCGGGAACCATTTCGGCGGGCGGGCGCTACACCCCGGCCGCCGCGATGCCCAGCGTGAACTCCGTCATCGTCACCGCCACCAGCACCGCCGTGCCGGCGGCTTCGGCCAGCGCCCAGGTGACGCTGGAGAATCCGTTTCCCACGGTGGCTTCCACGATTCCGGCGTCCCTACCGGCAGGCTCGGGCACTTACACGGTCGCCATCAATGGCAGCGGATTTGTTCCCGGAGCGCAGGTGCTGTTGGGGAGTAAGGCGCTGGCCACCACTTATGTATCCGCCACGCGCCTGACGGTGTCAGTTAATCCAGACGCATATGCCAACGGGACGCGGGTGCCGGTTGCGGTTACTAACCCCAACCCCGGCGCATCTACATCCACTGACGCCGTGACGCTGGCAGTGGGATCCACTGACGGCCCGCCGGTGATCACCGCCACGGTGGCCGGGCGCTTCCTGAACCAGGCGGCATTCGGACCCGATCCGGCGACCGTATCGCATGTCGCGAGTGTCGGCCTTCGCGGCTACATCGACGAGCAGTTCGCGGCGCCGATCTCCCCGTATCCGGACCCCGGCACGACGGGCTTCGGATTGGGCCAGGTGCAGGCGCGTTTCTTCTCCAACGCGGTGGCGGGACAGGATCAACTCCGCCAGCGCGTGGCCTTCGCCCTGGGCGAGATATTCGTGGTCTCGGCCATTACGGAGAACACTCCCACCGAGCTTGTGCCGTATTTGCAGATCCTGCAAAAGGACGCGTTTGCCAACTTCCGCACCGTGATGGAAGACGTCACCTTGAGCCCCACGATGGGCGAGTATCTCGACATGCGGAATAACGACAAGGCCAATCCCGCCACCGATACGGAAGCCAACGAGAACTATGCGCGCGAGCTGATGCAGCTTTTCACCATCGGCCTCTTCCAACTCAATCAGGACGGGTCACTCCAGTTAGACGGCAGCGGCAATCCTATTCCGACTTACGACCAGACTACTATCCAGAACTTCGCCAAGGTTTACACGGGCTGGACATATCCGACCAAGCCCGGCGCCACGCTCCAGAAACACAATCCGGCTTATTACATCGGGCCGATGGTGGCCTACGAGCCGAATCACGACACCACCAGCAAGACGCTGCTGAACGGGTTGGTGCTGCCGGCCGGCCAGACGGCCGAAACAGACCTCAAAGCGGCGCTGGACGATATTTTCAATCATCCGAACGTGGGGCCGTTCGTGGGCAAGCAACTGATCCAGCACCTGGTGACCAGCAATCCTTCTCCGCAGTATGTTTCGCGCGTGGCGGCGGTGTTCAACGACAACGGATCGGGCGTCCGCGGCGACATGGCCGCCGTGGTGCGGGCGATCCTGCTCGATTCGGAGGCACGGGCGGGCGACAACGGGCCTCAGCCCGTGCCTCCCGATACGAGCGGCCACCTGCGCGAGCCGGTGTTCGTAGTGGCGTCGATCCTGCGCGGGTTGGGGGCTGCGGTGAACGACACCAACAACCTCACCGGCCTGGCGACCAACCTCGGGCAACAGTTGTTTTATCCGCCCTCGGTGTTCAATTACTTCGCGCCCTCGTACCTGATACCCGCGGAGTTCACGCCCAACCTCACGCTCACCGGCCCGGAGTTCCAGCTTCATTCGCCCTCGTCGGCGGTGGCACGCTACAACCTGGTCAACTCCATCGTCTACGGCAACCTGGGCGCGGGCGCGGTCATCGACCTGACGCCGTTCTCCAGCCTGGCGAACAACCCGCAGCAGGTGGCGGACCTGATCGGGCAGCGGTTCTTTTATGGCCTGATGCCGGGGACCGTGAACACGGAGCTGCTGCGCGCCATGAATGCCGTGATGGGCACCACCGCGGCGGACATGAAGGCCCTGGCGCAAGCCGCGCTGTATGTGGCCCTTTCCTCTTCTTACTACAGCGTGGAGCACTAAGAATAACGTGAGCGAGAATCATAGCCACGGATGCACACGGATTAACGCGGATCAAAAAAGCAAGGCAGTTATCCGTGTGCATCCGTGGCTACTGAGCTTCGCATATTACAGTGACAGTCCGAATCGGAGCCGCGACCGTGAGGGAGCGGTCTTGCCGCGGCATGAGTGTCACTGTATTATGCGAGCCTCCGTAAGTACTATTTTTCTTACCTTCTGATAGCTGATTTTGCAGGTTAAAAGACTATGCTGACATCGCGAAGAGATCTTCTGAAACTGGGATTGCGCGCACTCTCGGCCATCGGCGCCACCAGCGTGGCGGGCCGGCTGTCTCTGGTCAACGCGGCTGCGCAGACCGCCGCCGCGTGCCCCACCGATTACAAGGCGCTGGTGTGCGTCTTCCTGTTCGGCGGCAACGACGGCAACAATACGGTCGTCCCGGTCAATACGCCCAAGTCCAACGCCAACAATTCCTATGCCAACTATGCGACGTTGCGCGGCGGGCTGGCGCTGCCGCAGGCCAACCTCCACATGATCGACACCTCGCAGGGCGACCAATACGGCCTGCATCCCAGCCTCGCGGAGATTGCCGGCCTTTACAACAACAAGAAGAACGTCGCCATTCTGGCCAACGTGGGGACACTGGTGGGGCCGCTGACGCGCGCGGAGTACCTGGGCAACCAGGGCGCCATTCCGCTGAACCTGTTCTCGCACCTCGACCAGCAGACGGAATGGCAGACCTCCATCGCGCAGGGCTTCGCCACCACGGGTTGGGGCGGACGCCTGGCGGACGCATTGCAGAGCTGCAACACCGGCAAGCTGCCCATGATCGTCGCGGTGGGCGGCAATGCGCTCTTCGCCACGGGCGGGAAGACCAACCCGGCGACGGTGACGCCGGGGCAGGTGCTGGGGCTGCAGGGCTTCTCCACGAGCGCGGCTTCCACGGCGCGCATGACCGCGGTCACCAACCTGCTTGGCTTCGACAACGGCCTGGCGCTGGTGGGAGCTTCCAATGCCATTGCGACTTCGGGCATCAGCCAGGCAGGCGTGCTCAGCCAGGCGCTGGCGGGCGGCAAGCCGCTCACCACGGTTTTCCCCGCCACGTCGCTGGGGCAACAACTGGCGGAGGTCGCCAAGATCATCAACGTGCGGTCGGCGCTGGGGATGACGCGGCAGATCTTCTTCACCTTCCTGGGGGGATTCGACACGCACGACGCGGAATTGACGAACCAGGCCACGGGTTTGCAAACAGTGAGCCAGGCGATCGACGCGTTCTACAATGCCACGGTGGAAATGGGCGTCAACCAGGATGTCGTCACCTTCACCGAGAGCGACTTTGGCCGCACGCTGCAGCCCAGCGGCGGCGCCACGCTGGGAACCGATCACGCCTGGGGCAGCCATCATTTCATCGTGGGCGACGCGGTAAAGGGCGGCGATCTCTACGGCGCGTTCCCCACCCAGGCCTTGCAGGGACCGGACGACGCCAACAACCGCGGCGTGTGGATTCCGCAAGTGTCGCTCGATCAGTACGGCGCGACGCTGGCCGCGTGGTTCGGCGCCAATCCGGCCGCGGTGTTTCCGAATCTGGGCAACTTCAAGACGCCGCCGCCGGCATTTTTGTAGGGGGGCGATTTCGGCCCGCGCCGGGTCGCAAAGCTCGCCCTGCTCCGCCTCCTTAGTAGCGTCACGCAAGTCGTTGGTTCACGGTGGGCAGTTACTTCCGCGGTTCGCGCGTTAGACGGCCACTGACCGAGTATTGGCGCAAATATTCAGTAGCCTTAAAAGATTCACCGGGTCATGAGCTGGACCACCCGTCAACATGGCACCGACCCTCCCGTTGATTTCAATTGAACATCGGCCAGCAGGATGCGCGCCTGGGCTCCGGAACCGGCGCTTCGTCAGCCATCAGAGCGGGCGGACCGGTTGATTTGAGCCGCGGTGATACGTTGACGATCCAGAGCCGCGATCACGCGACTGAAGGACCGCTCTGTGTGATTATGACACGGAGGCAATTGGGCATCAGGCGCAGTTCGGCCTTCGTGAGCTGAAGCATTCCGCGCCACTCACCCCAAAGTATGTACGTTGCGTTGCCTTCTACTGGGCACTCGAGGACTACCGCACGCGACCATGGAAACTCGAACAGGATATAGCCGAGATGCCCCTCGGTGCCTTCGCACCTGCGACTCGGATTCAGTCGCTCGATGATTCTGCGGAGTCGTCCCTCGTCTACAGCGCGCCCATCCAGCCAATGACTTGCCTCGCCTCTGTAATAGTCGAGAATACGATCCACGTCACAGACACCCGGTGGTAACAGCCGGAACGGGAGGCGCGCTATAGTCCCGGGACGTCGCGCTGGACAGCTCTCCTTCAGGTGAACGGGCAAATACCCAGCCGGCATGATCCAATGACAGTGAGGGCATTGATCTTCTTTCTTGGATGGAGCGGAGATCGAGGGACGCGGTGCAGCTACGATATTCGCCGATGGCGGACAAAATATCTTGGGGCTGGCTGCTTTTGGCAGTTGCGAGAGCGCCGGACTCGCAGTTGGTGGTACCGATGCAGTTCCCTTCTTTGCCTTGTGCTTCTCGAGGTGCCGCGCCAAATGGTCTACCCGCGGGCGCGCACTGCAACCTGGCTCTAAACAGGGCACGATCAACGTGTTCGGCCGCCGCCTAGGATCGGGGCGGCATTCTTTCTTGTGGGCGTCAAGCAACGAAAGCGCCTCGGAGCGCGCAATAGCCGTGGGGCTTAGGAACGCTCTGCAATCGGGGCAACACCAAGTTTTCAGCAGCCCGCTGTTCCTGTTGACTTTCATTTCCCCGTACACTCTAGCACGCGGCACCAAATAGTCGGGCGATGCTTGGAAACTCACTAGCCCGCACATCAGGCCGGATAAGTCGCCAACCCGCGGAAGTGACATCATCGGCGGATTAGCACCGACAAGTCGGCATCGCGCGGCCTCTCGGGGCTCGACGTCGGTGCCGTCCGGCGCAGAACGGAACGTAACTCAAGCTGCTTCAAGATCAACGCGGACGCGGCAACCAAGCGCCGTCGCAATGTTGACCAACGCGTCCAACGAAAAACGTGAGACCCGGCCGCGGAGCAAATCGTTGATCCGCGGCTGGGTCACACCGCAGCGGCTGGCCGCTTCCGCTTGTGTCCAGGCGTTTTGTTTCAGGCGGGCCGCGATTTTCTGCATCAGTTCGGCCCGTGCCCGCAGATTCGCGGCCTGTTCGGGTGTGTCCGCGATAGCGTCCCAAACACTCGCATAGCTCTCTGTTTTGCTCATGCCCTGCCTCCCATCAACTGCCTAAATCGCCACTTCGCGATTTCCAGATCGTTCCTGGGCGTTGCCTGCGTCTTCTTCTGGAATGCGTGGAGAACGTAAACAGCCTCCGCACGCCGGGGCCACGTAGATCACCCGGTAGGCGCCGATAGAATCCGAAACGCGAATCTCCTCCACACCCTTGCCAATGGTGGGCATCGGTTTGAAATCGTCGGGCTGGTCGCCTCGCTGAACCTTATCCAGTTGATAACCTGCATCATGCCGGACGTCCCTGGGGAAGTCGCGTAAGCGCTTGAGCGAATCGCCGAGGAAGCGCACCGGCCGCATCCCTCCATTATATCCAACTGGATATAATCGAGGCAGGGTAGCGCCGTATCCGTCGAGCGCCTGTACCGTCGGAGGTGCTCCACCCCCGCCGATTACTCCCCACAACTCGGCTTCGGTCCACTGAAGCACTCGCAACCGCCCCTTGTCCGTTACACGCCCTCCAGCGGAAGAGGGCGTAAAACGTGGAAAGCCGAACCTGCAGGACGGGCGGTGTACGCCCAAGTAGCGTGTTTCTGGATGCGCCGGCACTCAATCGAGGTGCGAGTACGGAACGCGACGCGAGCCGGCAGCGACAAGCTTGCGTGCCACGTAAACATCCTGCGGCTTCAACGCCACGGCTCCATTCCACCCTCGCGATTCGCGAATAGCGAATGAAATCGAGGGGGGTAGCACCGTATCCGTGTCGAACACCTATGCCTGGCCAGCGTTTATCCTTCCCTTGAACGGCGACGTCACACCCCCTCCGCGTCAAAATCACACCTGTTTTTGACCTTGGCCAAAAACCCAGTCACCAAACTTCGAAAAAAATTTGACTCCGATCTCGCCCTTTGGAATCAATAGGCGAGCGGTTTCGCCCCGCCCCTTTTCGCGGTCTCTGCCCTATCTGCCTGCTAGCCTCAAATCAGGAGTAGATGAACGCCCCGCCAACGGCTCCCCGTCGTCCGGAAGTTGTTTTTGTGGTTTACCCCCAAATGGGGGAGGGCGACGCATTAATGCGTCACTGGGCTGCCTCTAACTTGTTTATTTTCAGTAAAACGTACCTCTGAAGTGACGCATCATGCGTCGCCTGCGCAGGCCGGTCCCCTGGGGGCCGGCCGCGGGAGCCGCCCCACGCGCTTGGCGTTCGTGGGGAATACGGAAACCTACTCTACCGCCAGCGTGACCGCCGCGGACAGAACCTTGGGTGCGGTCTCGTGGGCCGCGGCCGGATGAATCGGCTGGGCGGCCGGCTGGAAGCTGAACCATGGCGCCAGAACGTCGTCGCTTACCCTGCGCCGGCTCATGATCAGGCGCCGCTGGCGGAGGGCCCGGGGCAACCCTCGCGCCACGTGCCAGAAAGCTGCCAGGGACGCCGGCTCCCAGAGAATCGATGCGCCCAGGACCACCAGGTCTCGCACCGTCATGGGGAGCCAGTAGCGGCGGTAGACCCCGGGGGTGACGTTCTTGATGCGCATCAGGAAGCGGTTCTTCACGCAGTGCATGTTGATGGCTGCGGGGTTCGACCGGCGGCGCTCCGGCGTGACGCTGCGCACGTGATAGGCCACCGCCGCCGGGGTGTAGATGCATCGCCAGCCCAGCAACTGGGCCCGCCAGGCGACATCCGCATCTTCGCGGTAAACAAAGAAATCGGGATCGAAAAAGCTGTCCTCCACCGCCACGTCGTCGATCATCCGGCGGCGGAAAAGGGCCGCGGCGGCACTGGCGCCGAACACGTACTCCATGTTCTCGAAGCACGCCCGGTCTCGCTCGTGCCAGCCGCGGTCGAAGTGGCGCATTGCGGGAGTAAAAAAGATACCGGTGGAATCGATGCGCGGTTCCGGCAGGGGATGAAATCCCGGACCGATGGAAAGCAGCTTGCCGCATATCGTGCCGGCGCCGGGATCGCTTCGGCCCGCGTCGAGCAGCGTGCGAATAAAGCCGGGAAGCAGCAGGACGTCGGGGTTCAGGGTCAAGACCCATTCCGTGGTGCTGGAGCGGATGGCGCGGTTCTGGGCCTCGGCGAACCCCAGGTTGCGGTCGCACTCGATGGTGCGAATCTGTCCTCCGAATTCACGAAGAATCTCACGGGTGCCGTCGGTGGAGGCGTTGTCCACCACCACTACTTCGATGGGAACGCCTTCCTGCCGCAGCACGCTCTGGAGGCAGCGGCCGATGTAGCGGCTGCTGTTGTAAGTGACGATCGCAACCGAGACTTTGTCGTCAGTCAAGGTCCACCATGTCAAAGACCCCCGGCCCGGCGGTTCAACTACACTGGGAGTGAACAAAATCGAAATTTTTTTTGCGAAAACCCGTGGCGGGGTGTAGTTGGCAGGCATGGCAACCGGGTCTTTAGTATTGGCTTGGAACGATGTCGGTGTATTCGGTTGGGGAAAACGTGGTGGGAGTCCTGCGCCAGGAACGCACCGGTAGCGCGTTGCAAGACGAGGTGGCTCAGTTGTTTGCGGAATCTCGCCAGGACGTCTACCGCTATCTGCTGACGCTCGGCCTGCACCCTCCCAAGGCGCAGGAGGCGGTGCAGGAGGTCTTTCTGCGGCTGTACGCCACGCTCAAGAAGGGCGAGAAGATCGACAACCCCAGGGGCTGGGTTTTCCGCGTGGCCCACAATCACGGCCTTAAAGTGCGTGCCCGCCAGGCTTCCGAGGAGGCTTTCGACCCGGCCCTGGAGGCCTGCCTGGCCTCGCGGGCCGAAGACCCCGAGACCGGATTGATCGAGCGCGAGCGCATGACGCGGTTTCATCAGGCCGTGGAGGGGCTGTCGGAACAGCAACGGCGCTGCCTGTTTTTGCGCCTGGAGGGTCTGCGCTACCCGGAAATCGGGTCGGCGCTGGGGATCAGTGCGTCGGCGGTGGGGGAGTTCCTGCGGCGCGCCATATCCCGGTTAAGGAAGGTGCGGGATGCCTAACTTCGTCACGCAACATCCGGAAGAGGGAGTCCTGCTGCGCTATATCGATGGCGAGTTGCCGGGGCGCAAGCTCCGCCAGGTGGAGCGCCACCTGAAAGCCTGCTGGCAGTGCCGCACGGAAGTCAAAGAACTCGAGAACACGGTTGCGGCCTCGGTCCGCTACCGCCAGAATGTGCTCCAGGCACTTTTGCCGGAGCCACCGAATCCGTGGCCGGACCTCTATCCGGAATTCGCGCGCATCGATTCCTCCGCGAGCGGCGGGTTCCCCAGGGTAGCCAGGCAACTGGCGGCACGCCTCGTGGCGTTTTTGGGGAGTGCCGGGGTCCGGCGATGGGCCGCCGCTGGGGCGGCTGCGTCGGCCATGGTTTGCGTCATCTGGTACCAGTTCCGCGAGACGCCGCCGGTGGAAGCGGCGGCTCTCTTGAAGAGGGCGGTAGTGGCGGCCGAGGCGCAACCCATGCCGGCGCGGCGTGTTCAGGTGCGCACCAGGCGGCAGACCTTCACGCGCTCCATTGCGCGGCGCCGGACCGAGCCTTCCGCCGCGGCGGACGCCTCGGCAGCTTCGCTGCGCGCCCGCTTCGAGGCCGCACATTATCCCTGGGACGACCCGCTGAGCGCCAGATCCTATGAGGCGTGGCGCGATACCGTTCCCGCCAAACGGGACGAGGTGACTACCGTCCCCGACCCGCAATCGCCGGCCCTGAACTGCTACCGCATCGAGACGGTCGCCGCGGTAGGGGACCTGGCTACGGCCAGCCTCATGTTGCGCGCCGCCGATCTGTACCCGGTCGCGGAGCGGCTGGAATTTCGCGATAAGGAATGGGTGGAATTGACCGACATTACGGATGCCACGACTCGCGATGACGGACCTTCCGTTGCGGCGCACGTCGAGCCTCCGGTGCGGCCGGCCGTACCAAGCCGGCCGGCCGCAACGTTGTCCGGGCCAGCCTCGATCTCCGACGAGCTGCAGGTACTATCCGCGCTCCACGAGATCGGGGCCGACCTGGGCGACCCGGTCGAAGTCAGTCTGTCCGATGGGCGGGTGCTGGTGGCAGGGGTGGGAGTTCCGCCCGGACGCCAGCAGCAGATCCAGGCGAGGCTGGAGGCTTTACCGAATGTGACCATCCGGTTCTCCGCGCCAGAAGCGGGGCGCCCGGCGGCGGTCGAACCGGCAACCCCCGCCGAAGCCGGCGCAACCTCGTCGTCCTCGCCCGTACAGGCGCGCGTGGAACAGCAGCTCGGCGGCCAGGCGGAGTTCGAAAGGTTCAGCTCGCAGGTGCTGGATCGCAACGAGGCGCTGATGTCGCGCGCCTATGCGCTGCGGCGCCTGGCGGAGATCTTTCCCACGGATGACGGCATGAACCTGAAGGACCGGGACGTACTGCGGACCATGGCGCGCCAGCACGCCACGGCTCTGGGCGCGGAAATTGCCAGTCTCGATCGCATGCTCGCTCCGCTGGCGGTGTCGCTCGGCGGCAGCGTCGCGCCGCGCACCAGTCCGGCGGGCGCTTCCTGGCAGCCCGCCGCCGAAGAACTGGCCCGCGCCGCGCATCGTCTCGAAGTACTGGTTTCGGTACTGCTGGGTGTGACGCCCGGCAATCATCCGGCCGCGCGCCTGCCCTCCGACCTGCTGGAGGCCATGAGCGAGGTGCGGGCCGATCTGGACGTGTGCTTACATTCCCTCGCGCCCTGAGGCGCGGATTGTCCTTGCGCCCCGCGGTGACGAATTGTAGCGTAGGAAGTAGATGTCAGTTACCCGGCTGCTGGCGCTTCTCGCCGTGTTATCGGCGATCGCGGCAGCGCAGCGCTACGCGGAACTTTACGGGCGCATCCTGGACACTTCTTATGCCGGCATCGCCGATGCCGCCGTTACGGTAACCAACCAGGACACCGGATTTCGCCGCACTACGACGTCGGAGACGGCCGGTGCCTGGTCCGTCGGCTCGCTGCAGCCCGGCATCTATAAGATCACGGTGCGCAAGGAAGGTTTCGTTTCCGTGGCGCGTTTCGACGTGCGCCTGGCCGACAGCGCTTCCACCCGCGCCGATTTTGTTCTCTCGGTGGGCAGCATCGAGGAAAGCATCACGGTGTACGGCAATCCGCCGCTTTACCAGCGGGAGCACGAAGACGCTTCCACGGGCACCCGCGTGGAGCGCGACGAGATCGAGCGGCTGCCGCTGAACGGCGGAGTCCTGAATCTTCTGGAACTGAGTCCGGGCACCAACGTCACCCCGGCCACGCGCGGTGAAGCGGGCCAGTTCTCGACCAGCGGACAGCGTCCCAATACCAACTATTTCACCATCGATGGCGCCAGCGCCAATACCGGGGTCACCGCCGGCGGGCTGCCGGCGCAGTCCACCGGCGGCGCGTTTCCGGCGTTGAGCGCGTTCGGCAGCCTGGACTCGTTGATCTCGCTCGACGCGGTCGAGGAACTCCGCGTCACCACCTCCACCACGGTGGCCGAGTTCGGCCGGCTGCCAGGCGCCAGCGTGGCGCTGACGAGCCGCGCGGGAACCAACGAGCTTCACGGATCCACCAGTTATCGAATCCGCAACGAGGCGCTGAATGCCGGCGACTGGTTCGGCAACCAGGCGGGCTATGGCTCCGTGCCGCTGCGCCTCCAGGATGTGACGCAGACATTCGGCGGTCCGCTCAAGCGCAACCGGACGTTTTTCTTTCTCTCCTATGAGCACATGGCGCTGGTACAGCCGTTCGTGTGGCAGCAGCCCGTTCCCTCCATGGAGGCGCGGCAGACCGCGGCCGATTGGGCGCAGCCCTTGCTCGCGCTCTTTCCCCCTCCCACTTC
>Ga0326727_10016205_pt1 | contig 15792 bp, 14 predicted proteins | sample MB2enrmetagenome_FD_207643 | JGI IMG/M metagenome (GOLD analysis project Ga0326727, IMG submission 207643) | Lab enriched peat soil microbial communities from McLean, Ithaca, NY, United States - MB29MY | ecosystem: Environmental > Terrestrial > Soil > Wetlands > Peat | place: USA: New York... | reverse complement strand
CGAACCTCGAACTTCGCTAATAGCGACAGAACAACCAAAACTTCGCCTTGACGCTTTTCTTTAGGGTCGAGTATAATGAGAATGTTCTCGTGGACAAGGGCGAGGCAGATTTCGTCTTCTTCATGACGACATTGTAGGGGGGATCAACTTGACTCTTCAAGCCCAACCAGAACTACCGGAGTGCGAAATCATCGATATTATCGTGGATGAAGAGGTGGTTGAGCTTGCAAAGGAAGGCGACACTACGGCACAAGAGTACCTAATCAATAAGTATAAAAACTTTGTCAGGGCTAAAGCACGTTCTTACTTTCTGATTGGAGCTGATCGTGAAGACATAATCCAAGAAGGTATGATCGGACTTTATAAGGCCATTAGGGACTTTCGTGGCGACAAACTCTCTTCTTTTCGAGCTTTTGCCGAATTATGTATTACGCGTCAGATCATTACAGCGATTAAAACAGCAACCCGGCAGAAACACATTCCCCTGAATTCGTATGTTTCTCTCAATAAACCCATTTATGACGAAGACTCGGATCGGACACTGCTGGATGTGATTTCGGGAACCCGCATAACCGATCCGGAAGAACTGATCATCAGTCGAGAAGAATTCGACGACATTGAGGAAAAGATGGGTGAGATCCTAAGCTCGTTGGAGTGGAAAGTACTAATGTCTTACTTGGAAGGAAAGTCCTATCAGGAGATTGCCGTAGACTTGCGGAGACATGTAAAATCAATTGACAATGCGCTGCAAAGGGTTAAGCGAAAACTTGAACGCTACCTCGAACGGCGAGATGGCTGATTTTACATATGCCCTCCCAAATAAAAGACTTGCATTGTGAAGAAAAAGATGTTAAACTACATAAGTGCCTGGCGATCACGTGTGTCGATCAAGGTACGGATTAAATGCCGACGTAGCTCAATTGGTAGAGCAGCTGATTTGTAATCAGCAGGTCGCGGGTTCGAGTCCCATCGTCGGCTCCAAATGTGCATGCAATGTGGATCACCAACTGAATATGAGGAAGTCTTTCATGAGGGCACAGTGATTCATTGAACAGACGGGTAGCAAGTGTTTCGCACCATTTTGACAACTGAATTATACAACATCGCGGGGTGGAGCAGTGGTAGCTCGTCGGGCTCATAACCCGAAGGTCGTCGGTTCAAATCCGGCCTCCGCAACCAAGTTCTTAATAGACAGCAAAGCTGTCTTTTTTGTTATAAGATATTCTGCTTGACAGAGAAATTATCTTATGATAGAGTATTTCGAGTAATGTATTAAAATACAGCGTCCTACCGTTGTCCGGGAGGTGTTCGTGAATGCGTGTTGGCATTATTTTAGCGTGTACGGATTGCAAGCACCGTAACTATGCTACGATAAAAAATAAGAAAAATAACCCTGATCGTTTGGAAGTTCAGAAGTTTTGCAAGTTTTGCAAAAGCCATACTCTTCATAAAGAAACGAAGTAATTTTTTTTTGTAATGGTTTAGACTGTACGCCAGGAGGCGTTGTCATGGCTTTGATAGCGTCGATGTCGTGTTTAAGGAAGTGAAGTGATGGGCGCGTTGAAAAAACCGGCCAATACTCAGCGACAGACGGAAAAGGCGGCGGAGTATTTCCGCGGGGTTTTGAGCGAGTTAAAGAAAGTTCATTGGCCAAGCCGTAGGCAGTTGCTCACCTACACAGGAGTTGTGTTCTTTGCGGTGGCGATTGTATCCATTCTGATGTGGATTGTTGATAGCGGTTTAAGTGTGGCCTTGACTAGGTTACTGCCCTAAGCCAGGAGTTTCTAAGGCAGTGTCTGAGGAGGTCCCGAAAATGGCAAAAGATTGGTTCGTGATTCACACATATTCCGGTTATGAGAACAAAGTCAAGATGAATCTTGAAAAAAGAGTCGAGTCCATGAACATGGAAGAGAAGATTTTTCGCGTACTTGTTCCGATGGAAGATGAAATCGAGTTTAAGAATGGGAAAGAGAAAGTTACTAAACGCAAGGTTTATCCGGGCTATGTACTCGTGGAAATGGAAATGACCGACGATTCATGGTATGTTGTACGTAATACGCCTGGAGTGACCGGCTTCGTTGGTACCGGAACGAAACCTATTCCTTTGCTCGACCAAGAAGTTGTAAAGATTCTGCAACAAATGGGAATGGATGAAGTCCACACCCGGGTTGACTTTGAGATTAATCAAAGTGTTCAGGTGATTGCCGGACCGTTTAAGGATTTCGTGGGAGTGGTTCGCGAGATTCTGGCAGACAAAGGTAAGCTGCGGGTTGAAGTGTCTATGTTTGGCAGAGAGACTCCGGTTGAATTGGAGTTTGCCCAAGTTCAAAAACTCGACTAGGTGTAGAGATTATTCTAACAAGGAGGTGTAAAAAATATGGCGAAAAAAGTAATTGGGTTAGTAAAGTTAGCGATCACAGCAGGGAAAGCTACACCGGCACCTCCGGTTGGTCCGGCTCTAGGTCAGCATGGGGTCAACATCATGGCCTTTTGCAAAGAATATAACGAGCGTACTAAGGATCAAGCAGGACTTATTATTCCGGTTGAAATCACAGTTTATGAAGATCGTTCCTTTACCTTTATCACTAAGACTCCGCCGGCTGCGGTGCTGCTTAAGAAAGTAGCCAATATTACTTCCGGTTCAGCTGAGCCGAACCGCAAAAAAGTTGCGAGTGTTCCTAAATCAAAGGTGCGTGAGATCGCGGACATCAAAATGAAGGATTTAAATGCCGCAAGTATCGAAGCGGCAATGCGCATGGTTGAAGGTACAGCGCGAAGTATGGGTATTGATATCGTTGAAGGGTAAAGTTTATTAAGTTGTGGGAGGGCTAAAGCCCGTATTACCACCAGGAGGTTAACAGAATGGCTAAAGTAGGTAAAAAGTATCAAGAGGCTGTAAAATCTTTTGATCGCAATGCACTTCACGAACCGTTGGATGCCTTAACAATCGTCAAAACTAACGCCAAAGCTAAATTTGATGAAACGGTTGAAGTAGCTTTTAAACTGGGGATTGACACCCGTCATGCGGACCAACAAATTCGTGGTGCGCTTGTGCTCCCGAATGGTACTGGAAAAACCCGGTCAGTTTTGGTATTTGCTAAAGGGGATAAGGCCAAAGAAGCTGAAGCAGCCGGCGCAGACTTTGTCGGCGCAGAAGACATGATTGCGAAGATTGAGCAAGGTTGGTTTGATTTTGACGTTGTTGTAGCGACGCCGGACATGATGGGGATGGTTGGTAAGCTTGGTCGTGTTCTCGGACCTAAAGGGCTAATGCCAAATCCGAAAACCGGAACGGTTACCCCTGATGTAACTCGGGCGATCAAAGAAATCAAAGCCGGTAAGATCGAATATCGTGCGGAGAAGGCTGGTATTATCCATGCACCCATCGGTAAAGCCTCGTTTACTGCGGATCAGCTGTTAGAGAACTATCGTGTGTTAGCGGAGACTTTACTAAAAGCTAAGCCTGCTGCAGCGAAGGGCCAATATATGCGGAGCGTTACAGTTACCTCTACTATGGGGCCTGGCGTGCACATTAACCCTATCAAAGCTCTGTAATCAGAGTATGTTCTTGACAGCATCATGTAAATAAGATAAGCTTACCACGAACTGAATAAATCCGCTGTAGAAAGCAGGTGCCGCAAGGCTTAATGTCCTGCCGAGGTTGGAAGATACGCCGCTGGATACTCATTTGGCATTCTTAACCTCTGCAGATGCGGGGGTTTTTTGCTGCACTAGTCAGAAAGTATAAACTTCGTTTGCATACTTTCTGGAAGCATAAGTGCAACTAGGTAGCCGCCTGCGCTAAGGCTTGGCGCCTGCCAAGTTTTCTTTAAGCTTATCTGAAGGAAGGAGGTATACAGTATGCCTAATTTGGAAGAAAAAGGTCAAGTAGTCACGGAGATTAAGGAAAGGTTCCAAAAATCTTCAGGGATTGTCTTAGCCGACTACCGTGGTTTGACTGTGGCCCAAGTAACCCAATTACGTACTCTATTGCGTCAAGCCGGCGTGGAGTATCGGGTTATGAAAAACACCCTCGTACGTCGCGCAGCCGATGAATTAGGGGTAGAAGGTCTCGATTCATATCTTGAAGGACCGACAGCGCTGGCATTTAGTGCAGACCCTGTCGCTCCGGCGAAAATTCTGACAGAGTTTGTTAAGGTAAATAAACTCAAAACATTTAAGATTAAGGCCGGAGTTCTTGAGGGCAAGGTAATAGGAGCTGAGGGGGTTAAGGCTCTTGCCGAACTTCCTTCACGCGAAGTTCTCCTGGCTATGGTCCTGCGTGGAATGCAGGCGCCTCTGGCCGGTATGGTCAACGTTCTCCAAGGTCCGATCCGCAAAATGGGATATGCTTTGGAAGAAGTGCGTAAACTCAAGGCTGCCCAATAGGCGGAGTGATCTTTGTCGAAAAGCAATTATAATTTTAAGGGGGAAATTTAAATGTCTAAAGTCAATGAAATTCTCGAAAGCGTTAAAGGTTTAACGGTTCTCGAACTATCTGAACTGGTTAAGGCGTTCGAAGTAGAATTCGGTGTAAGTGCAGCGGCTCCGGTGGCTGTTGCCGGTGCAGCAGCAGGGGCAGCTCCTGCTGCTGATGAAGTTGAAGAAAAGACCGAGTTTGATGTTATCCTCACGAATTGTGGAGCTTCGAAAATCGGTGTTATTAAAGTCGTTCGCGAGGTAACCGGCTTAGGACTGAAAGAAGCTAAGGATCTTGTCGACAACGCGCCAAAAGCTGTCAAAGAGAAAATTACAAAAGACGAAGCCGAGGCTTTAAAAGCTAAATTAACTGAAGCCGGTGCAACCGTCGAAGTTAAATAAGGTTTAGAGAAATAAAAAAGGTGCTCTCTTGACGGGGGCACCTTTTTTATTTCAGGATTATAAATTGTAGGGGCAATTCAGGAATTGCCTCTGCTGGGTATCTATAGCCGGTCAGCATTCGAACTGAGGAGAATATTAAATAACTAGTTGACATGGCACAGCCATTTTGTTATAATTTATGAATGTTACCATGCCTAACTGGAAGTATTACTTAATCTGTCCATGCTATGGTAATTAATTGTAACTAACGGTAATATTTTGCATTCATTTGGAGAATAAGGAGATATTATCTTGAAATTATCGCCATAATCGGAACACCATAAACAGTTAAAGCGAGGTTCTATTAAAAGGCCTTGCTTTTGGCTGTATATGTCAATATATTATACCTCACGGAGAGGAAACCGCACTGAGGGGTGAAACGCAAATGTTCTATCCTGTTAAGGTTGGGACACGGGAGCGCTGGAGTTACTCCAGAATCCGGGAAGTCCTCGACATGCCGAATTTGATCGAAATTCAGCAAAACTCCTATCGTTGGTTTCTTGATGAAGGGTTGCGCGATATGTTTCGCGATATTTCACCGATTCAAGATTTCACGGGCAATCTCGTCTTAGAATTTATTGACTACAGTTTAGGTGAGGCTAAGTATCAGGTGGAGGAGTGCAAAGAACGCGACGTCACCTTTGCTGCGCCTCTGCGCGTCAAAGTACGCCTCATTAACAAGGAAACTGGAGAAGTAAAAGAACAGGAAGTCTTTATGGGGGATTTCCCGCTGATGACAGACAAAGGTACTTTTATTATCAATGGTGCCGAACGTGTAATTGTCAGCCAACTTGTACGCTCGCCGGGAGTCTACTACGCAGAACAAATTGACACGAGTGGTAAAAAACTCTATGGTGCTACAGTCATTCCAAATCGTGGAGCTTGGTTGGAATTCGAATCGGATGTCAACGATAATATTTTTGTCAGGGTTGATCGAACCCGGAAGTTGCCGGGTACAGTTCTGATTCGGGCTTTGGGCTATGCAAGCAACGGCCAGATCTTGGAGTTGTTTAATGATAATGAATATATCCGCGCTACACTGGAGAGAGATAACTCCGAGTCCACGGAAGAAGCTTTAGTAGAAATCTATAAACGGTTAAGACCGGGAGAACCGCCAACGGTCGACAGTGCACGTTCATTGTTGGAAGCACTGTTCTTTGATGCCAAACGCTATGATCTGGCTAAGGTCGGTCGGTATAAGCTCAATAAGAAACTGGCTGATTTCCAAGATCCAGACGACTTACCTCCGATGGAGGTTCGGCATTTGACCCGCGGAGATATCGTGGCGAGTATTAAACGCATGCTGGCCTTAATGGATGGACAGGGCCATAAAGATGACATCGACCATTTAGGGAATCGTCGCTTGCGGTCGGTGGGAGAGCTTCTTCAGAACCAGTTCCGCATTGGTCTGTCCCGGATGGAACGCGTGGTGCGCGAACGGATGACGATTCAAGATGTTGAAGTGATTACCCCGCAAGTATTGATAAATATTCGCCCGGTGGTAGCCGCAATCAAAGAGTTCTTCGGCAGCAGTCAGTTATCTCAATTTATGGATCAGACAAATCCACTGGCTGAGCTGACGCACAAGCGCCGCCTAAGCGCTTTGGGACCCGGAGGATTAAGCAGAGAGCGCGCGGGTTTTGAAGTGCGTGACGTTCATCATTCTCACTACGGCAGAATGTGTCCGGTTGAGACGCCTGAAGGTCCGAACATTGGCTTGATTGGCTCCCTAAGCACTTTTGGTCGGATTAACGCTTTTGGCTTTATTGAAGCCCCCTACCGCAAGGCGGATAAAGAAAACGGCAGGGTTACCGACGAGATCCATTATTTGACCGCTGACGAAGAAGAGAAATACGTTGTAGCGCAGGCCAATGCCCCACTTGATGAGAATTCCAATTTTATGGGTGAAAAAATCGATGGTCGTCATGGTCCGGACTTCGTTCATGTGTCGCCAAGCCAGGTTGACTATATGGATGTCTCCCCCAAACAAATGGTATCCATTGCCACAGCTCTTATCCCGTTCCTCGAGCATGATGATGCGAATCGAGCCTTGATGGGTTCAAACATGCAACGTCAGGCCGTGCCTCTTCTGCGTACGGATTCCCCTTACGTCGGGACAGGGATGGAATATAAAACTGCGAAGGACTCGGGCGTTTGTGCCATCACTAAACAGGCCGGAGTTGTGGAGCGGGCAACCGCAGACGAAATCATTATCCTGCATGATGACAAAACAACTGAGAAGCATAAGCTGCTCAAATACTCCCGTTCTAACCAAGGGACCTGCATAAACCAAAGACCGATTGTTATGAAAGGGGAACGGGTTGAAGCAAGTCAGATTATTGCCGACGGTCCGTCAACGGATCATGGAGAACTTGCTTTGGGGCGCAATGTCCTAGTAGCTTTCATGACTTGGGAAGGGTATAACTACGAGGACGCGATTCTGATTAACGAAAAGCTCCTCCGGGAAGATTATTATACCTCGATCCATATTGAAGAGTACGAATCGGATGCGCGGGATACGAAGCTTGGTCCCGAAGAGATTACGCGTGACATTCCCAATGTCGGGGAAGATGTCTTGAAGGACCTTGATGAGCGCGGAATTATCCGGATCGGAGCAGAAGTTCGACCGGGAGATATCCTGGTCGGCAAAGTAACCCCGAAGGGTGAGACGGAGCTCACGGCAGAAGAGCGGCTCCTGAGGGCAATCTTCGGAGAAAAGGCGCGGGAGGTGCGGGATACCTCCTTGCGTGTGCCTCACGGAGAAGCCGGAAAAATCGTCGATGTGAAGGTATTTACCCGCGAAAACGGGGATGAATTATCGCCCGGTGTTAATCAGCTCGTTCGAGTCTACATTGCTCAAAAACGGAAGATTTCCGTTGGCGACAAGGTAGCCGGTCGGCACGGCAACAAAGGGGTCATATCCCGAATCATGCGTCAGGAAGATATGCCCTTTATGCCGGATGGCACGCCAATTGAAGTCGTGCTTAATCCGCTGGGTGTTCCTTCGCGAATGAATATCGGTCAGGTTTTGGAGACCCACCTTGGCCGGGCGGCTAAGGCTTTGGGAATCCGCATTGCGACTCCGGTTTTTGATGGCGCTACTGAAGACGATATTTTTGAAACTCTGGAAAAGGCCGGACTTCCCAGAGATGGGAAGACCCTATTATATGACGGACGGACAGGGGATCCCTTTGATAGTAAGATTACTGTAGGCTACATGTATGTACTCAAGCTTCACCATTTGGTTGACGATAAGATCCATGCCCGTTCGACGGGTCCCTACTCGCTTGTAACTCAGCAGCCGTTGGGCGGAAAAGCTCAATTTGGGGGTCAGCGTTTCGGCGAAATGGAAGTATGGGCTTTAGAAGCTTATGGGGCGGCTTATACTTTGCAAGAGATCTTAACAGTGAAATCGGACGATGTCGTTGGTCGTGTGAAAACTTACGAAGCGATCGTCAAAGGTGAGAATATCCCTGAGCCAGGGATTCCGGAATCCTTTAAGGTGTTGATCAAAGAAATGCAGAGCTTGGGACTTGATGTGAGAGTCTTATCAGCAGATGATCAGGAAATCGAGATTCATGACACTGATGAGGATATTACGGAAACAGCAAAAGAACTCGGCATTGATCTGCATGAGGAACTTCCGACTCCGGCGACTCGCGTAGTTGCTGCGAAGGATGAGGATGACCTCATGATCGACGAGGATGACCTGATTATCGACGACGAAGATCCGCTCGATGAATTAAATGAGGAAGTCCTTGAGGAAGAAGATATAGATCTTGGCGATCTCAAATAGTCCCCCGGACGAAAGGAGCGATAAGGATTGCTAGACGTCAATAACTTCGACCGCATGCGTATCGGCTTAGCTTCACCGGATATGATTCGTGAGTGGTCATTTGGAGAGGTAAAGAAGCCTGAAACCATAAACTATCGGACCTTGAAGCCGGAACGGGAAGGTTTGTTTTGTGAGAAAATTTTTGGTCCGACTCGGGATTGGGAATGTCACTGTGGAAAGTATAAACGTGTTCGGTATAAAGGCATTGTTTGTGACCGTTGCGGAGTTGAAGTAACCCGTTCCAAAGTTCGCCGTGAGCGCATGGGACACATAGTCCTCGCTGCTCCGGTATCACACATCTGGTATTTCAAGGGAATTCCCAGCCGCATGGGCCTATTGCTGGATATGTCTCCTCGTGCTTTGGAAAAAGTCCTCTATTTTGTTTCCTACATTGTGACAAGTTCCGGCGATACATCTTTAATGAAGAAACAACTGCTGACGGAAACCGAGTATCGGGAGTACCGTGAAAAGTACGGGGACCGTTTCCAAGCCAGTATGGGAGCGGAAGCCGTTAAGCTGCTGCTCGAAGAGATGGATTTAGACAAACTTAATGACGAACTCCGCGTAGAGTTGAAAGAAGTATCCGGACAGCGAAAAATACGCGCGATCCGACGTCTGGAAGTTGTTGAGGCCTTCAAAACCTCCGGAAACCGCCCGGAATGGATGATCATGGATGTTGTCCCGGTAATTCCGCCTGAATTGCGACCAATGGTCCAGCTAGATGGTGGTCGCTTTGCCACATCGGACCTCAACGATCTCTATCGGCGGGTTATTAATCGCAACAACCGTTTGAAACGTTTGCTGGATCTCGGCGCACCGGATATTATTGTGCGAAATGAAAAGCGGATGCTCCAAGAAGCGGTCGACGCCTTGATTGACAACGGGCGCCGTGGACGTCCGGTGACGGGCCCGGGGAACCGCCCGCTGAAATCGCTGAGTGATATGTTAAAGGGCAAACAAGGGCGCTTCCGGCAGAACCTTTTAGGAAAACGCGTCGATTATTCCGGACGTTCCGTCATTGTGGTCGGACCTAATCTTAAATTGCATCAGTGCGGTCTTCCTAAGGAAATGGCCTTGGAACTCTTTAAACCATTTGTGATGAAAAAGCTTGTCAATGATGGTCACGCTCATAATATTAAAAGCGCCAAACGGATGGTTGAAAGAGTGCGCCCCGAGGTGTGGGATGTCCTGGAAGAGGTTATCACCGATCATCCGGTCCTGCTGAATCGGGCCCCAACGCTGCATCGCTTGGGAATTCAGGCCTTTGAGCCGATTCTGGTTGAAGGACGCGCTTTGCAGATCCACCCCTTAGTTTGCACAGCTTACAACGCAGACTTTGACGGGGACCAAATGGCGGTTCACGTGCCCTTGTCCGCTGAGGCGCAGTCGGAAGCAAGGCTGCTGATGTTGGCGTCGCATAATATCCTAAACCCTAAGGACGGCCGCCCGGTCCAAACTCCTACCCAAGATATGGTGCTGGGGTCCTATTACCTGACTATGGATCGTCCGGGTGCCTTTGGAGAAGGGAAAATTTTCAAAGATTATGATGAAGCCGTTTTGGCTTATGACTCAAAAGAGGTTCACTTACAAGCCAGTATAAAAGTTCGTCGAGATGGCAAACTCTTAGAGACGACCGTGGGGCGTTTAATCTTTAATTCCGTAATCCCCCCGGAAGTCGGTTATTTCAACGAAGTTGTCGGTAAAAAGGGACTCGGGGATATAGTGGCCAAAACTTATCGCAAAGCAGGCTACGAAGCGACGGCACTCTTGCTGGATGGGTTGAAGAGCCAAGGCTTTAAATTCTCAACTCGGGCGGGGATGACCGTTGGTTTAACGGATATTACGGTTCCGGAGGAGAAAACGCAAATTCTCGCCAATGCGGACGTTGCGGTTGCCAAAACCGAGCAGCAATATCGCCGTGGTTTGATAACCGATGAAGAGCGTTACAATCTGGTCATTGATACCTGGGCCAAAGCGACCAAAACTGTGACCCAGGCCTTGATGGATACCCTTGATCAGTTTAATCCGGTGTATATGATGGCGACGTCGGGTGCCCGTGGTAATATCCAACAGCTCAGACAATTGGCCGGGATGCGGGGACTGATGGCAGACCCCTCCGGACGGACAATTGAGTTGCCGATCAAGGCCAACTTCCGGGAAGGGCTAACTGTTTTGGAATACTTTATTTCCTCTCACGGTGCTCGGAAGGGTCTGGCGGATACTGCTTTGCGAACAGCTGACTCAGGTTATCTGACCCGTCGTTTAGTTGATGTGTCTCAAGATGTGATTGTACGGGAAGAAGATTGCGGAACGTTAACCGGGATTATGGTGGAGGACATTAAAGACGGTCCGGAAATCATTGAACCCTTGATTGATCGTCTTGTGGGGCGGTTTCTCTTAGAAGATCTGCACAACCCGGAGACGGGAGAGGTACTCGCCACGCCGGAGCAAGAAATAAGCGAGGAACAGGCGGAAGAAATTGTCAAGGTATTAGATACAGCCATAATCCGCTCAGTTCTGACCTGTAAATCACGCTATGGTGTCTGTAAGAAGTGCTACGGTCGTAACCTGGCGACAGGACGCCCGGTTGAGATGGGTGAGGCCGTGGGGATTATCGCCGCTCAATCGATCGGAGAACCGGGAACTCAGTTAACGATGCGGACGTTCCATACCGGTGGTGTTGCCGGAGATGATATAACTCAAGGTCTTCCCCGGGTAGAAGAACTCTTTGAGGCCCGCAAACCTAAGGGGCAAGCGATTATCGCCGAGACTGTCGGAAAGATATCGATCAGTGAAATTAAAGGCCGGCGGGAAGTGGACCTTCTCACGGAAACCGAAGAGCACATAATCTATTCCATCCCTTACGGATCGCGGCTCTGTGTTAAAGAAGGTCAAATGGTCGAAGCGGGTGACGAGCTGACTGAAGGAAGCATTAATCCGCATGATATGTTAAAAGTCAAAGGTCAACGCGGAGTTCAGGTTTATCTGGTCGGTGAAGTCCAACGGGTTTACCGGCTTCAAGGGGTGGATATCAACGACAAGCACATTGAAGTTATGGTACGACAGATGTTGCGCAAGGCGAAAATTGATGATGCAGGAGATACAAGTCTGCTTCCCGGCGGTCTGATTGATGTTTTCGACTTCCAAGACGAGAACGTGAAAACTATCAGTGAAGGCGGGGAACCGGCAGTAGCTCATCCCGTGCTTCTGGGGATAACTAAGGCTTCCCTGGCGACGGATTCCTTTCTCTCGGCAGCTTCTTTTCAAGAAACAACTCGGGTGCTCACGGAAGCTGCTATTAAAGGAAAAGTTGATCCGTTACTGGGCTTAAAGGAAAATGTGATTATCGGTAAATTGATCCCTGCCGGAACCGGCATGACGAGGTATCGAAATATTAAAACTTTAGGTCCAAAATAAGTTTCAAATTATTGACACTCTAGAGTGCAAATGCTAAACTACAATAGTGTGATTAAAGGGGGAAAGCATTATGACGCTTGATGAAACCTTCAAACATGCCAAGCAGAAAACGGTCGGGTTAAAACAAACCCAGCGAGTCCTGGAAAAGGGGCTCGTTCGGCGTGTGTATATAGCCAAAGATGCTGAAACGCATGTACTTCGTCCAATCCTAGAATGGTGCGCCAAGCATCAGCTGGAGCACATTGAAGTTCCGACAATGAAGGAATTAGGAAAAGCATGTGGGATAGAAGTCGGCACAGCGGTAGCGGCTGTTTTGGAAGATTAGTGACTGGGCAAGCCTAACGGCAGACTCAAAAAACACAGGTTTTGGAATTGCTTGCTAAATGCTGCTGCAAGCAATTCCTTCATATGATTTGATTAGAAAGGAGGTGGAGACATGCCGACAATTAACCAACTGATCCGCAAAGGACGTGCCACCATAGAGCAAAAATCGACAGCTCCAGCTTTACAGTGGGGCTATAACTCTCTTAAACGTAAGCAATTTCCATCAGGAGGGTCCCCCCAAAAACGAGGAGTTTGTGTGAGAGTTTATACCACAACTCCTAAAAAGCCTAACTCTGCACTTCGGAAAGTCGCCCGTGTGCGTTTGACCAATGGCCTTGAGGTAACCACTTATATTCCGGGAATTGGGCACAATTTACAAGAGCACTCCGTGGTTCTGATCCGTGGTGGTCGTGTTAAGGACATTCCTGGGGTACGTTATCACGTTATTCGTGGTGCTTTGGACACAACTGCTGTTCAAAAACGTGCTCAAGGACGCTCGAAATATGGAGCAAAACGTCCGAAAAAGGCTTAAGCTTATGTACAAAAATGACCTTTTAAATACGATACAAAGGAGGGAAATTAATGCCACGTAAAGGATATGTTGCGAAGCGCGAAGTCTTGCCCGATCCGATTTACAAGAACCAGACGCTGACAAAGTTTATCAATCAAATTATGTTAGACGGTAAAAAGGGAACAGCGGAGGCCATTTGCTATAGCGCATTTAATATGATTCAGGAAAAATCCGGTAAAGATCCCCTGGAAGTCTTCGGAACAGCTCTGAAGAATGTCATGCCGGTATTGGAAGTCAAAGCTCGCCGGGTTGGTGGTGCCAATTATCAAGTTCCTATTGAAGTGCGTGCCGATCGTCGTTCGACGCTGGCTCTCCGTTGGCTTGTCGCTCAGGCTCGAAAACGCGGCGAGAAAACCATGCAGGAGAAGATTGCTGCAGAGCTACTCGATGCCTCTAACAATACAGGCGGTTCTGTCAAGAAGAAGGAAGATATGCATAAAATGGCTGAGGCCAACAAGGCTTTTGCGCATTACAAATGGTAATTTGAGGCACACTGATTTTGACAGAAAGGGGGATTCACAGTGGCAAGACAATTTTCGCTGGAAAATACGCGTAATATTGGGATCATGGCCCACATTGATGCTGGGAAGACGACAACTACGGAACGCATACTTTTTTACACAGGGCGTGTGCATAAAATCGGAGAAGTGCATGATGGCGCGGCGACAATGGACTGGATGGTTCAGGAGCAAGAACGCGGCATTACCATTACATCTGCGGCTACAACCTGCCAATGGAGAGAAAATCGTATTAACATTATTGACACACCAGGACACGTGGACTTCACGGTAGAAGTTGAACGTTCTCTACGGGTACTTGATGGTGCTGTCGCGGTGTTCTGTTCCGTCGGCGGAGTTGAACCTCAATCCGAAACTGTCTGGCGTCAAGCGGATAAATACAAAGTTCCCCGGATCGCATTTATTAATAAAATGGACCGCTTGGGTGCTGATTTCTTCCGTGGTGTTTCAATGATCGCTGATCGCTTGGGTGCCAATCCGGTTCCAATCCAATTGCCGATCGGTGTCGAGGAGAACTTTAAAGGTATCGTAGATCTGGTGACAATGACATCGACAGTTTATACTGATGACTTAGGCACAACGGAAGAGCACAGCGCGATCCCTGAAGAGTTGGTTGAATTAGCCGCTGAGTATCGTGAGAAACTGATTGAAGCAGTCGCTGAGACAAGTGAAGACCTGATGATGAAGTATCTCGAAGGGACAGAAATCTCTGAGCAAGAAATTCGTCAAGGTATCCGGCGCGGAGTTATCGGAAATAAATTTATTCCTGTGCTCTGTGGCTCGGCCTTCAAGAACAAAGGGGTACAACCGTTGCTGGACTGTGTCGTTGATTACATGCCATCACCCCTTGACGTGCCTCCTATTAAAGGAGTACATCCGGACACCGGCGCTGAAGATCAGAGGACAGCTTCCGACAGCGAACCATTTTCAGCCTTGGCCTTCAAGATCATGGCTGACCCTTTCGTGGGTAAACTGGCATTTTTCAGGACGTATTCCGGCGTACTAAACGCTGGTTCTTATGTCTACAACTCAACTAAAGGCAAGAAAGAACGCATTGGACGGATTCTTCAAATGCACGCCAATCACCGTGAAGATATACAAGAAGTGCGTTCAGGGGATATCGCGGCTGCCGTCGGTTTAAAAGACACGACCACAGGGGATACCCTATGTGACGAAAAGATTCCCATTATTCTTGAAAAAATGGTCTTTCCCGATCCGGTAATTTCTGTGGCGATTGAACCCAAGACGAAAGCTGACCAAGAAAAAATGGGCGGTGCCCTCTCTCGTCTTGCCGAAGAAGATCCGACTTTTAAAATGCATACAGATACGGAAACGGGGCAGACGATTATCGAAGGTATGGGCGAACTTCATCTGGAGATTATTGTTGACCGTTTACAGCGGGAATTCAAAGTACAATGTGATGTTGGTCGTCCGCAAGTTGCTTATAAAGAAACCATTCGCAAAACTGTCAAGTCCGAAGGGAAATTTGTTCGTCAATCCGGCGGTCGTGGACAGTATGGACACTGTTGGGTCGAATTTACCCCACTGGAACCGGGAAGTGGTTTTGAATTCGTCAATAAGGTGGTCGGAGGGGTTATTCCCAGGGAATACATTAACCCGATCGGCGCCGGAATTGAGGAAGCCTTACAAAATGGTATCTTAGCCGGATACCCGGTTCTGGACATCCGGGCTACCGTATATGACGGTTCGTACCACGATGTTGACTCTTCAGAAATGGCCTTTAAGATTGCCGGATCAATGGCCTTTAAAGCAGGTGCTCTCAAGGCAGATCCCGCTATTATTGAGCCGGTCATGAAAGTCGAAGTGACCGTCCCTGAAGAATACATGGGAGATGTCATTGGGGATATCAGTTCACGCCGTGGGCGAATTGAAGGAATGGAAGCACGTGGCAATTCCCAGGTCGTCCGTGGCTACGTTCCACTCTCTGAAATGTTCGGCTATTCGACGGATTTGCGTTCAGCCACCCAAGGGCGCGGAGTCTATGTTATGCAATTCGATCATTATGAAGAAGTGCCTAAAGGCATTGCTGAAGGCATTATTGCCAAGCGCCAAGGCGCGTAAGCGAGGTTCGAGGTTAGAGGTTCGCAGGGCGAAGTTCGATCCTTACTCAATTATACTGTTATTATTTTAAAGGAGTGAACAAACATGGGAAAAGCGAAATACGAACGTACTAAACCACATGTTAACGTTGGAACCATCGGTCACGTCGACCATGGCAAAACTACCACGACAGCGGCTATTACCGT
>Ga0326727_10016204_pt1 | contig 15793 bp, 20 predicted proteins | sample MB2enrmetagenome_FD_207643 | JGI IMG/M metagenome (GOLD analysis project Ga0326727, IMG submission 207643) | Lab enriched peat soil microbial communities from McLean, Ithaca, NY, United States - MB29MY | ecosystem: Environmental > Terrestrial > Soil > Wetlands > Peat | place: USA: New York... | reverse complement strand
CGATGTAGCCCAGCTGATAGGGGCCGAAACAGAGCCCCACCTGCCCGCCTGGGCAGAGGACAGTCTCTTTTTCGAGCACCGCGGTGCGCCCGTTCATGGCGGCGACAAACAACGGAATGATGCAGCGGGTCTTTTGTCCGCCCTCTTCCGTGAACTCCAAAGCGTTTTCGGGTTTGCGATCGGTCAGCAAAATGGCGACCGGCCCGCGGTGCAGCTTGATGGCATCAGCGATTTTGCTTTGCATGCGTACTCACTCTTGAATGTAGTTGCTTTTTAGGCGTATATGCTTTTCACGCGATTTGCTGCATATGCAGCCTGTGCCGCAAATGATCTGTGCCGACGAAAAATTGAGCTTCCGCTCCTTTGTGCAGCACACATGCGCCCAACTACTGCTTCGAGATGGACGAGAGCCAGGCGTGGATGCCGTCGACCTTTCGTCGACTTTCCATCTGCGCGGGTCTAATGTAATTGATGTGCCACGTGCGATCGAACGCGTTCCTGATGTCGCGTTGCGTAACCCGCCGCGGACCGTATGAACCAGGTTCTAGTTCGCTGAAACAAAGCATGAAATAGGTCCCGTGGCAGTGAAGAACGCTTGCAAGACTGGTGACAAACCGGGGACGTTCTTCGTCGCTCAACACGTGAAACAATCCTGAGTCGATGGCGGTATCGAACGCCCTCCCTAGGGTGCGGAGTTCCAGCGCGTTCCGCGTGAGAAACGTCACGTTGAGATTGCGTTCCGTCGCTTTATTCCGTGCTCTCTCGATCGCGAGCGGAGTGAAATCAACGCCCCACACATCACGCCCTTGTGCGGCAAGAAAAAGCGCGTTCTCTCCCGTCCCGCATCCGACGTCAAGAACGGATCCAACGATTTCGCCGGCTTCCTCGAGCTGCACGAACTCCTTTTGCGGACGGCCGATATCCCATGGCGGTGCATCGTGGTAGACGGAGCTAAAGTCGACCATGCAAGTCATGGTCTATAGCAGACACTATAAAAGGCATGTCTGATGCGTCAGTTTGCCGCACATCTGAAACGTTAATAATAGCCGAGAACATACCGTACACAATCGAGGCGTTATGATGAAGATACTCGGAATAAACAGCAGTCCCCGTAGGAAGAACAGCCGAACCTTGAAACTCGTTCAGGCTGTTCTTGACGGCGCACGAACGCAGGGCGCAGAGATCGAATTGGTCGACATCTGCGCGTTAGACATCAACTATTGTCTTGGATGTCAGGTGTGTTTCGCAACAGGCGAGTGCGTTCAAGCAGATGATCTCGCTGAATTGGTGGACAAGCTGCTCAGCGCTGACGGCATCGTGCTCGGGTCGCCTGTGTACATCAACAGCGTGACCGCGCAACTTAAGACGGTGATCGATCGCATGGCCGATTCCATTCATTGTCAACTGCTTTCGGGTAAATATGGTTGCGCCGTGACCACGGCCGGTGGTTCCGGTGATGCAGAAGTGCTTGGCTACATGAACTATTTCTTGAATGAACTAGGCGTCGTGACGGTAGGGGAGGTCGGCGTTGCCCTTGGCAGGAATCCCGCTGCGCTTGATGCTGCTATTAATGAGGCTTCCAAGCTCGGAACGACGCTAGCAGAAGCGATTCAAACGAAGCGTAAGTATCCGGCGCAGGAAAAGGAGATCGCAGAGAGAAGAGCGTTTTTCGTCCAGCTAATCGAGGCAAACAAAGAGGACTGGGCGCATCAGTATGAATATTGGATGGAGAAGGGTTGGATGTGAATGCCACCTACGGCCAGGGGCGCTTTGGGGCCGATGCTTGCGCTTCAGGACCTTCATTTCCAGAAAAAGTTTAAGTTGATCAAGGAGAAATGTGAGATTCCAAATAGGTGTTAGCATGACAAGAAAAGCGGAACTATACTCGAGGAGACGGGAGATGTACCGCTTGTACATCGCTCAGTTTAACATGTCAGACATCCTCGAGAAGCTTTCTGCCAAGTATCGCGTATCCAAACGGGCGCTGTGTGCAGATTGGCAGAAGCGGACCCAGTGGGTATACGACGTCTTTGACCTCGAGCCAGCTCGCACGTCGTGATCGGTTAAATGCCTCTGTTGCGCAACAGCGCGCGGTCTTTGACTATAATTTCCGAGTTGGTGTTGCAGCCATAGGTTCACACGACGCAATCGAGCGACGTTTTTTTCTAAGCGCGACCATTTTTTGGTTAAGTTGCGCAATTTGGATCCTTTGACGTCGGCTTGCCTGCGAAGGTCAGCGACTGTGACACGATTCGTGACGCCTGCTCAGAGGAGCGACTTATACTATGAAAAATTATCGAGGTCAAATAAAAATAAAATGGGCACGAAACCAGTTGGAAACTAGTTTCGCACGCATCAAAGATAAGCTAGATCATCAATGTTGTTGCGGGGCTATGGAAACACCATCATTCACGATATAGTATTGAGGTGACTCCGAGAGCCCTCTGCCGAGGTCACTCACGTGGCTTCTAGTGCAGTCAAGGGGATAGAGGTGAGAATACACGAAGAAACGCACAATAACGGTCACCGTTCTCGCTGTGCTGATAGCATCAGTGGCGTTCGCGGGAGCGGTCTACGCGCAGACGACGAATACTACGACCAACACGACCGCCACGTCAGCGACTTCAAGTAGCACGAGCAGCTCAAATGGCCCCCTCGGGCTGTTCCTCGTATCATTGCTCGGTACGCCGAATCAGAACAAGAATCTGACTGTCTGCCAAGACAGAGCAGCGAGGCACGAGCTGAAAACGTGGTACAAGCAACTTCCCACCGACCAGAAGAACGCGCTGCAGAACGACCTCAAACAGGCGTTGTCCAGCTGGTACAATCAATTGCCACAGGACCAGCAGGCCAAGCTGCAGAGCATAGTGAACCAGACAATTCAAGCGCAGTAGAGAAACAATGAGGTGAGGGGCATCAGTGCCATACTTCCCCCCTTGAGCTCTATAAGATCCCCTCGTCTCTTCTCTCCTTTATTCCCCTTTTTTTAATTGCAACGGCAGGAGGCAATGAAATGCCGCGAAGCGCGGCCACGACGAAAAAAATGGAACTCTACTCGCGGAGACGGGAGATGTATCGTCTCCATATCGCTGAACTGAATACATCAGAGATTATTGACCGGCTCTCGGTGAAATACCGCGTATCGAAGCGGGATCTGTGGGAGGACTGGCAGAAGCGGGCTCAGTGGGTGTACGACGTCTTTGATCTCGAGCCGGCGCAAGCGCCGCCGTCGACACGATGCAACTGTCCCTCGATAACTTTCGATCTGCCGAAGTGTCGCGTCGCTGTCGCACCAAGTCGAAACTTAGAGGTGACTAACGCTCAATTCGGCAAAGAATAGCGCTGCGAGTGTCTCGTCTTTGCTTCGCTTCAAAGGAGCTTGCAACGGGCAAAGGTTATTATCCGATGCAAGAGATTGGTACGTGATTATTGGGTGGACTTGATGTTATGAAATGGCAGCGCGCAACCCTTGTTTTATGCGTTCTGCTACTGTTGTCGGTCGCGACCGCAGGATGCACAACAAGTCTAAACCCGCCCTACGTTCAATTTAACCCTACCCAATCCCCGACAGGAACCCCGGCACGAATCAACACGCAGGGGGTCACTAACGGCACAGCGCATATGCTAGCCGTGGAGCAACTGAGCAATAACAGCTACACGGGGGCAGTGTCTAACCTCATTGTATATGTGCAACCTGGAACGGGTTACGTCTTTGTTGAAACCCAGCCGGCGACGGGCGTCGATTTTCAAGAGACCGCGAATACTGTAGTAGCCGTTGCAGCAGAGCGCGCTAACGTCAATCCAACTCAACTAGATTTTGAATTCGTCTTACACGTGCCTACTGGTGTGGACGAGGTAGATGGGCCAAGCGGCGGTCTTCCCATGACAATCGCGGCATACTCGGCGATAACAAAGAAGCCGACCAATGAGTACGTCTACAGCACCGGTACTATTGACAGCAGCGGAAATGTAGGTGATGTCGGTGGCGTTTACTATAAGGCAGAGGCAGCAGCACAAAGTGGCGCCCGGGTCATTCTCGTCCCCTACGATCAAACCGTCGTAAGCACTACTTCTCCGCTAGAAGCAAACCCGACAACAGGGCTCGTTAACTTACAATCGTTGCTGCGTAGCGAAGGTTATAACGTGACCGTCGTCGGGGTAAAAACCTTTGACGACGCGTTACCCTACTACTTCAGTTAAAGTGGTTGGCGCGCGCTGAGCTAACTGAGGTAACCAAGAAATGGAAGCCTTAATCAAGCGGCGTCTAGAATTACTCATCACGTTGCTCGTTGTAGGAGTCGTGGCGGGAGCTGCCCTGATCGTCGTCGGAGCAGAGAATGCCCTACCAGGAGCGAGCAACGGTTACATCAGCGTCGTCAAACCGGTACAGACGTCGCAATCGCCAGATCAACAGGCCCAGCAGCAAGCGCAATATGAAGCGCGCGTGAAAAGCCTGCTTGCGATCGCAAACAAAGACCAACGCGTTCACGCGTTGGTCGCCGGAAAGAACTATACCGTCGTGGGAATCACCATTCTCAGATCGTCTCCCCCTTCGCCCGGTGCGCCCCCCATCGATAACGCTTCTCTGGTGCTGCGAGTCGAGGGCAAGTTTTACAAGATCAACATTGATATACCGCATGAGAAGGTAATCTCTGTGGAGGAGCGCATCTGCTACGGTCCGGCGTGTAATGACTAGCCTCAGGCCGCACGACGCGAGGCACAGTTATGGTAGCGGGGGGAATTCGAGGAAAGACACTCTTTGCGGCAGCTATTTTTGTCGCCTCGGTACTCGTGCTCGCGTTCAAGTTATTCAACCCTACCCCGGTGCAAATCGTCGTTGAGGGCAATACCGCCATTATGACTCAGGTTCCGGGGCTATTCACCTACGCCGACGTGCTCGTAATCGCTATCGCGTGCGTTCTTATGAGCGTGAGCGGCACGTACATCTTGTTGCACGACTCGATCACCCCTGCGGTTCCTGCGTCTGCTGGGGATGTGATCCTCGAAGAACGACGGCAGCGGTGGGAAGAGGTTGCTAAAACGCTTAAAGACGATGAGCAGACGCTCTTCAAAGCGATTATCGACGAGGGAATCGTTCACCAGAGCGAACTGGTCGAAAGGACCGGCCTTCCGAAATCCAACGTCAGCAGAGCGCTCTACGGGCTGGAAAGCAGGGGACTCATCGAGCGCAGGCGGCGCGGGATGGGAAATGTGGTGTTGCTTAAGTAACAGTTCGTCAGTTAACAACTTCGTTTTTACGGTTAATAGCTGCCCCTCTGGTGCGTTGGTTCTTGCACCCGCGGGTGCGGCGCACGAATTGAGACGCGACGCAGTACTTTATGTGCGTTCGCGCCCATGCAAATCGATTAGAGCGTTCCTTTTCCGCGTTCATAACCTACACTTTGGAGGCGGGAACCGAGTCGTTTGGAAGGGGAGATGTCGTTGTTCGGTAGTTGTCCTGGGACGTCGCGCTTACGAACGCCCACCCTGACGATTAAGAAGTGCCCCCGATGTGGCGAAGATGTCGAAATCTTTTCATCGGACGTTAAGGTCAAATGCGGCAAGTGCGGGCTCACGGTGTTTAACGACATGAACCTGTGCATTCACTGGTGCGCCTACGCAAAAGAGTGCGTCGGCCCTGAACTCTACGAGCAGTTAACAAAGGGCGATAAGGAGCAAACTAAGTCGCCGTAGCGTTTTAAGCTGCAGAAGCGGCAGCCCGTGGCGATTTTTCAAGGGTGAAACCTTATATCTCCGAACGCTAACGTGTGTTGACGACTAGACCTTCGACCACCAACCGTATAGTTCCTGGGGATTATTAGTGAACGAACGCAGCGATTCACCACCCGAGCGCTTCGAGATAGTTTCTGGCTTTCTCCGCGCCTTTTCTGATGCCGCGGTGCTCACGGACGCTGAAGGCATCATCCTCGCCGTTAACGTAGCAGCGGCCGAGCGGTACAGCACTAGCGCTGCGACACTCGTCGGCGCCTACGCCTGCGATGTTCTTCCTGGCGAGGCAGCACAGACCAGGCGGAGATGGATGGCAGAGGTCGTCGCCTCAGGTGCCCCGATGCACGCTGAAGAATGGTGCGAAGGGCGACGTTTTCGAATATCTCTCTATCCTCTTGCCAAAACGAACGGCTCGGTCACACGCGTGCTCATGCTTGATCAGGCCGTGGCGGAAGAGCATGACGCTATTGACGAACAACAGCGCCTTGCTGTGCTTGACTCGGCAACCGACGCGATCATCATTTTTGATCTCGATGGGCGCATAAAGTACTGGAACAGGGGTGCAGAACACCAATATGGGTGGAAGCAAGACGACGTACGCGGGGTGATAATCCATACCCTGCTCCACACAGTCTTTCCATCCCCGCTTGAGGACATTACCCGTCAGCTCTTACGCGCGGGAAGGTGGGAGGGGGAGGTACGACATACCACTCGCGGCGGCATCGCCATTACGGTGATGAGCCACTGGACGTTGCAGTACGGTGCACGGAATGTGCCGGTGGCAGTCCTCGAGACGGCGCGGGACATCACCGACCAGAAGCAGACTGAAGAGAAACTCCGTGCCACCTCGCTCTACGCAAGAAGCCTTATCGAAGCGAGTCTCGATCCCCTCGTCACCATCAATGCTGACGGAAAAATCACGGATGTCAATGAAGCCACGGAGGGGGCGACCGGCTTCTCTCGGCACGAGTTGATCGGAAGCGACTTCAGCGACTATTTCACCGAGCCGGAAAAAGCAAATTTAGGCTACCGACAGGTCTTCACTGACGGTTTTGTCAGAGACTACCCTCTAGCTATTCGGCACAAATCGGGCAGAATCACGGATGTGTTGTACAACGCGACACTATTCAAGAATGAACGGGACGAGATCCAAGGAGTTTTTGCAGCTGCGCGGGACATCACCGACCGGAAGCAGGCTGAGCGCCAGCTGCAAGAGCACGCCCAGCGCACTTCGGTGCTTAACGACGTTATCCACGTCATCAACGAAGCCAGCGACCTCCCCACATTGTTTGGACAGGCGCTAGCTACCACGATTGAGCGACTGGGGTTTGCTGCTGGATTTATTGCCACAGAAAACGAAGCTGGGCGGCTGCAAGTGCGCTATGCACATAACTTACCTTCCGCCTTCGTCGAATCTCTCGATCAGATCGATATCGACGCCAACCCCCATGTGCGAGGTGTGTTTCGGAAAGGGGAACTCGTTATCGTCCAGGAACTAACTGCTGACGCGCTTGCTGCCAGCCACGGAATGCTCGGGGCGGCCGTTTCTGTTCCGGTCTTCGCCGAAGGTGCCCTTATTGGCGAATTCACGATATACGCGATGTGTCCGCACTCGTTTACGCCAGAGGAGCGAAATCTCCTCCGCACGATCGCAACCGAATTCGGCACGGCGTTGTCCAAGCTTGAGGCACAGGCAGCCGCCCACCACTACGCCGAAGAACTCTCACAATATTCCGCACACCTTGAGGAGCTCGTAGAGAAACGCACAGCACAACTCAGGGACGTCGAACGCCTCGCTGGCATCGGGGAGACCGCCGCAATGATCGGTCACGATCTCCGCAACCCCTTGCAAGGTCTCCAGTACATTGTCGACTTGCAGAGGCTCCGCTTCGAACGCATGTCTCTCGTCGAGCGCGGCCGCGACGAGTGGCAAAAAGAACAAGAGCTCTTTGAGAAGATCAGCGACCAGATTTTCTACATGGACAAGATCGTCGGTGATCTCCAAGACTACGCCCGCCCGATCGTACCCGAGCACGAGGAAATTGTTGTCGAGAAGCTGATCGAAGACGTCATTCAGTCGCTGCCGCACACGGATGGTGTGTGCGTTGCGACAGAGGTTCCAGACCTGCAATTGATGGCGGACCCCCACCTTATGCAACGCGTGTTGGCAAATCTAATCCTCAACGCCGTGCAGGCGACGCCGGACGGCGGGAAGGTCATAGTTAGCGCATCTACAGACGATGGCTGGGTGGCGATAAGCGTGCACGATACTGGCACAGGCATTCCGAACGACGTTAAGGATAAGCTCTTTAAGCCGCTCTTTACCAGCAAGGCGAAGGGAACAGGCCTTGGTTTAGCAGTGGTTAAGCGGATCGTCGAAGCGCACGCCGGGCAAGTAATTGTTCAGAGTGAAGTGGGAAAAGGATCGACGTTTACCGTAAAGTTACCCGTACGCTGAGGAATTGATCGAACGCGACTCGTTGCTCGAGTCCGTGTTTGGAGCCACTGAATCTGCCACCCTCCCTTTTTTCTTTGTTTTTGGTCTTCCTGAAGCGAACTTTCTTGTGGAAAGTTCTTATGCATACCGCGGCAACCAATTCTAAAGAAAGGGGATGCGTCGTGCAGTTGTTGGCATATTAGTGTTTTTGAGTACGTCACGGCCGCTGAAGGCGGCGCGTCTCGTGGAGTTAGGGCCACCAATACAGCGGATGATGACATCCGGCACCGCAAAAAGGGGTTAGACGTGGGCGAGCACCTCGTAGACAGCAATCAAAAAGAGCGCCGAGATCAGTTCTTCTGTCAGCTTGCACGACGTCAGCTTGACGCCGATGAAAGTGACAATGACGGATGGGTGGTCGTTCTCGAAACAACAGCAACGTCAGCCGGTTACAATGAACGTGAAATAAAAGGCTTTCTTGAGCGCCTCGTAGACGACGGGTGGATCGAAGTAAAGGACCCAGCTCCGGCCAGCGGCATGCATGCACGATTAACGCCAGCAGGCAGAGCGCGTGCGCAAGTGATCTGCAAGGATGCGCCGTTTGCTCGATAACGGTTGGACTCCGATTCTCGCGAGGAAGGATGGTGGGACTTAGTCGTGGAGGGAGACCGGAGAAATAGCTGTTGCGTAGCCTGGAAGGCGGATATCCAACATCGGATGTGCTTGTTCACTAACACTCTCGCGTTTCCGCCTAGCGGTTTTATTCTGTGCTCACGCGGTGTCGTATCTGACGCGCATGGCGACTGTGACAGTCCACGGTACGCTTTCCACCAGCTAATTAAGTAATGAATGCACACGAACGAGCGGTGACGATACAATGGATTTCGACGAATGCATCCGGTTTGCAACGGAATACCCCATATGTGCGGTTGCGACCGTCGACGGCGACCAGCCGCGGGTTCGCATGTTGGGATTGTGGTTTGCGGCCGAAGAAGGCTTCTATTTCTCCACGGCAAAGGTGAAAGCGATGTGCCAGCAGCTGACGGCAAACCACAAGGTTGAGCTGTGTTTCTACGCTCCACCGAAACGGCCGGCCGGCGAGGGAGGAACAATGGACATAGGGAAAGTGCTGCGGGCGTCAGGCGTGGTCGCGTTCCTTGATGACCCAAAGCTCAAAGAGCGTCTTCTTGCGGAGCGGCCGTTCTTGCGTCCTACTGCTGAGATCATCGCCATATTCCGCGTTGAGAAAGGCGATGCATGGTTCTGGACCTTTTCCGACAGCGGGCGTGAGTCTGCAATTGAACGGATCCCCTTTTAGGTGGGCACGGGAGGAAGCGAAACCAGAGATCGAATGGAGAGCAATATGACAACTCAAGAGCTTACAACCAAAGGCGCGATCGAGCAAAGGCACAGCATTCGGAAATTTAAAAATGACCGTATTCCAGAAGAGCATATTTTGGCGCTTATAGAAGCTGCTAGGTTGGCACCCTCAGCCTCCAATACGCAACCGTGGCGGTTCAAGATTGTTTCCGACGACGAGACCAAGGCCAAACTAGTAGAAGCAGCGTATCACCAGTCATTTGTGGGACAAGCTCCGGTGGTGCTGGTATGCTGCGCCGACCTCCACGGCTACTTTGAAGGCATCTCTGCGAGAAGTCAGGATTTTGGAAAGGAAGGCGCGCTTGAGGAGAGTATGGTGCGCGTTCTTCGTGAGAGGGCCGAACAACTGAAAACGATGAACGTGCAAGATCTGGCTCCTGGGATCGCGTTCAACGTCGCTATCGCGATTGAACATATTGTGTTGCGGGCCTTGGACTTTGGGCTGGGGAGTTGCTGGGTGAGAATGATCGATGAACAAAAGATCAAGGACATTTTTGGCTGGAGTAACGCAATGCACGTTGTTGCACTACTGCCGCTCGGCTACCCTGATGAGGCCCCTGCTCCACGAAAGCGGCGCACTATCGAAGAGATTCTGCTGGACTGAAATAGTGGCCAGAGCATACGCAAGTTTGGCCGAAAGACAATCAGCGCAAGCTAAGGCTTTCGAGGTCTCTTCGGTCGTTTTCAAATCGTATTTGGTCGAGAAGACTTTTGAGCTCGGCTATTGATTCGTTTACGTTCTTTTCTAACTTTGTCACGCGTTCCTTTAAGTCGTTTATTTCGCTTTCGTAGTCCATTTTTACAAGCCGCCATTTCTTCGTAATGATTCTATGAGAAACGCAGTAGCATTAATGCGTTACGATGGTTCGCACGTCTCCCCGTACTCGCGCGCGCGCTGATGCGATCGCACCCGTATCTTCCTTACAATCTGTCGCAGTTGCTGCCGGGCGTAGTCAGAAAGCCACGCATCGTGCACACGATCCTGCAGGTACTGATAGGCTTTCCAATTACATGAACACTTTCATAGCAGTTTTTCGGCCGCCACATCGGCATAGTCGTTTTTGTAGTCTGCGATTTCAAGGATGAGCTCATCGACCTCTGCGCGATCGTTGTTCATGGGGAAAGATGGTGGGTCTATCTGGGTAATTGTTAGCTAAACGTAGAGTGAAAGTGTGGTTCAAAGGTGAGTGATTTTTCAAGGTCGTTCTTCGGCCGACCTTAAACCGACTTTAGTACGAGTTCATGTACACTCAAAGTTTTCCGTCATCCGACCTTTTGCCGTAGTTTTGGTGCAACTTAGGTGACGACCTTTTGAGGTCACTTATGGGGCACACGTCCATACCTTTGCGTGTGTGACCTTAGAACCAGGCCCGTAGGTCAAAGACAATCGAAAAAAGGATTCTTTTTACTTGTTTGCATTTATAACGCATTCACATGCCTGCGCCCTGCACGAATGAAATCCCCGCAGCAATGAAAAATGATAGGGCAGCTAAATAAAGAACCCAGCGATTTGTCTCGATGGAGTCGTTGAAGTTTCTTACGATGTCCTTATTACTTTTGAAACCTCTCATCACGTCGTCATAACCAAATCCCCAATCTTCAGGTCTGTTGGCAATATCTACTTGTGAAAACTGCGCGTCTTCCTTTTCCAATTCCTTATCTTCCGGCAGATTCGGATTGGGAAGCCAACGCAGGCGCCTTGCCAAGACACAATTCGCTAATGCAAGAAACATATAGGCAAATCCCGCAGCGAACCAAAACCACATTTGAACCACATCATCGCCCCCTGATCCAAGCCCAAATTGATTTCTTGGGTTCGCCATTTTTCTTTTCAGCGAGTTCTTCGCCTTCTTTCTGCAAATGTGATTTGGTTAGCTCCTTTGCCCTTTCAATAATTTGTTCATCGGTGGCATCTTTAGGCAACTCTTCCCTTATTTTGTCGTTGTCGAAAGTCAAAGTTACATACCATTTACGTTCATCCGGGCACACTTGAAGCAATAATCTCCTGACCAATCCTGATTTCATGTGCTCCTTCATGTTGCCGATAGTGGTGGTAAGCAGGGTATCCAAGCCCTTGAAGTGCGGAGTGGGGTTAATCACAGCATTCACGTCTATCTTGGCAATCATCAATTCCTTCTCGTCTATCTTGGCATATTTTTCAATGGCTTTCTTAATTAAAGCTCTTTGAACGAGGTAGATCTTCCCTATTGCTGTCCGTTCATCATCAAGAAGTTGCACAAATATGAATGGCTCTGCTCGCGCGCGGGTATACCAGTCCCCGTCCATCATTTCCAAAATAGTTTCTGCATGCCTCTTGATTTTCGTCCAAGTATCTATTTTAGTTTGAGGATCGTTTAGATTGAGGCGATTTAGGCCCGCAAGCTCGTTTCTAACTATAAGCGTGTATTCGCTTAGCTCAACATACATTGTGATTATGTCGCCGTAAACCAACTCCCGCAGGCCGGCTACTTTTTGCCTATTTGCTCGCTCATCCAAACACACAGCTACCATGTATGTCGAAATAGCGCCCAAAACAGCGCCCACGACAACACCTAATAATAGAATGAAAATATCTTGCTGTAAGTCAATTTGTGATATAACAAACATCTACCCGACCTTCTCATCTGCCTCGTATCCGATTCCAAAATGACTTCCGCCTGCCGATGGCGGCGTACTTTGCGAAGTAGTGCAACCCGATACTAGCAAAGAAGCAACCACAAGCACTAGAACAAGTATCGCAGTTATCGGTTTCAATTGCATACGCGTATGAAAGAAGTGGGTGTTGGCTTAACCTTCCTATTCTGTCATCCGACCTTTTTAAGAAGAACGCAGGCTTTTTCAAAGCTCTTTCAGAAAGTGCGCCATTAATTGTGGCCGAACGGGCTGCCACAATGCTCTTTATATTTTAATTTTTCTATATCTCTTTATATATAGTGCAGGCGGGAATACTTACAAAATTAAGAGATACGAGCAAAAGAGCGCATGAAAGGCAAGCGTTTGTTGCTTGACAGACTAGCACATTATCACGACTTTTTTATCACGCGGACAGCTTGGCTCGTTCGCTTTCTAAACGAGCAAAAACAGAGACATAAAAAGAAGTCAGCATTTTTCTTTGATCTCGGATTGCGCTTGGACGCAGCGCACTATGTGCGTTCCAGACCTTCTTCATGTTAAGCGGAGCTATCAAATTCGGCGCGAACCCGCTATGTCAAATCGTCGTCAGAGCGTCACGGGGGGGCTGGCAAGTATTCATACGTACCGGTCCAGACGTATTGATCAATCTGCACAATTATATTACCTGGAGTTCCTAGCGAAGCCCCTGTATCATAAATTGCATAAACGGTCGTTGCGTTCCCTTTTGCGCGCTGACTAGCTTCTGGACTGAGCTTACTTGGATACGAGGTCGCTACCAACTGACCAACGCTGTTATTTTGAACGTATGCTGTCGCCGCGGCAGGAGAACCGAACTGGATCAGCGTGACGTTTTCAACGTAAGTGAGGTTTACCGCGCTGTTGGTAGACGACGGGTACGTCCACGCATCTTGTATCTGCGCAGATGATGCATTTATCGGCGTGACAAGCCACGCAGTCAAATTATTTGGGTGTTCGGCCCTCAACGTGGTGTTGTACGCCTCGATGTATTGCGCAAGCTGAGGGTCTGGCGGCGTCACTGGCGTCGTGGTTGACTTAATGCACCCAGCGACGCATAGGGATGCGACGATAAGGAGCGCAATTACCGCTGCCTCTTTTTTTGCCATCCGTTTCGCCTTCTTCAGCGTCCTGTGCTTTCAAAAGAATTAATCAAATACGTTGCATGGGTGAGAAGAAACTTAAGCCTTTCTGAGCCGGTGTCCAAGCACAGCAAGAAGCGACGAGCGGCTTTCGCCACAACTGTGGTGGTCGAATACCGATTGGGGCGGTTTGTGCGACCATTACGCGCCAAGCTCCTCTTTATGTATGGGATAGCTCCTAGCTGGGTAAACAAATGAAACGGGACAGCTGTGGTTGGACCCACACAGTTTGCTCCCACGAAATGTCGCGTCTTATCGAAATGGGCGACGTCGCTCGGCCACCCGTGTGGCTTAGTCTCCTAGCTTACGGAGGCTACCGAAAAGCTTATTACGTCCTTAACTCCTACATTGCGGAAGAGTTAAGAAAGGCACCCAGATTGTCAGAGCATTGAGGCACGATTAACTGGCAAATTTTAAACCAGGTCTAATGGCAGATACCACAGCATGACCGATGCTATCGTAACAGAGAACTTGAGCAAACAGTTTGGCCAGTTCGAGGCACTGAAGGACCTGAACTTGACAATAGAGCCAGGGGTCTGTGTTGGTTACCTTGGCCCCAACGGCGCCGGCAAGACCACCACAATCAAGATTTTAACTAGCCTTCTTCGACCAACTGGTGGCAAAGCGCTCCTCAACGGAATCGACGTTGTGCGCAACCCTAAGGAAGCGCTTGCAAGCGTTGGTGCTGTTGTTGAAACGCCACAGCTTTATCCGCAGCTCACCCCTATGGAGATTCTATCGTACTTAGGGCAGCTACGCGGCTTGGACAACGAGGTGATTAGAGAGCGCTCGGCTGCAGTGCTCGACGAGGTAAAGATGTCGGACTTAGCCCACAAGCGAACGGGGGACTTCTCAACCGGCATGAAGCAACGAGTTGCGATTGCTGCGGCGCTCCTGCACGATCCATCCATTCTGATATTTGATGAGCCAACTATAGGACTTGACCCGCGCGGCATGATAGAGGTCAGGGACCTCATCATGCAGCTCAAAGAGAGAGATTTTACTATTTTCATGAGCTCTCACCTCCTTTACGAGGTGCAGGAAGTGTGCGATAAGGTCGCCATCGTTGACAAGGGGACACTCCTCGTGTACGATACCGTGGCAAACCTGTCGAACGCAGGCGAGGGCGGTGTCTCGCTCACCGCCGTTGAGCCCATAACCGCTGAACAATGCGCCTCTGTGCAAGCGCTGCCTAACGTGAGATCGGTAAAGCGAGTCGCCACGTCAGAGCTCCTTATAACTGTCGAGGGCGGATTGAGCGAACAGTCGGACCTGCTTGACCACGTAAAGAATATCGGCATACGCGTAGCATTCTACAGGCCTGTACGGTCTGCGATTGAAGATGTTTATTTGAGACTTGTGCCAGAGGAGGAGTCATAATGCCGCCAAGTGACCTCAGGCAGGTGGCGGTTGTGACAAAATACGAGCTCCTCAAGTACTTGCGCAGCAAGAGGCTGCTCATCATAGGTGCACTGCTTGCCATAATACTCATCCTCAACCTCGTGGTGCCTCCCACCATAGGATCCGGATACGACCCCGATCCGACGACATTTACGTCGACGATGCTTGCCGAAATCGGAATCCTTATAGTGCTCTGTGCAACGTTCTTCGGGGCAGACGCAATCGTGTCTGAATTCGAGCAAAAAACAGGCCTTCTGCTTTTCCCGAACGCTGTGAAAAGGCACGTGCTCGTGCTTGGTAAGTTCATCGCAAGCGCAATGATATCGGTCGGGGCAGTCGCACTTTACTACGTCGTTACAGTAATCGCGGTGGTTGCAATTGACGGGAGCATTGCTGCGAACACTAGCCTCTCATTCTTGTATGCCTTAGCCTATGTGTTCGGGATACTGGCGATCGCTTACCTCTTCAGCGCCATTTTCAGAAGCTCAGTGTATTCGATCGTGCTCACGTTTTTTACGTTTTTCTTGATACTGCCTATAATTGACAGTTTGGGAGCCAGCATTGCGCACTTTAAGCCGTGGTTTACACTTACATTTGCATCGGGCATTGTTCTCGACATCTTGCAGCAGCCCTACCCTGTGGATGTAGTGCGCACCGTAGAGCGGACGTTTCGTAACACAACGAGAACCCTTACCGTCGCGCAGTACTACCCATCGGTGCCGCAGGCGCTCGCGGTGATTTTCGTGTACTTTATAGTTGGTCTCATATTGGCCCTTTACATAACGAAGCGACGGGAGATGTGAACACAAGAGCACCTGAGACGCAGCTTAATTGATCGCTACGCCGTGCCCAAAAACTTGTTACTCTACAATTTCACGCCTCTCATCAAGATAACATAAAAGGAACGCTCACTGCGCACCACACGAGGTGGATAACGAGAAGTGCGCTCAGTGTGGGAATCCTACGTCACCTAAGGCAAGGTTCTGCGAGAGTTGTCCGGGTCGGATTTTCAATCTCGTTCGACGGAATAACGGCGAGTTCAAATCCGGCGTAC
>Ga0326727_10016202_pt1 | contig 15794 bp, 16 predicted proteins | sample MB2enrmetagenome_FD_207643 | JGI IMG/M metagenome (GOLD analysis project Ga0326727, IMG submission 207643) | Lab enriched peat soil microbial communities from McLean, Ithaca, NY, United States - MB29MY | ecosystem: Environmental > Terrestrial > Soil > Wetlands > Peat | place: USA: New York... | reverse complement strand
GCGACGCCTCAATGGGAGGAGTGTGGTGGAGCTGCTGGTCCTTTCGCTGTGCGCCTTACCGACAGGGCCTCGGGACGATGGAAGAATGAGCTGCGTACCGATTACTTTTTGCGAAAAGTAAGCGACCTTAGGCGAGGACGCCAGCGCCAGCCCCCAAACGTCTGATACCTTAGTTGTCGGACGGCACGCCCATGACCCTGCCCGTCGGCCAACTCGTCCAAGAGGCAGTCGCGCGCGAGCGCTGGGACGAAGCTGCCGCGTTGCTGCAGCGGCTGAGCCCAGCGGCCGCGGCGGAGATTTTTCTCCGGCTCCCCTTCGCGCAACAGCAAGCCCTGTTCCGGCAATTGCCAGTCCCCTTTGCGGCGGCGGTGGTGGTGCAGTTCCCGTATTACCACGGATATGTGCTGCTGCACTCGCGCCCGCGGGAGCTGCGCGCCATTGTGGACAGCTTCCCGCCGGACGAGCGCATGCGCTTCTTCGATGAGCTGCCGGAGGAAGCGTGGCAGCAGCTCATGGACGAACTGGCGGCGGCGCCGGCGGCGGAGCCGCCAGGCCCGGAGCGCAGAGCGGCAACCGGGGAAGGAGCGGGTGAAGCGGGCGCTCCGCCCACTGCGGCTCCTCCCCGGGTGGAAGCGATTATCGAGGCCCGTGAGATCGAGAAGCGCTTCGAACAGCCGGATGGCAGCCACATCCAGGTAATCGCGCCGATGGACTTCACGGTGGAAGCGGGCGCCATCACGGCGCTGCTGGGACCTTCCGGCTCGGGCAAGTCCACGCTGCTGCGCATGCTGTCCGGTCTTTCCGCTCCGTCCGCCGGCGCCGTGTTCTGGCATGGCCAGCCGCTGGGGGAGCAGGCTGCGAACATGGCCATTGTGTTTCAGAGTTTCGCGCTGTTTCCCTGGCTGACGGTGTTGGACAACGTCGAGGCGCCGCTGGTGGCGCGGGGCATGGCGCACCAGGAACGGCACCGGCGGGCCCTGCGCGCCCTGCACACGGTGGGTCTGAAAGGCTTCGAGACGGCTTATCCCAAAGAACTCTCGGGAGGAATGAAGCAGCGGGTCGGCTTCGCGCGGGCGCTGGCGGTGGAGCCGGAGGTGCTCTTCATGGACGAGCCTTTTTCCGCCCTCGACGTGCTGACCGCCGAGAACCTCCGGGGCGAGCTGCTGGAACTGTGGCTGGGAAAGAAGATTCCCACCAAGAGCATTTTTTTGGTTACCCACAATATCGAAGAGGCCGTCCTGCTCGCGGACCGGGTAATCGTTCTGGGGCGCAACCCGGCCCGGATACGGGAGGATTTCCGCATTGCTTTGCGGCAGCCCCGGGACCGCAAGTCCCCGGACTTCGTGGTGTACGTGGACTATATCTACAAGGTGATGACGCAGCCGCAACTGGAGGAGGCTCCCCCCAGCCAAGCCAAGCCGGCGAAGACTCCGTACCCAATGCTGCCGCACGCACGCCCCGGAGGGATCGCGGGACTGCTGGAACTGCTGCACGATCGCGGCGGCAAGGAAGACCTGTACCACGTCGCCGACGACCTGCTGCTGGAGGTCGACGACCTGCTGCCCATCGTCGAAGGGACCACCCTGCTGGGTCTGGCGAAAGCCGCGGAAGGCGATGTGGAGACCACTCCCGCAGGAGTCGCGTTCGCCGAAGCCGACATTGCGCTGCGCAAACAACTCTTCCGCGAGGCCGCGCTGGCCCGGGTAACCCTGCTGCAACAGATGCACAAGCTGCTGGAGAGCAAGTCCGACCACAAGGCGCCGCTGGAGTTCTTCCGCAACATCCTGGATGAGCACTTCTCCGAAGCCGAGGTGGAGCGGCAGATCGAGACCGCGTTGAATTGGGGACGCTACGCGGAGATCTTCACCTACGACTCCGAAACCGACACGCTGCTGTCGCACGCCGCGGCCGACCTGGCCCACCATCCGGAAGTGCTGCAGCCGTGACCACTCCGCGCCACGGCCGGCCTTGGACGCTAGCACTGCCCTGGGGCGCGGCGCCGGCCCGGGCGGCGTCCTGGCTGCCGGACATTCCCATCATATTTGCCGGCATGGGACTGTTCTACGGCCTGCTGGCGTTTGCCCGCTACGGGGCGGGGCCGGTCAACACGCAGGCGGAGATCCAGCTTTCGTTCCGGGCGCTGCCCAAATACGCGCTGTTCTCCGTGGCCCGCCTGGCCGCCGCCTACTTTCTGAGCCTGATCTTCACCCTGCTCTATGGCTATGCCGCGGCCTACAACCGCAAGGCGGAGCGCTTCCTGATCCCGCTGCTGGACACGCTGCAGTCGATTCCCGTGCTGAGTTTTCTTCCCGGAGTCATGCTGGCGATGGTCGCCCTGTTTCCGACGCGGCAGTTGGGCGTGGAGCTGGGAGCCATCCTGCTGATCTTCACCGGGCAGGCATGGAATATGACCTTCAGCTTCTACTCTTCGCTGAAGAGCATTCCGATGGAGATGCGGGAAGCGGCGCAAGTGTACGGTTTCAGTTGGTGGCAGCGCTTGCTGCGCCTGGAGCTGCCGTACGCCACCATCGGGCTCACCTGGAATTCGATGATGTCGGTGGCCGGCGGCTGGTTCTTCCTGATGGCCTGCGAGATGTTCGTGCTGGGCAACCGCGATCTGCGCCTTCCCGGCCTGGGCTCGTATTTGCAGACGGCGGCCAACGCCGGCGACACCCGGGCTATCCTGTGGGGGATTGCGGCGATGATCGCAGTCATTGTGCTGATCGACCAACTGGTGTGGCGGCCGGCCATCGCCTGGGGTGAGCGCTTCAAGTTCGAACAAGTGGAAGCCAGCCAGGGGGCCCGCTCCCCGGTGCTGGATCTGCTGCGCCGGTCGCGGGCGCTCGCGCTGGCCGGCCGGATCTCGGTCAAGCCGCTGCGCGAGCGGCTGGATTTGTATTTTGCCCGTAAACATGCCCAGGCACGCTCCGGGGCCGCGCCACGCCGCCTGCCGGTGGGGCTGGTCCGGGTGCTGTGGGGGCTTGCCTGGCTGGGCGTGGCCTACGCGGCGGCAAGAATCCTCTGGCTGTTCGCGGGGCTCACCGGGCAGGACCTCCACCGCATTCTGGCCGGAGCGAGCGCCACCTTCATTCGGGTGGAGGCTACGCTCGCCTTGGCGGCGCTGTGGACCATCCCGGCCGGGGTCTACATCGGCTTGCGTCCCAAGGCAGCGGCGGCGCTGCAGCCCATCGCGCAGATTGCGGCTTCGGTGCCGGCCACAGCCTTATTTCCCATCGTTCTGCTCATCCTGATGCGCTGGAGCGGCGGACTGGGCATCGCCTCGATCATCCTGCTGTTGCTGGGCACCCAGTGGTACATCCTGTTCAACGTGATCGCGGGCGCGTCGGCCATCCCCACCGATCTGAAGGAAGTGTGCGGCGTGTTCCGCTTCGGACGGTGGGAGCGGTGGCGCAAGCTGATCCTGCCGGCCATCTTCCCCTACCTGCTCACGGGATTCGTTACCGCCTCGGGGGGCGCCTGGAATGCCAGCATCGTGGCGGAGTACTTTCACTTCAAGGGACGAACGCTCTCGATTACGGGCCTGGGTGCGGTCATCAGCCATGCCACCGATACCGGCAACTTCCGTCTGTTGCTGGCGGCCACGGCCGTGATGGCGGTTATGGTGGTCACCGTCAACCGCCTGCTGTGGCGCCGGCTGTACCGCTTGGCGGAAACCCGCTTCAAGCTGGAAGGCTAAAGCTTACATCGCAGCCGTCAAGAAATCGTCCTTGCGCATGGTGCTGGCCACCGCGGCCCCGAACTGGAAGAGAAAGTCGTTGGCCTCGTTCTTGCGGGTGAGGCGCAACCAAAGGCGGTCCTCACAGGAGAGCAGGCGGGCGCCGGTGGCTGCCAGTTGCTGGGCGAAGCCGACCGCCACCCGCGCCATCTCGGCGACGCCGCTCACGTCGGAAACCAGGTATTCCGAGCGGTCCGAATCGTAACGGGCCTGATCCAGGGCACGGAGGATGGCGCTCTCATCGGCAAAGCAGGCTTGCGCGGTGCAGGAGAGCATTTGCTGGGCGGCGTACAAGAAGGTGGAACTTACGGTCTGGGCAAAGGCCACGTGCAGCACCCGGGTGCTGCGGACGAAATGGACGGGAAGGGCGCAATAGTGTTGCAGCAACCCGAGCGGCAGCAGGTGCACGAATTGTCCCGGGTTGGGATGATCGCGCAAGGGAAAGACGGGACACGACCACTGGGAGGCGACGGCGGTGGTGATTTGCTGTTCCGTGACCGCTCCCAAGGCGCGCAGCACATCGCCAATGCGGTCCCCGGTGGCGGCTTGTTCCTCCAGGGCGCGGCGTAAGGTTGCCAGGTCGATCATACCCCGGGACAGGAGCAGCAATCCCAGCGGGACGCGATGCGGTTTGGGAGGCGGGTCCGGCGCCGCTTCGGCCAGCAGCAGGCTGCTCTTTGCCTGCAGGCCCGCCTGAAAGCAGGCGGCGCTGCAGTACCATTCGCCATTCAGGACAATGCCGCGGCTGGGGGTGAACCGGGTGCGGGCCGTGCGAAAGCGGCAGCCCGCATGGTGGCAACGTTCCAAAGCGAGTGCGCTGAAAAGAGACATAACTATTTCACCAGTGAGTTCAAGCGCGCGTGCGCCCCGGTTATTTCGGTCACACGCAGGCCGTAGTTGCCGTCGACCACCACCACCTCGCCGCGTCCAATCACGCGCGGGCCCAGCAGCAGCTCAACGGGATCTTCAATGTGCTGCTCGAACTCGACCACGGAGCCGGCGTTGAGTTCGAGGATATCGCGCAGCACCATCTCGCGTTTGCCAAAGCGGATGGCGACTTCCAACTGCATGTCCAGCAGCAGTTCCAGGTTGCGGGTTTCCTGCGCGGCGGGGGGAGAAGGGGGAGCCGGCGACGGCGGCAACGGCGCCGCAGCCTGAGGAGGCGGGGCGGCTAAGCTGGCGGCCGGCGCCAGATCGGAATCGGCTTGCAGATGCAGGGCGAGGGGAGGGCAGCCGTCCGCCATGCAGCGCAAGCGGGCGCGCAACTTGGGTTCCCAGCCGGGGACCCGCGATCCGGCAAAAACGATCGGGCATTCCTTGCCCACCTGCGCTTTGACCGCGAGGGCGGCGGTACCGGCGATCTGGCGGAACAACTCGGCTACCGCGTCGCGATGATCGGGGCTGAGTTCCGCCAGCGGGTCGGCGGTTTCCCCCACGAAGGCTTGGCCCAGGTAAATGGCATCGGAGGGAGAAATCCAGAAGCTCTGCCGCAGGGCCAGCGGCTCCGCGACGGTGAATTCCAACCATACTCCAGTATCGGTATCGGTTTTGGAGGGCCCCGCGCTGTCTTCCAGGTCCCACTGCACCTCGAACTTGGCCCCCAAGGTCTGTTGCAGGACCTCCGCGCCCGCCGCCGCCCAGATCTGGAGATATTCCTTGCCGTTCACGGCGTCGCCTCCAGCTTGCGGTTAGGCGGGGCGGTAGCGTGGCGCCCGTGCAGATAAGCGGCACGAACCGCGTTCTTGCGCATCAACTGGGCCGCAAAGAGCGGCACCCCGGCGCCGACAACGGATACCGGCTGCTCGACTTCGCGCCGGAATTCCAGTACGTCGCCCGGGCGCAAGTCGAGCAGTTGGCGGGTGGTCAGGGAGAGGCTGGGCACCTGCACTTCTACGGGAAACGAGCAGTCCAGCACCAGCTCTCGCAGCCGGGCCGACGAACGGGATTTATCGCGCTGTTTCTGCGGCGCCCCCCGCTGCTTGCGCAGCACATTGCCGATCACCGCCGGGAGCACCACATTGAAAGCGCCGCGCATTTCCGGCAAGCGCATTTCGAAGCCGAAAGCCAAGACCCGTTCCCGCGGTCCCATCAGCCGCACCACTTCCGACTGCGGCTGGCGCTGGCCGAAGGTGAATTCCACCCCGAAAGGTTCCCACACGACCGAGGCTTCCCGGACAAACAGCTCGATAATGGTTTCCAGAATGTGTTCCTCGATCTCGCTGATTTCCCGCAGATTCGCTTCGGGACGGCCGCGTCCTCCCAGCAGCAGATCGATGATGGGGAAAACAATGCTCATCTCCACCTGCGCTACCGCGCGCGCATCGAGGCCGCTGAGATTGAAAGTGGCTACGTAGGTCAATTCGGGGATGCGGGGCAGGAATTCCCCATAGGTCAACTGTTCGGCCGAGACCAAAGCCACGTCGAAGACGACCCGCAGATAGGCGCCCAGAGAATGGCTGAGATGGCGCGCAAAGTTCTCCTGCAGGGTGGTGACCGAGCGGATGTCCGCGTCATTGGCCTGGCTGGCGGCACGGAAGTTCAGCGGCAGCACCTGACGCGAGGGAGGCCCTGCCTTGGTCTTCCCCCGCGCGGCGCGGAATAGCGCGTCGATCTCTTCCTGGTTGAGGATTTTTTCCATGGATTACCGGGCTCCGGCGGAGGCGCCCTTCTTTTCGGGCACCGGGACGCTGGAGCGCTTTTGTTTCAGCAGCTCCACCAGCCGGCCGCGCAGTTTCAGAATGGCCGCCGAATGGATTTGCGATACGCGCGACTCCACCACCCCGATTACCGCCCCGACCTCTTTCATGGTCAGTTCATCAAAATAGTAAAGCGAGAGCACGGCGCGTTCTTTTTGTGAGAGTTCTCCAATGACGCGCGCCAGAATCTCCTTCATTTCGCTCTGGGCGCAGATATAGAAGGGGTCCTCCTCCGGGGCATAGGGGATGTAGGTACAGAGTTCGTCTTCGCGGGTGTCGTTGGGACTGTCGGTTTGGATACTGCCCAGATCCAGTCCGCGCAGTTCCCCCAGGAGGCGCTGGAATTCCTCGAGGGGAAGATCCAACTCGGCAGCCACTTCATGCTCTTCCGGATCGCGTCCATAGGCGCCGCGCAGGCGCGAGTAGGCCTGCTCCACGTCCCGGGCCTGGCGGCGCAGCTCGCGCGGGCTCCAATCGAGTTCCCGCAGGCTGTCCAGAATGGCGCCGCGGATGCGGAACTTGGCATAGGACTTGATTTGAACGTTCTTATGAGGGTCGAATTTCTCCACTGCATCGAGCAAGCCGAGAATGCCCGCATGGACCAGATCTTCCAATAAGATGTGCTGCGGCAGCCGTTCATGGATGTGGCGCGCGATGTAGCGCACCTGCGGAAGCAGTTCCATGATCAGCGCCTGACGCTGTTCATCTTGAGCCGGGAGTTTGGCGGCATATGCCTGCTGCGCTTCAGTCATAAGTGGGTCCTAACTTCTCTGTCGGACTTACTGCACGCTACCGACCAGTTCGACCCGTATGCGCGGGGGAATTTCCGCCGGCGACAAAACCACCACTTTGGGGAGCACGGGTTCCAGCAGGCGGCGAAGATGGAAGCGGGCCGGGCTGGCGCACAACAACACCGGGGCGGTCGCGGCATAGTTCTCTCCCACCAGCGCCTTCAGTCCATCCACCATGCGGCGCAATAAGGAGGGCTCCAGAGCCACCTGTTGGGCGGCATTGGTTCCGGCGAAGGCGCGGTTCACCTCCTCCGCAATGCTGGGGTCGAGCGAAAGCAGCTTGAGTTTGCCCTCGGAATCCAGCAGCGGGCGCACCAGGCTGCGCGCCAGGGCATGGCGGGCCGTCTCCACCATGACCACCGGGCTCTTGGTGTTGGGGGCGGTATCCACCAGCGCTTCCAGGATGGTGCCGAGGTCGCGGATGGAAACATGCTCGCGCAGCAATTGCTGCAGCACTTTCTGCACTTCTCCCAGACTCATCAGTTTGGGAACGAGCTCTTCCACCAGCTTGGGATGGCTGTTGTTCAACGCATCGAGCAGGCGCTTGGTCTCCTGCCGGGTGAGCAGTTCGTGGGCGAACTGTTTGATCAGTTCGGAGAGGTGAGTGGCCAGGGCCGAAGTCTGGTCGACTACGATCCAGCCATGGGCCAGGGCCGAGTCCTGTTGGGTGGCGGGGACCCACTTGGCCGCGGCGCCAAAGGCCGGCTCGGTGGTGCTCACGCCTTCCAACGGCGAGGCCGTAGCATCGGAGGCGATCGCCAGCATGCTTTCCCCGTGCATCTCCCAGCGGCCGATCTCCACCCCGCGCAGCGAGATCACGTATTCGCGCGGCTTCAGGCGGATGTTGTCGGTGATGTGGACGGAAGGCACGACAAAACCCAGTTCCACCGCCAAGTGGCGGCGCAGCGCGCGGATGCGTTGCAGCAGTTGGCCGCCTTTCTTTTCGTCGACCAGGGGCACCAGGGCGTAGCCGACCTCCAACCCGAGTTCGTCGACGCGAATGAGGGAATCCGGGCTCTCCTGGGCGGCGGCCTTTTCCGCCTTGGCTTTGGCATCCGCGGGGGCGGGCGCCTTGGCCTTGCTGTCCACGCGCCGCGCCAGGTAACCGGCGGCGGCGGCGGCCAGGAAAAAGGGTAGCTTAGGCAGGCCGGGAATCAAAGCCAGGGTCAGCATGATGGCAGCCGCGATCCAGAGCGGGCGGCTGCGCGAGAACAATTGCCGCCCCACCTGAGCGCCCAGACTGGTTTCGGCGGAGGTACGGGTGACCACCAGACCGCCCGCCACCGAAACCAGCAGCGAGGGAATCATGGTAACCAGGCCGTCGCCCACCGTCAGCACGGTATAGGTTTTCAGCGCTTCCATGAAAGGGATATTCAACTGGAAGACGCCGATCAGGAACCCGGCAACGATGTTGATGGCGGTAATCAGGATCGTCGCCATGGCATCGCGTTGATTGAAACGGGCCGCGCCGTCCATCGCGCCATAGAACTCGGCTTCCCGGGCAATCAGGTCGCGGCGTTTGCGGGCTTCGGCTTCATCGATCAGCCCGGCATTCATGTCGGCATCGATCGCCATTTGCTTGCCGGGCATCGCGTCCAAGGTGAACCGGGCGGTTACCTCCGCGGTGCGGACCGAGCCGTGGCTGACCACCAGGAATTGAATGGCGATCAGGGCCAGAAAGAGCACAAACCCGACCACATAGTTGCCGCCGACCACGAATTGCCCGAACGCCTGGATCACGCCCCCGGCGGCCGACATGCCCTCATTGCCGTGCAGGAGAATGCGGCGGCTGCTGGCCAGGTTCAGCGAGAGGCGAAGCAGCGTGAGCAAGAGCAAGAGGCTGGGAAAAACCGAAAACTCCACCGGCCGGTTGATGTACAAGGCCGACAACAACACTAGCATGGAGCAGGTCATGCTGACCGCCAGCAGCATATCGAGCAAGATCGCCGGCATGGGCACCAGCATGACAAAAACCATGCCTACTGCGGCCGTGGGCAAAGCCCAATCGGGCGCTGAACCTGTCAAGCGCTTCCACATCGGAGTCTTACCTCCTCCGCCCGGCGCCAGTCCGGGACTGCATCTGGAACACAAAAGCGAGAATCTCGGCTACCGCTACGTAGAGCTTGGCCGGAATGACCGCGCCCTCCTCCACCGAACGGTAGAGAAGCTGGGCCAGAGGCCGGTTCTCGACAATGGGAATTCCTTCCCAGGTGGCGATGCTGCGAATTTCCAGGGCCAGCCGGTCACAGCCTTTGGCCACCACCACGGGGGCGGGCATGCTTTCCATTTCGTAGCGCAAGGCCACCGCGTAGTGGGTCGGGTTGGTGATTACCACCGTGGCTTCCCGCACTGCCTTCAGGGTGCGCCGGCGGCGCATTTGCCGCTGGAGCTGGCGGATGCGGCGTTTTATGGCGGGATTGCCCTCGCTCTGCTTGTTTTCATCCTTCACTTCCTGTTTGCTCATGCGCAGATTGGTTTCAAAGGTGCGGCGCTGCAGGACGAAATCCAAGATCGCCCACACCAGCAACACCGCGCAGGATTTCCAGGAAATCTCATAGATGCGCTGAAAGAGCCAGGGTGCGAACTGTCCCGGGGCGGCGTCGGTCAAATGGCCGAGGACGGCGCGCTCCCGCCACAGTATCGTGGCTCCCAGATAGGCGATGAAGGCCGCCGGCACCAGCGATTTTCCGATGCGCCCCAGCCCCTGCACCGAATAGAGCTGTTTCAAGTGACTCGCCGGGTTGAGACGGGTAGCCTTGGGAGTCAAGGCCGCCGGCGCCATCTTGATGCCGCCTTGCGCCAGCATGGTGGCGCAAGCGGCGACCCAGGCTGCGCCCAGTACCGGCGCCACCGACCGGAGCAACGTCAGGCCGGCCATCCGGAACAGGGGCGTATCGGGTCCCAGTTCACCGCTGCCGGCCACCAGGCTGCCGTTGAACAGATTGCGCCATTGTCCCGGCCAGCCGTGCAGGATCCAGGAAAGCACGGCCACGACGGTCAGCAGCGCCACCGTACCGCTCAGCTCGCGGCTGCGCGGCAGGCCTCCGCGCTCGAACGCCTGTTCGCGCCGGCGCGGGGTTGCTTTTTCGGTTTTGCTGCTATCGGCCATGCTAATGTGCCAACGCCTGCAGGTGTTCCCCAAAACGCAGGGCGGCGGCGAAATAGCGCTCGAAGTGGTGCGGCCAACTGCCCACCACAATCCACAACACCGTGAAACCGGTGAGCGCCTTGACGGCCATGCCTACCGGCAGCACGGGCAACTGCGGGGAGGCTCGGGCCAGAAACGCCAGAAGAAAGTCGATGGTCAAAGTCGCAGCAACTACCGGCGCGGCGATCTGTACCCCGGCGACCCACATGCCGACGGCGCCGTGCAGCAAGGCCGTAGTGCTCGCTAGCGTGACCACCGCTTGTCCGGGCGCCACCACGTCATAGCTATGGGCGAGACCCCGGAGCATCCAGTGATGCACGTTGAACTGCAGGAAGATCAGGAGGGCCAGGGTGTAACTGAAAACCGACATCACGGGAGTATCCACCGCAGTCTGCGGGTCGATGATATTGACCAGGGAGTATCCCAACTGAAATCCCATAACCTGACCGGCCAAGCGCGCCGCCTCGAACACCAGGTGCATGGCCAGGGCCAGGGCCAAACCGAGAATGGTTTCCCCGGCGATAGCCTGCAGCCAGCCGCCGATGGTGACAGGAACGGCCTGCGGCGGGTGCACCGGCAGCAGAACCACGGTGAGAGCCACGGTGAAGGCCGCTTTGGACCGGAGGGAGAGTCCCTCCCCCCCGAAGAAGGGAGCGATCGACATCATCGCTCCGATCCGCAGTCCGATCAGCAGTGCCGACGGCAGCGTCTGGTTGAGAAAGCTTTCCCAGGGCATGGCGGCTCACCGCGCCCATGGCCGGAAGTCGGAAAACGAGTGAACGGTGAAGCCCACCAGACGGCGCAGGATCCAGTGCATCAACAGCAAGACGGTGCCCGCCACCGCGGCCAGGCGCGGCACCGCGCTGATGGTCGGATCCTGGATGGAAGTCAGCACCTGAATAATGCTGATCACCACACTGATGGTCGCCACCACCAGAAGTATCGGCGCGGCCACCCATAAGGCGGTCTCCATGGCATTACGTCCCAGCGCGATCACCTGTTCGGGCCCCACAGCTCACCTCCGAAAACGCAATGCCGCGATCTCGCCGGCGGACGGCGCACTCTCGGGTGGCAGGAAAACAGGCCGCCCGCCGGCGAGATGCCGGTCCTGCCCACGCGATCAATAGAAGCTCTTCATGATGGCGCCCACCAACAGATGCCAGCCGTCGGCCATAACAAAGACCAGAATTTTCAGCGGCGTCGAAATTACCACCGGCGGCAGTTGCATCATGCCCACCGACGTGGTAATCGAGGCCACTGCCATATCGATTACCAGGAAAGGAATGAACAACACCGCCCCAATCTGGAATCCGGTCTTGAGTTCGGAAATCATGTAGGCGGGAACCACCACCCGCATTCCCAGATCCTGCGGCCGGCGGGGCCGGGGTTCGTGGGCCAGTTCCACAAAGAGCGCCAGGTCTGGTTCGCGGGTATACTTCAGCATGAAATCCCGCATCGGAACCGAGCTTCGCTCCACGGCGGTCAACGCATCGATGGAACCGTTCTGCAGCGGTAGCAGCGCGGTTTGATAGATGGCGCCGCCTACCGGCGCCATCAGAAACCAAGTCAGGAATAGGGCCAGCCCAATCAGGGTTTGGTTGGTCGGAATGGTATTGGTGCCCAGAGCCTGGCGCAGGAAGTGGAAGATGACCAGCAGCCGTACAAAGGGCGTCATGGCCAGCAACACTGCCGGCAGCAGGGTCAGCACGGTAAGCAGAACGACAATGGTCCAGGGGGCACCGCTGGCGCCCGAGGGGAGCAAACTCAAGGGCGAGGCCAGATTGGGCGCGGCCGCGGGCGCCGCCGGCGGCAGCGGCAAGCCGTGTGCCGCCCCGGCCGCCAGCGGCAGCCACAACAGAATTCCCGCCGCCCATGCGCGCTGGCTCATTGCGGGCTCGAGTGAAAGCTCGCCACCAATTGCTTAGCATCGCGCAGTGCGGCCGGCCGGTCTTGCGGGCCGTCCAGCATGGCCAGCAAGGACATGGTATTGGCGTTTCCGCCGATGAGAAGATCCTGTCCGTCCACCCGCACCAAAGAAAGGGTTTGCTTGTTGCTCAGGGACAGGGTTTCCACCACGTGCAACCGGCGAGGGTTTCTTCGGAGAGCCAGCGGGCGGAGAACCAGGGCCAGCGTCTGCCGCAACGAGCTCAGGGCAGCTTGGGCGCGCAAGATCAGCTCCGGGACCCGCGTCGCGGGAACTCTTTGCGGAGTACGCTTCTTGCGGACAGTGACGCGGCGTTCTCCTCCCGATCGGGAGGAACGCGCGGCGCGAGAGCCTGGGTTCGGGTACGCCGTGGCCGCGAGCGCAGAAGCGATCGCCATGGGTTGGGATTTAGTCGTGCTCGGTGCGATATTCATGCCAGCTCCGTGACTTGCACGGCGAGTTTGTCGCCGGTTACCTCGAACTCCACCCAGCCTACACGCCGTCCATTGGCCAACAGCGGAAGATGAGTGGCCTCTTTCCAACGGGTCTCGATAATGCTTCCCTGGTCCAGTCGCAACAGGTCGCGCACGGTGAACCTAGGCACGGGCAGCTCGATGGTCACCGTACAACCGAACAGCAGGATGTCGGACCATGGATCGGGCGCTTTCGGCGCCACCGGGCTTTCTGCTTGCTCTGCCATTACCGCTGCACCAGGAACTCGGTGAAATCAAGCTCTGCGGCACCCGCTTGGGGCACCTGTTCCCTTAATGCCTGCAGGAGCGCGCGTTTCAAATTGGCCTTGCCTTCCGGGGCCAGCAGTTCGTGGGACTCGTACCGGGCAATTGCCCCCAGGAGCATGTCGCGCAGGGCAGGGACGGGACTGGGGACAAAGCCGTTCTTAGGGGAGACCTCGGTTCGGCCGATGTCGATGCCGATTCTTACCACCGCATGGCCTTCGCGGTCGGCAAGGGTGACCACACAATCTTCCAGATGGAGAACTTCTTGGATAGGGCCAGCCCCGGATGGTTCCCGGTGCTGCCTTGCCCGGTGGCGGGGGGCGCCTCCTCCCGCGAAGGCAAGGAAGAGCTCCGCCAGAAAAGGGTTGGCGCTGGCTCCAGCGGGCGTCCTCGGGTTGGTTTCGTGGCGGTGCACTCGGAACGGGAGAAGCAACTCACGTTCCGAATCGAGCGAGACTTGAGCTTGGGCCCGACAGCGGGGCGGTCCGCCCCGGAATGACGAGCCCGGTTTCCATAGCCGTACGGCGGCGAAACCGTGCGCCGTAAGCCCTTTAGCCAGCCGGCCGGCGCTGCCTGGCGGGGATTTGGGTTCTCCGCCAAGGGGGCTGCCGCGTGGCGCAAACGAGCAGGCAGATTGCAACGATCTAATCCAGAAAGCCCGCCGATGAGGCGCGGCAGGCTTTCTGTCCAGCCAGGAGATTAGCTCTGCTTCAGGTTGATCGTGTCCTGATAAACCTGGTCGAAAGTGGTCACCGTACGGGCGTTGGCCTCATAGGCGCGCTGGGCAAGAATCAGGTTCGAGAACTCTGTGGCGATGTCGACGTTCGATGCCTCCAGGGCGTCATTCTGCACGGTGCCGCGGCCGGCTACCCCGGCGATACCGACGTTGGCGTTTCCGGAGTTGGAGGTGGCGGCGTAATCGCCGGTCCCTACCTGCTGCAGGCCTTCCTGGTTGGAAAAGGCAGCCAATGCCAGTTGCCCAATGGTCACATCCTTGCCGTTGCTGAAGACCCCCTGGATCGTTCCGTCGGACTCCACGTTGATGCTTTCCAGGGTGCCGCTGGCGTATCCGTCCACTATCGCGTCGCCGGCCGAGGAAGTCGCTGCGTCTTGGGTGACGACGGGAGTGTTGTTGGAACCGTCCAGGCTCCAGTTGAAGCTGAGGGCGCCGGCGCCATCGGCAAGGGGAAGCGAACTGGCCACGCTGATGTTTCCATCGCTGACCTGGGTGGTCGCATCCCCGGTGGTTTGCGTCACGGTCTGCAACAGGCCGGTGGTGGGATTGAAGGTCATGTTGCCGGCAGCCAACTGCACCGCCTGTCCGCCGTTGCCTCCGGCCGCATCGGCGCCGGGAATCGTGGCGGTATACTGCCAGGCATTGGTGCTCAGCTTGGTGAAATTCAAGCTGACGGTATGGGTGCCGCCTAGCGAGTCGTAAACCAAAGCGGTGGTCGAGTAGCTCGGGGTCGTGCTCTGGGCTGCAGCCGGCGTGCCCGTGGCCTGGGTCAGCGAGGCAAGATTAATGTCCATACCGGTCAAAGTTCCCCCGCTTGCCAGCGTGTCGCCGGTGGGCAGGGTGATCGCCGCCGTCGACCCCGTGGAAGTCAGATTCCCATTGGAATCGAAGTTAAGCGAACCGCTGGCCACGGTCACGTCTGCGGTGGCTCCGGTCACGTCGCCCTGAGGAATGGTGGCGGTGTAACTCCAGGAATTGTTGCCGTTATTGGTAAAGGTGAACGTCAGCGCATGCTGGGTGCCGGTGCTGTCGGTAAGGTTGGCGGTGCAGGTAACCGTGCCCCCGGTGGCGGTAGTCGGATCGAGACTGCCGCTTACGTCCAGCGGAGAAATACTCGTGGTCGCATCGAGATTGATCGGGATCTGCACGCTGGTGGTCGCTTTGGCCGACATAGCCTGTCCCAGGTCAACGGTGATCGGCGCTAGCGCCCCGCTGGTGTTTACGGTGCCATCGGTGTTGAGAGTCTGCCAGCCCATGACGTTGGACCCGTCCGCTCCCAGCAGCGCCCCGCCCGCTCCGTAGCTAAAGCTGCCGTTCCGGGTGTAGAGGCTGTTTCCAGAAGAATCTCGCAGAACAAAGAACCCGTTGCCTTGGATCAGCATGTCGGTATCGATGCCGGTGCTGTTGGTGTCGCCTTGATTGAAGTTGGCGTAGTCGGAAGCCACCGCCGATCCCAATCCCAGCTCGATCGGATTGCCCGCTGCGCCCGAGCCGAGATTTTGATACAGAAGGTCGCGGAACTGCGTGGTGGTGCTCTTATACGCCGTGGTATTCATGTTGGCCAGGTTGTTGGAAACTAGGGCCAGCGCATCGGAGTCCGCCGAGAGGCCGGAAAGCGGAATCGAAAAAGAGAGCATCGCATTATCTCCTAGCCTGCTGCTTGGGTGGTGGCGGTGGTACCCGTCGAGGAGCTGGTGGTCGTAGAAACGCCGAGCCCCGTCTGAAGCGTCTGCTGAATTTGGATTAGTTCCTGGAGCTGGCTGAACTGGGCCAACTGACTGACCCACTGGGTAGGATCGGCGGCATTGTCCGGATCCTGGGACTTCAGTTGTGCCGTGAGCAGCATCAAGAAGTCGTTGCCGTCGAGCGAACCGAGCCCGCTGCTGGACGAGCTCGAGCTGCTGTTTTGGGTTCCATTGACTCCAACTGCACTAGTAGCCATAATTGCTTGCTCCTGCTAGGCCTGCAAATCCAGGCCACTACCGACGTAGTGGCCTGGGAGAAGGTTGGTGTCGTTTTCGTCTTC
>Ga0326727_10016200_pt1 | contig 15794 bp, 12 predicted proteins | sample MB2enrmetagenome_FD_207643 | JGI IMG/M metagenome (GOLD analysis project Ga0326727, IMG submission 207643) | Lab enriched peat soil microbial communities from McLean, Ithaca, NY, United States - MB29MY | ecosystem: Environmental > Terrestrial > Soil > Wetlands > Peat | place: USA: New York... | reverse complement strand
GACGGCACAATCCTGGAACATAACGAATCCGCGCATGCCTTCATCACGGCCCTTGCCGACCGCTTCACCACCCACCCAGGGGCCGCGCTGTTCCTCGACTACGGCCCCGCCGCCAGTGCCCCGGGCGACAGCCTGCAAGCCCTGCGCGCCGGCAAGCCCGCTGACCCGCTCGGTCCCCAGGGCGAGGCCGACCTGACCGCCCATGTCGATTTCGCCGCGCTCGCCGCCACGGCGCTGGGGGCCGGCGCCGCGGCGCATGGGCCGTTGCCGCAGGGCGTCTTCCTGACCCGCCTTGGGCTGTTCCAGCGCACCGGCGTCCTGGCACGCGCCCAGGCGCCAACCCGCGCCGCCGCGCTGATGGCCGCCGCGAGCCGGCTGGCGGAACCCGATCGCATGGGGCGCCTGTTCAAGGCGCTCGCGGTGTCCTCGCCCGAGACGAAATCGCTGCCCGGATTCGCGTGATCGCCGCCGCTGTCGCTGTTTTCGCCGCGCGCCCTACGTCGCCGCCACGCCTTATGTGGCCGCCACGTCGGCCGGCGATGCCCCGGCCCGCGGCAACGACATTGCCACGGCATGGCGGAGCGTGGCAGGGTGCCCCGGCCGGCACACGATCTCCACCACGCAGCCCGGTCCGGCCGAGATGTCCAGGCTGAACCCGTGCAGCTTGACGATCGCGGCGACCAGGCTGAGGCCAAGGCCGACACCGGCCGTGCCGCGGCTCTTGTCGGAGCGGTAGAAGCGGCGCACCACGGCGTCGCGTTCGGCCTGGTCGATCCCGGGACCGGTGTCCTCGACCCGCACCACCGGGCCGTCGTGACGCTGCACCAGGGAGATCCGCACGGTGCCGCCCGCCGGCGTGAATTTCATTGCGTTGTCGACCAGGTTTGCCACTGCCTCGAACAGCAGATCGCGATCGCCCGGGATCGGCGTGACCTCGGCCAGCGAGACCTTGAGGGTCACGCCCTTGTCCTCGGCACTCGGCGCGTAGAACTCCTGGACCGCGGTGACGATCTCGGCCAACCGCACGATGTCGATCCCTGCAAGCCGCCGTCCATGATCGATCTCTGCGATGCGCAGCAACGCAGTGACGACGGCGAGAGATTGATCGAGGCCGACGATGGCGCGGTCGTTCAGCGCGCGCATCTCGTCGGCCGCGAGCGTTCCGTCGCGCCCGCGTTCGAGCATCGCGCGGACCCGGGTGAGCGGGGTGCGGATGTCGTGTGCGATATCATCGCCGACGCCGGCGAGTTGGCCGATCAGCTCCTCGATCTCATCGAGCATGCGATTGACGATGGACGCCAGCCGGTCGAGCGGATCACGGCTATGGCGGATCGGCAGGCGGGCCTGCAGCTCGCCCGAGACGATGCGGCTGGCCTGCCGCCCCATCGCCTCGATCCGACGCTGCACCCGCAGGCTCAGCCAGGCGCCGACCGCCAGTGCCAGCATCAGGGCCGGCAGCAGCGCCAGGATCATCCCCTGATCGATGGTGTCGCGGATCTGCCGCAGCTCGTCGGCGTCGCGCCCGACGATCAGGACGTCGCGGTTGCCCAGACGGACGCCGACGGCACGCGCCATCTGCGATTCGGTGCCGTTCGAATCGATCCGCAGCAAATTCGCCTCGTGCGCGCTGCCATCCAGCGCCAGCGCGGCCGGGAATGTTTCGATATTGCCGAATATTCGTTTCCCGTCGGCACCGAACAATCCGGCCAACCGGACATGGCGCGGATCGTCGTGCAGGCGGCGATCGATCGATTTCAGCATTTCGTCCGGCGGCAGGCTGGCGAGCAGATGCGCCGCCTCGGCGACCGCGGTGTCGATGTTGTTGCGCAGATAGACCGTGGTGCGCAGATAGAATCCGCCGAACAGCAGCAGGTTGCCGACGGCGAACGCGGCAGCCGTGATCAGCGCCCAGCGGAACGTCGTCGAGCGGAGCAGCTCAAGCAGGCGCACGGAGCATGAATCCCGCACCACGCACGCTGACGATCATCGGCGGTTCGCCCGGCGCGTCGAGCTTGCGGCGCAGCCGGCCGATATGCACGTCGACCAGATTGGTCTGCGGCACGAAGCTGAAGTTCCAAACCTGCTCCAGCATCATCGCGCGGGTCAGCACCTGGCCCTCACGGCGCATCATGTATTCGAGGATCTGGAACTCGCGCGGCAACAGATCGAGTGCGCGATGCCCGCGCCGCGCGGTGCGGGCGAGCAGATCGAGCTCGAGCGGCCCGACGCGCAGCACCGTCTCGCGCGGCATGGCCGGACGGCGCAGCAGCGCTTCCAGCCGCGCCGCGAGCTCGTCCACCGAGAATGGCTTGACAAGGTAATCGTCGCCGCCGGCGCGCAGGCCGCGGATGCGGTCGTTGACCGCACCGAGCGCGCTCAGCACCAGAACGGGGGCCATCACGTTCTCGTTACGCAACGCTTCAATCACCGCGAGCCCGTCCAGTCCCGGGAGCATACGGTCGATGATGAGCGCATCCCAATCGCCACCCCGCGCGCGCTTCAGGCCATCCGTTCCGTCTGCGGCATGGTCGAGCGCATAGCCGCGATCGTCGAGCGCTTTGAGGATTTCCTCGGCGGTCTCCGCATCGTCCTCGATCACCAGGATTCGGGCCAGGGAAGCGCCCTCCGTATGGATGCCTGCCGCGCGAGCGGTATTAGGAGTGTGCCATAATGCGCCTCGGGGCCACCATCAAGAGCGGGTGCGATCGAACGACGGCATCATCAAAACAGCCACCTCGGTCGGCTGCGGATCGTGCCGATAGCTCCTCGATCGGCGTGATGCAGATATGTGCCGAGCGCATGATCGGCATACAGACGCATGACCTCATCAGCAGCGGGGCGTTTCGATGGCCGCCGCTGATTCCAGCTCGCGGAAACCTTGGCTCTGGGGAATGACGGTCGCGGGTAGATTGTTACAGAATCCGGTATAATAGCCCTGAATCCGAATTTAATGGTTTTGTCCTGACGAAGGCGCCAATTGCAGTTCGCTTGGACGGTTGGACCAGCCGTTCGCAGCCATAGGAGACATACGATGAAGCGCACACTCTCGATGAAGACCATATTCCTCGCCCTTGCGGCCGTCCTTGGCGTCGCACTTGGCACGGCCTCGTTGGCCCCGGTGGCGCAGGCGGCGACGTTCCACCCGGCGAACGACGGCAACCGCTAAGCCCTCGATAACGGATTATTCAAGGCAACCCAGCAGAAGCCTGACGCCGGCCTGCGAACAACGAACAGACGCCGTTAGTCTGATCATCGCCGGTCGTCGCTGGCATTCTGCCTGGGCTGTTGAAGATAACTTGAAGATCAAGCGAGGACCATCGCGCGCAGCGATGGCGCCTTGTTGCCCCGGACGGGATGCGGGATGCATTTCGTGCTGATTTGCGTTTGAATTTTCCTTGGCTCGCCACGCGCCAGAGCCCGCGTGAGAGCTGAAATGGCATGCACCAGCCACCCCCCCGGGCGCCGCCAACCCCAGCGGCCACCCCGCCCACACTGCTACGTCAACGCCGTCGCTACCTGCGCAACGAACGCCTCCGCCGCGTCAATCGCGGCCTCGGCATCCTGCAGCGTGATCACCGCATCTGGACCAACGCCATAGTCGCCGATCTCTTTGTATTTATACGCCTGCGCGAGGAAGCTCGTCGTCGCTCGGTCGATGTGCGGATCGTCCCTGGTCAGTCGGGCGAGCTCGGTTCGCAGACCGGAATGCGTTTTCGCGATCTTGCCGGTCCGCTCGACAATAAACGCCTCGGCGGCATGGAAGGCGGCATAGTACGCCGAGCGTGCCGCGACCTTCGCCAGGCCGATACCAACGATCTGTCGCGCCTCACTCAGGTCCTCCCGCGCCTTGGCGCGATAGGCCGCCGCATCAGGCGTCATAGATCCACGCCGTCACGCCGCAGCTCGGCCATCAGGCCGGTGCCCGCATGCCAGGCGCCCGCATGGAATGGCATCGCATTGATGACGGCACCGGTGTCATACAGGATGTCCGTCTCGATCGCGGCCAGCCGCGCGGCTTCGCGGTTGAAACTGTCAAAGCTGTTGAGGAAGACGGCGACGTCGTAATCGGAATCCGCCCGCGCATCGCCGCGCGCGCGCGAGCCGAACAGCACAACGCGCTCGATATTGCTGCCATAGACCTTGTCCAGCGCGAGCCGAAAGCGAACAAGGACGGCATCGTCGGTCCGGGTTACTGACATGGCTGGTCCCGCTCGGCTGGTCCCGCTCGGGGGCAATCCTTACCACATTAGCAGAGATTCCAGCAGCCCGGTGTAACCTGACCTTGCCTCTATCCCCCACGCTCCCACCCCGCCAACCCTAGCGGCCACCCCGCCCACACTGCTATCCCCCGCCCCGAGACCTCTCGGAGCAGACGACATGTGGCAGTTCTGGATCGACCGCGGCGGCACGTTCACCGACATCGTTGCGCGCGACCCCAACGGCGCCCTGACCACGCATAAGCTGCTCAGCGAGAATCCCGGCCGCTACCGCGACGCCGCCATCGCCGGCATCAAGTCCGTGCTCAGCGTCCCGCTCGACCAACCCATCCCCCCGGGTCTGATCGAAGCCGTCAAGATGGGCACCACGGTCGCCACCAACGCGCTGCTCGAACGCAAGGGCGAGCGCGTCCTGCTGGTCGTCAACCGCGGTTTCGCCGACGCGCTCCGCATCGGCAACCAGGCCCGCCCTCGTCTGTTCGATCTCGCAATCACCCTGCCCACGATGCTCTACGAGCAGGTCGTCGAAATCGAAGGCCGTGTCGGCATCGATGGCGAGGAAATCGAAACGCTCGACGAAGCCTCAGCGCGCCGCCACTTCGCCGCGGCGCGCGAGGCCGGCATCAACGCCTGCGCCATCGTGCTGCTGCACGCCTGGAAATACCCCGCGCACGAGCGGCGCCTGGCGGACCTTGCGCGTGAGGCCGGCTTCACCCAGGTCTCCGCCAGCCACGCCGTCAGCCCGTTGCTGCGCCTGATCCCGCGCGGCGATACCACGGTGGTGGACGCGTATCTCTCGCCGATCCTGCGCCGCTACGTCGACCAGGTGGCGGCCGAGCTCGCAGGCACGCGGCTTTATTTCATGCAGTCGAACGGCGGCCTGGCCGAGGCGCACGCGTTCCAGGGCAAGGACGCGATCCTGTCCGGGCCGGCCGGCGGCATCGTCGGCGCCGCGCGCACCGCGGGGATGGCCGGACTGGATAACATCATCGGCTTCGACATGGGCGGCACGTCCACCGATGTCGCGCTTTACGCCGGCGGCTTCGAGCGTGCGTTCGAGACCGAAGTCGCCGGCGTCCGCATGCGCGCGCCAATGATGGCGATCAATACGGTGGCGGCCGGCGGCGGGTCCATTCTGCATTTCGACGGCGCCCGCCTGCGCGTTGGCCCCGACAGCGCGGGGGCCGATCCGGGGCCGGCATGCTATCGCCGCGGCGGTCCGCTGACAGTTACCGACGCCAACGTCTGTGTGGGCAAAATCCAGCCGGCGCATTTTCCGGCGATCTTTGGCGCGGGCGGCGACGAGCCACTCGACGCCGCTATCGTCGCAACGAAATTCGCTGCGCTAGCGGAAGAAATATCGCGCGCCACCGGCCACGCCCGTTCGCCGCAGCAGGCGGCCGAGGGCTTCCTGCAGATCGCCGTCGCCAACATGGCGAACGCGATCAAGCAGGTCTCGGTGCAGAAGGGCCACGATGTGTCCCGCTTCGCCCTGCAATGTTTCGGCGGCGCCGGCGGCCAGCACGCCTGCCTGGTTGCCGACGCGCTGGGGATGGAGACGGTTTTCATCCACCCCTTCGCCGGCGTGCTGTCGGCCTACGGCATGGGCCTCGCCGACCAGGCGGTGATGCGCGAGCAGGCGGTGGAGGTGCCGCTGACCGCCGACGCCATGCCGGACCTCGAAACGCTGGCGGACCGATTGGCCGTCGATGCCGGCGCCGCGCTCGCCAACCAGGGCGCCGATCTGGCGAATATCAGCACGGCGTCGACACTGCACCTGCGCTACGCCGGCACCGAGGCCGCGCTGATCGTTCCGCTGACGACGCTGGACCGGATCGTTGCCGATTTCACCGCCGCGCACCGCGCGCGCTTCGGCTTCGCCACGCCGGAGCGCCCGCTGGTGGTCGAAACGGTCGCGGTCGAAGCGACCTCCCCGGGGGATGCGGTGCAGGAGGCGACGCTGCCCGCGCGCGAGGCCGGCGCGCCCGACCCGATTGACCGGATCAGCATCTTCTCCGGCGGCGAGCCGCACGCGACGCCGGTGTTCGATCGCGCCGCACTGCTTGCCGGCGACCGCATCGCCGGCCCGGCGCTGATCCGCGAGGCCAACGCGACCACGGTGGTCGAGCCCGGCTGGACCGCCGAAATCACCCGGCTGGATCACATGACGCTGCGCCGCACCTCGCCGCTGCCGGCGCGCACCGCGGCGGGCAGCGGACGCCCTGACCCGGTGCTGCTGGAGCTGTTCAACAATTTGTTCATGAACGTTGCGGAACAAACCGGTGCGGTGCTGCAGAACACGTCCATGAGCGTGAACATCAAGGAGCGGCTGGACTTCTCCTGCGCCATCTTCGATGCCGAGGGCGCGCTGGTGGCCAACGCGCCGCATGTGCCGGTGCATTTGGGCGCGATGGGCGAGAGCGTGCGCACGGTGCTGCATCTGCGCGGCAAGACGCTGAAGCCGGGCGACGTGGTGGCGCTGAACAACCCCTATAACGGCGGCACGCATTTGCCCGACGTGACGGTCATCACGCCGGTGTTCGATACTGACGGGCGAACGATTCTGTTCTTCGTCGGCTCGCGCGGCCATCACGCAGACATTGGCGGCATCACGCCGGGGTCAACGCCGCCGGGGTCACGCACGCTGGAGGAGGAAGGCGTCGTTATCGACGACTTCCTGCTGGTCGACGGCGGGGAGTTCCGCGAGGCGCCGTTCCGCGCCCTGTTGGCCGGCGCCAAATACCCCGCACGCAGCCCCGATGTGAACGTGGCCGACATCAAGGCCCAGGTCGCCGCCAACGCCAAAGGCGTGCAGGAGCTGCAACGCGTGGTGGCGCAGTTCGGCTGGGACACGGTACGCGCCTACATGCGCCACGTGATGGACAATGCCGAGGAATCCGTCCGCCGGGTATTGGACCGTATCGGCAACGGCAGCTTTCATTACACGATGGACAACGGCAAACCGTTGCAGGTACGGATCAGCGTCGATCGCGCCAGCCGCAGCGCTGTGGTGGATTTCACCGGCACCGGCAAGCAGGACGAGGCCAACTTCAACTCGCCCCCCGCGGTGACCCGCGCCGCGGTGCTGTATGTGTTCCGCTGCCTGGTCGGCGACGACATTCCGCTGAACGACGGCTGCCTGAAGCCGATCAAGCTGATCATCCCGCCGGGGACGTTCCTGTCGCCCGAGCCGGGCGCCGCGGTGGTCGCTGGCAACACCGAGGTCTCCCAGGCCACCTGCAACGCGCTGTTCGGCGCGCTGGGCGCAATCGCGTGCAGCCAGGCGACGATGAACAACTTCATCTTTGGCGACGCACATCGGCAGTACTATGAAACGATCTGCGGCGGCACCGGCGCCGGCCCTGGCTTCAATGGCACCTCGGCCGTGCAGACGCACATGACGAACACGCGGATGACCGACCCGGAAGTGCTTGAACTGCGCTACCCCGTGCGGCTGGAACATTTCGGCATCCGCCGCGGCTCCGGCGGTGACGGCAAGTGGTGCGGCGGGGACGGCGCGTCGCGCCGCATTCGTTTCTTGGAGGCAATGACAGCGGTCATCGTCGCCTCCCGCCGCAATGTCGCCCCGTTCGGTCTGGAAGGCGGCGAGGACGGTGCCGCCGGCCGCCAATGGGTCGAACGCGCCAACGACACGCACGAATTGCTGACTGGGACCGACAGCGCGGAACTGGCCCCCGGCGACGCTTTCGCCATAGAAACCCCCGGTGGCGGCGGCTATGGCAAGATCAGCTAACTACTTTACCTCGCCCGCTCGTCGCGGGTTTGGGATGCGAAGACCGAACCAAGAGCCTGCCCTCGGACTGGTTCCGGGGGTCGAGGCGTGCAACGCCGAGGGTGAGGGCCGCGCCCCGCACTAACGGAGGATCCCATGTCCGAAACCCCCTGGCGCGAAGCCAACCAGGCAAACTGGGATGAGCGCGTCGCCGTCCACCTCGGCCCGCGCGGCTACGACCTGTCGCGCCTCCGCGTCGGCCATGGCCGCCTGCACCCGATCGAGGACGCCGAGCTGCCACCGCTTACCAACAAGCGCGTCCTGCACCTGCAATGCCATTTCGGTGCCGACAGCCTGACGCTCGCGCAACGCGGCGCGACAGTCGTCGGCCTCGACTTCTCCCCCGCCGCCATCGCGGCCGCTCACACGCTGGCCAGTGAACTCGGCCTCGCCGACCGCACGCATTTCGTCCAGGCCGACGTCTACGACACGCCCGAGGCCATTCCGCTGCCGCACGATTTCGACCTGGTCTTCGTCACCTGGGGCGCGCTGTGCTGGCTTCCCGACATAGCGCGCTGGACGCAGATTGTCGCCGCGATGTTGCGCCCCGGCGGCCAGCTCTACCTCGCCGAGGGCCACCCCGCCGCCTACGTGTTCGACGACGAAACCCGCACCGCCGATGGCCGCCCCGGTTGGTTCGCGCCCTACTTCATCCGCGAGCCGATCCCGAACGACGACCCGCGCGACTACGCCGACCTTGAGGCACGCCTGACCAACACACGCACCTACAACTGGATCCACCCGCTGGGCGAACTGCTAACCAACCTGATCGCCACCGGAATGACAATCGACTGGCTGCACGAGCACGACGGCGTCCCTTGGCGCATGTTCGAATGCCTGGTCGAACATACCGACCGGCTTTACCGATGGCCCGACAAACCCTGGCTGCCCCTGGCTTTTTCGCTGTTGGCGACGCGGCGTTAGCGCGACATACCCCTTGCCCACACCGCGCCCACGTGCAACCTGACCACCTTCAACCAGAAACCCCCAGGAGGTCGCCGCATGCGCATTGCCATCATCGGACAGCAGGATTTCGGCAAGGCCGCGCTCGAGGCATTCCTCGGCCGCGGTGACGAGGTCGCCGCCGTCTTCTGTGCCCCCGAAACCGGCCGTCCCGACCCCCTGCGCCTCGCCGCCGAAGCACACAGCGTCCCGGTCCACCAGTTCCCCAAGCTGACCGATCCCGCCGCACAGGAAGCCATGCGCGCGGCCAACGTCGAAGTCGGGGTCATGGCCTATGTCACGCAGTTCGCACCGCAGGACTTCGTCAGCATCCCGAAATTCGGAACGATCCAGTTCCATCCCAGCCTGCTGCCGCTGCACCGCGGCGCGTCGTCGATGAGCTGGGCGATCATTGCCGGCCGCAGCGAAACCGGGTTCAGCATCTTCCGCCCGACGGACGGCCTCGACGAAGGCCCGGTCATCCTGACCCGCACCGTGAAGATCGAACCCGAGGACACGCTCGGATCGTTATACTTCGGCAAGATCTTTCCGATGGGCGTCGCCGCGCTGGTGGAAGTCGCCGAGATGGTGGTCGCCGGCATGGCCCCGGCGCTCGCGCAATACGAGCCCGACGCCGGCTACGAGGGCATCATCCGCGCCGCCGAATCGAAAGTAAATTGGGCCAACTACATCGGCATCACCTATAATTTGATCCGCGGCTGCGATCCCGCGCCCGGCGCGTGGACCACGCACGAAGGCCGCAAGCTGTTCCTCTATGACTCTCGCAAACGCATCGCGCGCACGTTTTCTGAAGTGAAGGGCAAGAAGATCGGCCAGGTCGTTGCGCAGACGAGCACCGGCCTTGTGGTGCTCGGCCAAGGCGGCTTCATCGAGATTGGCCGCATCCGCCCCGACGGCGGCAAAAAGGTCCCTGCCACGGACGCCGGCGTCGCCGTCGGCGCTATCCTCGGCGAGTGATTGTTTCTGACTAGAAACCATCCGTCATGGTCGACGTCCTGTGATTGTTTTATCTCTCCCTTTGGGAGAGGGTCGGCGCGCGTCGCGCTCCGGGTGAGGGAGTTGCCGCTATTGCAATGGTTTGTGCCGCGAACCCTCACCCGCCGCTTCGCGACGACCTCTCCCAGGGGGAGAGGTAAGGTCGCAACGTGCCGCCGGCCATCGACGTACGGTCGCTGCCCACCGTCCCCCTTGGCTTGCGCCGCCACCCCGCGCATGCTGCGTCGCACAAGCCTTGAGGACCTGACCGAATGACCTTCGACCTCACCCGCCGGTCCGCGATCGCCGGCGGCCTGGCCGGCGCGACCATCGCCCGGCGCGCCCGTGCCCAATCACCCAAGCCGGTGCGCATCGCCGTGGTCAACGACCAGACCGGCGTCTACGCCGATCTCGGCGGCATTGGCTCGGTGGTGTCGGCAAAACTGGCGGTGCAGGATTTCGGCCCGAGCGTGCTCGGCCGCCCGATTGAGATTCTCTCGGGCGACCATCAGAACAAGCCCGATATCGGCGTTGCATTGATGCGCGAGTGGTATTCGTCCGGCGTCGAGGTCGTCGCCGATTTCGCCAACTCCGCCATCTCGCTCGCCGCCAATCCGTTAGCCGCGCAATACGATAAGATCGCGATAAGTTGCGGCTCGACCAGTTCGGCGATCAGCGGATCGGGCTGCGGCCCCAACGGGTTCCAATGGGCGCAGGACACTTACGCCGACTCCACCGCGCTGTTCCAGGGCCTGCTGAAAGCCGGCCCGAAAAGCTGCTACTTCATCACTGTCGATTATGCGTTCGGCCTGGCGCTGCAACAGGATTCGATCGCCGCGATCAAGAAGTTCGGCGGCAGCGTCGCCGGCACCGTGAAGCACCCGCTGGGTGATTCCGACTACGGATCGTATCTCGCCTCCGCCGCATCGTCCGGCGCGCAGGTCGTGGTGATCGCCAGTGCCGGCGGCGACACCATCACCGCGGTGAAGCAGGCGTCCGAGTTCGGCGTGTCGCAGCGCCAGCAGGTGGTGACGCCGATCCTCTATCTGACCGACGTGCACGCGCTTGGCCTGCAGGCCGCGCAGGGGCTGCAATTCGTTTCGTCCTGGTATTGGGATCTGACCGACGCCTCGCGCGCCTGGGCGAAGCGTTTCGAGGCACAAATGAAACGCAAGCCGACCGATCTGCAGGCCGCGGTCTACTCGGCGACGCTGCACTACCTGAAAGCGGTGCAGAAAGCCGGGACTACCGACACCAAGCCGGTGATCGCGGCGATGAAGGCGCTGCCGGTCAACGACATGTACACCCCGAGCGGACACATTCAGGCGAACAACAAGATGGTCTTCGACGTGCACCTGATGCGGGTGAAGAAGCCCGCAGACTCGAAATATCCCTGGGATTATCTGGACCATCTGGCCACGATCCCGGGTGAGCAGGCGTTCCGCAGCGCAACCGACAGTGGCTGCCCGTTCGTGGGGAAGGCGTGATGTCGGCGGACGCACCCGCTGATCCGCGCTGCGCCATCGGCACCGATGTCGGCGGCACATTCACGGACCTCGTATTCTGCACTGCAACCGGGGAGGTGCATTGCTTCAAGGTGCCCAGCACGCCGGCGCACCCAGGCGAAAGCATCCTGACCGGCGTTGATGAAATCAGCGCCACGCTCCGCCCGGACGCCGCGGCGTGGCGCGCCGCGCACCACACCCACAGCAGCACCGTCGCCACCAATGCACTGATCGAGCGGCGCGGCGCGCGCGTCGGCATGATCACCAGCAGCGGATTCCGCGACCTGTTCGAATTGCAGCGCCTGGCCATTCCGCATCCGATGCGATTCGACTCGCGCCGCCCGCTGCCGCTGGTGCCGCGCGAGCTGGTGCGCGAGGTGCGCGGCCGGCTGGATGCGAATGGCGCGGAGATCGCACCGCTGCACGAACAGGACGTGCTCGACGCCGCGCGTGCCCTGGTCGCGGCCCGCGTTGACATCGCCGTCGTCACCTTCATCCACAGCTACCGCAACGCGGCGCACGAACAGCAGGCGCGCGACGTCATCCGCCGCGCCGGCATCGATCTGCGCCTGGAACTATCCAGCGACATCTGGCCGCAGGCACGCGAATACGAGCGCGCCGTGCTGACCACGATCAACGCCAGCGTCCGCCCGATCGTCGAGGCGTATGTCGGGCGGCTGACCGACGGGCTGGGCGTGCGCGGCCTTGATGTGCCGGCACGCATCGCACGCTCCAACGGCGGCGCCGAGCTCGCGCGCACCATGCGCGATCGCCCGGTCGTTGCGCTGCTGTCGGGTCCCGCCGCGGGCGTCGCGGGCGCCGCCGATGCGGCCGAGGATGCCGGCTGGGCACAGGCCGATCTCATGACGTTGGACGTCGGCGGCACCAGCGCCGATATCGGCGTGATCCGCGCCGGCGCGCCGGTGCTCAGCAGTGAGGAACTGGTTGGCGAATTCCCCGTGCTGATCCCGACCGTTGCGGTATCGAGCATCGGTGCCGGCGGCGGCTCGATCATCTGGCTGGACAGCACCGGGTCGCTGAAGGTCGGCCCGCGCAGTGTCGGCGCCGATCCCGGCCCCGCGTGTTACGGCAGCGGATCGACAATCCCGGCGCTGACCGATGCGTTCCTGGTGGCGGGGCTGCTGACGCCGGGCCAGCGCTTGGGCGGCAAGCTGGCGCTGCAACTGGAACCCGCCCGCCGCGCGCTCGCGACCATCGGCGAGCGGTTGAACTGGACGCCCGAGCAGGTCGCCGATGGGGCAATCCGTATCGCCACCGCGATGATGGCGGCCGAGGCCACGCGCGTGCTGGCCCGCCGCGGCGTCGACGCGCCGCGCTTCCGCATGGTGGCGTTTGGCGGTGCCGGCCCGCTGATGGCCGCGCTGATCGCCGAGGAAATCGCCATCGATACGATCCTGATCCCGCCCTTTCCCGGCGCGCTGAGCGCACTCGGCGCCGCGCGTGCCAACATCGAGGGCGACCTGGTGCGCCCGCTCTACGCGCGGCTGCACGCGGTGTCCGCCGCCGAGCTGACCGGCGCTTATTTCGCGCTGCGCGACGAGGCCGCGACGTGGACCGAAGCGCAGGCCACCGGCGCCGGTGTCGCAACGACCCATGTCGGCTACACCGCCGAGATGCGCTACGAGGGCCAGGGCTACGACGTCCCTGTGGCGCTCGACGAAGCCTGGCTCATGGCCGGCGACCGCGACAGCATCGCCACCGCGTTCCACGCCGCGCACCGCGCCGTCTATGGCCACGCCACCGAGGCCAACGAGGTCTGGCTGAAGGAGCTTCGCGTGCACATCACCGGCGCCATCCCCCGGTTGCGCGTGACCGCGGTGCGCGACGAGGCCGACGAACCGCCAACGCAACGACAGATCCGGCTCGACGCGAAAATCATCGAGGCCGCGGTGCTTGGCCGCGCCGCGGTTGCCGCCGACGCCGTCGTGCATGGCCCCGCCATCCTCAACCAGATGGACACCACGACCTTGATCCCGCCCGGCTGGCAGGCGCGGCTTGCGGCGTCCGGCGCCTTGATCCTGTCGCGCATCGAAACCGGAGCACGGCCATGAGCCAGGACGCGGTCAGCACCGAGATCTTCGCCAACCTGTTCAAGGCCGTCGTCGATGAGATGGCGTGGATCCTGCTGCGCTCCTCACACACAACCTTCGTGAAGGAGACACAGGATTTCGCCGTTGCCCTGGTAACGACCGAGGGCGAGACCTTCGCCTATCCGTACGGCGCGGGGGCAACGCCGATCATGGGCGTGCCGATGCATGCCGGCACGAAAGCGGTGACCGACTGGGCGCCGGGCGACGTGCTGATGACCAACGACCCGTACTCGACGGGCGGCATGGTCATGCATCTGAACGACATCTACCTGTTCCAGCCGATCTTCGCCGACGGCAGGCTGCTGTGCTTCGCCTGGACCTTCATCCACTGCACCGATGTTGGTGGTTACGCACCCGGCAGCATCGACATGCAGAACAACGAGGTGTTCCAGGAAGGCCTGCGGCTGCGGCCGATGCGGCTTTATCGCGAAGGCGTGCTGAACACCGAATTGTGGAACATCTTCGCCGACAATTGCCGCATCCCGGCGCTGAACTGGGGCGACATCACCGCCTGTGTCTCGGCGCTGAACAAGGCCGCGGAACGCATGCAGCGGCTAACGCAACGTTACGGTGTCGAGGCGGTGACCACGGCGATCGCCGGCACGCTGGACCGCACCGAGCAGATCACGCGCGAGGTGCTGGCGCGCATCCCCGCCGGGGAATACCGTTTCACCGAGTATTTCGAGGACGACTATATCAGCGACCTGCCGGTGCGCATCACGCTGCGGCTGATCTCCCACGGCGACGGCAAGGTCACGCTGGACTACACCGGGTCCGACCCGCAGGTACGGGCCGCACTGAACCTGCCGACCGGATCGATGAAGCATCATCCGTTCCTGTCGCTGGGGCTGACCAACTTTGTCGTGACCAAGTCGGAATCGATCCATATCAACGCCGGCATCCAGCGCTGCATCGACCTGGTGCTGCCGGAGGCGTCAATCGTCAACGCGCGCTTCCCGGCGGCCTGCGGCATGCGGTTCACCACGGCGATGCGCATCCACGACCTGGTGCTCGGCGCGCTGACCAAGGCGCTGCCGGGGCAGGCGCCCGCGGGTGGCGGCAACGCGCTGGTGATCTCGTATATTTCGACCTCGGAATTGGGGGAGACGGGGCGGGTGGTGGTGGCCAATCCGGTGCCCGGCGGCTCGGCGGGCGGGCCGGACCGCGACGGCATTTCCGGCACGGATTTCTCGGTGGCATTCCTGCGTAACGTTCCGGTCGAGGTACTGGAATCGGAGGCCCCCGTCATCGTGCATCGCTATGCGCTGGTGCCGGATTCCGAAGGCGCCGGGCAGTTCCGCGGCGGCTTCGGTGTCGCTTACGACGTGGCGATCCAGCATCCCAGCGCGGTGGTAGTGATGCGCGGCAAGGACCGGTTCCGCTTCAGCAGTTGGGGCGTGTTCGGCGGCGGCAGCGGCACGGTCAACGGCAATGTGGGCCAGCGCGGGGATGTCACGCACGACATCGGCAAGCGCACGGTCTACCGCCCCGAGATGGGCGAAACGATCCGGCTATGGAGCGGCGGGGGTGGCGGCTACGGCGATCCGCTGCAGCGCGATCCGGCATTGGTGGCGCGCGACGTCGCCGACGATCTGGTGTCGTCCGCGCGGGCGCACGACATTTATGGCGTGGTGCTGCGTGACGGCGCGGTGGATGCCGCCGCGACCTCTCGGCAGCGCGCGCATCTGGCCGCAACCCGCGCGACGCCGCCGACCTATGATTTCGGTCCCGGTCGCACCGCGTGGGAGCACATCCACGGCGCGGCGGCGGAATTGATCGGCGATTGGCTGCCGTGCCTGCCAGCCGGCGTGCGGCGCTATGCGCAGGGGCGCGTGTATCATCACCTGCATGAGGCGGGCGCCGGGCCTTACGAAGCGGCGCAGGTGCGCGCGGTGATGCAGCGGCTGGAGGCGGAGCTCACGCCAGCGGCGACAGATCCAGATGCTGCTCGATCCGGCGGACCCGGTCCTCAAGCTGGCTGATCAGGATGCCGTGGCCCATCACCGAGGCGTGATACTCGGTCAGGGTCTGTCGCAGCGTTGCCTGGCCGTGCTCCAGATTGACCAGCCGGTGCGTATGCTCGTTCACCGTCCGCGCGACCTGCGACAGCAATTGATACACCGCCGCGATATCGACCCCGTTGCCGCCACTCATGCCAATTGCTCCTGCCTAACCATACGCCGCGCCGCATCGTGGAACAACCACATTACCAATTGGTTTACCCGCCGCC
>Ga0326727_10016199_pt1 | contig 15795 bp, 14 predicted proteins | sample MB2enrmetagenome_FD_207643 | JGI IMG/M metagenome (GOLD analysis project Ga0326727, IMG submission 207643) | Lab enriched peat soil microbial communities from McLean, Ithaca, NY, United States - MB29MY | ecosystem: Environmental > Terrestrial > Soil > Wetlands > Peat | place: USA: New York... | reverse complement strand
CGGTATTTTTTGCCGTCGCGTACATCAACCATAAAGTTGTCTTCTTGTCCGGTTAATATGTCGTGCTCCATACCCTTTTCCACCTCTCGCATCGATTCTAGAATAACCAGCGCGCCAGAGTAGGCTCGAGTCCTATTACCCAAAGACACCACGCCCAATTCAATGCTGTCCATATATCGTGGACTCTGTTACCTAGCGATTCGGATCATCGCCGAAGTCGTCCAGGTCTTCGAGGACTTCGGGGTCGAGGACTGGCGAGCTGATTTTGTAGACGCCCATGGCCCACTTGCCGAGATCGATCTTGCGGCAGCGGTCGCTGCAGAAGGGAAAGTCCTCGTCGTTGATGCGGACCAGCATGCCGCAGGTGGGGCAGTGGAGGAGCTTGGCGGATTTTTTCCTGGCAGCCATCTTCTATTCCACTTTACAGCGGGCCGCTGAGGATGCGAGCGACTACGTCGTAGTCGTGGGCTTCTGTGATCTGGGCGCGGTAGAAGCGGCTGGGTTCGAGCGCGGGCAGTGGGCCGAAGTCGTTGATGTATAGCTTGCCGTCGATCTCCGGGGCGTGGAACTGGGTGCGGCCTTCCCAGAGGAGCGGAGTCTCGTCGCTTTCGCCTTCGGCGAGCACGACCAGTTCTCGGCTTATCCACTGCTGCTTGGCGCGTTTCGAGATGGATTGTTGCAGCTTCATGAGTTTGCGCTTGCGGGACTCGATAGTGCGGCGGGGGAGTTTGCCATCGAGCGAAAATGCGCCAGAGCCTTCTTCATCGGAGTAGTTGAAGACACCGAGCCAGTCGAATTTGGCCTCCTTCACGAAATCTTCCAAGAGTTCAAAGTCCGAGGAGGACTCTCCCGGAAAACCGGCGATGAACGAAGTGCGCAGAGCGACGTCGGGGATTGTCGCTCGCACTTTTTCGAGGGTTTTGAGGAAGATGTCGGCGCTGCTGCCGCGCTTCATGCGCTTGAGAACGGCGGGAGACGCGTGCTGGAGGGGCAGATCGAGATAGTTGCAGATGTTGTCGTGGCTGGCGATGGTGTCCAATAATCGGCCCGAAATGCGGTTGGGGTAGGCGTAGAGGAAGCGGAGCCAGCGAAGGTTGGGAATTGCGGCGAGCGCGTCGAGGAGTTGCGCGAGGCCGTCCTTGAGGCCGAGGTCTTCGCCGTAGCAGGTGGTGTCCTGACCGATGAGAGTGATTTCGCTTGCGCCGCGAGCGACAAGCTGTTGCGCTTCGGCGACGACCGATTCGAATCGGCGCGAGCGGAATTTGCCGCGCAGGTTGGGGATGACGCAGAAGGAGCAAGGGTGGTCGCAGCCTTCGGCGATCTTGATGTAGGCCGAGGATTTTGGAGTGGTGAGGAAGCGCGGAGTGGTTTCGTCGTAGAGGTACGTTGGCAGAAGATGAGTTGCGCCCTGCCACGAGTCGCGACGAAAACGGCCTTGTAGTTCGCGATGAGTGCCTTCGGAGCGGGAACTTACCGCAGGGGCTAAAGCCCCGCTTTCTTTTTGCGGATTTTGCGGCACGACTGAAGTCGTGCCCTGATACAAGACGTGACCTGAACCTTTTAAAGATTGTATGTGCGTTGCAGCGCGAGATTCGATGCCGGGGCGAACTTCGGCGGCGTTACTGCCGGTGATGATGTTGAAGGGCGACACCGCGGCGGGAGCTTGCAAACCAGCCGCTTCAAGAATCACTTCCAGCTCGCCTGTACCGACCACGGCGTCCACTTCGGGGATGCTCTTGCGAATTTCCTCGCGATAGCGCTCCACCAGACAGCCGGCGACGATGAGTTTGCGGGCGCGGCCAGTGAACTTGTACTGCGCCATTTCGAGGATGGTGTCGATGGACTCCTGTTTGGCGGTGTCGATGAAGGAGCAGGTGTTGACGATGAGGATTTCGGCCTCCTCGGGATGAGAGGTCAGGCGCACGCCGGCGCGGTCGAGCAAACCCATCATGACCTCGGAGTCGACGAGGTTTTTGGGACAGCCCAGCGAGATGAAGCCCACGGTGGGGGAAGCGGGTGGGGAGGATTTGGTCACTTGTTTCATTGTACTGAGGATGGAATCACAGCATCAGCGGTGAAAGGTCCAGCCGTGTTCTCCTTTGTCCGGGACAGCAGCCAAATTCCGAAGCTGCCGAACACGAGGATTCCCACCAATCCTACCGTGCCACCCCAGAGAGGTGCGACACCAGTCACCAGCAACAGCCATACTCCGCGCGCATGAGCATTGATCGCCGCATGAAAGAACGAGGTCAGCAGAACGCTGCGATAGCGCAGCAGCAAGGTGCACTGGATTAGCCCAAGAGCGGTCGTAAAAGCGCAGAAAAACAGGACGCCGACGATGGGGTGTCCGGCGTAGTGAAAGCCGCCCACAATGAGCGGAGCGTGCCACAAACCCCAGATGGCGCCGTAAATCGCAACCGCTCTCCAGCGACCCAACGGCAGTAGCGATGGCAGCAGATAGCCGGTCCAGCCAAACTCCTCGCCAAAAGTAGTGATGAGGTTGATAAACGGGGCTGCGACCAGCGACATAAAAGCAAGAGATGCGAACAAAACTGGCGCTGGCGGAATCTTCTTGCCTGGCGGCAATGGTGGAAGCGACTTCAAAAACGCCGAAGGATCGGTCGTGAAGACACACAGTCCCAGAGCACAGGTGAGCGTATAGATTGCCAGAAACAAGCACGGAACTCCCAGCAGGAGATACAGGTAAGGCTTCAACGGGCCGATGCGCAGGCTGGCGCTGGCGAAGCCCTCGCGGGTGATCCACCGTCGCACGAAAAATGCCGAGGCCGCAGGGATCCACATGATCAATGCCAACAGGATCGTCGTGCCCATCGTCAGCTTGTCGAGACGGATGCCTCGCGCCAGAGCGCTGATTTCAATGCTCCAAGTCAGGCCAAGGCAGATAAACAAAAACCATGCAATGCCTCGCCAGTGGATGGACGCAGATGTTGCTGACTGGTTTGAAGCAGTGTCGTTCACGGGTTGTCCTCAACGTGGATCATAACTCGAAAGAAGCCGCGCCATCACGATTCTGGTCTCTGAACCCTAAGTGAGTCGGAGCTTGCGGCGCGGTGGGGGTACCCCCACCCGTATTTTGGACGCAACTCTATTGTATTCTTGATGTTACAGGAGGTGTATCGCTGTAAAATCCTGCAAACAAAGAAGTTACCTGCAAAATATTCCAGAATAAGAGGTTACGGACCGTTTCGGCCTGTTGCAAGCGAATCTGAGGCGAATACCTCCCAAAGAGAAAGCGACTGCCACCGAGGCTATTTTGGACTAAAAAGAAACAAGCATGGACCAAGAGGTCCACGCTACAGCCGGCCAGGAGGCCGGCGCTACAATTTCACACTCCATGGTTCGGCGATAGCCGGTGGACGACTGCTCGAACCCAGTGTAAGCAAACAAAGTGTAATTTTCTGCAATTGTTTCCGGCGGATTCCATTCTTTTTTCATGCTCAGCCGGGCTTCCGAGAGGACGCGGGATGATTTTTGGGCAAGCGTCAATTGAGTATGCGCTAGACTATGAAAGCACCTAAACTCAGCGAATTCCCACAAACCAAGGAGATTTTCTTTATGCGAGTTAACCGGCTTATCCCCGCGATCTGCCTGGCCGGCTGCCTGAGTGCGGCCAGCCTGCTCGAAGCACAACTGGCCAAGCCTCCCGTGGCGCCCGTCCAAACTGTCGTCGATACTTACTTCGGTCAGAAAGTCGAAGATCCTTACCGGTACATGGAGAACCAGAAGGATCCCGCAGTCGTCGCCTGGATGAAAGCGCAGGCCGATTACACGCGCGCGATGCTGGACTCCATGCCCGGGCGTAAGGCCTTTGCCGCGAAGATGGAGACCTACTTGAACGCCGCCGAGTACACCATCTCCGACGTGCAACTGGGAGGAAAATTCATCTTCTATCGCAAGCGCAAACAGGGCCAGAATCTGGCCGCGCTCTACGTTCGCGAGGGAACCGACCCGCACGAGCGGCTGCTCTTCGATCCGAACAAGTTCGACACCGGCGACCACCATATCTCGCTCGATCAATACACCCCTTCGTGGGAGGGCAAGTATGTCGTTATAGGAACGTCACCGGGAGGTTCCGAGGATCAGACCGCGCGCATCTTCGAAACCGCAACCGGGCGGGAACTGCCGGAAAGCATCGAGCGTTTCGAGGGCGGAGTCTTTTCGCTCGACGGCGAAACGGTTTACTACATGCAGCGCCAGAAGCTGGCGCCGGGAGCGCCTCCCACCGACAAATACAAGAAGGGCAAATTCTACTCGCATAAGCTTGGAACCGATGTCAGCACCGATCAAGCTATCTTTGGCTACGACGTCTGCCCCGGCGTGAGAGTGGCCGAAGATGAATTCGCCTACGCTTTCCCAACGCCAAACTCATCCTATGCAATTGGAGTCGTGATAAACGGCGCCGATCCGGCCCAGGAGGTTTATATTGCGCCCCTGAGCGACATCGGGAGCAAGACAAGCTGGAAGAAGCTGGCCAGCTACGGTGACAAGATTACGGACCTGGCACTGGTCGGCAGCGATCTCTACCTGGTGACTCTAAAGGACGCTCCCAACGGCAAGATTCTGCGCATGAGCGCCACCAATCCTGATCTATCCAAAGCGGAGGTCGTGCTTGCCGGCAGCTCCGCGGTGTTGACAGGCAGTTATGTGGGGCAAAACGTCCTTCGTCCGGCCAAGGACGCGCTTTATATCCAGCAGGCCGAAGCGGGTTTCGGCAAGGTTCTGCGCATGTCTTTCCAGCCGGGATCGAAGCCTCAGCCGGTAGTGCTCCCCTTTGACGGCAGCGTGGGTGATGTCGTCACGGATCCGACCGAGCCGGGGGCGCTGATCGATGTGACTTCGTGGACAAAGCCTGGAGATTATTACCGCTATGATCCAGGCACGGCTCAATCGGTTGCCATGGGCCTGGAGCCGGAGAGCGCTATCGACCCGAAGGACTTTGTATCCGAAGAGCGAATGGCGCCGGCTGCGGATGGCACGCTGATTCCGCTTTCGATCGTCTACAGGAAGGGAATGAAGCTGGACGGCAACAACCCCACCGCCTTGATCGGCTATGGGGCCTACGGCGACGTCTGGAAGCCGGGCTTCGGGCGGCGCTATTCCGAGTGGATTGAGCGCGGCGGCATCCTGGCCGTGGCGCATGTACGCGGCGGCGGCGAGTATGGAGAAGCCTGGCACCTGGCAGGGCAGAAACTGACCAAGCCGAATACCTGGCGCGACTTCATCGCCTCGGCGCAGTATCTGATCGACCACAAGTACACCTCCACACCCAAGCTGGGAATCTGGAGCCAGAGCGCGGGCGGAATTCTGATCGGCAGATCGGTCACCGAACGCCCCGACCTCTTCGCGGCAGCCGTAGACGGCGTGCCCTGCGCCGATACCTTGCGGGAGGAGACGGGCGCCAATGGGCCGCCCAATATTCCCGAATTCGGGACGGTGAAGACGGAGGATGGTTTCAAAGGACTCTACGAGATGAGCTCCTATGCGCACGTTAAGCCGGGAACGAAGTATCCGGCCATTCTGGTGACCGCGGGTGCGAACGACCCCAGGGTCGATCCCTGGGAGGGCGCCAAGATGGCGGCACGCCTGCAGGCAGCGAACACCGGCGGCAAACCGATCCTGTTGCGGGTCAACTACGACGCCGGTCACGGAATCACGGATACCGTCTCGCAGCAGGTCTCCGACTGGACCGACATCTTCACGTTTTTCCTGTGGCAGTTTGGCGAGAAGGAGTTCCAGCCGTCGGCGCTGAAACCATAGAGATTCTTCTTTCTTGATGGCCGCCAACGCGGCTGCCGGTCGCCAATCCATCGGTACTGGAGTGATAAAATCAACAAGTGCCGGGTCCTACGCGACGTAATCCCGCCAACCCCGCCAGGTCCGGAAGGAAGCAACGGTAACGGGCTCGTACGGGCGCAGTAGGTAACCCGGCGCTTTTTACAGAGAACAGAGAACAGAGAACAGAGAACAGAGAACAGAGAACAGAGAACAGAGAACAGAGAACAGAGAACAGAGAACAGAGATCAGGGGTCAGGGATCACGAGTTCGGAGATCTTCTGACTAGCCCTGCGCAAGGAGAAATGCATTGACGCTTCGAGTTCGCCCCATCGTGGGCTGCCGCGCGAAGATCACGGCGCTGGGAACCTACGTCCCGCCGCAAGTGTTGACCAACCAGGACTTCGAAAAGATGGTGGATACCAGCGACCAGTGGATCATGGAGCGCACCGGCATCCGCGAACGGCATGTTCTGGCCAAGGGGCTGGGCGTGAGCGACATGTGCGCGGAAGCGGCGAACAAATGCCTGGCGGCGCGGGGGGGCAAGTCTGGTCCGATGGGGGCCAGCGAGGTTGAGGTCATCCTGGTGGGCACGGTGACGCCGGACATGATGTTCCCGGCGACGGCCTGCCTTGTGCAGGACAAGATTGGGGCCAAAGGAGCGTGGGGATTTGACATTTCGGCGGGCTGCTCGGGGTTTGTTTTTGCCTTGCAGACGGGCGTGAAGCTGGTGGAGAGCGGGGCGCATAAAAAAGTGATGGTGTGCGGCGCGGACGCCAACACGCGCATGACCGACTACACCGACCGGACAACCTGCGTATTATTTGGCGACGGCGCAGGCGCGGTGCTGATCGAGCCTTGCGAAGAGGGCGAGATCGGCTTCATCGATTATTGGCACGAGATAGACGGATCGGGCGGGCCTGCGCTGAATTTACCGGGCGGAGGCAGCCTGAATCCCGCCAGTCACGAGACGGTGGACAAGCGGATGCATTACATCCACCAAGACGGGCAGACGGTGTACAAGTTCGCCGTGCGCAAGATGCTGGAGGCAACGAGCAAGGTTCTGGAACGCAACGGCGTGACCGGAGCGGAGCTGGGCTGCTTTATTCCGCACCAGGCCAATCTGCGGATTATCACGGCCACGGCGGACCGGCTGGGCATGGATCGGTCGCGGGTCATCATCAACATTGACAAGTACGGCAACACGTCGGCGGGGACCATTCCGCTGGCCATGGGAACGGCAGTTGAAGAAGGCAAGCTGAAGAAGGGTGACCTGGTGCTGCTGGCCGCTGCCGGAGCGGGGTTTACGACGGGTGCGGTGCTGCTGCGGTGGGAGATATGAGAGGCAGTGAAAGAGTGAAGCAGTGAAATAGTGAGTTAGTGAGACATTAGTTGGCGGGCCGGTTCCTTCGGGGATCGGCCTTTTTGCTGACATGCGAATTTTTATCCGGGAATAGAGAAGTTGTACTCCGGCAATGCGCCGGCCTGGGCAGCCATGCGGAAAAAAACTTTCATGGCCTCAAGACATTCCTCGTCGAGGACGTAGTGGATGTTGGTGGTCAGGTAAGCGCGGATGGTCTGCTCGGGAATGGCGATGCGGCTGGACCACTCGGCGACCAGGGCGTCGATGTTCTGGAGGCCGTGATCGCGGGATTGGATGAAATCTTCCGATACATCCTTATAAAAACGTTCGCCGTGCGCGCAGCACCAGACAGCGGAGACGTAGGGCAGGCCGGTGAGGGTGTGCCACTCCTCGGCGATGTCGTGGTAGACCAATTCTTCGCCCGTGCGCGCGAAGCGGTTGGCGCGCTCTTCGAGAGCCAGCAGGGCGGGGTCGCCGATGAGGATGGCGGCGTCGGCTCTCTGGAGCATGGAGTCGAGGTTGGCCACGGCGGGCAGGAAGGGCACGTCCGGATTGCCCCAGTGGCGAAAGAGGATGCGGGCGTGGGCAAGGGTGGTGCGGCTGGCCATGTCGGCGGCCACGGAGCGCAAGGACTGGAGCCGCAGAGAGGCGCGGCGTACAAGAATCAGGGAACGCACACGGCCTTGGGAAGCGATGGTGCATCCGGGCAGGATGCGCAGGCCCGGTGTGGTGGCCAGGGCGGCGATGGGGATGAGGCCGATGTCAGCCGTGTCCGAGGCCAGGCGCGCGGCGCACTCGGAGGGCGACATGCGGTCAATCTGATAGCGGAGAGCGAGCGGGGCATCGAGGGGCGGATGCTCGAAGTCCCACATCAGGGGCGCGGGGTTGAGAAAGCCGATGGCGGCGATGCGCAGACGGGATGGGGATCGCAAATTCACGCTCACATAGAGTACTAACACAGGGGTCAGATGCGGGGGCGCATCCTCGAAGTGAGCGTTCTTGGCTTGACTTCTTCTAATAAATATGGATACCGTGGACAAAATTGAGACAAAGGAGGGGTAATTGTTTCCTGTGAGGAAAATTAGTGTCCAGATTCCGGACATACGCCGAAAAAAATGAGCACACTTCCCCAAGACGCAGTGAGCGCGGCGATGGCTCCTTTGGACGAGGACCGGCTGGCCTGGCTCGGGCTGGTGCTGGCGCCGGGACTGGGGCCAAAGCGGATTCTGGACGCGGTGAAACAGTTGGAGGCGCCCAGCCAGATTTTTACGTTGCCGCTGACCGCGCTGGAAGGGCTGCGGTTTCCTGCCCAGGCAGCGCAGTTCATCTTCGACGGCAAGGCGCGTCAGGCGGCCGAGGAGGAGTGGGCGCGCGTGGCGGCGCAGGGCGCAACGCTGGTGACGTATAGTTGCGCGGAGTATCCGGAGCGGCTGAAGGAGATTTACGATCCGCCGCCGGTGCTGTGGGTGCGCGGCGAGGCGAGTTTATTGAGCAGGCCGGGGATTGCGATTGTAGGCACGCGGCATCCGACTCCGTATGGCTCGGGCGTGGCGGAGATGCTGGCGCGGGATCTGGCGGTGCGGCGGCTGCTGATTATCAGCGGCATGGCGCGGGGTATCGATTCCTGCGCGCACCGCGGGGCTTTGGCGGCGCGCATGCCCACCGTGGCCGTGTGGGGCACGGGCATCGACGTGGTTTATCCCAAGGAAAACAAGAAGCTGGCCGAGGAGATTCTGGCCACCGGCGGGGCGATTGTGAGCGAGATGCCGATGGGGACGTTTCCCGCGCCGCAGAACTTTCCTCGCCGCAACCGGATTTTGAGCGGGCTGAGCGTGGCGGTGCTGGTGGTGGAGGCGGGGGAGAACTCCGGCACGCGGGTGACCGCGCGCTGCGCCGCGGAGCAGAACCGCGACCTCTACGCGGTGCCGGGCAACGTGACCAACAAGGGATCATGGACGCCTAACACGCTCATCAAGCAGGGAGCAAAGCTGGTGGCCACGTGGGAAGACGTGTGGGAGGACCTGCCCTCGCAGGTGCGGCTGGAGTTGGAGGCAGAGGCGCCGGCTGAATCCAAATCCGCGGTCACCGCATCTCTCTTGCCTGAGCAGGTTCTGCGGCCCGAGGAGGCCATGGTGCTGGAGGTACTGCGCACCGATGAAGCCTTGCAGATCGACGAGATTCTGGAACTGCTGGAGACGCAACTGACTTCGTCCGAGGTGTTTACGGCGCTCTTCGAGCTGGAAATTACGGGCCGGGTGCGGTGCATGCCGGGAAAAAATTATGTAAGGGTGATGTGAAGAACAGTTATCAGTTGTCAGTGATCAGTTGTCAGTTCGTGCATGGGGTTGGGTAGATTAGTGGTCACCCACTCTTTCCTCCAGGAGTGCGAAAAAGATGGGCACCCGGCACAACAAACTTCTCATAACAGAATCAAACCAGCATCCCGGTCGACTTTATATTGATTGAGCGGGTAGTTCAGATGAACATAGCACAACAATCGGGCATCGTTCCAGTGGTAGTCGCTCCCACCTGACCAAACCTGAATGCGATCTTTAAGATGGTGTTTGGCAATCAGCAGAACACACTGGATCGCGAGGTCATAAGGCCGAAAGCCTGTCTTACAGGAATCGGAAAATCGCCCATCGCGGATGTTGTCCATGTCATTGCATATCCGGTCAAATCTGAATGTTTCATAGCTACAGTTGCCGTCGCATGTCCGATGCTTGAGTAGGGTACCCATCCCGTAGTAGGAGCCCTCGACGGCATTGGTCGAGAAGCCGATTCCAGCAGCATTCGCAGACGGAAATGGAATGACGATCTCTTCATTTTTAACGTGACCACAATCCCACAGTCCGTTGAATGCAATATGATTCGCGTCGATTTCTGGAAGGCCTTTTCAGAGGGGTCCGGCGAGCCGGACTCCCATATCGTCGAGAATCAGAATTATCTGTTGGACATCGGCGATGATGTGGGAGAAGGATTCCTGTTCGATCTCCTGCTCAATTTCCCAGTAGTGGCAATATCCCATTCCAGCCCCCGAGAACTAGCCAAATTGTACCCAGTCGTGCTGTTAGTCTAGTGCCCATCCTTTTCGCAGTTTCACCGCGAAAAGGTTGGAGATCATACTTGTCCTACTCGCTGCACATGGCCTCCTGTGCCGCTTTGGCGAGGAATCCGGACCGGCTCAGATGGCGAGCTTCCGCGTAGGAATCGATCTGCGAGAGCAAGGAGCCGGGCAGGGAGATATTGACACGTTTGGGCGCGGGATCGATGCGCGTTAGGTCAAGGTCAACCAGCATCCATACACCGCCCTGATAGCGCGGATCGACTGCCAGTTTTTCCAGAGCGGTAGGCGTGGGGATGGGCAGATTCTCGCCGGCCATGTGACACTCCACGGCCTCCTGGGCCATGCGGTTAATATCCTGCCAGTCGTCCGCGGCGGAAAAACAGCCGGGAAAATCCGGGAATTCGATTCCGTGCGCGTGCTTCTTGTCTCCGACCTGAACATAAACGGGATAGAGCATTTTTCACCTCCACTGCCATCCGGCCTGCCGATAGATATTGCGCAGCGTGCCGATGGGAAGGTCTTTCTTGGGATGCGGAACGGTCACAGCGCCGGGTTTCTCCGGGTGCTTGAACTTGACGTGACTGCCGGATTGATGAGCCTTGCGCCACCCTTCCGATTCAAGCCTGCGGACGATCTCCGCGCTGTTCATGTGTGTAATTATACACAAATATGCCCTGTAGGTTTGGGATACTGTGCCTGCGGGAAATGGGACGGAAATAGATGAAAAAATGGCCTCGACTGGAAATGAGGAGGTGTTTCGTGGTAGTTTCCAAATTTCGCGGATCATTTTTTCCGGAGTGGAAAGAGGCCGGAGGCAGTGGCCGAATCTGGGCTGTTTGCGAAAGCAACGAAGTGGAGCCGGACTGAGTATAAGAGGCCGGACAGGATAGAGTGTACTAGGAATCAAGGATGGCAATGGGCAAATCACTGGTGATCGTCGAGTCTCCCGCCAAGGCGAAGACTATCGAGAAATATTTGGGAACGGGTTTTGAGGTTCTGGCGTCGGTGGGTCACATCATGGACCTGCCGAAGAACGATCTTGGCGTGGAGTTGGAGAAGCGGACCTTCGAGCCGACGCTGATCGTGTCTCCGGGCAAAGAAAAAGTTGTGGCGCAGTTGAAGCGGGCGGCGGCACGTGCGGACGAAATCTATCTGGCGCCTGACCCGGACCGCGAGGGCGAGGCGATTGCGTACCATCTGGCGCTGCAACTGGGAACTTCGGCCAAGGAACGGAAGAAGATTCGCCGAGTGACCTTCAACGAGATTACGAAGAAAGCCGTGCAGGAGGCCTTCAAGCACGCGCGAGATCTGGATCAGAACCTGGTGGACTCGCAACAGACGCGGCGCATATTAGATCGATTAGTCGGTTACCAGATTTCGCCTTTGCTGTGGGACAAAGTGCGGCGGGGATTGTCGGCGGGGCGCGTGCAGACGGTAGCGGTGCGGCTTATCGTGGAGCGGGAGCGGGAGATTGGCGCTTTTGGTCCAGTGGAGTACTGGACTCTGGATGCCTTGCTTCACCCGGAGAAACAGGCGGAGACCACGCTCAAGGCGCGATTTGTAGGCATCGACGGCGAGCCGGCGCGCGTTCCAAATGGCCAGGACAAGGACGGCAAAGAGCAGTTCATCGCCAACGCGCTGCCGGACGAGAGGTCGATGAAGGCGGTGGTTGCGGCGCTTGAAAAGGCGCAGTGGTCGCTGGTTTCGGTGCAGTCCACTGAGAAGCAGAGGCGGCCGCCGGCGCCGTTCATCACCAGCCAGTTACAGCGGGACGCGGCCAGCAAGCTGGGCTTCAACGTGCGGCGGACGATGGGCGTGGCGCAGCGGCTCTATGAGGGCGTGGCGATTGGCGCCGAGGGCATGACCGGCCTGATTACCTACATGCGCACGGACTCTCCGCGCGTGGCGCCGGAGGCGATTGACGGGGCGCGGGAGTGGATCGGCAAGCAGTTGGGGGCGCAGTATCTGCCCGCGACGCAAAACGTGTACAAGGGCAAGAAGGCCGCGCAGGATGCGCATGAAGCGATTCGTCCCACCGATGCGTCGCGGACGCCGGAATCGATTGCGCACTATTTGACCGAGGAACAGTTGAAGCTCTACCGGCTCATCTGGCAGCGGTTTGTGGCCTCGCAGATGACGCCGGCCGTCTTTGACGTGACCACGGCGAAGATTGCCGCCGTCAGCGCGAAGACGGGCAAGACTTATGACTTTCGCCTGAGCGGCTCGGTGGTGCGCTTTGACGGATTCCTGAAGGTCTATGAGATTGCCGATAAGGACGAGGAGGACGAGGCTGGCAACAAACTGCCCAATCTGGACAACGTGAAGCGGCTGGAGCTGGATGAGCTGAAAGACGAGCAGCACTTCACCTCGCCGCCTCCGCGCTATAACGAAGCTTCGCTGGTGAAGGAGCTGGAGGAGCGAGGAATCGGGCGGCCTTCAACGTACGCATCAATCATCAACACCATCCAGGATCGCGAGTATGTGACCAAGATCAGCGGGAGGTTTTATCCCACCGAGATCGGGATGGTGGTCTGCGACCTGCTGGTGGAGAGTTTTCCGTACATCTTCGATGTGGCCTACACGGCCAAGCTGGAAGAGGAGCTGGACGAGATCGAAGAGGGTCACGAGAAGTGGACCGACCTGCTGAATGGCTTCTACGGCTACTTTGCGGACGAGCTCAAGGACGCCGGCAAGAATATGCGCAACATCAAGCGCATGGAAAAGAAGACGGACGAAAAGTGCGATCTGTGCGGGTCGCCGCTGGTGTTGAAGTGGGGCAAGTTCGGCAGCTTCTATGCCTGTTCGGCTTACGACAAGAAAGACAAATCGAGCTGCACGTTTACCAAGGAGAACACGGCGGGCAAGCCGGACATGAACACGCCGGAGGCGCAGGAGGCAGGCGAGCAGGAGGAGTATTGCGACAACTGCGGGCGGGTGATGGTGCTGAGGCGCGGGCCGTTTGGGATGTTCATGTCGTGCCCGGGCTTCAACGAGGACCCGCCCTGCAAGACCTTCCGCAAGCTGAGCTCGAAGCAGCAGCAAAAGGTGGCCGCGCCGCAGCCGACCGGCGAAAACTGCCCGCAATGCGGCAAGCCCCTAGTGCTGCGCCAGGGAAGTTATGGGGAGTTTGTCTCCTGCTCCGGGTATCCCAAGTGCAAGTACGTGAAGCAGAACCTGATTGAAGGCTTGAAGTGCCCCAAGTGCGGCACGGGCGACATAGCCGAGCGCAAGGCGCGCAGGGGGAACATCTTCTGGGGCTGCACCAATTATCCGAAGTGCGACTTTACCTCGAATTTGAAGCCGGTGGCGGAGAAGTGCCCGGAGTGCGGCAGCCCCTATCTGGTGGAGAAGACGCTGCGGTCGGGGATTTACCTGGAATGTCCGAACAAGAAGAAGGCTGCCGAAGAAGAGGTTGCGCCGAAGAAGCGGGCAGGGAAGAGCGCCGCGCCTGCGGAGAGCGTTGTGGTATGTCACTACTCGAAGCGGATTGGCGACGCGCCGCCGCTGCCGACGGCAGCGACGCATGGGCCGGTGGTAGAGAAAGAATCCGCCAAGGCGGCCGCGAAGCCCGCGGCGGCCAAGCCAGCGGCAAAGAAGGCGGCGAAGAAGGGCGGCAAGAAGGCGTTGCAGCGGGCGTAGGGAGCAGCGCCAGCGTAGCCGGAAAGCGATTGCGCAGCAATCGCCGGCTGATTCCTGTAATATTGCAGCGGAGAAACTCATTTATGGAACGAATGCTTGCAACCCCGGCGGATGCCGATATCATTCTCAAGCTGTATGAATTGCGCACCGAGGCGGTGATGCGCCAGGCGCGCGCGTGGATGACGGGCGAGTTTTGGCCGGCCACGGCGGAGGAGTTTTTTGCCGTGGCGGAGAATCCCGGCGACCCGCACAACGCATGGCTGCGGCAGGTGCTCACCTATTGGGAGATGGCGGCGGCGTTGGTGCTGCACGGGGCGGTTTCGGCGGAGCTGTTTGTGGATTGCAACGCCGAGGGTTTTTTCATGCTGGCCAAGTTTGCGCACATCCTGGACGGTATCCGGGAGAAGAATCCGGGATTCCTGATGAAGACGGCCGAGCTGGTGAACCGGTTTTCGGCGGCGGCCCAGCGCTACGAGGCGGTGCTCAAGAACGTGGAAGCCCGGCGCAAGAGCCTGCCCGCCAGGCAGGAGGCGCACGGCCGGTATTCTTATCCCCCCAAGCCATGAACAGGACTCGACCTAGAGGCAAATCTCTGCTAATGTCATATGCGACCCTCTCATCGCAGCCGCTTATAGGCCGATAGAGAGCAAGAGCTGAATCATCGGAACAGAACAACCCATGGCACGAGCTATCTGGAACGGCAAGGTGATTGCCGAAAGCGAGACGACACAGACGGTGGATGGGAACGTCTACTTTCCCGAATCCAGCCTGAAGCGCGAGTATTTTCGCCCCAGCACGACCACTTCACTCGACCCTGTGAAGGGGCAGGCGCGCTACATGACATTGCTGATCGATGGGGAGGATAACCCGGACGCTGCCTGGTATTATCCCGACCCCAAGCCGACGGCGCGCAAGATCAAGGGATACGTGGCCTTTTGGCGGGGCGTGGAAGTGGAGCCGTAACAGGCCTTCTCGGCAGCCTTGCAAGCAGCTTCGCGGCGCGGGACTTTGCGAGAGTTGTGTGATACATTTGCCCCATGAGATTGAAGGGTTTAGCGATATTTGCAGTGATGCTGGTCCTCACGCAGGCGCCCGCGGCAGGTGCTGCTCAAGCAGCCGGGCAGGGTGGAGTGAATCGGCAGACGCCGCCCCTTGCAGCGCCTTCTGCTAATGTTCCGCAAGAGACAGCCAGCCCAGCGGCAAAGACTGAAGGCGAAGGCGGCATTCCGGAGATTCGACCGCGGCACATCGGTGTTGTCAATCCGCCGGCCACGCCCGCGCCATGGACCTGGCAAGAAAGAGTCACATGGGCAGCCAATCTGGTGCTGGTTGTTCTGGGATACGCCGGCATTATGCTGGCTCTTTCTCTGCTGAAAAAAATTGACCGCCAAATGCACTACGCGGAAACCGCTGCCGAGGCCGCTGCCGCCAGCTCTCATGCCGCTCTCACGACTGCACAGGCTATCCTCCATGCGGAGAGATCCTGGATCCTGATATCAGTCGAGCCATCCCCCAGCGCGGAGAACTGTTTTACCATCATGGCCACGAACCGGGGCCGGACCCCGGCCAGGATCTTCGCGACTGCCGAACAAACCAGTATTGCCATCGACGAACAACACCTTCCCGGCACTCCCGAGTATGGGGACGAGAAACAGGGCGCCCCGTTTACTCCCATCATTCTGCTTCCGGGGGAATCCGCCGCCATCAAGCCTTTTTGCCGCGGTGATGCGAAAGGCCTGTGCGACTCAGAGGAAAGATACAGGCGGATCGAAACCTGGGAAGAAAAGATATTTCTTTACGGAAAGGTCATCTACAGGGATTTAACCGCGCCGGCCGACAGTGAAGCCCATGAAACGAACTGGTGCTGCTGGTATATCCACGGACGGCAGAACAGCGGGCTGGTTATTGCCGGGCCGCCGGAATACAACACGCA
>Ga0326727_10016195_pt1 | contig 15798 bp, 13 predicted proteins | sample MB2enrmetagenome_FD_207643 | JGI IMG/M metagenome (GOLD analysis project Ga0326727, IMG submission 207643) | Lab enriched peat soil microbial communities from McLean, Ithaca, NY, United States - MB29MY | ecosystem: Environmental > Terrestrial > Soil > Wetlands > Peat | place: USA: New York... | reverse complement strand
GCGGGTCGGTTTCCCGTGCGGCCAAATTCTGCAGCGCGAGCACCGCCGCCGCAGCGCAGGGAATCGCGTCGACCGCGGTATGCGGCGACGCGCCGTGTCCGCCTTTGCCGGCGATCTCGACGTGAAACTCGTCGGCGGCCGCGTTGACCACGCCCGGCGAAAACCCGATCGTGCCGGTGGGCAAACGGCTATCGACGTGCAGCATCGCGACCGCGTCGACGTGCGGATCGTCCATCGCGCCGGCCTCGATCATCGGCAGCGCGCCGCCCGGCCCTTCTTCGGCCGGTTGAAAGAGCAGCACGACGTCGCCGCCGAGTTCGGCGCGCCGAGCCTGTAAGATGCGCGCGGCGCCGAGGAGCATCGCCGTATGCGCGTCGTGGCCGCAAGCGTGCATTTTGCCGGCGACTTCGGAACTGAATGCTTCTCCGCTGCGCTCGGTCAACGGCAAGGCGTCCATGTCGGCGCGCAGCCCGGCCACCGGACCCTTGCCCGCGCCGCGAATCACGCCGACCACTCCCGTGGTCGCGATGCGCCGATGCTCGATGCCGAGCGCAGCGAGTTCGCGCTCGATCAGCGCGGCGGTGCGCACCTCCTCGAAACCCAACTCGGGTTGACGATGGATCTCGCGCCGCAGATCGGTCGCCCAGGCGGCGACTTGAGGGCTGACGAGCGTGGCGCCGGCGGTCATGATCGAGTCTCCTAGTTGGCGAGGGAGAAAGAAAGGCCCGCCGCGGAACGGCGGGTCTTCCTCTCGCGGCGGACGGTTGTGGGGGCTGGGCTAGCTGCGATAGCGCAGGAACGCGGGGACTTCGATGTCGTCCATGTTGATCGGCGCGACCTTTTCGAAGTCGTTGCCCGCGAAGTTGTACCCCGCTCCGGCGGCCGTCGATTGCCGCTTGGCGCCGAAGCCCGCGGCCAGGACGGTGATCCGGATCTTCGACTGCATCATCGGGTCGATGGCCGCGCCGAAGATGATCTGCGCGTCGGCGTCGGCCGCGCGTGCGATCATCTCGGCGGCTTCGTTGACCTCGGCCATGGCCATGTCGGGGCCGCCCGTGATGTTGAAGATCACGCCGCGCGCGCCTTCGATCGTGGTCTCGAGCAGCGGCGACGCGATGGCCTTCTGCGCGGCGTCGGCGGCGCGATGCTCGCCCGTGCCTTCGCCGATGCCCATCATCGCCGAACCGGCGTCGGTGAGGATCGTCTTGACGTCGGCGAAGTCGAGGTTGATCAAGCCGGGCTGGGTGATCAGGTCGGAGATGCCCTGAATGCCTTGCCGCAGCACGTCGTCGGCAAAGCCGAAGGCTTCCTGCAGCGGCGTGCGTTTCTCGATGATCTGCAGGATGCGTTCGTTGGGAATCGTGATCAGCGTGTCGACCTTGGCTTCGAGTTCGGCGATGCCGCGCTCGGCGAGCAGCATGCGCTTGCGGCCCTCGAACGAGAACGGTTTGGTGACCACCGCGATGGTCAGCGCGCCCGACTCGTGGGCGAGTTCGGCGATGACCGGCGCGGCGCCGGTGCCCGTGCCGCCGCCCATGCCGGCGCAGATGAAGACGAGGTCGGAGCCGTCGAGCACCATGGCGAGGTCCTCGCGCGATTCCTCGGCGGCCTCGCGTCCGATGTCGGGATTGGAGCCCGCGCCCAGGCCGCGCGTGCGGCCGTTGCCGATCTGCACGGTCGCCTCGGTGCGACAGTTGCGCAGCGCCTGCACGTCGGTGTTGACGGCGAAGAACTCGACGTTCTGCAGCCCCGCGTCGATCATGCGGTTGATCGCGTTGCAGCCGCCGCCGCCGATGCCGATGACCTTGATCGCCGCGAAATGCTCGGGGTTGTAACGCTTGGATTCTGCCATGGGCAAAGCTCCTGTTAGTTCCACATTTCGCCGAACCAGCCGGCTACTTTGCTGAAGATGGTTTTGCTGTTGCCGTTCCAGACGGCGCCGTCGCCGCGGGGGCCGAAGAGCACGAGGCCCACCGCCGTTGCATACTCGGGTTTCGAAACCGCATCGGATAATCCGCCGACGCCGGTCGGCACGCCGATCCGGGCGGGCAGACCAAAATACTCGGAAGCTGCGCGTTCGATGCCGCGCAGGTGCGCTCCGCCGCCGGTCAACACCACCTCGGCGAGCACGACGTCGCGGGGAAGGCGCTCGGCGAGTTGCGCCTTGGCCAGGGCGAAGATCTCGCGCACGCGCGGCACGACGATGGCCCGCAATTGCGCGCGGCCGACCTGACGCGTGACCTTGCCGTCGAGCGATTTGACCGGAAAATCGGGCTCGCCCGGCGCGTCGGGTTCCACCGACGCGATGGTGCGCTTGATCGTCTCCGCTTCGGCGAAGGTGGTCATCAAGCCGAGCGCGATGTCGTTGCTCAGCGTGTTGCCGCCGACGGGCAACGTCGAAGAATGCACCGCGCCGCCGCCCGCGTAGACGACGACGTCGGTCGTGCCGCCGCCGATGTCGAGCAGCGCGACGCCGATGTGCTTCTCCTCCGCCAGCAAGGTGGCCGCAGACGAGGCCAACGGTTCGAAGACGATGCCGGCGGGTTCGAGACCCGCACGGTGGACGCACTTGAGCACGTTGGTGATGAAGGCGTTGCCGCCGGTGACGATGTGGGTGTCGACCTCGAGCCGCGCCCCGGACATGCCCACCGGATCGGCGACGCCGTCGTGACCGTCGATGGCGAAGTGACGCGGCAACGCGTGAATGATCTGACGCTCGGCGCCGACGTCGATCAGCTTGGATGCGTCGACCACGCGGCGCACGTCGGAGCGCGCGACCTCGCGCTGTTCGCCTGCGATGGCCACGACGCCGCGATTGTTGGTGCTCTGCACGTGTTCGCCGGTGACGCCGACGTAGACGTGGGCGATGTGCAGGCCGGCCATGCGTTCGGCTCGCTCGGTCGCGGCTTCGATGGCGCGCACCGTCTCCTCGAGATCGGTGATCACGCCCTTGCGCAACCCGGACGACGGCGCCTCACCGACGCCGATGATTTCCAGACCGTCCGGCGTGCTGTGGGCGACCACGGCGCACGTCTTGGTGGTCCCGATGTCGAGACCGGTGATCGTCGTGCCCCGCGATGCCTTCATCGCGCGGACGACCGTCCATCTCCCGGGGGCGCGTCGGCCCAACCATCAGGCATGGGCACAATATATTGTGGCCGGGGCGCGAGGTTCCTTGTATATATTGTGTTTATAAGGTGTCAGTTTGCTGTGGAGAACTCTTCGCCGGCTTGCCCGCGCGGCGTTTGTGCTCCACCACCGGCGTCGAGGGCGCGCGCAGGTCGATCGCGCTCACGCTCGTCACCCGCGGGCCGAGCGCGGCCAGGATCGGCCCGATCAAGCGCTGCTTGAGCCCCAGATCGCCGTCCTCGCCGTCCTCACCGAAGCGGACGCGAATCCCGCCGGGCAGCGTCGCCTCCAGTTCGCCGAAGTCGTCGAAGGCGAAGTCGGTCAGCTTGCGGCCCCGCGCGTCGAGCGTGCGCGCGTCGGCCTGCAGCCGTTGCAGCGCCGGGTCGGCGACGAAACTGCCCGCGGCGAACTCGGTCGCGCCGCGCACGATGAAGACGACCGGTGCGAGGCAGCCGTCCTGGAGCACGCGCCGGTCGGCGTCGATCGTGACCAGCGCGACGTCGGAGCGCACGCAGCCGTCGGGCTTGCGCTCCGCGATCTCGATGCGCGAGCCGCCCGGAAATCCGCGATGCAAGGTGGCGCGCAGCACGTAGGGGATGGCCTCGACGCGGCGTTCGACCGCGCGCGCGTCGAGCAGCCAGACGTTGGCGTGCGGATCGATCGCCGCGCGCCGGACGACGAGCGCCGCAGGGACCCGCGCGTTTCCGCTCACCGCGGGCGTGCGCGCCTCGAACAGCGGAGCGCGCTCGGCAAGGCGTCCGGCGATCAACAGCACCACCGCGCCGAGGATGCCGATGATCCAGTAGCGGCGCAGACGCGCCAGCAGCGACGGCTTCGAACGACGGGCCGTCAAGCGGCGCCTTCGGCGTCGAAATCGAGAACGAAGCGGGCGATAGCCTCGGCCACCCCGTCGTGTTCGACGTCACCCACCACCGCATCCGCTTCGCGCTGCAATTCCGGCGGCGCGGAGCCCATCGCGACCCCAAACCCCGCCGCCCGCAAGAGGGGCACGTCGTTATAGGAGTCGCCGATGGCCATCACGCGCTCCATCGGGATGCCGTGGCGTCCGGCCACGATCTCGAGCGTGCGGCCCTTGTCGACGTGCGGGTTGATCATCTCGACGAACTCAGGGTTGGAGCGCGTAACGTAGGCCTCGTCGCCGCACACCCGGCGCATCAACGCGGCGCACTCGGGCGTGCGCTCGGCCTCCGTGACCACGTTGACCTTGGTGCTGTCGCGGCCCGCAAAGGCTTCGGGCAACGAAGCGACGACGACGGGCTCGCTGCCCGAGATGCGCGCGTACAAGTCCGCGTACGCGTTGCGTTGCTCGACGTAGAAGTGGTCGTCGGCATAGAACTGCACGTGGTAGCCGTGCTCTTTGGCGGCGGCGTAGATCCGCAAGGCCACGGCGTTGGGCAACGCGAGTTCGCGCTCGAAGACGCCGGTGCGCGCGTCGGCGATCACCGCACCTTGATAGCAGACGATCGGCCCTTCGACGCCCAGGGCCGCGACCAGCGGAGCCGCGCCGACGTACATCCGGCCGGTCACGATCGTGACCCGCACGCCGGCGGCGACGGCTTTGGCCACGGCCTCCAGCACTTTGGGCCGGACGGGGTGGAGCGGTTCGACGAGCGTCCCGTCGAGGTCGATGGCGAGCAGCAGCGGCCGTTGTTGGAGAAGACTCACGGACCTTCGACTTCGGCACGCAGGCGCGCGGTTCGTGCATGGGCCGCCAAGCCTTCGAAATCGGCGAGCGCGGCCAGCGGCGCGGCGTCGGCGCGCATGCGTTGGGGACTGTTCTCCACGAGCGACATCGTGCGCAGGAAATCGGCGGTCCGCAAGCCCGAGGAAAAACGTCCGGCCCCGGAGGTCGGCAGCACGTGGTTGCTGCCGGCGATGTAATCGCCCGCGGCGACGGGCGTCTGCGCGCCGACGAAGATCGCGCCCGCGCGCCGCACGTCGCGCACGATCGGCCAGGGATCGCGCACTTGCAGCGAGAGATGCTCGGGCGCGAAACCCTCGATCACCGCGAGCACCTCCGCGGCATCGGCCGCGTGAATCAAATAGGTGCTTTCGCGCAAGACGCCGGCGACGATCTCGCTTCGCGCGAGGTCGCGCGCGAACGGACCGTCGAGCAGTTCGGCAACGCGTTCGAGCAGACCGCGCGCGGTGCTGACCGCGGCCACGCGCGCGCGCGGATCGTGTTCCGCTTGCGCGAGCAATTCGCCCGCGACGTATTCGGGCGAAGCCGATTCGTCGGCGACGACGAGCACTTCGGACGGACCGGCCAGCCCGTCGATGCCGCAGCGGCCGAAGACCTGGCGCTTCGCTTCGGTCACCCACACGTTGCCCGGCCCGACGATCTTGTCGACGCGCGGCAGCGATTGCGTGCCGAAGGCGAGCGCGGCGATCGCTTGCGCGCCGCCCGCGGCGTAGATCGCGTCGGCGCCGGCGAGCGCCGCCGCGTAGAGCACGGCCGGCCCGAGACGGCCGTCGCGCCCCGGCGGCGTCACGACCACGACGCGTTCGACGCCGGCGATCTTGGCCGGCACGACCGTCATCAACACCGACGACGGGTAGGCCGCGGTTCCGCCGGGCACGTACGCCCCGACGGCGCCGAGCGGGCGGACGAGCAACGCGTTGAGCGTGCCGTCGGCGTCGCGCACGGCCAGGTCGTTGGGCAACTGCGCCTCGTGGAAGCGCGCGATGCGCTCGCGCGCGAGCGCCAGCGCGCTCGCGATCTCCGGCGGCACCTCGCGCGCCGCCTCGGCGAGCGGCGGCACCGGAACGTGCAAAGCTTCGAGCGTCGCCTCGGGACGATCGAAGCGACGCGTGTAGTCGAGCACGGCCGCGTCGCCGCGCTCGCGCACGTCGGCGAGGATCGCCGCCACGGCCGACGTCACCGTCGCCGGGGGATCCCAGCCCGCGGCGTACAACGGCGCGAGCGCGCCCGCGTCGGAGGCGGCGACGATCTTCACGGAGCCGCACCCGCGGTTCGCTCGAGGCGCCCCAGCAGCCCGACGATCGCCTCGTAGGCGGAGCGGAAGCGAACGGGATTGACCACGAAGCGCGCGGTCGAACGGCCGATCTCGTCGACGACGACGAGGTCGTGCTCGCGCAGCGTGTTGCCGGTCGCCACCAAGTCGACGATCAGGTCGGCCAAGCCCACCAGCGGGCTCAGTTCCACCGAGCCGTGCAACTTGACGATCTGCACGGGAATGTCGCGTTCGGCAAAATAGGCTTCGGCGCACCGCTCGAACTTCGTCGCCACGCGCAGGAACGTGGGGAACGCCGCGCCTTCGTGATAGCGGTCGACGCGGCGTCCGGCGACGACCAGGCGGCATGCGCCGAAGCCGAGGTCGCTCAACTCGCTGACGTTGCGTTCGCTTTCCCAGAGCACGTCGGCGCCGACGATGCCGCAGTCGGCCGCGCCGAACTCGACGTACGCGGGCACGTCGGTGGGACGCAGAAAGAGCAGCCGCGTGCCGTCGGAGGTGGTGAAGGTCAGGCGCCGTCCCGGATCGTCGGGCGCGTCGATGCCCGCCGCGCGCAGCCGCTGCGCGCATTCGGGATAGAGCGCGCCCTTGGGCACGCCGACGGTCAAGTTCTTCGGGCTCACGACGCGCGCCGTTCGAGCGCGCTCAAAACTCGTTCGACGCCCAGCGACCAGCCGACGGCGCCGGCCGCAAAACCGAAGCGCGGCAAGAGCTCGTCGTAGCGGCCGCCGCCGCAGATCGGAAAGCCGGCCTGCTCGACGTAGCCTTCGAAGACGACGCCGGTGTAGTAGGCGATGTCGCGCAGCAGCGCGAGGTCGATGCCGACGCGACCGGCGTAGCCGAGCGCCTCGGCGCGCGCGAGCAGCCCGCGCAGGCGTTCGAGCGCGGCGCGGCCCGCTTCGTTCGCGCACAGCGGAGCGGCCGTCTCGAGCACGCCGGCGCCGCCGCGCAACATGGCCAGTTCCACGAGCGCCGTCGTCGCTTCCGCGCGTCCGGCCGATTGCAGCGCCGCGCGCAGCGCGACCAAGTTGCGCGAGGCAATCGCCGCGTGCGCGCGGGCGCGCACCTCCGGCGCGAAGGCGAAGCCGTCGAGCACGCTCTCCACGATCGCGACGTCGTTGATGTCGACGCGCGCGTCGTGGAGGCCGACAGCGTCGAGCGCTTCGAGCGCGGTGAACAGCGACTCGGCATCCGACTCGAGGCCGTTGGCGCCGATCAATTCCAGCCCCGCCTGGGTGAACTCGCGCATGCGGCCTTCTTGCGGTTCGTCGTAGCGAAAGGCGGGCTGCAGATAACACAAGCGGATCGGCAGCGCGGCGCCGCGCATGCGGCTCGAGACGAGCCGCGCGATCGGGGTGGTCATCTCCGGACGCAGGGCCAGTTGCGTGCCGCTGCGGTCGGCGAAGAGAAACGCGGCCGCGGCGGTTTCGGCGCCGAGGCCGCTGGCCAGCACGTCGAAGCGCTCGAAGTGCGGCGTCTGCACCTCGGCGTATCCGCGGCGCGCGAAGAGGTCGCGCAACGCCGTCTCGACCGCACGCTTGCGTTCGAGTTCGGCGGGCAGCCAGTCGCGCGTTCCGGCGGGAAGTCTCACGCTTCCCAAACGCGCTTGGGACCGAAGATCGCCTCGAGTTCGTAACGCACGTAGGGCGCTGCGGCGATCCCGCGCGGCACGCGTTCGCTGGCGTCGCCGACGTGGAGAAACACCGGCACGGTTCCCGGCGACTCGTCGAGCAGCCGGGCCAGCGCGTCGATCTCGCCCTTACTGTTGGCGCTGACGTTCCAGCCGGCGATCGCGGGCGGGGCGACGCGTTCGAACGGACGGACTTCGTTGACGGTCACCGAGAGTTCGAGCGGCGCGTCGTCCGCACCGGGCGTGGTGCCGCGCCGTTCGCGGAAGCGCACGCGGCCCTTGACGGTCACGATCGCGTCGGTGACGAACGGCGCCTGCAACTGCGCGTAACTCTTGGGGAAGACGATGCACTCGACGCTGCCGCCGATGTCTTCGATCGTCGCGAAGAGCATCTGCTGCTGCGTCTTGGTCAGCGTGCGGCGCACCGCCGTCACCAAGCCCGCGATCGTGACGAACTCGTCGTCGGCCTTGTCGCGCAACGACTTGATCGGCGTCGCGCCCGCGCGGGCCAACGCGTCGGCGACGTCGGCCAGCGGGTGGCCCGAGACGAAGATGCCCAGCGTCTCCTTCTCCCAACCCAACTGCTCCAGCAGCGGCGGGGCGGTGCGGCGCGGGAGTTGCGGAGTCAGTTCCGCCGGCGCGGCCTCTTCAAAGCCGAAGAGCGAACCCTGACCCGAGGCGCGGTCGCGCGCGTCGCGCGAGGCCGACTCGAGCGCGCCCTCGAGCGCCTCCAATTTTTCCGCGCGGTTACCGGGCAGCGAGTCGAGCGCGCCGCACTTGATCAGCGCTTCGAAGACTTTGCGGTTGACCGCTTTGAGGTCGACGCGCCGCACGAAGTCGAACAGATCGGTGAAGCGGCCGTCCTCGCGCGCCGCGATCACCGAGCGGACCGCGCCCTCGCCCACGCCCTTGATGGCGGCGAGGCCGAAGCGAATCGCTTCGCCGACGACCGTGAAGTCGGTGCGCGACTCGTTGACGTCGGGCGGCAACACCACGATGCCGACCTTCTTCGCTTCGTCGATGTACTCGACGAGCTTGTCGGTCTTGTCTTTGACCGAGGTCATCAGCGCGGCCAAGTATTCGCGCGGGTGGTTGGCTTTGAGGTAGGCGGTTTGATAGGCGATCCAGCCGTACGCGACCGCGTGGCTCTTGTTGAAGCCGTAGCCCGCGAAGGGCTCGACGAAGGCGAAGATGTCCTCGGCGAGCTTGGCGCTGAGGCCGTTCGCAACGGCGCCCGCGACGAACTTCTCCCGGTAGACCGGAATCTTGTCCTTCTGCTTCTTGCCCATGACCTTGCGCAGTTCGTCGGCTTGGCCCATCGAGAAGCCGGCGATGTCGCGCGCGATCTGCATGACCTGCTCCTGATAGCAGGCGACGCCGTAGGTCGGGCCGAGAATCGGTTCGAGCTTGGGGTGCAGGTAGGTGACTTTGGTGCGGCCGTGTTTGTTGCTGATGTACTGCGGAATCAGTTCCATGGGGCCGGGACGGTAGAGTGCGACGACCGCGACGACGTCGTCGAACGAACTCGGGCGCAACTCGGTGACCACCCGGCGCATGCCCTCCGACTCCAACTGGAAGACCCCGGTCGTCTCGCCGCGCGAGAGCATCTCGAAGACCTTCGGATCGTCGTCGGGGATCTTGGCCAGATCGAACGCCGGCGTGCTGCGGCGAATTTCGTCTTCGGCGTTCTTCATCACGGTCAAGTTGCGCAGGCCCAAGAAGTCCATCTTGAGCAAGCCGATGCGCTCGACCCAACCCATATCGTACTGGGTGTTGACGTCGTCGTCGCCGATCTTGATCAGCGGCGCGTAATCGACCAGCGCGTCCTTGGAGATGACCACGCCCGCCGCGTGCGTCGAGGCGTGGCGGGCCAGACCCTCGATCGACTTCGCCGTATCGAGCAACTGGCGCACTTGACCCGAAGCGTCGTAGAGCGCGCGCAGATCGGGAATGCTCTTGAGCGCCTGCTCGATGGATAGGCCGCCGGGGCCCGAGGGAATGAGCTTCGCCACCCGGTCGACGTCGCCGAGCGGCACGGCCAGCGCGCGTCCCGCGTCGCGCACGGCCGCACGCGCGGCCATCGTCCCGAAGGTCACGATCTGCGCGACCCGGTCCTTGCCGTACTTATCGGTCACGTAGCGGATGACTTCGTCGCGCCGCTCGACGCAGAAGTCGGTGTCGATGTCGGGCATCGAGATGCGGTCGGGGTTGAGAAAGCGTTCGAAGAACAAGTTGTACTTGATCGGATCGATGTCGGTGATCTTCAAGACGTACGACACGAGCGAACCGACCGCCGAGCCGCGGCCCGGACCCACCGGGATGTCGCACTCGCGGGCGTACTTGATGAAGTCCCACACGATCAGAAAGTACGAGGCGAAGCCCATCTGCAGGATGACGCCGAGTTCGTACTCGAGCCGCTCGCGCAGCGCCGCATCGCCCTTCGCGCGCTCGGCGCCGTAGCGTTCGATCAGCCCGGCTTCGCACTGCTCGCGCAAATACTCGGCGTCGCTCTTTTCGCCCAGCAGCGAGGGCGGGTCCGCTTGCGGCACCGGATAGTACGGGATGTTGAACTGCTTCTCGGGGATCGCGATGTCGATGCGGTCCGCGATGGCCAGCGTGTTGTCGCAGGCGTCGGGCACGTCGGCGAAGAGTTCGCGCATCTCCTCGGGCGACTTCACGTAGAACTCGTCGGTCATGAACTTGAGCCGGCTCTGGTCCGCGACCGTCTTGCCCGTGCCGATGCAGAGCAGCACGTCGTGCGCCTGCGCGTCGCCGCGGCCGAGATAGTGCGAGTCGTTGGTGGCCACCAGGGGCAAGTTCAGCTCGCGGGCGAGTTTGATCAAACCGGCGTTGACGATGTCTTGCTCGGGGATGCGGTGGCGCATGATCTCGATGTAGAACCGGTCGCCGAAGATCTGGCTGAAGGTCCGCGCGGCCTTCTTCGCGCCCTCGTAGTCGTTCTTGAGCAGCGGCTGCGCGCACAGGCTCGACATGCAGCCGGAGAGCACGATCAGCCCGTCGTTGTGCTTGGCCAGCAGATCCATGTCGATCCGCGGCTTGTAGTAGTAGCCTTCGAGGAAGCCTTTGGAGATCAGCGTCACGAGGTTGCGGTAGCCGACCAAATCGGCGGCCAGCAGCGTGACGTGGGCCTCGTCGCGCACCGTGCGGTCGAAGCGTCCGCGCGGCGCGATGTAGGCCTCGCAGCCGACGATCGGCGTCAGCTTGTGGTCGCGGGCGGCGTAGTAGAACTCCATCGAGCCGAACATGACGCCGTGGTCGGTCAGCGCCACGCCGGGCGCGCCCTGATTCGCTGCCTGCTTGCACAGATCGTCGACGCGGCAGGCCCCGTCCAAGAGCGAGTATTCGCTATGGACGTGCAGATGGACGAACGACGACACTTCCTGTAGACCCTCGGGCTCGCGGCGGACCGGCTCAGTTTACGAAAACCGCGGCTCACCCCCTCTCGCCCGAAGCGGCACCCCTCACTCGACACGTTCGACGCGAGTCGATATACTGAGATGACTAGACTAGACTAAGTCGAGAGGCCATGCGTCAGGTCAACATTCACGAGGCCAAGACCCACCTGTCCCAACTGGTCGAAGCCGCCGAGGCCGGGGAGAGCATCATTTTGGCGCGGGCCGGGAAGCCCGTCGCGCTGCTGTCGCCCCTCCCCCCGGTCGCGCGTCGCCTGAGCGGGTTGCTCAAAGGCCAAATCTGGATCGGCGACGACTTCGACGCTCCGCTGCCCGAATCGAACCTGGCAGAATTCGAAGGCGACGCGGACTGATGCGGTGCCTCTTGGATACGCACGTGCTCGTGTGGTGGTCGATCGACGAGAAATCGCGCTTGAACGCGGCTTGGGACCTCATCGCCGACCCCTCGAACGAAATCTTCGTCTCCGCCATCAGCCTCTGGGAAATCGCAATAAAGACGCAACTCGGCAGAATGGGCGGGGACGTGGCTCGTCTCCGCTCGACCATCGCGCCGGCCGGCTTTGCAGACCTGCCGTTCCTCGCCGACGACGCCGCCGAAATCGCCAAACTTCCGCCGATCCATCGCGATCCGTTCGACCGGGCCTTGATCGCGCAAGCCCGTTGCCAAGGGCTGCGGCTGCTGACCGCGGACGAAAAACTGAGCGCGTACGGCGAGTCCGTCTTACCCATCGACTCGCTCGGCTGACCGAGCGGCCGTCGCTCGCTCGAACATCCGTGCGACGAAGGTCAACGCGGGGCACCGGCATACGATGTATAAGGTGGAAGGAAGTTTCACGACTCAAAAGGGGCAAAAGGCTTGATCAAGCACGACATCGTCGTGGTCGGCGGCGGCCTGGCGGGAATGCGCGCGGCGGTCGAGGCCGCCGAGGGCGGCGCCGACGTCGCGATCGTCTCCAAGATGCACCCGGTGCGCAGTCACTCCGGCGCGGCGCAGGGCGGCATCAACGCCGCGCTCGGCAACCGCGAAGAGGACTCGCCGGCCAACCACGCCTTCGACTGCGTCAAGGGCTCGGACTACCTCGGCGATCAGGACGCGATCGAAGCCATGACCGACGACGCACCCCGGCAGATCGTCTGGCTCGAACACCGCGGCTGCATCTTCTCGCGCCTGCCCGACGGGCGCATCGCGCAGCGGCCGTTCGGCGGCGCCGGTTCGCCGCGCACGTGCTACTCGGCCGACGTCACCGGCCTCGTGATCCTTCACACCTTGTGGGAGCAGCTCGAGCGCTTCGGCGTCAAGGTCTACGAAGAGTACTTCGCCACCGCGCTGGCCATCGAGGACGGCGTCGGCGCCGGCGTCGTGGCCTACAACATGCGCACCGGCGAACTCGAACTGGTCACGGCCAAGGCGACGATCTTCGCAACCGGCGGCCTCGGCCGCGTCTACGCCAAGACGACCAACGGGTACGCCTCCACCGGCGACGGGATGGCCATCGCCTACCGTGCCGGCATCCCGTTGATGGACATGGAGTTCGTCCAGTTCCATCCCACCTCGCTCAAGGAAAACGGCGTGCTGCTCTCAGAGGCGGCGCGCGGCGAAGGCGCCTACCTCCTCAATAGCGAGGGCGAGCGCTTCATGTTCAAGTATGCGCCCAACAAAGGCGAGCTGGCTTCGCGCGACGTCGTCTCGCGGGCCGAGTGGACCGAGATTCTCGAAGGGCGCGGCATCGACGGCTGCGTGCTGCTCGACCTGCGCCACCTGGGCCGCGAGAAGATCCTCGAGCGCCTCCCCCAGATTCGCGAACTCGCGCTCGACGCCACGGGCAAGGACGCGATCGACACGCCGATCCCGATCCTGCCCGGCATGCACTACGCGATGGGCGGCATCGAGACCGACAAGTTCGGCGCCACCAAGGTGCCGGGCGTCTATGCCGCCGGCGAGTGCGCCTGCGTTAGCGTCCACGGCGCCAATCGCCTGGGCGGCAACTCGCTGCTCGAAACGATCGTCTTCGGGGCGCGCTCGGCACGTCACGCGCTCGGGTATATCAAGGAAACCGGCGCGGTTCGCGAGTCGCAGCGCACGCTCAAGGCGGAGCAGGACCGCATCGCCGGCATCCTGGCCCGCACCGGCGGCGAACGCCATGCGGCCGTGCGCAAGAAAATGAACAACGTGATGTCCGAGAACGTCTTCATCTTCCGCAACGAAGCGGAGCTGACCAAGGCCGTCGAGGGGCTGCGCGAAGTGCGCGAGGCCGCCAAGACCATGACCGTGATGGACAAGTCGAAGACCTTCAACACCGACTTGGTCGGCTTGCTCGAAACGGAGTTCTTGGTCGACATCGCCCAGCCGATCGCCTTCGGCGCGCTCAACCGCACCGAGTCGCGCGGCGCGCAGGCGCGCACCGACTTCCCGGAACGCGACGACGAGAAATGGCTCGTCCACACGCGCATGACCTACACCGGCGCCGACCCCAAACCCGACTACGACCGCAAGGTCACGATGACCAAGTGGGAACCCACGGTGCGGAGCTACTGATGGCCGACAAGATCATCCTCGACCTCTTCCGCTTCGATCAGGAAGTCGACGAGGTACCCCATCGCGACCGCGTCGAGATCGACTTCCCGGCCTCGTCCACCGTGCTCGACGCGCTCGAGTACGCCAAGGCCGAAGTCGACGGTTCGATCAGCTTCCGCCGCTCGTGCCGTTCGGCGATCTGCGGCTCGTGCTCGATGAACATCAACGGCGTGACCGGACTCGCCTGTAAGACGCCGCTCTCGACGGTGCTGCGCGACGACCGTTCGGTCAAACTCGACCCGATGCCCAATTTCGAACCCATGAAGGACCTCGTCGTCCACATGGACCCGTTCTGGGATCGCTACTCGCGCCTCAAGCCGTATCTGCAGCCCGCGGATAAGGACTCCGACCACGAGCGCGAGCGCCGCGTCTCGCCCGAGGACATGAAGAAGCTCGTCGCGGTGGCCAACTGCGTCATGTGCGCGACGTGCTACTCGCTCTGTCCCGTGGTCAGCGTCGATCCGTCGTTCGCCGGCCCCGCCGCCATCGCGTACGCTTACCGCTTCATCGAAGACGTGCGCGACTCGAAACGCAAGGAACGCGTCGCGCAGATCTCCGACGACTATCTGTGGCTTTGCGCGCACTGCTACGCCTGTTCGTACTGCCCCAAGCACGTCGAGCCGCAGGACGACATCATCGCGGTCAAGCGCATCTCGATCCAGGAAGGTCTGACCGACGCGCCGGGCCCGCGCCACGCCCTGGTCGTCGCGAAGACGATCAAGCAGAGCGGCATGCTCAACGAAAACGAAGTGATCGTCGGCACCGTCGGCCGCTTCAACTTCCGCGGCCTCGCGGCCGTGATGCCGCTCGGCCTGCGCATGGCCGCGAAGGGCAAGATCCCGCCGCTGTTCCTACACCCGGTGGACAAGGTCAGCGAGATACGCACGATTTACGACGCTCTGGAGGTCCCGGTCGGATGACTGTCATGACGCCCGAACCCGCGCTCGTGCCCAAGCGGCGCTCGAAATCCGCCGAGACGAAACGGTACGGCTTCTTCCCCGGCTGCGTGGCCAAAGAGTCGTGCACCGAGCTGTTCAACTCGACGATGTTGCTCGCCGACAAGCTCGGCATCGAGCTGATCGAGTTGACCGCAGCCTCGTGCTGCGGCGCGTCGGTGCTCAACGACGTCAACCGCGACGTGGCCCGCGTGCTCAACGCGCGCACCTACGCGCAGGCCGAAGCGCTCGGCCTCGACGACGTGATCACGATCTGCTCCACATGCACGGGCCACATGCGCGCCGCCAACAAAGAACTGCTCGAAGACGAGAGCCGGATGGAGCAGGCCAACGGCATCCTGGGCAAGTTCGGCGCGAACTACAAGGGCACCGTATCGGTGCGCCACCTGCTCTGGCTGCTGATCGACGACATCGGTCTCGACCAATTGAAGTCGATGGTGGTGAATCCGCTCAACGGCCTCAAGGTCGCGCCCTTCTACGGTTGCCACATCATCCGTCCGGAGTCGGTCAACGGCTGGGAATCGGCCCGCAATCCGCACTCGCTCGAAGACGTGATCACCGCGCTCGGCGGCGAAGCGATCGACTACGCCGGCAAGACGCGCTGCTGCGGCTTCCACGTCCAACTCGAGAAGCAGGGCATCGCGCCCAACATGGTCGGCCAGAACATGCGCATGGCCAAGGATCGCGGCGCGGAAGCGGTGCTCACCCCGTGCCCGCTCTGCCATCTGGCGCTCGACGGCTACCAGGCCGACTCGGCCGAACGTTGGGGCCGCACGGATCTGCCCACCTTCCATCTGCCGCAGTTGGTCGCGCTCGCGCTGGGCGTCGACCCGGCAACGCTCGGGCTCAAGCGCCACGTGATCTCGCCCGGCCCGATCCTCCAATCGCGCGAACTCGCGCAAATGCACGTCGCCTAACGCCCAAAAGTCCCGAGGGGGGCGGTCCCGTAGGACCGTCGCCCTCCCCGGGCGAGCCTGGTAGCGTTTCCCTCGAGGAGACGCAAGTGAACGGACGCACCGCCCGAGGACCCGTCGCGACGATCGGCGTGAAGACGCTCCTCCGCACGCTTCAGAGCGAA
>Ga0326727_10016194_pt1 | contig 15798 bp, 10 predicted proteins | sample MB2enrmetagenome_FD_207643 | JGI IMG/M metagenome (GOLD analysis project Ga0326727, IMG submission 207643) | Lab enriched peat soil microbial communities from McLean, Ithaca, NY, United States - MB29MY | ecosystem: Environmental > Terrestrial > Soil > Wetlands > Peat | place: USA: New York... | reverse complement strand
TTACGGTAGTAAATCGTACTGCCCGTCTGCAGTTGATTGCCGGCGTTGCCGCTGCCCTGGTACTGGTTGCCGGTGTACAGGAATACCGCGGTGTTGGACGTCATTCCGCTGACCGGGCTGCGCATGGTCGTGTTGTTCGAGTTCGATTCGATGTTGGTGGGAATGTGCCAGCAGTTGCCGAGGATGGCTTCGAAATTGATGTTCGTGGTGAGCAATACGCGGTCGATATTCATCCCGGTCTCACCCATCCACAGGCTGAACGTCTGCGGGCCCGCACTCGACACAACCACGCGCGGTCGGGGGAACGTGCTGGTCAGACGATTCGACGTCCATCCCCATGCCCCAATCTGACCGGGCAGCACTACAATGGCCGAGCCGGTGTTCGTCGACGTCGGCGTCCCTTGGGCCGGCAAGCCAGAATTCACCAGATTATTGCTCGCCGCCGGCGCGTAGGCGCGCACCCAGACGTAGTGGGTCAGGTTGGTGTTAAAATTGACGGTGTACTGAAGTTGGGGTGCGACGCCCAGCCAGTTCGCGTTGCTCAACGTCGTTCCATTGTTCGGCAACGCCACCACATACCCCGAGCCGCTGTATCCGGGGATCGAGTTGGTGGTGACCCATTGAATCCCGGCCGCTGCTCCGCTGCCCGCAACGCTGTTGGAGTAATTCTCCGCTTCGAAGACGATGACACCGCCGGATTCGGTGAATATGGTTTGGGCCATCACAGTGGATAAAACCATCAAACTGACCCCAAGAGCGCCAACAGCATGTCGGATCATGAATACCCCGCCCTTCCTAGCACCTGTAAGCCAATTGCCTGCATTTTCCGCCAGTTCGGAAAGCAGTAGTTTAGCCTGTTTCCTTGATAATGTCGAGGTCAAGCGCTTTACAAATTCGGCCATTTGAGCCATCATAACCTCATGCTCCGATACATGGCTCTCGGAATTCGCCGCTTCGGCCTGTACCCGATGTACATCCACCAGCGCGACAACTGGGAGTTCTTCGCCGTGTTGCGTGGCAAATGTGGGGCCGTCCTCGCCGATACCGACGAGCCACTCCTCCACCAACATCATCTCTGGGTTTTCCCACCCGAGGTGGCGCACGGCTGGAAAGGCGAAGGTGCCAGTCGCTGCAAAATCGCAGTCTTTCATTTCGGTAAAGTCCCGCCCCTCCTCGAGAAAATCGTTCGCCAGCGCCAGTTCCTCGATTGCGATCTGTTGCCCCATCAAGCCCGCCGCCTCGTCGAAATCCAGGAGGAATTGCGCGCCCCCTACGGAAGCGTGACCGAGAAAAGTCTCATGTTCTTCGAAAAAACGTTGCTCGAGCTTTCGTTGGTCGCCCTCTCGGACACGCCGTTCGCCTCCGACCAGAACGGGGGGAATTACGCTCTGGCAAAAGTCCAGGAATGCCTCTCCTGGTACAGCGAGCACATGCCCGACCAGCCGAAACTCGACCAGGTCGCCCAAGCCGTCAATGTCTCCGTCCGGCACCTGCGCCGGCTGTTCTGGCAGGCCCGACGCGAAAGCCCGCAGGCCGCCTTCACCCGGCTCCGCCTCGAAAATGCCATGGGCCTCCTGTCCCTCTCCAATCTCAAGCTCGACGCCATCGCCCGACAATGCGGCTTCTCCGGCAGCAGCGACTTCTGCCGCGTCTTCAAGTTTCACCACCACCTCAGCCCCGACGCGTGGCGCAAACACCGCCTCCCCGCGTATCAAGAACCCGCAGCCACCCGGAAATAAAGCCGTGTCCCAATTCGAGTTCCGTCACCATCGACGTGACTGTCACGGCTACGAACCACTCCAAATCCACGCCGTCTACGGTAATCCCCTAATTTGAAATTTCCCACCGGAAGACACGTAGCCAATGGGGGCAAAATTGCCGGTGTGGCAACAGCTCAAGGTTATTTACGAAAAACAAGCTTTGGAGGCACGGTTTCCGGTTGATGCGGGCATTTGATCTAACACTTTTCACGCGTCTACCGGTGGCGCGTGGTGGTATCCGGTAAGTCAACAGTTGACCCATTGGCATCTGAGTTTCCCGGTAGACCGAGACAAGACACCGGTAACATTGTTAGAGGGAGTCAGTGTGCGAGTGGCTAATCTTCTTGGGCGTCCGGAGCTTGCGTTTCATCAGCGTAAATTTCTCGCTCCCCAAGTCCATTTGTTGATTCAGGCTTTTAAAGCCCATGTATTCATACATGCCAAGGAATTTGAGCCAGCGCCAGAACTGCGCAAGATCGTATCTATAAACTCCCTCACTGAAATCTCAGATACCAAAGAAGTCGAAAGCGAAGAAACTGGTGGGGGCGTAGGTTAATTGGAAAACCGCTGCGGCTCTACACCCCAGAATTCTGGGTCCAAATACCGCGAGCGGGTCAGGACGATTGATGCGTGACCGAGTACGTCTACTCTGATGGGCGAGATTGTGCCACGATGGCGGCAGGACTTCATCAACTGATGTCCCGGTTCGCCGACGCAGAACCCCTGAGCAACGGCAACGGTTGGTAGCGCGTTTTCGCCGAAATCGATTAACCCAACGGGACGTGGCCACTCGTCACGGCATCGGTTTGTCCACCGTGAGAGCGTTATAACCCGCTGAGATCGACCTTCTGCCCCAACAAACTGCCAGTAATCCCGGTGATGTTGGTGCCAGTCATCGTCACCGTCAGCTTGCCCCCTTTCCCCGTGTCGGTGCCGGTCAGAGCCAGTTGGGAAGCGCCATCTTTGGTTGCGCCGCTTACGGTGAACGGGAAGCTGCGGTCATTGGCCAGGCTCACGGTGGCAGTGCCAGCTACTTTCGTGACCGTCGAGGTCAGTATCATGCTCAATTGCCAGTCAATTGGAGTGAATCCATCCGGCACTGTGCCGGAGAAAGTTGGGTACGAAATCTTTGACGACCCCGCCTTGCGTCCCAGTCGGTAGCTGCTCGCGCCCGATTGCACGCCGGTCATGGTTCCAGTCAGGGGATCGATCGTGGCGAGAGACTTGAAGGATTCTGTGTATACGACATTCGTATAGGTTGGATCCCCACCCAAGAATGCGCCCGATTTATAGGTATAGGCGAGTGAGAACAGCACATTGCTGCCCGACGACCTAATCGTGCCCTTCAGACTGTACGTGCCGGCGTTACTGAAGGTGCCATCTTCGGCCATCACCAAGGAGGTTGTTCCTGTCGTTGTTGCGGTTATGACGCCAGTCATGGACTGCTCCACACTGACGTCTTGATTGAACGGCACTGGCGTGCCATCGCTGGCGGCAAAGTCCACAGAAAGATTGGTGAGGACACCCGTGAGATCATAGATTCCCTGAACCCCCGAAAAGGTTGGGGAAGAAATGCTGCCGTTCGGAGCTTGTGCGAAGCCGGCGTGCGCAAGCAACACGCTGACCACTACGATCATCCAAGCCTGCAACAGGGTGTTGATCTTCATACGTTGACCCTTCTCCTTTCGATCGACGTTTCCGGTATGACCTGCGGCCCACGACCATCGCGAGCCATTCAGTTTCATTGACGCGTATTTTATCCACCCTGACACTGCAAGCAAGCCTTCTCTAGGCTCCGGAGACGATGCCTTCGACAGCGACCGCATTTCATGCGCGTCGAATACCCCAAAATTTCAAATTAGGACACGACCCGGAAATAAAGCCCGTTCGGCCCGATGCCGCGACTGATCTTCACCAGCACGGAATTCTCTCCCGCCCGCAGATTCACATCCACCACGTCCTCGTCCGGCTCCGCGCTTCGATGCACCTGTTTGTCGAACACCCGCTGCCCGTTCAGCCACACGGTCAGGCCATCGCCGCTGCCCAGATAGAGTTTGGCCGGCCGGTCTCCCTCCGAATTGAATATCGCCCGGCCAAATGTCGTGGCCCCATTGTTGCCCTTGCCCAACGCCTTCTCGAAATCGATATAACCGTCGTCCCGCACGCAATCGTCGCCGACCTCTTTCCATCGCAGCTTTCGCCTGCCCGCGCCTGGGTATTCTCCAGCCGAATCCGTCGGCAGGTCTCCGGTGAACTCCGTGCCCACGCCACCGTCAAACGGCCCGATCACCTGCCAGTGCGTCGGCTCCTTAACGAGTTGTAGGGCAAGCGCTCCGCTTGCTGTCGCCCCGCGCACCGCGCAGTTAAGGGTCATCGGATAACTCCCCACCGCCAAATCGCCCGGCCACGCCACATAGAACGCCAATCGCGCCTCACCCCGTGCCGAAGCGCGAAACTGTTGTGTTGCGCCGGGCAACGCCGTGAAACCGCTGGGAAGACTCAGGCTCACCTCACCGTCGGCGGCACTTGTCCCGCGATTGCGCACGGTAACGAAAACTTTTTCGTACTGCTGGCCGCGAATGAAACGGCGAGTCGGCACAATGCCGCGGTCGTTGGTCGCACCCGCCAGTTCCAGTGACACGGTGCCAGAAGGGTCTGATGGCAACGGAGGAAACATCCGCTCCAACTTCGCCGCTTGTTCGGCCCGCGCGAACACCGGAATCTCCGACAGCCCCGGTCGCACCGTGATCGTCTTTGGCCCGCTAATCTTCTCCCTGGTCCATACATTCACCCATTCGCCGCGTGGCAAATAAACGGTACGCTCGCCAAACTCCGTCAATAACGGCGCCACGAGCAGGTCGCTGCCGAGGACAAATTCGTCGTCGATGTTGTAGGTCGCAGGATCATCCGGGAACTCGTAGAGCAGTGGTCGCCACATCGGGACGCCGTCCTCCCTCGCCAACTTCGCCGCTGCCAGCAGGTAATCGCGCAACCTCCACCGCAGATCGAAATAGTATTTCGCGATGCGCACCGTCTCGTCGTCGTAATACCACGGCTCGCGCGGGGTCGTCCCGTGCAGTTCCATGATCGGGCTGAGCGCGCCGAGTTCCAGCCAGCGGATGTACAGGCTCTTGGTCGGCGTACCTGAGTAACCGCCGATATCGTGTCCCCAATACGCAAATCCTGACAGCGCCGCGCTCAGTCCGGCGCGCACCACGCGCGGGAAATCGTTCCACGACGACGACTGGTCCCCTCCCCAAAACGTCGTATTCCCCGCGCACGGCGCCGTGCCCGACCGCGCAAACGTGACTCCCGCCTTGGCCTTGAGCTGGAACGCATCCAGCACCGCGCGCTGGTAATAGTACGGATGCAAGTTATGGAACCACTCGTCGGGCATGCGTTCGCCGCCGTCCGTCTTGAACCCGTCCACGCCCATGTCGATCAGCGGTTCGTGCAAGCCCTGCCACCACTCCCGCGCTGCCGGTTTGCGGAAATCGATCTTTACCGCGTTCTCCAGCCAGTCGATCCGCAGCTCGCTCCCGTCAGGCTTCAAAACCAGGAAACCGTTCGTCTTGGCGTCGAGATACGTGCTCGCGCTGTCCCACAAGCTCGGCGTTTCCCAGCACACGACGTGATAGCCGCGCCCGTGCAACTTCCCAATCCACTGTTTCGTGTTCGGATATCGTCCCGGCTCGAACCGGAAGTTCTGTAACCCCTCCGCCCAACCCTCGAGCACGACGGCGCTCGCCTTGAGCCCATGCGCTTCCATCTTGTCGATCACGCGGTCAACCTCGTACTCCGAAAGATACGAATTCCGCGACATCCACGGCTCGAACACCCAATCCGGCACCGCCTCCGGTCGTCCGACGAGTTTGGTGTAGGCCGCCAGAATCTCGCGCGGCGTGCCGTGGAACACGAACACGTCCACCCCGTCTTCGGGTACCTCGATGCGAAGCTCGTCGCGTTTGGTCGCCCCGCAATCGAATTTCACTTTGCCGGTGCAGTTCACAAACAATCCGTACCCCGTGCTGCTGATGAAAAACGGCGCGCAGATATAAGTCCGATTCCCGCCCCCCCACGCGTCGACAATCCATGTCTCCATTGTCCGCCCGCGCATGTTGAGCGAATCGAACCGCTCGCCGAAACCCCAGAGCGCTTCGCCATCGGCCAGCTTCCGTGTCAACACGCTCGGCATTTCCACAATGGCTACCCTCACGCCGTTGGTGTCCGCGAGTGGATAACCGTGCAACGGGTTGCCGTAAATCAATCGCTCGACGGGCGGTGCTATTGACGTGCGAGGTGCGTCTTTGTCTTGGGGATAACCAAGCTCCACCCCGCCGACAAACATCAGCGCCAGAATCGATGCCCGGTGCCATCTCATTTCACCACCACCACGGAGCGTCCTCTGGCATCGATATATTCGGCGTTTGGATCACGGATCGGATGATCCCCATCGATCACAAACTGGTACTCATACTCGCCCGGCTTCAGTTCAACAGTCGCCCGCCACGCGCCGTCGGTGCCCGGACCGCTCATTGCCAGCTTCGGATCAAACACAAGCCCATTGCGACCGTGTCCCCAGTCGTTGAAATCCCCGACCAGATACACAAGGAACGCGTCGGGAGCATAGCACTGGAGAATCACACCCTGCTCCGTCTGCTGTGGCCGCCACTTCGGGTTGTGCGCGCTGCGAATCACCACGTCACCGGACGCGTCCACGTGAATGATCGCGTTCTTGTCCCCGTCAAGTTCATCAATCGAATCGGGTGCGAACCATCCGCTCGCCTCGCCGTTGAGGTTGAACTTGAAGCGGTACACGCCGGGGTCGAGCTTGACGGTCTTGCGCCAGACGCCGCTCGCGTCCGGCCCGTTCATGGCGAACTCCGCCTTCGTGATCCGGCCATCCACGTTGCTGGCCCAACCATTGAAATCGCCGGCGAGGTAGACGACGTGCGCCTCGGGCGCGTAGCACTCAAACAGTACGCCGCCGGCCGTTTTCTGCGGCACGAGGGTAAAGGACTGGGGAGGGAACGAAGTCGCGGCGCCGGCGGTCACGGCGACCGCCAACAAAAACACCCACGCATGTTTCATTTGCGACGCACGATCGTCTCGTGTTGCTGCCGCAACTTGACGATGCTGCCGGCGGGACAAACCCCGCGCCAGAGTATGTTCGGGTACAGCACGGTGTTGCGCCCGATGATCGAGCCGGGGTTCAACACGCAGTTGCACCCGATATCGCTGCCGTCGCCGATCACGGCCCCGAACTTGCGCAGCCCCGTGTCGATGTCATGCCCGTACTTGACCGTCACGTTGCCCTTGATCGATTTGACGTTGGAGAGGATCACCCCGGCGCCCAGATGCGCCTTGTACCCGAGGATCGAATCGCCGACGTAACTGAAATGCGGCGCCTGCACGCCGTTGAACAGCACCGCGTTCTTGAATTCGCTCGCGTTGCCGAGCACGCAGTCATTGCCCACAATCACGTCCTCGCGGATGTACGCGCTCGAACGAATCTGGCAGTTCTCGCCAATGATCGCCGGCCCCTTGATCGTCGCCCCGTGTTCGACAACCGTCCCCTTCCCGATGAACACATTCTCACCGATGTACGGCGTGCCCATGGTTGTCCCGAGCCGCGCCGGCTTGAGGTGTTTCTTGATGAACGCGGACAAGCGCTTCAGCGCATCCCACACGTTCCCATCACCGTCGAACAATTCAGGAAACGCGCACTGTTTCAAATCCAGAAAATCTTCCGCGCGGAACATGCCGCGCATCCTAGCCACGCCCCCGCCCCCCGGCAAGCAGTTCCGCACACAGTGCATCTTTGGAATTCATCCCACGCCCCATCTCTAGAGTTTGTCATTCTGAGCGAAGCGAAGAATCTCTCGCCTTTCCACAGCCTCCCGCACAACCGAGACCCTCCGCTGCTCTCAGGGTGACACCCAATACAGCTCTCAAGATTGGTTCTGGGCTGGCATCTCCGCCCGGACCCGTGTACATCTCATAGGCGTGAATGCGCCATCGTTGGAAGAGTACCCATTAACTCCGCTGGACTATTACAACGTCGTCCGCGCGCGCATCGAACACGAGGACAACCTTGTCGCCCAGCGGCTCTCGTGGCTGGTCGCGTCCCAGTCATTCCTGTTCACGGCTTACGCCATCGCGACCAACGGTCTGGCCTCGCAACCACCGCCGCCCGGCTGCATCCACTTCGCGGCGCAACTCCAACTCTTGTATCAGTTGATCCCCGTCGTCGGCACCCTTACCTGCGCCCTGACCTACATCAGCATCCTCGCCGCCGTCGCCTCGATGCGCCACCTCCGCAACTCTTATCGTTCCCGATTCGCCGAAGACGAAAAGGGAATGCCCCCAATCGTGACCCGCCCGCCGATCCGCCTCTTCGGCCATTCCGCCGCCGTCCTGCTCCCGCTCGTCTTCATCACCATCTGGCTCGTCCTGTCGATGCACGGCTTCGCCTAAACTTCACCCGGCACAGTGGTTGTGGCTGAACGAACCCATGGCTGGAACACAAGCTTGGCCGTTTTAAGTATCTGTCGCCCTTGCATTCCTCATATCCAGGCGTATATTGCTCTAGAGAGTCGAGCGACCCTCTCGTCAAGTCAGATAGAATGAGGGCTACGAGCCCACCCTTGGGAACGGCTCGGGGGTTCTAATTCGAGAGTTGAGCCTCGACTCTCTACTTTTTTGTCCTTTGTTACCACTCCACCGATGCCCGCCTCAACACTGCCGCGAATACCACTTGCTATTCCTGGGTTCGCGCTTACGTTGCAGTGGAGAGTCGAGGGCAAGCAGAAGTTGCTAGCGCAGAGTAGAGCAGTTCGAGCCTCGACTCTCCCTTTCTTTTCCCACCAGATCAGGCCGCAGTCCTCGTCGAAACGTCGGCACTACTCTCCGAGCAACTCCGCCAACTTGCTTCGGTCGGTCGTCGGCAACTGGCAGGCGTAATTGACGCACACATATGCGGTAGCCTTACCATCAATCGTCTTGGTGGTTTCCAGAAACGGCAGCAGCTTTGTCAGCGTCTTCTGCGAATCACCACCGTCAGCCACGATTACAATCGCACTGGGCAAATAGCGTTCACGAACCGCGTGCAGCATCGCCCGCGTGTCGGCGGCGTCGACCTTGCCCGCAATCACAATCTGTTTCGGCTTGCTCAGGAAAAAGTCCAGCACGCACAGCATCTGCGGGACCGTGCTCGGCGCCTTGCGGAGATGATCGCCGAAAAGCTGCAACGTCTTTTCCGCCGCCTCGCGGTAATTTGCGCGATCTGTGAACTGCGCCAACTTCAACAATAACAGCGCCGCCATCGAATTGCCGCCCGGCTCCGCCCCATCATAATCTTCCTTCGAGCGAACGATCACGCTCGGGTCGCGCCCGTCCGTCTGGAAGAACCCGCCGTTCTTCGCATCATAAAATCGCGCGAGCATCGTGTCGGCGAGTTCGGTGGCGGCAAGTAACCACTGCGGATCGAAGTCCGCTTCGTACAAATCGACGAGGCCATTGCCGAGGAATGCGTAGTCCTCCACCATCGCCGGCCCCGTCGCCGTCCGTGTCAACTGGCCGTCCTTGAGCCGATTGGCCACGAGATAGCGGGCAGCGCGTTCCGCCGCGTCGCGATATTTGGGTTCGTCGAGCGCCTGCGACGCACGCGACAACGCCGAAATCATCAACCCATTCCACGCGGTCAAAACTTTTTCGTCGCGGTGCGGACGCACCCGTTTTCCCCGGACCGCGAACAGCTTGGCGCGTTCGTTGGCAAATCTCGCCGCGTCGGGCGTAGCCACATGCAACACGTTCAACCCATGCTCCCAGTTTCCTTCTGCGGTCACGCCATAAGCACGACAGAACGCGTCGGCTCGATCACCCAGGACTTTTTCGATCTCCTCGCGCGTCCAGAGATAGAATTTCCCTTCGACGCCTTCACTATCGGCATCCTCCGCCGAGTAAAACCCGCCATCGGGATTCGTCATGTCGCGCAACACGTAGTCGCAGGTCCGCCGCGCAATGTCCGCATAAACCGGGTCGCGCGTGATCTGGTAGGCGTCCACGTAACTGGAAACCAGTTGCGCCTGGTCGTAGAGCATCTTCTCGAAATGCGACACGAGCCAGCGTTCATCGACGCTGTACCGATGGAACCCACCGCCAAGTTGGTCGAACATCCCGCCCTCGCCCATCGCCCGCAAGGTGTGCAGCGCCATGTCGCGCGCCTTCAATGCACTTGGCGGCGTCCGCTCCTTCTCAGCTCCCCTCTCCCCTTGGGGGAGAGGGTCAGGGTGAGGGGTTCTTGCAAAATACCGAAACAGAAAATTCAGCCCAACCGGCCGCGGGAATTTCGGCGCGCCGCCAAATCCGCCGTTCACTTCATCATAACTGGAACGAAACTGTTCGAAACCAAGCTGCAACGGCGCGTCATCCAGCGCGTGGCCCTGGGAACCGTCCCCGCCGACGGTCGCGTATTGCCCGACCGCTTCCGCGATCTTGCCGGCCTGCGCCACCACGGCGTCGTGGTTCGCCTCCCAAACGTCGTGCACGCGCTGGAGCAACTCCTTGAATCCCGGCCGCCCATACCGCGCGTCCGGCGGGAAATACGTGCCGCAAAAAAATGGCTTGAGGTCGGGCGTAAGCCACACGCTCATCGGCCAGCCGCCCGAACCCGTCGTCGCTTGCACCGCGGTCATATAGACTCGGTCGATATCCGGGCGCTCTTCGCGGTCGACCTTGATGCACACGAAATACCGGTTCATCACCGCCGCCACGTCGTCGTTCTCGAACGACTCGCGTTCCATCACGTGGCACCAATGGCACGTCGAGTAACCGATGGACAGGAAGATCGGCTTGTTCTCCTGGCGCGCCTTCGCAAACGCTTCCTCGCCCCACGGATACCAGTCCACGGGATTGAATGCATGCTGCAACAGGTACGGACTCGTCTCGTGGATGAGACGGTTCGGCTTGTTGGTCTCGGTGGCGCCAGCCATGGCCCCGCACCATAGCACAGCCGCGAGGCCGCCGACCAGCCATCCATGTTGGAAATGTCCCGCCACCTCGGTTTCAGTATACACGCACATCAGGAAATGCGCTTTCCGAGAATCGTCGGGGCCGCGCGCGCATCTATATTGGCGGTGAACACGAGCTGTATGTCGATAGGGTCGGGACTTGCGGGATTCGCCGCTTGGTGCCATGATGGTGTCCCAAAGAGTGATTCACAGGTCGTGCCTGTTCCCATGTCAAAAACGGACGCCCAAATCGACGATGCGCAGTTGGTCGCGCGGCTCAAGCAGCGCGACAAATCCGCGCTGGATGAACTCGTCCAGATTCATGGCGCCAAAATGTACGGCGTCGCGCTCCAGTTCATGCGCAACGAGTTTGATGCCCGGGAAGTCATGCAGGACGCCCTCGTGTCCATCTGGAACAAGATCGGCTCGTTCGAAGGCAAATCGGCGTTCACGTCCTGGATCTACCGCGTGACCGCCAATGCCGGCCTGATGGCCTTGCGCAAGCGGAAGCGGCATGAGAACGACGTTTCCCTCGATGCCTCCGCTTCTGACGACGACGATGCGCCGTTGCCCTCGTTGCAGTTGAGCGACAAGCGGCCGCTCCCGGACAAGGTGGCGATGACCGGCGAACTCGGCGAACAGGTCCGCGCCGCGATTGATCGATTGCCGGAACCGTACCGAGTGGTGGTACTGTTGCGCGACGTCGAGGAATTGCCGATGGAGGAGGTCATGGAAGCGACGGGCCTCAGCGAGCCGGCGTTGAAAAGCCGCCTGCATCGGGCACGATTGGCGCTCCGAGAAGCCTTGCTGCCGTACTTGAAAGGGCGGGACGGTTAGCCGTTATGAGCAAGAAAAAGATTTCCAAGTTGTTCAAATGCCTGCTCCATCCAGCCGAATGCTGGCGGACGAAGAAGTTGCTGTATGAGTACGTGGAAAGCGAACTGGACCAGGACACCCAGCGTAGATTGGAAGAGCACCTCGGCGATTGCCCGTCCTGTCTGCAATACGTGAAGAGTTACCGTCAGATAATTGAACTGACCCACAAGCATTGCCTGCCCGAGACGCCGATGCCGCCGGCCCTCAAACAGAAACTCCGCGAGTTCATCGAGCAGAACCCGGATTTGAAGTAAACCACATCCCTGACGCGACGGACTACCAATCTGACGCGACCACTCTACCGCACCTTGGATGCGGTCATCTCCGCGCCCACCGTTTGCAGCGCGTTGTTCACCTGCCGCAACAATCCATCGGCCGGTCGTTTGAACACGATCTCGATCTCCTGCCGCGCGGGATTGGTGCGGACGCGCAACACACTCGGCAGTTGAAGTATCTGCTCGGCGGCCCGGCCCAAAAAATCCGTGTCCCCATCTTCTCGCAACGTAAACCTCATCATACCCACCTCGGATACTTGTGTGGTGTTATTCATGTTCCCATCCCGCCTCCTTGAAAAACACTATCGCAAACCCACGCAACAGCCGCGTGACGGCCCGTTGCCAAGTGTGTAACATACGTCGGCCAAAGAGCTTGGCCTCACGGCAAGCCTTGATTGGAATCTGTCAGCCTGATCCGACGAATTAGATCGCAAAGGTGTGTACAGCGAGAAAACGCCAGCGTTTCACGAGATGCGCCAGCACGCTCGGAACAAAATCTACCCGCGCCGGGTCACTTCGACAAATCAGCAACATCGCGCGCAAACGCTTCTACGTCATCCGCCGTTGAATCCCACGAACACATCAGGCGCGACCCACCGGGGCCGACATGCGTGTAGAACTGCCAGCCGCTTTCGTGAAGGCCGTCGACCACGCGCTTCGGCATGTCCACAAACACCGCATTCACCTGGCGCGGATACAGCATTCGCACGCCCGGCCGACCGCGCAACTTTGTTTCCAACAGCGCCGCCGAATCGTTCGCCTTCTTCGCATTTCGCAGCCAGGCGCCGTCCTGCAGCAGCCCAATCCATTGCGCGGCAATGAAACGCATCTTCGACGCGAGTTGGCCCGATTGTTTGCACCGATAGAGGAAATCCTGCGAGAGACCCCGGTTAAAAAACACCACCGCCTCGCCAAACGCCATCCCATTCTTTGTCCCGCCAAAACTCAACACGTCCACGCCCGACTCCCAGGAGATTTCTCGCGGTTTGACGCCAAGACTGGACACCGCGTTGGCAAACCGCGCGCCATCCATATGGACCAGCAGGCCATGACCGCGCGCGACTTTGGAAATGGCGGTTAGCTCGTCGCGGGTATAGACCGTGCCAAGTTCGGTTGCCTGCGTGAGGCTGACGGCTCGCGGCAACGAAACATGCACACTGCGCCGTGCGTTTGCCACGTGCTCGATTGCGTCCGGAGTGAGCTTTCCATTCTCGCCTTCGACGGCCTGAAGACGGACTCCGGGCGCGAAAAATCCCGGCGCATTGCATTCGGCAGTCGCCACGTGCGAACAATCGAACGCGATGACACTATGATAGGAGTCGCACAAGCTGGCGACCGCCAGCGAATTTGCCGCGGTGCCGTTGGACACGAAGAATACGTCGCAATCGGTCTCGAACAAGTCGCGAATTAGCCGCTTTGCTTTCTCCGTCCACGGATCATCGCCGTAGCCGGTCACGTGGCCGGTATTGGCTTCCTGCAACGCCGCCCAGACCTCGGGACAGATTCCCGAATTGTTATCGCTGGCAAAGTGGCGCAGTCGCTTGGCTCCGTGCATCAACCCCTCCGTCGGCAGCCACTGTGCCTGAAATCATGGCGACATTCCAGCGAAAGCCACTCATCCCAGTCACTGCTGGCGGCTTGAATCGCGCGGCATACGCCGATACACTGCGTCCCCAGTGACCACGACCACTTCCGAACGACCGTGGCGGCGCGGTTTCTGGAGTTTGATCGTCACCCAGTTTCAGGGCGCGTTTAGCGACAACGCGCTGAAGCAACTCGCCATCTTCGTCGGCATCAGCCTCGGGCTTTCCCAAGTCCGGCGCGACCAACTCGTCTCCGAAGCCACCGCGCTCCTGACCCTGCCCTTCATCCTCTTCTCGATGGCTGGCGGGTGGCTGGCAAACCGCTACAGCAAGCGGACGGTCACCATTTCCATCAAGATCTTCGAAGTATTCGTCATGTTGCTGGCCACCGTGGGGCTGGCGCTGGGGAAACTTCCGCTTGTACTGAGTTGCGTGTTTTTCATGGGCGTGCACAGCGCAATCTTTGGCCCATCGAAATATGGTTCGCTACCGGAGTTGCTCCCCGAGAAGCGGCTCTCGTGGGGCAACGGCGTGCTGGAACTGGGGACGTTCCTCGCCATCATCCTCGGCACCGTCGCGGGCGCGATGCTATCGCAGGCATTCACCCGCCAACCTGCCTGGTCAGGTATTGTCCTGGTGGGACTGGCGGCACTTGGTCTCCTCACCAGCCTGGGAATTTCGCGTGTCCCGGCCGCCGACCCAACGAAAGAATTCCGCTGGAACTTCCTTGGCGACCTGGGCTCGCAGATTCGGCTGATCCGTCAGGATCGTGTCCTGATGATGGCCGTAATCGGCAATACCTACTTCTGGTTCCTCGCTGTGCTGCTCAGTCAGAACATCATCATCTACGGCCTCGATGTGTTGCGCATCGACCAAACCCACAACGGCTACCTGCAGGCGGCGCTGGCCATCGGGATCGGCGTGGGCAGTTTCGCCGCCGGCTATCTGTCGGGCGGCAAAATCGAATACGGTCTCATCCCGCTCGGCTCGATGGGCATCACCGCCGCCAGTGTGTTGCTGGCGCGGCGCGGGCTGACATTCAACGCCGTCGCGATCGACCTCTGCTTGCTCGGGTTCTTTGCCGGGTTCTTCGCCGTGCCAATCAACGCGCTCATGCAGCATCGCCCGCGCAAAGAGGACAAGGCCGGAATCCTGGCAGCGCAGAACCTGTTGTCCAGCGGCGCCGCGTTTCTGGCTGCCGGCGCGTACTACGCATTGCAGACCATCTGGCCGCGCGACCCGTCGCAGATTTTCCTTACGTGTTCGGTGATCACATTCGCCGGAACCGTCTACGTGGTGTGCCTTGTGCCCGACTCTCTGCTGCGCCTGTTCATCTGGCTGTTCACGCACTCCGTGTATCGGTTGCGGGTGGCGGGACGCGATAACATTCCCGAAACGGGCGGCGCGTTGTTCGTGTGCAATCACGTGTCGTTTGTCGACGCGCTCCTCATCATCGGTTCCACCGACCGTATGATCCGGACGATCATGTTTCAGGGCATTTACGATCACCCCGTCGTGAAACCGTTCGCCCGCGCGATGAAGGCGATTCCGATTTCGTCGCAGTTGCGTCCGCGGGAGATGATCAAGTCGCTGCGCACCGCGAGCGATGCCATCAAGGACGGCGACGTCGTCTGTATCTTTGCCGAAGGACAGATCACGCGGATCGGTCAATTGCTCCCGTTCCGTCGCGGTTTCGAGCGCGTCATGAAAGATGTGGACGCTCCGATCATACCGGTGTGTCTCGACCATGTCTGGGGTAGCATCTTCAGCTTCGAGAAGGGACGTTTTCTGTGGAAAATGCCGCGGTATGTCCCCTACCCGGTGACCGTCAGCTTCGGCAAGCCGATGCCCCCAACCTCGACTCCATTTGAAGTGCGCCAGGCCGTCCAGGAACTCAACACCGAGGCCTGGAGCCACCGCAAGAAATTGATGATGCCGATCCACCGCACGTTCGTGCGCAAAGCGCGCCATCATCCGCGCCGGTTCTTCATGGCCGATGGGCGCGTCCCGAAATTGCGGTTCGGTGCGGGGTTGACACGCACCATTTTTCTCGCGCGGCGGCTCCGCGCGGTTTGGGCCGGGCAGGAAATGGTCGGCATCCTGCTGCCGCCATCCGTCGGCGGCGCGCTCGTGAACTACGCCGCGCTGCTGATGGGCAAGGTGCCGGTGAATCTGAACTACACCGCCAACGATGAGGTCGTCGCGTCCTGCGCGCGCCAATGCGGACTGCAAACCGTCGTCACATCGAAGGAGTTTCTCAGCAAGATCAAGCTCACCGTGCCGGGTAGGACCG
>Ga0326727_10016191_pt1 | contig 15799 bp, 14 predicted proteins | sample MB2enrmetagenome_FD_207643 | JGI IMG/M metagenome (GOLD analysis project Ga0326727, IMG submission 207643) | Lab enriched peat soil microbial communities from McLean, Ithaca, NY, United States - MB29MY | ecosystem: Environmental > Terrestrial > Soil > Wetlands > Peat | place: USA: New York... | reverse complement strand
GCCCGGAACGGGCGGTGGAACCAGATGCAGTGGTCGAGGCTCGCGCCGATGAAGCGATCGTCGTAGGGCGTCGAGCCGTGGCGCTGCAGGATCGTGTCGACGAGGGTGAGGTCGGACGCGAACGTGAGGACGGCGGCGTGGACGAGGGGGTCGTCGCCGATCGGGACCGCGGCGCGCAGCCAGAGCTGTTCCCGGTCCGCCGGTGCGCCGCCGCGTTTCCACGGGTACTCGGTCACGAAACGGATGTCGACGCCGTAGGTGTTGGCGAAGAGCGGTGCCGAGGCGTCCCCGTCCTCGAGCGCCTCGGCGAGACCGGGGAGCGTCTCGGGATCGGGGACCTCGGGCATCCGGTCCCCGTGGACGAGACCCTCCTCGTCCCGGTGGAACGAGCACATCAGCCCGAAGATCGTCTTGCCGTGCTGGACCCCGATCACCCAGCGGGTCGAGAACGAGCGGCCGTCCCGGATGCGGTCGACCTCGTACAGGATCGGGCGGTGCGGGTCCCCGGGCCGCAGGAAGTAGGCGTGCAGCGAGTGGACCCGTCGTGACTGCACCGTGCTGCCGGCCGCGACGAGCGCCTGGGCGGCGACCTGGCCCCCGAAGACGCGGCGCCGCGTCTCGTCGAGGCTCGAGCCGCGGAAGATGTTCTCTTCGATCGGCTCGAGCGTGAGGAGGTCGAGGAGGCCCGCGGTTCTTGCGCCCACGTGAAGACGGTACACTCGGGCGTCCATGCGTAAAGCGCTCCTCCATCCGATCGATTTCGCGCGGGAACTGACCCGTCACCCGAACTTCTCGAAAGTCTGGCGCTTCACTTTCGTCTCGGTGATCTCGACCGTGCTCACGCTGGCCATGCTGTACGTGTTCTTCCGCGTGCTGAAGGTCGGCTCGGCGGCGGACAGCAACCTGCTCGCGACGTCGATCGCGACCGCGCCCGCCTACTACCTCAACCGCACTTGGACCTGGGGCAAGACCGGTAAGTCGCACCTCATGAAGGAGGTCGTCCCGTTCTGGACGATCGCCATCATCGGCGTCCTGCTCTCGACCTTGGCGGTGCACTTCGCGTCGGTCGAGGCCCACCACATCACGAAGTCGAAGATGGGTGTGACGGTCCTCGTCGAGTTCGCCAACTTCTTCACCTACGGCGTGCTGTGGGTCGGCAAGTTCACGATTTTCAACCGCTACCTGTTCAACACGCCGAGCGTCGCCTCAGGATCCGAGGATCTCAGCCCCGATGACGTCGGCCCGGGCCCCGGCCCGCTCGCTCCCGACGCGCTCGCGACCGACGAGCTGAGCACCGTCTAGGCCGCAGCTCCCGGCGCGGCACGGCTCCGCCGCGCACCTCCTCCCCGGGGCCTGCCGCCGAGCTGGAATGCCCACCCCGCGACGAGGGCCGTGGCGGCGATCGCGAGGGCCAGCCAGTCGCCGAAGCGCGCGTAGAGCGTCGCGCCCGTGCGAAGGGCGACCTGGGCCCGCAACAGGTCCGGGGACCCGAGCCGGCTCTGTGCCGCGACGGCCCCGGCCGGCGTGACGACCGCCGAATAGCCGGTCGTCGCCGACTGCACGAGGTCGCGTCCGAGCGCGACCGCCTCGATCCGGGAGGCGGCGAGCTCCTCGGCCGGGATAACGTCCGTCGCGTACGAGGCGGTGTTCGTCTCGACGACGAGCAGCTCGCCGCCGGCCCGCACCCCGCTGCGGGCCCGGTCGGCGAAGAAGTCCTCGAACGAGTTGAGGATCGCGACCCTCCCGGCGGGCGTCGTGAGCTCCCCGTCGTTCCGTCCGACGACGACGTCGCGCGGCACCGCCGTGAGGCTCGCGATCCGCGCGAAGACCCAGCGCAAGGGGACGTACTCCCCGAAGGGTACGGGATGGGCCTTCTCGACCCGCCCGAGGACCCGGCCAGACGGACCCCAGGCGACGATCTCGTTGACGAACCGGTGCGCGCCGGCGGGCGCGGTCACCCCGGCGAGGACCGTCGCGTGGAGTCGGCGGGCGAGAGCCGCGACGCGGCCCGTTTCGGTGGAGCCCGGGAGCGGGCCCGCAAGGGGCACGGCGTCCTCGGGCCAGACGACGAGCCCGACCGGCGCACGGAGCGGGGCGGTCGCCGCCCAGGTCGCGGCGAAGACGCGGCCGGCGGGCACGACAACCGAGCCGATGCCGCGGCGCCCCCCACCCTGGACGATCGCCACGGTGACGACGCCGCGGGCCGGCCCCCCGTTCGGGCTCAGCCCGGCGAGCCCCGTGGCCGCCGCCACGACGACCAGGGCGGCGAGCCCGCAGAGGGCGCCGCGACGGGCGAACGGCTCGTCTCCGGTGAGATCCGTCCAGCAGGCGAAGCCGACGGCGGCGACCCCGGCGCCGGCGATCGCCGCCGCGGCGACGAGGACGAGCGGACCTCCGTCCCGGGCGAGCCCGACGAAGGGACCGGAGGCCTGGCCGAGCGCGGCGCTCCCGATCGGCAGGCCCCCGAACGGCCAGGTGTCCCGCGCCCATTCGGCGAGCGTGAGCGCGCCGGCGAAGGCGACGAGCCGGCCGCGCCCCGGTGGGACCGCGGCGAAGGCGACGGCGACGAACAGCGCCTCGAACCCGACGAGGACGACGTAGCCAAGCCCGGTGAACTCGAGCGCCCAGACGCAGCCGATCGCGAATTGGCCGAGGCCGACGAGCCACCCGAGGAGCAGGCGCCGGCCGATGGGTTGCCCGCGGATTAGCCAGGCGGCGGCGCCGAGGCCGATCGGGGCGAGGTACCAGGGCCCGAACGGCGGCAGGGAGCAGCCGACGAGCCCCCCGGCGACGGGGGCGAGGGCCACCCGGGCGAGTCGTGACGCCCTTGGGCCTCCCGGCCGGCTCATCGGGCGAGTTGTTCGCGGATCGCCGCCGCGGCCCGATCGGCCCTGGCGACGCAGGCCGGGATCCCGATGCCGCGCGCCCAGGCGCCGGCGAGCGCGAGGCGCCTGAGGTCCGCGGCGAGCGTCTCGATGCGGGCGACGCGCCCTAAGTGACCGACGACGTACTGCGGGAAGGACGCCGGCCAGCGCCGCACGAGGACCCCGAGCGGGGCGGCCTCGATCCCGAGGATCGAGGCGATCTCGCCCCGCAGGCGCGCCACGAGCGCCGCGTCGTCGAGCCCAAGCGCCCGTTCGTCCCCTTGGCGCCCGGCGGAGGCGCGCACGACGACCTCGCCGGCTGCGGCCGAGCGTGGCCACTTCGACGAGGTGAGGCTGAGCGCCGTCGCGAGCAGCCCGTATCGGCGGGGGACGAGAACCCCGCTCCCGACGAGGGCGAGTGTGGAGTCCGGGAGGACCCCGGCCGGCCAGGCGAACGCGGCGGTGACGACGCCGGAGTACGGGACACCGCGGAGCAGCGAGGCGAGCTCGGGCGAGGGCCCCTCCACGATCCCGGCCGCGGCGTGACCCGGGACGGCGAGCACGACGGCGTCGAATTCCTGGTCGTCGTCCCCGATTCGCGCCCGCCAGCCCTGTCCTCCGGCGCCTCGGCTGAGCGCCGCGACCGGGGCGTTCGTGAGGACCCCGACGCCGCGGTCGACGCACTCTTTCTCGAGGTGGTGGGCGAGGGTCTCGAGCCCGCTCGCCAGGCCGAGGAAGACCGGAGACGCCCGCTTGCGCGGTTGTTTGCCAGCCCGGAGATAGCTCCGCAGCGCGAGGAGCAGGGACCAGCGCCCGGCGATGGCAGCGGCGAGTTCGGGCGCGGTCGCGGCGAACGACAGCTGGCGCACGTCGCCGGCGTTGATCCCGCCGAGGAGCGGGTCGACGAGCGTCTCGACCACCTCACGCCCGAGGCGCCGGCCTACGACGGCGCCGACGGAGACGTCGGTGCCCGACGATCCCGTTCCGGCGCCGAGGCCGGCCGGGGCGACCGGCCCCCGGGGGACGAGGTCCGTTGCCGCCCGGACGATGGCCCCGGGCGAGACGATGCCGGAGCGCAGCAGCGCCACGAGGTCGATCGGGATGCCGAGCGCCAACCCCGGCGGGAACGGGCGAAGCGACCCCCGGGCCCAGATCGCCGCCCGCGAGGTCGCCGGGGCGATGAGCTCGTCGCCGAGGCCGAGCTCGCGGCAGAGCTCCACGGCGGCCGGGTTGCGGGTGATGAAGACATCCGGCCCGGTATCGAGGGGGCGACCCCGGAAGGTGGCGGTGCGCATCTTGCCGCCGACGACGCCGTCGGATTCGGCGAGCACGACCTCGTGGTCCCGGGCGAGCGAGCGGGCCGCGACGAGCCCGCTCACACCCGCACCGGCGACGAGGATCTTTCTTCGTGCCATGACGTCCCGATCCCGCCGGGTCAGGGTCGCGTCGGGGGGTCGGGATCGGCCGCCGCGACAAGACGGGCCAGGAGCGCGGCGAGCCCGGGATCGTCGTTCAGTGACTCGGTGCGGGCGAAGCCGAGCCCGAGCTCGGCGGCGCGGCGTGCCACGGCGATGTCGAGGTCGTAGCAGACCTCGAGGTGGTCCGAGGTGAAGCCGGCCGCGCAGACGACCACGGCCCGGGTGCCCGCGTCGGCGACCTCGGCGAGGATCTCGGCGATGTCCGGGCCGAGCCAGGGTTCCGCGGTACGTCCCGCGCTCTGCCAGCCGGTCCGCCACCTGTCGATCCCGCAACGCGCCGCGACGAGGGCCGCCGTCTCGGCGAGCTCATTGGGATAGCGGTCGCCGGACGAGATGATGCGTGCCGGGAGGCTGTGGGCCGTGAAGATGACCTCGACCTCGGATGGGGTCCGCACCGGAAGCGAGGCGAGCGCCGCCGACGTGCGGCGGGCGAGGAGCTCGACGAGTTCGGGTTCGGCGCCCCAGCGCTCGACGAAGGCCGCAGGAAGGTTCCGGGCCGCGGCCCGTTCCCGCGCCCGGGCGAGGTACTCGCCGACGCTGCCGACGGAGTAGTGGGGGGCGAGAACGATCCCGACGATCGCCGTCGCGCCGGTCGCGGCGAGCTCGTCGATCGCGGCCTCTATCTTCGGATCGGAGTGCTTCGCGCCGTACGAGGTGCGGAAATGCCCGGGCGCGACGGCCTCGAGTGCCCGCCCGACGGCGGCCACCTGCGCCGCCGTCTTCTCGGCGAGCGGCGAGACGCCGCCGATCGCCGCGTAGCGGGACCGGAGCTCGGCGAGCTGGGCCGCGCTCGGCGGACGGCCGTGCCGGATGTCGGTGTAGAAGGTCTCGATGTCGTCGGGACCGTTCGGCGTGCCGTACGCCATCAAGACGACGCCGGTCGTCACGGCGTCATCTTCCCGTCTCGGGGGCCGTGGAATGGACGAGCTCGACGAGGCGCTGCAGCACCTCCGGGTCGGTTCCCGGCAGGACGCCGTGGCCGAGGTTGAAGACGTGACCGGCGGCGGCCCGACCCTCTCCGAGGACGCGTCGGGCAGCCGCCAAGGCGGCCTCGGGACCGGCGAGACAGACCGCGGGGTCGAGATTGCCCTGCAGCGCGGTCCTCGGCCCGACGCGGGCCGCGGCGCGATCGAGCGGCACGCGCCAGTCGACGCCGACGACGTCAGCACCAGCGGCCGCCATCAGGTCGAGGACCTCGCCCGTACCGACGCCGAACAAGATGCGGGGGACTCCGAGGAGCGCGAGACCCTCGAGGATCCGGCGGGTCGCCGGCAGGGCGAAATGCTCGTAGTCGGCACGCGCAAGCCCTCCCGCCCAGGTGTCAAAGAGTTGCACCGCGCCCGCCCCGGCCTCGACCTGGCTGCGCAGCGAGGCGAGCGCGATCTCAGCGAGCCGATCGACGAGCCCGAACCAGGTTCTCGTCTCGGAGTGCATCAGCGCCTTCGTCCGGGCGAAGTCGCGGGAAGGCCCGCCCTCGACGAGATAGCTCGCGACCGTGAACGGCGCACCGGCGAAGCCGATGACGGGGACATCGAGGCCGTCGACGGCCCGCCGGACCGCCTCGAGGACGAAGGGCGTGTCCGTCGCGGGATCGAGCGGCCGAAGGCGGCCGAGGTCGGCCTCGGAGCGGAAGGGCGGTTCCACGACGGGCCCCGTGCCGGCGACGATCCGCACGCCACAGCCGATCGCGGCGTACGGAACCATGATGTCGGAGAAGAGGATCGCGGCGTCCACGCCGTAGCGGCGCACCGGCTGACACGTGAGCTCGGCCGCAAGCTCCGGATCGCGCACCGCGTCGAGGATGTTCGTTTCGCCGCGTCGCGCGCGGAACTCCGGGAGCGACCGCCCGGCCTGCCGCATGAACCAAACCGGCGTGCGCGTGATGGGTTGACACTGGCACGCGGCAAGAAAGTTCGAGCCGGCGACGGGCACCCAATGACCCTACCGCTGGGGCGGCACGCCACTTCGGAGCCCGCGGTGTGCTGGACCCGTCCGCAGCCCGGATCGGAACCGAGATCTGGTTCACTCGCGCTTTCCCGGCTGGCTCCGGGGCGTCATGATGTGCCCATGATCGACCACATTTCGATTCAGTGCTCTGACGTCGCAAAGAGCATCGCGTTCTACGATGCCGTCCTCGCGCCGCTCGGGGGCGCGCGGGCGATGGACTTCGGAGAAGTCGTCGGTTTCGGTGTCGGCCAGAACCCCGAATTCTGGGTTGGCCCCGCCGTGACCGGCGAGGGGTTCCGGGAGTCCCATCTCGCCTTCCATGCGTCCGACCGGGCCGCGGTCCGCGCCTTCTTCGATGCCGCCGTGGCACAGGGAGCCGAGATCCTGCACGAACCCCGGCTCTGGCCCGAGTACCACCCGGGTTACTACGGCGCGTTCGTCCGCGATCCCGACGGGAACAACGTCGAAGCCGTCTGCCACCTTCCGGAGTAGAGCGTCCGCGCGGTCTAATTGGTTCGGGAGACGCTGCTGATAGCCGGGAGGTCGAGCGCCGAGACGCGCCCGCGTGACGCCCGGCTCGGAATTGGCGCGAGGACTCGCCGTTCCGGGCCCAGCCGAGACGGGAGGATGTCGCGGCCCCGTCGGCTCACGGCGGCGGCCGGGACGGAGCCGGTGGTGGGACTCGAACCCACGACCTGACGATTACAAGTCGTCTGCGCTGCCAGCTGCGCCACACCGGCGTTGACCATGAGCATCGCGCCGTCATCGCGATCTCGCGGGGGACGGGCTCCCTCGTGAGGACCCCCCGGAGGGGACCGAGTGGACCCGCGCCCACCCGGCTCGACTAGGCTCGTCAGTCGCACGACCAATCTACAAGTGTCATCACATTGCGTCGCGCCCCGGCTCGCGTCCACCAGAATCGCAAATCCCCACGGTCTGCGATGCCATGCCGCCAGGGCGGGCGGACGCATCACAGACGCATGACAGGAAGGAAAGCCCGATGCGGATCCTCGTTCTAGGGGGGGACGGCTACCTCGGTTGGCCAACCGCACTCCACTTTTCCCAGGGCGGTAACGATGTTGGGGTCGTCGACAACCTCATCCGCCGTCACTACGACGAGGAGATGGGCTCGAACTCCCTCGTCCCGATTCGCCAGCTCCACCGGCGCGTCGCGACCTGGAAGGAAGTCAGCGGGCACACCATCACCCCTTTCATCGGGGACCTGGACGACTATCCATTCCTGTACGAGACAATCCGTTCTTTCGAGCCTGACTCGGTTGTGCACTTCGCCGAACAGCGCAGCGCGCCGTATTCGATGATCGATCGGGCGCACGCCGTCTACACCCAGGTGAACAACGTCGTCGGAACGCTCAACTTGCTCTACGCGATCGCCGAGATCAATCCGGAGATTCACATCGTCAAGCTCGGCACGATGGGCGAATACGGCACACCGAACATCGACATCGAAGAGGGCTACATCGAGATCACCCACAAGGGCCGAACCGACGTCCTGCCCTACCCGAAGCAGCCGGGCTCCTTTTACCACCTGTCCAAGGTGCACGACAGCCACAACATCCAGTTCGCCTGCCGGATCTGGGGCCTGCGCTCGACGGACCTCAACCAGGGCGTCGTCTACGGCCAGCAGACGCCGGAGACCGATTTGCACCCCGACCTTGAGACCCGGTTCGACTACGACGGGGTCTTCGGGACGGTGCTCAACCGGTTCGCCGTGCAGGCCGCCGTCGGCTACCCGCTCACCGTCTACGGCAAGGGGGGCCAGACCCGTGGCATGCTGGACATCCGCGACACGCTCGCCTGCGTCGAGCTCGCCTGTCTCAATCCGGCCGCAAAGGGTGAGTTCCGCGTCTTCAATCAGTTCACCGAGAGTTTTTCGGTAATCGGACTCGCCGAGTGGGTCAAGCGCGTTTCGCCGGTACCGGTCACGATCGAGTCGATCCCCGACCCCCGCGTCGAGAAGGAAGAGCACTACTACAACGCGATCGCGACGAAGCTCCCCGACCTCGGGCTCCAGCCGCACCTGCTCACCGACGAGCACGTCGCCTCGCTCGTCGAGCTGGCGGTCAAGCACAAGAACCGGGTCAACCCCGAGGCGATCCGGCCGACGGTCAACTGGCGGACGACGAAGTCTGAGGTGAGCGTCAGTGGAGGCGCGGTCGGCGAGTGACCCCCGGCGGCCGAAGCGTCCGTCGGCACCTGCTGAACCGGTCGTCATCCGACCGCTAGCGTCGGCGTGATGCCTGATCGACGCGGCCGCGGTGCGCTGCCGACTTCGCGGCGCGACCGCTGGCGAGTCGTCATCGTCGTCGGGGTCGTCCTCCTCGTGCTGCTCTTCGTCGGCGAGGTCATCGACCAGGTCGTCGACACGTCGTCCAGCGTCGGCAAGCGGACGGACAAGACCTGGGTCGCCGCCACGACGACCATCGTCGACGAGTTGGACACCCTCACTCCGACCTTCCACGCCATCAGGGCCCATGCGACCGATGCGTCGGAATTCAACCGGGTCACCCTCGAGTTCGCCCTCGGGGAGCTGACACGAGGCACGACGACCGACGAGACCACCTACGAGTCGCTCGGGCTTGCCGCCCCCTCGCCGGGAGCGGGCGCGCTCATGGCCGGGGTGCTGCGACTGCGGCGTGAAGGGGCGGCGGATCTCGCCCGCGGCATCGAGCTCGCGACGTCGGCGCGGACCGGTCCGTCCCCGCTGCCGCGGGCGACGAAGCTCCTCGTGACGGCCGGATCGTGCTTCATCGCCGCGGACGCGGGGTACCACGCGCTCGTCGTGTCGCTCCGCGGCGACGTCAACGCGCGCTCCCTGCCGCCGTCGGCCTGGGTCCAGACGCCCGGCGTCTGGTCGGCGGCGTCGGTAGGCGCCTGGGCGAATGCGCTGCGGTCCGCGTCGAGCCTGGTGTTCGCGCCCGCGATCTCGATCGTCGCCGTGACCCTGGTGCCACCGCCCCTCGAGATCACCGGGCTTCCGACGACGACTACCACGACCACGACGACGACGCTGCCCACGACGACCACGACGATCGCCGCGGCCACAACGTCAACGACCGTTGCGACGATCGCCGCGGCCACAACGTCAACGACCGTTGCGACGACCACGACTGCCCCTGCCGCGAAGAGCCACGCCCGTCGGCAACAGCCCGCGACGACGACGACCGCGGCGACGACGACTTCGACGACGACCGTGTCAACGGGATCCTCGAAACCGGCGGGCAACAGAGCGACCACGACCACGACCACGCTTCCCCTGGTGACGACGTCCCTGCAGATCCCGCCCTCGGGCTCGACCTCGGTCGTTGCCGCGACGACGCGGCTCGAGGTCGTCGTCATCGTGAAGAACACGGGCGACACTACGGCCCACGGGGCCAACGTGACCTCCGTGCTCGAGCCCTCGCGCTCCTCCCACACCGGTGCCGCGAGGGTCAGCTGCCGCCACAAGCTCAGCGTGCTTGCACCCGGGGTCTCGGAGTACGTCGTCATGCCGAAGCTGGCCGTCAAGCACGCGACGGACTACGAGCTCGTCGTCACGGCCTCGATCCCGGGCGGTCCCCCGGACACGCGCTCGATCGCGCTCTACGTCTCAGTCTGATCTGGCGGCGGCGCCTCAGGCTTCCTCTGGCGGCTCGGGCTCGCGGTCGGACTGATCCCACCACGCCCGTTCGGCGCGATCAATGACCTCGCGGACCGGGCGCCCCGTGCGGCGGGCGAGCTCGGCGGCGTCGTCGTGTTCGACCTTCGCCCGTCCTGCGCTCACCTTCACGCGAATCGGTGTGCCGTCAAGATCGACGTGGTCGAGGCGCCTGGGGGCGGCCATCCGACCGACCTCGAGGATACGCACGCCCAGTGAACCGGTCTCGGCGGTGAGCACCGCACAGAGCTGCTCGACGAGGGCCCGGTCGGCGAGGGCGCTGAGGACGTGGCCGGGCCGCCCCTTCTTCATGACGACCGGTGTGACCCAGGCGTCGTTCGCCCCGGCTTCGAGGAGGGCCCGAAGTGCGTCGGCGAGCTGCTCGCCCGTCGCATCGTCGAGGTTCGCCTCGAGCAATGTGAGCGGCTGGCCGTGCCGCGTGCCGGCGGGAGCCTCGCTCGTGGCGCGCCAACCGATTACGACCTGGGTGCAGTTCGGCAATCCGTCAATCTCGCGCGACCCGGCACCGTAACCGGTCGAGTCGACGATCATCGGTGGCATCGGGCCGTACCCCGTCGCCATCGCGGCGAGGATCGCCGCGCCCGTCGGGGTTGTCAGCTCGACATTGATGTCGCGTCCCCAGACCGGCACGTCCTCGAGGAGACCGAGGACGGCGGGGGACGGGTTCGGCAGCAGGCCGTGGCTCGTGCGCACGACGCCGTTTCCCATGGCGACGGGGCTCGAGAGCACCTCGTCGACGCCGAGCACCTCGAGCGCGGCGGCTGTGCCGACGATGTCGACGATCGTGTCGTGGCCGCCGACCTCGTGGAAATGGACCTGGCTTGTCGGGCGCCGGTGGAGCCGGCCCTCGACCTCGGCGAGCGCCGAGAAGGCTGCGACGGCGCGGTCACGGACGCGGGGGGGAAGTCTTGCCTCGTCGAGGATGCCGAGAATGTGGGGGAAGGTCCGCACGACGCTTGTCTCGTTCACCGTGACGATGACCTGCGTGGCGGCGACGCCGCCGCGCAGCACGGGGACCGGCTCGAGGGACCACCCCTCGATGGCGAGCCTCGCGAGCAGGCCGCGAACCTCTCCTACGTCGGCCCCCGCGTCGATGAGGCTCCCGAGCGCCATGTCGCCGGCGATGCCGGCGAAACAGTGGAACCAGGCGATCCGGGGCCCGCGGGCCGCGATCTTCGTTCCGGTGGGGTCGCGGTCGCTTCTGGGGGTGTCGTCGCTCACCGGAGTGCCCGGGTGACCGCGCATGCCGCGCCGAAGCCGTTGTCGATGCCCACGACCGTAATCCCCGGAGCGCACGAGGCGAGCATTGCCAGCAAAGCCGTCACGCCTTCGAGGGAGGAACCGTAGCCGACGCTCGTCGGGACGGCGATGACCGGCGCGGGCGAGATGCCTCCGACGACGCTGGGGAGCGCGCCCTCCATGCCCGCAACGACGACGACCGCGTCGCAACTCGCGATCTCGGACTCGTTGGCGAGGAGGCGATGGATCCCGGCGACGCCGCTGTCGGCGATGAGGGTCGGCGAGAATCCGAACGCCGTGAGCGCCGCGATGCACTCGTGCGCGACCGGGAGGTCGGCAGTCCCCGCCGTGACGACGACGACGCGCTCGGACCGCGGCGGAGCCGGACGCCAGCCGACCATGAACATCGTGGCCGGATCGGCCAGTCCCGGAGTCACGGCGCCCCCAGGGCAGCGCTCGAGCGTGGTGGCGACCTGTTCGCGGTCGGCCCGGGTGAGAAGAACCGGCCCCGATCCGTGTTCGAGCAACTCGGCAACGATCGCGGCGCACTGCCCGGCCGTCTTGCCCTGGCCGAGGACAGCTTCGGGCAGGCCCTGGCGCAACGGTCGATGGTGGTCGACGCGCGCGAACTCGAGGTCGGCGAAGGGAAGGCGACGGAGGCGCTCAACAGCGGCTTCGGGCTCGACGCTTCCATCCCGGACCGCGTCGATGAGTTCGGACAGCTCGTTGTCGTCCATTGCGTTCTCTATCCTGCCAGCACGGTCCCCGACAGCGTGCGACACGGAGGCGGGACCGAATCAACCAGGCGAGCAAAGTGGAAGACCGGCTCAGTGGGTACCGCAGTCTGAGCTTGGCAGTGGCGTGACGCGATACTGACTTCGCTCTCCAGCTGCATCGTTACTTCGGGAAGCGATCCGGTCCCGGCTAGCGTCGCCCCGGGAGGGATGGCAGAGCGGACGATTGTGACGGTCTTGAAAACCGTTGGGCCACGAGCCCCGTGGGTTCGAATCCCACTCCCTCCGCCGGCTCGCCGAGGCACACATCCCGTTCCAGTGCGCGTCGAGGGCGCTCCCTGTCGACGGAAACGATCGCCCACGAAGGAGCGGACCTCGGCACGACAGTCAGAACCAGTGGAACCACGGATGTCCGTTGCGCCATACCACCAGGAAGACCTTTCCGATGATGTGGGACTCCGGCACGGCACCCCAGACCCGGCTGTCCGATGAGTCCCCCCTGCAGTCGCCGAGGACGAAGTAGGAATTGACAGGAACCACGGTCGTGCGGATGTTGAGACTCGACTCGGAACACCCCGGAACCCTCTTGAGGTCGGGGAGCCACGGTTCGGCGAGTGGCTTACCGTTGATCAGCACGATGTCACCCCTTGACGAGACCGTCTCGCCCGGCAGACCGATCACGCGTTTCACGAGGTCCGAAGGACCTGAGAGTTCCGTGTCCCGAGCGACGCGCCGGAAGACGATGATGTCGCCGCGCTGGATGTCGCGCGAGACGAACGGCAGCTTGTCGACGAGGATGCGGTCTCCGACCTGCAACGTCGGTGTCATCGACTTTGACGGGACGTAGAACGTCTGGACGACGTAGGTCCTGATGAGTACCGCCAGGCCGACAGCACCGACGGCGATCGCGATCCAGATCAAGGCCTGCAGTCGGAGAGACTGTCGCTTCCGTCGCCGCTCCTCGCCGAAGGCACGAGCTTCTGCCCGGATCGATTCCTCGCTCTCGAGGATCCAGCTCCCCTCGGCCCCGCGTGGGGGCGCGTCCGCGGCGGATTCGGTCGCAGTCGGCTGGAACTGCACAAGCGGATCGAGGTGTGTCACGGTCTGCGATGCGAGCGTGCCCCGTCGTGGCGCACCGGAGACGTGGGGTCGAGGGACCGCATTTCCACCAGGCTAGGACGCCATCGACGCGCCGCGGTGATGAGACTCGCCGACCCGGCGGAACACAGTGTCGCCGAACTCATGGGCGGCGTCGAGCGCGTACGATGACCGCGCCGCGTATCGGGCAAGGGGACGAAGATGCGCGGGATTGCCCGGGTAGCTCAGAGGTAGAGCAGCGCACTCGTAATGCGCAGGTCGTGGGTTCGAATCCCACCTCGGGCTCCAAAAGACCAGCTCATGGTCCCTGTTCTTCCCGGGGCGATCAGTGTCCTTGGCTGTTGGCCCAGTTACTTAGCGTCGCGGCCGCTGATGTTTACCCAGTTCGAGCTCGGAATCTCGAGCCAGCCTCCTCCCCGGAGAACGGCCGTCGGGGACTACCTCACTTCGCGGTACGGCAACGTGCGATCATGCCGACGTGGAACAACGCATCAGTCTCGTGACCCTCGGAGTCAACAACCTAGCGAGCGCTCGCGCGTTCTATGAGGCCCTCGGTTGGGTCGCTGCCGAGCAGCCCGACGACTCGATCTGTTTCTTCCAGGCGGGAGGAATGATCTTTGGTCTTTGGACCGCGCTCGGCGGACATGGCGCACCTGGCATCGAACTCGCGCACAACGTTCGCTCCCCCGAGGAGGTCAGTGCAACACTCGCAGATGCGCAACGCGCGGGCGGAACGATCGTCCGTCCGAGTGCGTGGGCGGAATGGGGCGGTACTTCAGGCGCATTTGCCGATCCCGACGGATACGTATGGGAAGTTGCTCACAATCCCGGATGGACTTTGAGCGAGGATGGAACTGTTCACCTATAGCGACCGGCGCCATCGCTCGTAAGTCTCAAGACGGCAAGGCCTTGTCTGCCTTGGCACTAGATGAAGGCGTGGCGTGGTCCCAGTCGCGGTGGCGCGCCAACCCGACTGACACTTCGCGGTCCCGCTCGCCCGGATCGTCGGCCCCGATGAAAGGGGGCGGGGCTCGTCTACTTCCTGCCCGGTAAAGAAGGCGTGTGAAGCGTCGGGCCGCGGGTGTGACCGCAGTGACAGGTCGCTCGCGTCGTCGTAACTTGGCGGCGTGCTTCCGCTCGGGTTTCAGCACCACAACGTCGCCCCTTCGGGTCTGCCGACCGGAACCGGTCGCGACGCGCGCCCGCGCCGACACGGCGAGGGTGGCGGTCGCCGACCCGTGAGAAGACTGCGGCTGGCGATGGCGGTCGCCTCGGTCGGGTTCGGCGCGTGCGCCACCGCGATAACCGGCATGGCCCTCGGTCCGGTTTCCTCCGCGTCCGCGGTACGGCCCCGGCCGCGACCCGCCGCGGTGTCGCGCGTTCCGGTCCGGTCGCCTCGATCCGCCACGGCCGGCGTGGGGCTCCGGATAAGCCTGAAGGTCTCCCCGGAGCGTGTCGCGCGCAGGTCCGCCGTTGGGTTCGACCTGCGTCTTTCCGCCCAGCATGCGGTCGGTGCGCTCGGTTACCGCCTGTTCTTTGGCGACGGAACGAGCCGGGCGAACGCGATCCCGTTGTACTGCCGGGCGGATCCGGGCGTCCCGGCGTCTGCGGACTGGTCGTTCCGCCATCGTTACGCGAAGGCCGGCACCTACCACGTCGTCGTGACGGGGTTCGTGAACTGCACGTCGTCTCACGCCGTCGCGAAGGCCACGGTCGTCGTCTCCTGAGGACGGAGCCCCGGTCGGCCCTCCGTTTGCCGGCCGAGATGGCGGGGAGGGGCTGGCCGGCCGCCCTGATTACGCTCCGCCGTCTCGCTACATTTCGTGCCATGGCGCCAAGAAAGCGCGAGGAGGAGTTGGTGCGCGCGCGTTCGCTCGCCCTGGCGGTCGTCTCGGTCGCGGTCGGGTTGGTGTCCGCCGTCGGAGCGGGGACTGCTCTCGCTGCCCCACACGCCGGTTCGGACAAACTGCCTCGGGTCATCGACTGTGTCGGCCCGGCGGTCCGCGAGCCATCGAGCTTCACCATCACCTGCGCGGACGACAACTCGCGCCTCGTGAGACTGGACTGGCAGTCGTGGACGGCGAAGCGCGCCACGGCGGACGGCGCGTACTCGCTGAACGACTGCACGCCCTACTGCGCCGCCGGGAAGTTCCACAACTATCCCGCCGCGGTGACGCTATGGGACCCGAAGCAAACGAAACACGGGACGCTCTTCAGCCGTCTCACGGTCGCCTACAAGAAGGGGCAGAGGATCTACTCGTTCGAGGTCCAACTGCCGCTCAGCCCGCTGTAGCGCGCGGCTACACCTGCGGGCAGCCGACAACACCCGGCCACCGGCCGATTTGATCGCCGGGATCCGATGACCGAAGACGAGGCTGGATGGGGCGCAGTTGACGTCGGGCCGCGCCGAGACCTCGGTCCGCGCCGCCACTACGTTCGCGCGGTTGCACCCAAGTAGTCTCGGTCCGTGGCCGACCAGGAGCGTTTCGTCGACGACGCCCTGGCGTTCATGCCGTCGCTCTACACCGCGGCAATGCGCATGACCCGCAACCCCACTGACGCCGAGGACCTCGTCCAGGAGACCTACCTGAAGGCCTATCGCGCCTACGGCGGATTCGAGGAGGGGACGAACCTCAAGGCCTGGCTCTACCGGATCCTCACGAACACGTTCATCAACTCCTATCGGGCGAAGAAGCGGCGTCCGGAGGAAGCCGACGTCGAGGACGTCGAGGACCTCTACCTCTACCATCGGCTCGTCGGGGT
>Ga0326727_10016190_pt1 | contig 15800 bp, 14 predicted proteins | sample MB2enrmetagenome_FD_207643 | JGI IMG/M metagenome (GOLD analysis project Ga0326727, IMG submission 207643) | Lab enriched peat soil microbial communities from McLean, Ithaca, NY, United States - MB29MY | ecosystem: Environmental > Terrestrial > Soil > Wetlands > Peat | place: USA: New York... | reverse complement strand
AATCGCATCAGGAGCGGCAGTTGGAGCGAAGACCAGATCGATCAACTCGTCTCCAACTTCGGCTCGTATCTCGGCGAAGCTATTCTCGTCGCGCATGGCGGCGCGTGGGCGCAAGACGAGCACGGCTGGCACATCCGCTTCGATGAGCGCAATCGGGCGTATCCCTTCGCAAAGGTTGCCAAGCAGTTGAAGAACGGGCCTGAGGATTCGATCTTCGGCTTCTATTCGGCCATCGCAGTCGTATTTCGCAAGTGACCGTCCGCTGTGGCCGAGCGCACCACGACTTCTCCGCTCGCCCGTTACAATAAAAGATTGCATGACTCAGTGTCCTCAAGTTGACCTGGTGGGCGTGGGATTGAACGCCACCGATACGCTGATTCCGTTGCCGGCATACCCCGAACGCGGCTCGAAGTTGGAGTACTTTGCAGCCAGCGTGATGCCGGGCGGGCAGGTGGCGACGACAGTGGTGGCCTGCCAAAAGTGGGGCTTGCGCACGCGCTACGTGGGCAAGTTGGGCGACGACGACGCGGCCCGCCTGCACGAAGAGGCGTTCCAGCGCGCGGGCGTGGAGGCGCAGCTCATCAAAGTGCGCGGCGGTGTGAGCCCGCAATCGCTCATCCTTGTGGACGCGGGCGGCGAGCGTACCGTACTTTGCCGGCGCGACGAGCACATGACGCTCAAGCCCGAGGAGCTGCGCCGCGAATGGGTCACCAACGCGCGCCTGCTGCACCTGGACGGGCACGACACCGCCGCCGCGACTCTGGCCGCAAGCTGGGCGCGCACCGCGGGCATTCCCGTGGTAGCCGATCTCGATGACACCTACCCCGGCATCGAAGATCTGGTGGCCAACATCGATTATTTGATTGTCAGCAAAAATTTCTCCTGCCGATTGATGGACGACAATAACCTGGAGCGCGCTTTGCGCAGCATGCTCTCGCGCTACGGCTGCAAGTTGAGCGCGGCGACCCTCGGCGAAGACGGCGTGCTGGCGTGGGACGGCAAGCAACTCGTGCATTGCGCCGCGTTCCGCGTTCCGGTGGTGGATACAACCGGGGCCGGCGACATCTTTCGCGCCGGGTTCATTTACGGATTGATGCAGGAATGGCCGCTGGAACGCCAACTCGATTTCTCCTGCGCGGCGGCAGCCATGAACTGCATGGCGCAGGGAGCGCGCGGCGGCATCCAGGCCGTGGATGCCATTGAAAATCTGCGGTCGACAGTGGCGCGGTACGAAAGCGCCTACGGCTTGTCGGCGTTCGACTGAGTTCATAGAACTGTTTACTCAAATCAGTCCCGTGAAAAGGGCACGACTTGAGTCGTGCCGAAAAACGGCCCTGAAAACCTGTGGGCTTTAGCCCCTGCGAAACGCCAACCTAGCCCCACACCACGCTCTTGAAACGCAAGGTAAACGATTTAGATGAGTCGTCGCGCAGCCCTGCCCCGTCCAATAAAATGAAGCGATGGGACCCCAGTCCGGCGGAGCGATTCCCGGACCTCAATTCCCCTTCGGAGATTTCGTATGGCATTGATCAAGACATCGAATCCGGCGCTCGGCAAGAACACTTTCTCGAGCTTTGCGCAGAGCCAGTACGGCGGCAGCCTGGTGGACGCCTCGGCGCGCATGACGTTGAGCGGCGCCGTGAACAAGACCGGCATTCTGCTGCTCTGCGTGATCGCCACCGCAGCGTGGACGTGGACCTCGTTCATGCAGAACCACGACACCGGCTTTGCCAGCGCGGCAATGATGCTGGGCTTACTGGGCGGATTTGTGGTCGCCATAGTGACCACCTTCAAGATGTCGTGGGCGCCGGTCACCGCGCCCATTTACGCGCTCCTCGAGGGCCTCGCGCTCGGCGGCATGTCGGCAATCTTTGAATTGAGATTTCCCGGCATTGCCATGGAGGCTGTGGCGCTCACGTTTGGCACCCTGTTCGTGATGCTGCTGATTTACAAGTCCGGGCTGATCAAGGTGACGCAGAAATTTCGCATCGGCGTGGTAGCGGCCACGGGCGGCATCGCGGCCTTCTATCTACTTACGTGGCTGCTCAGCATCTTCCACATCACTATTTTCTCTTCCGTCTTTGGCTCCGGGTTGATTGGCATTGGCTTTAGCCTGTTCGTGGTCGCCATCGCCTCACTGAACCTGGTGCTGGACTTTGATTTTGTGGAGCAGGGCGTAGCCTGCGGCGCTCCCAAATACATGGAGTGGTACGCGGCGTTCGGCATCATCGTCACTCTGGTGTGGCTGTACCTGGAGATCCTGATACTGCTCTCCAAGCTGCGCAGCAGAAACTGAAAGGCAGCCAGTGGCTCGTGGCCGGGAGCTTGTAGCTGTTCCCACCGGCTACCGCCATCGAGCTACTGGCTACCGGCTACAGGCTGCTAGCTCCCTTGCGGCGAAATCAGTGAAAACGTAACGCTCCCCGCGGTGATCCGGCGGTGCGGAGTGCCGCGCGCGATCACCAGCATGTCGCCCTTGCCCAAACTGACGGTTTGGTGCCCTTCCGACTCCGGCGAATTCCATTCACCGGGCGCTTTGCTGTGCGCGCCCTTTGGCGTTCCGCCCAGCTCGTACACCGTCGACCCATCGAGAATCTGAAAGACGTGGTCGCGATGCTCGTGCCACTCGAACTCCGCGCCGGACTTTGCCTTCTCCGTAGTCAGGACCACGACGAACGTCTTCTCCTGCACGAGATTGTTGTTGCCGGGATTGGCTGCAAGGGCGCTGAGGTCGTCCTGAATCTCCTGCGCCTTGAAGAGCTTGAAGGTGAGACCGGGAGCGCTCTGGCCTTGCGCGGCGGCAGCAGCGGTAAAGAGCGACGCATTGGTAAGTGTGAAGCCGGCAGCCGCGGCGGCCGGCACAGTGCGCAGGAACTTGCGGCGGGCAGGATTTGAGATCGAAGCAGTGCTCATATGAGTCTCCGGAAATCGGCAAGTAACTTCGTGGGCGATTTTAACAGCGCCCAGCGCTAGCCTGCATTTCTCACACGCGGCAAGAACTTGTAGCGCCGGTCTCCTGACCGGCTGTAGCGGGGGTCTCCAGACCCCCGCAGGGCAGGCCGGCGGTTGAAAATGGGCCATTTTACTTGCCGTCGAGACGTCTGTGAGAAATGCGGGCTAGGCGCGAACCTCAGAGATCGAACTGCCGCAGCCACGGCGCCATCAGGGCTGCGACTTTGCGCGGCTGCTCATATGCGGCAAAGTGTCCGGCGCCGGGCAGCACGTGGAACTCGCAGCCTCCAGGAGCGGAGCGAAAGGCTTCCATGTCGGCGGGAGTGACGGAAGCATCCTCCGCGCCCGCGATGGCCAGAACCGGGACCCGGATGGTGGACACGGTGGGAACCGAATCGGGGCGCGTGGCCAGGCCGGCCTGCACCGCAACCTCGGCTTCGGGCGTGAGGGTCATGTGGGCGCGAGTCTCGGCGACAATCTCGGGGCGCTCGCGGCGGGAGGTTTCGCTGAGCAGGGTTTGCGCCATGCCGTCGAAGAGCGCAGTGACGCCCTCTGTCCGCGCCCGCTTGATGGTTTCGGCACGACGGATGAGGTTGGCTGGGGCATCGGGCTGCGGTTTGGAACTGACAAAGACCAGCCCTGTCATGCGCTCGGGGGCCCTGCGCCAAAGCTCCAGCAGGACATAGCCGCCGATGGAACAGCCCGCAAAGATGGCCCGGCGCAGGGCGAGCTGGTCGAGCAGACGGAGCACATCCGTGGCCAACTGATCCATGGTAAGCACGGGAGCGTCGGGAACCAGGTCAAAACCGCCTACCGGCAGCGCCGAGCCGAGCTCGGAGACACCATGGCCGCGCAAATCGGGGACAACGGCGCGAATGCCAGCGAGTTCTTTGGCCACGGGGCGCCAGTAATCGCGGTCGAGAGGGGTGGGATGCAGAAAGACAACCGGTGGGCCGGTGCCCGCGTCGGTGAATCCAAGGCCTGAACCATCAGAAAGAGAGACGCCGTTCATACACCTGGAGGATACGCCCCCGGCAGGGGCGGCGTCTCCTCAGGAATTCCAATCCAGGCAGCGAGATAAGCCACACCGACCAGGCCGCTCGAGAAGATGAGGCCGATCACCGCGATGACGCGGACCAGAGCGACATCCCATCCGTTGGCTTGCGCAATGGCGATGCAGACTCCACCGATCTGGCGGCCAAAGAGGGGCCGCAGGAGCGGCCGGCCGGGGATGGGATGCACGGCGGGAATGGCCGCACCGCAGGTCGAACAAAAATGCGCACTTCCAGGCATTCCAGATCCACAGTGCTGACAGAAGACGGTCATGACCGGTTCTCCGTGAACGAACTTGAACTCATTTGAGGATACGAGATTTGGCGCGCGCCGGTTCCTTCTTTCTCGCTTCGCGCGGCAACGCGCTAACTGTCCACTGTTGCCCGGCTCCCGGCCGGGTCGTGTCTCAGTTTGACGCCGCCTTGAAAGGGCACGACTTCAGTCGTGCCGTATTCGCTTTAATCCCATGCGCGGCTTTAGCCACTGAGGGATGTCATTTTATGACGGTCAGACCCCCCTTCCCTCAGGGCCTGAAGGCCCGAGAATCTTGCTAGGGGGAAGTCGGCACGACTGAACAGCTTGCTGAAAAACTCTGTTCTTCGTAGGTCGGAGGGAGCGGGAGGCTTTAGCCTCCCCAATAAAGGCCCTCGATTCAGCGTGGCTTTAGCCACGGGCCTTTCTTTTGAGGACGCCGGAGACGCTTTTTCGGCAAGCTGTTCAGCCGTGCCCTTTCAAATCCGCGAGTAGCTGATCTTTTCAGGTCCCCTTGTAGGGCGTGTGCAGATACTTCCTCGCCTCGCTGGCGCGAGAGGTGTTGGGGCCGGCGTCAATTGCCGCCTGGTAATCGCGCGTCGCCAGCGCTCGCTGGCCGTTCATGTCGTGGCATTCGCCGGCGTCGAGCAGCGACCGAATCTTGAGTTCTGAGCCCACGCCCCGCGTCCCGGCCGCTTGTTCGTAGGCCTGTGCGGCTTCGTCTTCATGGCGCTGGCCGCGCAGAGCGTCGCCCAGCCCGAAATAGGCCAATTCAAGCCTCGACGATGCAAAATAGCCCGGCCGGGCCGCGTCGGCTAAAAGCTGCCGGTAAGAATCCACGGCGCCCATTCCCTCGCCTGCATCCTTGCGCAGATTGGCTTCTTCAAGGCAGAACAGAAAATCGTGTGGATATTCGCCCTTCAGATCGCGCACCTCCTGGATGGCTTCCTTGTACCTCGATTCACGGCGCAGGAAGAGCGCAATGACGGTACGCGACTCGATACCGGTGATGATACCGCGCTTGCCGGCGTCTTCAAGCATCGCGAGTCCCGTGGATTTGGAGCCGGTGATGCCGGCAAAGCCGATCATGAACTTGAAGGGCCAGGGCAGCGCGCCCACCACGTATTCGTAGACGCCGGTGATGAGCTTGGCATCGACGTAGTCGGGATCGATCTCCAAAGCGCGCGCCGCATCGTCTTTGGCCTTGGTAGCCAGGCGGAAGCCGGTAGAAAACGCGCGCTCCACCATGGCCACATAGGCACAGCGCAAAGCGCGCACCCAGGCGCGCGCAAAAAGCGCGTCGACATCGTTGGGATTCTTGCTGATTCGCCAGTCGGCTTCCCGCACCGCTTCATCGGCCAGGGCAAAGATCTGATCGCGCTTCCCGGGATCCTCGTCGGTGGCGTGGCGGCCGGTGAGAAAGCCGTCGTTAGCATAAAAGGTCGTGTCGAGGAGATCGAGGCGGTAAAGCTCCTGAAAGATCAGCGCGTTGAGCAGATAGGCTGTGGCTTGCGGATCGCCCGGGTGGGCGGCGTGAAACTGCTGGAAGCGCTCCACCGCGCCCGGATAGTCGAGGTTGTAGAAGCGCTCATACGCCGCGCGCACCTGGGGGTCGTAGTTCATGGGGTTGGTGTGCACGGTCGCGGCCACCACCGGAACAGACAAGACTAACCCCAGGATTCCAATGACCCACTTCCGCACCGCAAGCTTTCCAGGCTTCAATATCCGCTCCTTCTCACCATGGTACCGGTTGACGCTTTCTGTCCGACAGCGCGTTGCATCTCCAGAAATCAGCTCCGTTTTGAATGTGCGAACATCGCAGAGCAGACTCTCGAAGCAAAGAATCAGTTAGCATTTGAGTATGCCCATCCCCGAACGCATGAATCCGACGTTCGTTTCTGCTCGCCCCACAGAGCCCGACCGCATGGAGGAAGCGCGCAAACGCTTGATCGTAGCGCTGGATGTGCCCAGCACCGAGGCTGCTGAAGACATGGTGAGGCAGTTGGAGGGCGCGTGCCAGTGGTTCAAGGTGGGCTTGGAACTGTTTGCTGCCGCCGGCCCTGCCGTGGTCGAGACGCTCGCGGCGCGCGGTCTCTCGGTGTTTCTGGATCTGAAGTTCCACGACATTCCCAACACGGTGGCCGGCGCGGTGCGCTCGGCAGTGGGGCTTGGCGCGCGCATGATGACGGTTCACGCGGCGGGAGGGCCGGCCATGCTGGCCGCCGCGCGTGCCGCGCTGGACGGCGTAGCCGATCCGCCGCTATTGCTGGCTGTTACCGTGCTCACCAGCATGGACGCAGCGCAATTGAGAGCCACCGGAGTGACGCGCTCACCCGCTGAGCAGGTGGAATTGCTGGCCCGCATGGGATGGGAAGCGGGGATTCGCGGCTTTGTTTGCTCGCCCCAGGAGGTAATGGCGGTACGAGCGCTGACCGGCGCGGAAGCAGTGCTGGCGGTTCCCGGCATTCGGCCTGCGGGCGCCGAGGCCCCCAGCCCTTCCCCTACCCATTCCCATTCCCGTTCCCATTCCAACGACCAGAAGCGCATTGCGACTCCCGCCTTCGCGCTCGGCGCGGGCGCAAGTTACCTGGTGGTGGGGAGGCCCATCACGCAGGCGCACGACCCGGCCAAAGCGGCTGAAGTGATCCTGCAGGAGATGGCGCACGCAATCGCATTCTGACTAGCGATACTGAAAAAGCCCGGCGCGATGCCGGGCTTTTTTGTGGATCGGAACTCAAACAAAGCTTAAAGCTTTTCGTAGAAGTCGCATGCGGAACACGAGATATAGACTCCGCCGGGAACGCCGCGTTCACGGTCCTTGACGCGCTTGACGATGCGCGTGGGTTTCGAGCACTTGGGACAGTCAGTCGACTTCGTCGTGTCCATCACTTTCTTGCGATCGCCAGTCTTGGCAATTTTGGCCATGGGTAGGGTGGTTCTCCTTCTTGGGGTGTCTCTGCACACACGGGCAAGGAAATGCTCGCGGCTTCAACGGCGCGGTGCTGGCCCGCCTCCAGGCGCAAGATCTCGCCCGGAGCGGCCATGACTCGCTCATTCCAGTTTAATACGCGGCTTCGAGTGGCTGCCGCTCAGTTTCGCTGCGCCGAAGAGCCCGACCTGACCAGCTGGCTGGTGCTTGGCGGAGGTTGCTGGCTGCCGGCGGGCGCGGGGGGCGTTTTTGCCGGAGCAGCTTGCGGCTGCGAGCCATTGGCTGGCGGCTGCGAACCGGAGGCCGGCGCAGATTGCGCATTTCCCTGCGGCGCTGGCTGCGGATAGCCTGGCTGCGCGGGCTGGCCGGTGGCCGCCGGAGTGCTGGGCTGCTCATCGGGATTGGCGCCGGGTTGCTGATCCGTATGCGGCTTGGGGAACTGTACCGGCCGCATTGCGCCCACGCTGGTGTCGCCGTAGGGGTTGCTATCGGCGGGCGAAGCTTCGCCGGGCTTGCGCAGGCTGGGAGGTGCTGCTGGCGCCTGCCGGTCGGTGTCCGTTTCCACATCGCCTTCATGAACCGTCCGCGTATTGGCCGCGATCACCGGCTTACCATCCGTGGTCATCATGGCCGAGACCACATCCTTGGTAAAAATCTGCAGCGGCTCGCCATCCTTGGCAATCTCCACGCGGATCACGCGGTTGCCGTTAATGCGGACGAAGTCGACATCCTGGGGCGGCGTCCCGTAGATCCATTCTTCGAAGGGCATCTGACCGTCCATTTCGCGCGTCCGGGTGTTGGGCTGGCCCATGGCGAACAGCACCATATCGGTAGTCATGCCCACCAGCACCTTATGGCCGAGGATGGCGTCTTTCAACTCCGCTGGCAGCGTATCAGTAAACGCCTGCACCGGCGACTTCACGTCGAAGGAGATCAGCGGAGCCAGCAGCGCCTTCACCTGGGCAGGCGTGAGCTCAGGAACGTGATCGCCGAAGGTGAGCGTAAGGCGCGAGCCCACCGGATCACCGGCGGCGTTGGCGATTGCGGGATCGATATCCGGATCGCCCATCTCAGGACCCGCGCTGATCTGAATGTGGCGCAGGAAGCGATGCTTGGGGTCGGGTCCACCGTCGAGCTCGAAGACGATTTTGGAGCGGTCGATCTTGATGTCGGTGATGACCACGCGGGCGCCCGGCTTGGCCGAGAGCCCCTCGCTGATCACCATGTTCAAATAGTTCACGCCGGCCGGCTCCAGCTTGCCGTTAGCCGCCAGGGTCAGCCCCTTATGGCCGCGAGGAAACGGCCGCATGGCAAAGCCCTGCTCCGATTCGAGCGCCCGAATCAGCTCCAGGCGCGTCTTCGCATCCAGCTCGTTCTTTTCGAGTGCCACGTGGGTAGGTTCAATCTGCGCATACCGCCGGTCCACCGGCCCGGTGGTTGCGACATTGCCTTTGCCGTTGGTATCGATGGTGATGACCTGCGCCGCGCCAGTCACGGCGCCAAGCAGCGCGGCCAGCGCAAATGCGCCGGCGATGCGCACAAAGATCCTGTTTACGTGGTGGTGCGCGGTCGATTCAGCAGTCGTCGATTGAGCAGTCGGGCTAATCCGTTGGGGCCCGATCCGTGGGGAATGGAAACGCCGCTTCATGGGAACCTCCCATGGGTTCGAACGCCAAAAGTCAGACCGTACCAGGCAGACCTTACTAGGCAAACCTTAGCTCCATTCGGGGTGAAATGGCAAATACAGGGACCAAGGGCGCAAGGGAACAAGGGACCAAGGGAACGAGAAGACGGAGACCACGGGACTAACGGACTACGTCGCGTTTGTAGCGCCGGTCTCCCGACCCGCACACGTTCTTCCGCGCGGCCCACGAGTAGAAAGCCTGCCCCGCGCGGAGTTTGCGCGCCGGTTCGCGCTCGACCCGCGCGCCTTTTGACGATTGGGAGCGGGACGCCGCCGTCCGGATCGCGTGGCGCGAGCTTATCTGACGGTGATTGTCCGACATCCAGAGGCGGTGGCGAAGACGCTGGCTAGCTGAGTCGTTACGCCCGGTAGCCCCAGTCGTGAGACTGGGGATACCCGAGCGGCTGCGCGCCGCAAGCCCGCAACGCGGGCGAAATACGGTAGCCCCAGTCGTAAGACTGGGGATACCGGAGCGGCTGCGCGCCGCAAGCCCGCAACGCGGGCGAAATACGGTAGCCCCAGTCGTGAGACTGGGGATACCGGAGCGGCTGCGCGCCGCGAGCCCGCAACGCGGGCGAAATACGGTAGCCCCAGTCGTGAGACTGGGGATACCGGAGCGGCTACGCGCCGTAGCCCGCTTCAGCGGGCGTAAGAACTATTGCCAGATATACCGCTCGTCGAACTCCACACCGTGGTTCCTGAGCAGTTTCAGAAACTCCTCCTGAAACGAAATACGCCGGTGATGCTGTTCCTGGTCCTGAATGTAACGAATCACGGCGCCCCGCCTCGACTCGCTCACGCTGAATGCTCCGTATCCGCCTTGCCAGGCGAACGCACGCCGCTCGGGCCATCGCTCTTTCGCCCATCGCGATGAATTTGCCTTCACCACGCGCAAGCAATCGGCTACTGCAAGATCGGCCGGCAGGCGCGCCAGCAGGTGCACATGATCGGCGGTCCCACCAACCATAATGGGAACGGCCTCAAGCCCGCGAAGAATTCCGCCAAGATAGGCATGCATTTCGGGACGTAGGTCGTCGCTGAGCAATGGCGCGCGGCCGGAAGTGGAGAATACGGCGTGCACGAGGATGCTGGTGAAGGTGTGCGCCATGCTTGCTTCCTTGCGGGGCTGGGATCACAGACCCTCACCCTTATACTCCATTCGCAAAATCTGGGCGCGACGCTCTTTCGCCCGCTGAAACGGGCTACGGGCGATGAGGGATCCGCAAAGCCCCCAGTCTGGCAACTGGGGCTACCATCTGACGCCCGCTGAAGCGGGCTAAGAGCGACCGGCTACCGGCCACCGGCTACCGGCGACCGGCTACAGGCTATTGACTGTTTCGCTACCAACTACTGGCTGACAATCTACCGGCGACAGCGCGCAAGAAATCGCTTTCTGGCATGCAAAAACACGCTCCGAAGCCCCTTTTGACGTGTTTATGGGTAATTCTCTGCAACCCTTTGCTCTTATTTGGTCAATTCTTTGGTTACAAACACCCCTCAAATGGTCAATTTCACGGTTAATGTCTGAAAGAATCGCAACCTCTCAAGCGAACATTTGGGGGGCAAGTGACACCACTTGAGCGAACATTTGGCCGGGGTTACGCACCATCTAAACGAACATTTACGCGTATTCTAAATGACTTAACAAGACACCCCACCCCGCACGCAAAGAATGCAGGTTTTTTCGACTCATCCTCCGCACACTTCACACTCACACTCACACTCGCACTCACCCTGTCTTCTCCGTCCCTGTCTTCTCGCTCCCTTGCTCCCTCGCTCCCTTGCTCCCTGTACTTTCGATCTGTACCAGCGTCGGCGCGGCCGGCGCAGCCGGGCCCATGGCGGCTTCGTGCTGGGCGCGAGCGATGGCATCGAGATCGACGGGGATTCCGCCGGGTACGATCACGGGAGCGTTGTAGCGGTAGTTGAGGTCGCGGGTGACGCGGAAGACCACAGGCAGCGCCGCGAGGAGCACGAAGAATGTGAGCCAACTGCCATCGAGCCCGAAGGCTCCGCCGGTGAGCCAGAACGAGCCCATGGGATCGCCCTGCACCACAGGGGAATGGCTGGTGACGCCGCTGATGGCGAGACCGAAGAGCAAGGCGCGGCTGGCCTTCCAGGCGAAGTTGAGACCCCAACTGAGCCACAGAGCGCGGGTGCGCACATAGCACGCGGAGAGGACCAGCCCGAGCACGACGGAGACAGCGAAACTGGCGTGGCTTGCGCCCGGCAGTAACGCCTGCAAAATGGCATAGATGGCGGCAAAGCCCAGTGCCGCTCCCGTGGGCCCGACGGCGCGCTCGAAGCGCTGGAAGGCGTAGCCGCGGAAGGCGATCTCCTCAGCCAGAGCGAACAACGCGAAGTAGGCGGTATCGGCCACGAGCCAGCCCCACGATGCGGCCTGCGGAGAGAACGAGATGGCGATGCCGCCGAATACGGTAAGCGGCAGGACGCAGACCAGGGCGATGGCCCAACCAGTTGCCAGTCCCACCCCAAACTCGCGCGGCCAGCCGGAACGCCGCGGCAGTCCCTGTTCGCTGATGGGGTGCGCCTGGCGGTCGAGCCAGAAGCCCATGGTGGCGTAGCCGATGAGCAGGAGAAAGACCAGCATGGCCTGCTCCACCAGCGGAGACCAGGCATCGCCGGCAAGCCCGTGAGCGCCATGGAAGGCAAGCGACCGGGCGAAAAAGAAGTAAAGAAACGCAGCCAGGAATTCGAGATAGGCGCGCAGCCGTCCGCCGGCGTAGACGGGTTCGGTCATGCGGGCCTCCAGCGCGCAGCACGGGCGTAAGTTGCGGCGCGATGTGAGGCGCGGCGGGTCGCGTCTGGTAGGCCGCGGAGATTCGCTTGGAGTTGCCTCATGACTATGGTTTGGACTTTCCAGCCGGGAAATCAGCTTTGCGTGTAGAACTGTGCAACGTTGCGGAATTTCTGCTGCCGCTCTGCTATGAGAGCATCGATGGGCGTAGCCCGAAGTTCACTGAGGTGCTTTTTGAGCACCGTGCCGAGCAATCCGGAGCCTGCTTCGCGATCCGCGTGCATGCCACGCGGCGGCTCGGGGATGATCGCGTCCACGCAGCCCAATTCCAGGACCTCGGGCGCGGAGACGCGCAGCGCCTCGGCGGCGAAGGCCTTTTTGCCGGCGTCATTCCACATGATTGACGCGCAACCTTCAGGCGAAATGACAAAGTAGAGCGCGTTCTCGAGAATCAGTACGCGATCGGAAACGGCGAGCGCCAATGCCCCGCCCGATCCACCTTCGCCGCTGATGACGGAGATGGTGGGCACGCGCAGCCGCGCCATTTCGCGCAGGTTGCGGGCGATGGCTTCGGCCTGGCCGCGCTCCTCGGCTCCCATGCCGGGATACGCGCCGGGCAAATCGATGAAACTGATGACGGGGCGAAAAAATTTTTCGGCGAGTCTCATGACGCGCAGCGCTTTGCGGTAACCCTCGGGATGCGGCATGCCGAAGTTACGCCGCACGCGCTCCTTGGTTGTGCCGCCTTTGCGATTGCCGATGAGCATAACTTCTTCGGCGCCCAGCCGCGCCATGCCGCAGGCCACAGCCTCGTCGTCGCCAAAGGCGCGATCCCCGTGAATCTCGCTGAAATCCGTGAAGATTCGCTCGATCAGTTCCATGGGGTAAGGGCGCTGGGGATGCCGTGCGCGTTCGACTCGCTCCCACGCCGGCGACACGGCCTGTGCCTGGGGATTAAGCTCTGTTTCGGGTTCGCTCATCAATAGTTGACGCCAATGGGCCCAGCCCGGCAGCCCTGTAGTGATTTTACAGGGACCAAGGGACCGAGCCACCCCAGCGGGCAAAAATCGCCCGCCGGGGACCCCGGCAGGGAACAAGGGAACAAGAAGACCCGGCCGAGTTGTGGCTTTTGACTGTTAGCTGTTCCCTGCTTTCCTGGTCCCTCGGTCCCTTGCTCCCCGCCTTATAGGATTCCATACTTTTCGAAGGCGGCTTTCGAGGGCATGCCTTCTTCGAGAGCTTTGCGAACCGTCTTCTCCTGGCGCGCTTTCTCGAAGGCGCGGGCGAGGACTTCCTGCTCGCCGGCGCGGGGAACGACGCAGACTCCGTCGAGATCGCCGAAAATAATATCCCCTGGCACGATGCGCGCCTGGCCGATCTGAATGGGAATGCGGAAGTCGATGACTTTGCCGCGAGGGCCCTGATCCTGCGCATAACTGCCGTGGGAGAAGGTGGGAAAGCCGAGAGCGAGGACGCCGCGCGTGTCGCGGGAGTAGCCGTCGACGACAGCGCCGGCCGCGCCGCATTTAGTGGCGCGCACGGTCATCAGCTCACCCCAGAGCGCATATCGCGGCGATGCGCCGGTGCAGATGTAGACTTCGTCGGGCTTGAGGTCGTCGAGCGCATCCATCATGAGACCAAAGGGACGGGCCGAGAGCGGATTGTGCGAGCCCCCGGCCGTATTGACGGATTCGTCGAAACAGTCGGCTTCAAGGACGGTCATGGCGCGGCCGCAGACCACCATGGAGCGGTCGAGAGGCACGATGGCGGGCGGCAGGAACTGATGCAGCAGACCCATCTTGTCCATGACATCGCCGATGACGGCGGAGAAGAGTTCGCGGCGCGCGGACTGAAAGGTCTCTTGATCGGATTGAGGCACAGATCGCTCTCCAAGGAAGAATCTTAGCAGCCGGAGCGCTGCGCCGATGATGTTCCTGTTGCGTGAGGCGCAGATGGTTACCGCGACTCGCCGGCATGGGCAGCGCGCTGGCTGGCGAGGCGGCTGATCTTGTCGCCTTCCTTCACCATCTCGTGCACGGCGAAGCCTTTTTCAGCGAGCGCGCCGGTGGGACAGGCCTGCACACACTTGCCGCAGGCGGTGCAATTGTGGGCGTGGCCCCAATCGTCCTTGAGATCGCTGACGATGCGCGAATAGATGCCGCGCGACGAGACCTCCCAAACGTGAGCGCCCTCAACCTCGGCGCAAACGCGCACGCAACGCGTGCAGAGAATGCAGCGGTTGTGATCGAGGACGAAGCGGGGATGGGACATGTCAACGGTGAGGCGGGGATTGTTGTAGGCGTAGCGCACATGCGTGACGCCGAGCGACTGGGCCATGGATTGCAGTTCGCAGTGGCCATTCGAAACACACGACGAGCAGATGTGGTTGCGCTCGACGAGAAGCAGTTCGACGGCCATGCGCCGGTAGAGAGTGAGGCGGGCCGATGCGGTTTTGATCGACATGCCTTCCTGCACAGGCGTGGTGCAGGCGGGCAGCAGGCGATCGGTGCCAGCCAGTTCGACCACGCACAGGCGGCATGCGCCTACGGCGCTGAGGCCTTTGAGATAGCAGAGCGTCGGAATGTACTTTCCATTGGCGCGCGCGGCGTCGAGGACGGTATCGCCTTCGTGCGCGGTAACCAGCTCGCCGTCAATGCGAACCGAGATGATTTTGGTGTTTGCCTTGGCTTCCATGTCTACCGGCTTTCCTAAGTTCTCACTTCATCTCATCAACTGCCACTGGGCGTGCCGCGCAAATCGCAGCGCAGACAGCGGCGGCACTCTTCCAGTGCTTCCTGCGGGGTGAGGTTCGAAACAACTTCCTGCTGCGACCGGGCACGCGCCGCGGCAGGCAACGAATGGGAGGTGTGACGGCGCGAGAGGCTGGGTTCCGGCGGTGTAGCGTGGCTGTATTCGAACTCGGGGAAGAGTTGCTCCCAGCGGGCGACGCCCGGCTGCTCCTGGCCCATCAGGCGCTCGTCGATCTTGCGCGCCGCCTGCTTGCCGCCGCTCATGGCGTTCGACATGTTGGAAGCGCCGGTTATCACATCGCCGCCTGCATAGAAGCCGGGACGGCTGGTCTCAAATGTGAAGCGATCGACCACAATGGTGCCTTCCTCCTTGAGTTCGAGTCCGGAGGCACGGCAGAAATCCATATCGAAGGTTTCGCCCACAGCCAGAATCACGCTGTCGCACACGAAGCGCTCGACCTCGTCGGTGGGGATGGGGCGGCGGCGACCAGATTTGTCGTACTCGCCGAGGCGCGTCTTCACTATTTCGATGGCCTTCACGCTGCCATCTGCGCCGCCCAGGATGCGATGCGGCGCAGCGAGAAAGACGAAGCGCACGCCCTCTTCCTCTGCCGCCTGGATCTCTTCGTCGATGGCAGGCATGTCTTTGCGCTCGCGGCGATAGAGGATGGTGGCCTGAGCGCCCATGCGCAGCACCGTGCGCGCGGAATCAATGGCCGCATTGCCGCCGCCCACGATGGCGACGCGTGATCCGACCGCGGCTTTTTCGCCGCGCGCGACAGATTCGAGAAAAATGAGAGCCGGGAAAACGTTCTTCAGCTCGGTGCCGGGCAAGTAAAGCCAGGACTCCTTCCAGGTTCCGATGGAGATGAACACAGCGTCGAAGTTGGTGGCGAGATCGTTGAGCGGAAGATCGAAACCGACGCGGGTGTTGAAAACGAATTTGACGCCCACGCCTTCAATGAGATCGAGCTCGCGGCGCAGCACGGCCTTGGGCAGCCGGTACTCGGGAATGGCGAAGCGCAACATGCCGCCTGCTTCGCTGCGCTCTTCAAGGACGGTGACGTCGTGGCCGAGCATGGCGAGATAAAAGGCCGCGGTGAGGCCGGTAGGCCCGGAGCCGGCCACGGCAATCTTGCGACCAGTGGGCGGGAGACGACGTTCGAGAAGCCGCTGGAGCATGGCGTCGAAACGATCGGATTGGAAGATGGAATCTGCGATGAGGCGATGCACCTCGCGCATATTCACGACTTCATCGAACGATTGGCGGCGGCACCGATTATCACATGGATGCTGGCAGACGCGGCCCGTCGAAGCGGGCAAAGGATTGTCGAGAATCACCGATTCGAAGGCGTCATCGAGACGGCCCTCGCTGTAGAGTTCGAGGAAGCGAGGAATGTTCATGCGCAGCGGACAACTGTT
>Ga0326727_10016185_pt1 | contig 15806 bp, 4 predicted proteins | sample MB2enrmetagenome_FD_207643 | JGI IMG/M metagenome (GOLD analysis project Ga0326727, IMG submission 207643) | Lab enriched peat soil microbial communities from McLean, Ithaca, NY, United States - MB29MY | ecosystem: Environmental > Terrestrial > Soil > Wetlands > Peat | place: USA: New York... | reverse complement strand
GTTCCGGTGCCTGTGCCGCTGAGCGAAATGGTCTGAGAGGCGTAACTGGGCGATGCTGCGTTCAGATTGTTATCAGTAAGTGCCAGTGAGCCCGAGTAACTGCCAGTGGCCGGCGGCGCAAACGTGACCGGCAGCGTGCACGCGCCGCCTGCCGCCAGTGTTCCCGGCGAAGATGCGCTGGAGCTGACCACGGGGCACGCTCCTGTGGCGCCGCTGTTCACGGAGAAGTACTGTGCGATGCTCGGATTGTTCCCCGTGTCGGGTATCTCGATGCTGAGCGCCGCGTTACCGATGTTTTCCGCCGTGACGGTTTGCGTCGCGTTCGAACCAACATTGATGCCGCCAAAGCTCAGGCTCGGCGGTCCAACATAGTTGAATTTATAAACGTTGGCAGTAGTGAAATCGGGCACATATAAGTTCCCGCTGCCGTCCATCGTCACATCTTCAGGAGAGCTGATGCTGCTGATGAGCGAGGTCTGGGCATACACGCCACCCGCCAGCGTTTCCTTGTATACCACGCCGCCCACACCGGAGGCATTGTGATCGTCGGCAACATAGAGGTTCCCACTGGCATCTACCCACACACCTACAGGTGAGACAAACGAAGTGGCCAGCGAGCTTTGTGTATAGTTTCCGGCAGACAAGGTTTCCTTATATACGGCGCCGGAAATCTGATAACTCGTCAATACTGTGACATAGATGTTCCCGCCGCCATCGACCGCGACACCGGTGACAGAGTTCAAGCCGCTGCCGATCGCAGTCTGCGTGTAGCTTCCGCCGGAGAGGGTTTCCATGTAGAGACCGCCCGGCGTGATCGGTATAGGGGACGCCAAAATCGCCGATATAGACGTTGCCGCTGCCATCTACAGCCACGCCATCCGGAGCGACGAAGCCGCTGGCGACGGTGGACTGGGTATAGCTCCCGTTCGACAGAGTCTCCTTATACACGTTACGCGCGACGAGATCGGCGACATAGAGGTTGCCAGCTCCATCCAACGCCAGGCCGACCGGGCCGCTGAAGCCGCTTGCGATCTCCTTTTGGGTGTACCCGGCACCTGAAGGCGTTTCCTCGTAGACAATGCCCAGGTCGTAGTCGGTGACGTAGATGTTCCCTACGCCGTCGACCACAACACCTTCGGGGTCGTCGAAGACTGCGATTGAGTTTTGCGTTCCAGGGAGGAAGGTGGTCTGCGGGCCAGATCCAGTGCCTTGAATGTAGCCGGTTGCAATCGTATTCCCGGAGCTGTCGATGAGAACCACCGCGCCATAGCGAGGCCCGGGGAATTTGGGCGAGAACGTCACATTGACGGTGCAGGTATTACCGACGGAATAAGAAGTGTTTACCGCGCAGGTTCCAGTTCCGGCATTGGTGAAATCCAGCCCAGGCGCACCTTTCGTCAGAACGGCTGTGCTTCCGAGCACCGCGGCGCTGGCAAAGGTAAAGGTCACCGACATGGCAGTGCTGGCGCTGCCGACATTCACATTTCCAAAACTCACACCTGGCGCCGAGGACACGGGGGATGTGTCCGCGTGGACCTCGGCTGTGCCGGCTTTCCAGTTCTTTTCCACAGCCTGGCCTTCAGGCTGAAGTGCGGGATGGGTGCTGGTCGCTCGATGCGCATGGTGGAAGCGGGGATTCTGTGCGAATATGGACAGAATGCAGCCAGCAGAAAGCGCCAGGAGCAACGCCGTCGCGGTCAAGGAGAGGCTGGCCCGACTGTGGATCGTGCCAGAATTGGGCCGATGTGGGCGAACCGCTCGGCGCGCGGCACAACCCGATTCGGCCCTTCCATCAACCTTAGAAAAGCAGCCGCGAATGCGGGCATGAAACGATTGGGCGGCTGCGTGGACGATTGAAACCCACATCGCAGAAAATCCTCCGGAAGATAACATCTATGTTACTAGTGGAACACACGATCGGTATGTGATTCGAGACTATAATTGGCCTCGATCCCAAACTGGCATCACTTAAGTAACCTGTAAATAACCAGGATGGAAGCGCCCCGCGAAGAATGACCTAGTGAAGATATCGAATCAGGCTTGCAAGCGCTCTCCCAGCGCCTAGGGAGAAGATATCTTCCAGGCTACCGATCTAACCAGCAATCCGGACGCAGGAAACTGAATTGCGTGCCCGGCGCCGATCGAGAAGGCGCACTTCCTGAGCCCGATAGAGTGTCAATCGGCCCCCGGGGAGGTCTATACTTCAGGGGCTCTTCTCCACTGGAACAAAAGTGCCAGTGACACCCGGCAGAGTGGAATCTATAATGTACCTCAATGAGCAATCTTGTAGAGGTAGCAATCATCGGCGCAGGACCCTACGGGTTATCCCTAGCCGCGCACCTTCGCCAGTGCGGGGTGTCGCATCGTATCTTCGGCAACCCCATGCAGACGTGGCTCACGCAGATGCCGCGCGGGATGTTTTTGAAGTCGGATGGCTATGCCTCTTCTCTCTACGACCGCGACTTCTCCTTCACCCTGAAGAAATATTGCGCCGAGAAGGGCATTCCGTACCAGGACCATTGGAAGCCCGTATCCCTGGAGACGTTTTCGGACTATGGACTCGAGTTTCAGCGCCGCTTTGTTCCCGAACTCGATACCCAGCTCGTGATGGAACTCAAGCGCACTGATTCCCACTTCGATCTGCTGCTCGAGAGCGGTCACTCCGTCGCGGCGCGCAACGTGATAGTGGCGGCCGGCATTAGCCACTTCGCGTACCTTCCTCCGGAGCTGACAGGTTTCCCTGAGGAGTGGGTAAGCCACAGTTCCCTGCACAGCGATCTTGCTGGATTCAAAGGACGCGAGGTCATTGTGATTGGTGCGGGAGCGTCTGCGGTCGACATTGCGGCTCTGCTGCACGAGGTAGGAGCGAATGTGCAGTTGACTGCCCGCCGGGCGGAGATCGACTTTCCCGTCCCACCAAAGAAGATCCCACGGCCATTCTGGGAAGAACTCCGCCATCCCACGACAGGGCTGGGCGCAGGCTGGCGCATGGTGTTTTGTACCCACGGTCCGCAGGTGTTCCATCTCTTCCCCATGGAGTATCGTCACAAGGTCGTGCGCCGTTTTCTAGGTCCAGCGCCAGGACCGTTCCTGAAGGAGAGAGTGGTTGGAAAGGTGCAGTTTCATCTTGGGTGCACGTTACTTGGCGCAAACGTCAGCGGCGGGCGAGTCAGCGTGCGATTGAAAGACGCAGAGGGCGTGGAGCAAACCCTGCATGCGGATCATGTCATTGCGGCGACCGGCTATCGCGTCGATCTGGAGCGCCTGGCGTTCCTGCGGCCCATCCTGCGAAGCGGAATCGCACTCGAAGAGAATGCGCCAGCGCTTTCGACGAACTTCGAGTCATCGGTTCCCGGCCTTTACTTTGTGGGTGCAGCCGCAGCGCCGAGCTTCGGGCCCTTGTTCCGTTTCGCGCTGGGCGCAAAGTACACGGCTCGGCGGCTCTCGAGACATCTGGCCAAAGCGGCGGCGCGTTCCGTCAGCCCGGGAATCCTGGAGAGCTCAGAATCCCGTTGACTCCACATTGAGCGGGGTGCGTGGGGATCGCTTGATCGAACAACAGCGAAGCTTGCGCGCGGAAGCGGAGCGGTTTCGTCGTGGGCCTAATATCCGCTCGATCCGGCGCGGCAAGCGCAGCATCAAAAGACGCAAAGACTCAAGAAACAGCAAATCGGGCCGATTAGCGCTAAGCGTGCCAAATGCAGATTGTACTTTTCGATCCGCCACTGCATCGCAAGCGGCTTGGCTATCAGCCTCTCCGGCAATTCATCCCACGCAATCGCCCGCAGAATCGAGGGCTTAGCAGGAAGAAGCCAAGTCTTTGGCGTTCGCAACCCGAGTTGCAGATATAAGTGATAGAAAAACCATTTGTCATCGAGTAATTCCTACTTATCCAGCATTGGGATGTCGTTTGTCCTGGAGATGGGAAGAACCGCTTGCAATAGCGCAAGAGACGAAGAATCGAGGCAATCTTGCCTCCCGGTTTATATACGCGCAACCACCTTTGGTTGCGCATCTGAGCGCCCGATATTGAACAGGGTAACCGAAAGCAATTAGGAGTGCATTGACCAGGAGTTTACCCGTGCAGTTTAGGATTGCCGCATTACCGGGATCGGATAATAAGCTGTGTGGGTTGAGCCGCGAGTTCTTTCGCCGCTTTCGAAAGGGGGCGCAAATCTATCGTGCGCAACCGGAGGAAGCTAATCTGAACGGTCTGTGCTAACTGAGTTTCCACTACCTCTGCGCAGCGTGTTAACGGTCGGCGCTACAGCTTTCGTTTTTCCGGAGAAGGCTTTCGCAGGATAGGCAGGGTTTCGCATTAGGAGGCGCTAGGGAGGAACCGAGCCGACCCTGCTTGGCGGGTAATTCAAGATACTCAAACGGTTGATCGAAATGAGCGCTCGTGCCGCGTTCCGCTAAGGAATAGTCACTCCGACTACGTTGGAGGGCGCACTCTGCACTCCGGAACTGTCGACGCTTTCCACCATGTAGTCGTATGTCTGCCCGCTCGTGACCGTGCTATCCACATAGGTGGTTGTGGTGACGACTGCCGCATTCAGCAGTTGGTAAGTCGAGCTGCCGCTCGGGGCACGATAGACATTATATCCGGCAACCGGATCGGCGGAGCTACTGGGCGCATTCCAACTTAGACTGACCGAGTTTGACGATGATGTGACCGTGAAACTCTGAGTAACTGGGCCGGCAGCGGCAAAGTCTTCGTTCCCGGCCTGGCTGGCGGTGATCGAACACGTCCCCGCAGCGACCAGCGTCACCGTACTCCCTGACACCGTGCAAACTGAGGTCGTGGTGGAAGCGAAGCTGACAGCAAGCCCGGAACTGGCCGTTGCGCTGACGGTGAACGGCGAGGCCCCATAAGCCTTGCTCGCAAGCGCGGCAAAGGTGATGGTCTGCTGCTCCTGTGCCACCGTAAAGCTCTGGGTCACGGATGTGGCGGCAGCGACATTGGCGTTGCCCGCCTGGCTTGCGGTGATGGAACACGTGCCCGCGGCCACCAAGGTTACTGTACTTCCTGACAGGGTGCAGATTGAGGTCGTTGAGGAAGCGAAGCTGACAGCGAGCCCGGAACTGGCCGTTGCGTTGACGGTGAACGGTGAGGCTCCATAAGTCTTGCCGGCAGGCGCGGCAAATGTAATGGTCTGCTGCTCCTGCGCCACCGTAAAGCTCTGGGTCACGGATGTAGCGGCAGCGACATTGGCGTTGCCCGCCTGGCTGGCGGTGATGGAACACATGCCCGCGGCCACCAAGGTCACCGTGCTTCCAGACACGGTGCAAACTGAGGTCGTGGTGGAATCGAAGCTGACTGCGAGCCCGGAACTGGCCGTTGCGTTGACGGTGAACGGTGAGGCTCCATAGGTCTTGCCGGCTAGCGCCGCAAATGTAATGGTCTGCTGCTCCGGCGCCACGGTAAAGCTTTGCGAAACTGACGGGGCGGCGGCAACATTTGCGTTGCCCGCCTGGCTGGCGGTGATCGAGCACGTGCCTGCGGCCACCAGCGTCACCGTACTACCTGACACCGTGCAAACTGAGGTCGTGGTGGAAGCAAAGCTGACTGCAAGCCCGGAGCTGGCCGTCGCGCTGACCGTGAAGGGTGAGGCTCCATAGTTCTGGCCGGCAAGCGCGGCAAAGGTGATGGTCTGCTGCTCCGGCGCCACAGTAAAGCTCTGGGTCACGGATGTAGCGGCAGCGACATTGGCGTTGCCCGCCTGGCTGGCCGTGATTGAGCATGTGCCCGCGGCCACCAAGGTCACCGTACTTCCTGACACGGTGCAGACGGAGGTCGTGGTGGAAGCAAAGCTGACTGCGAGCCCGGAACTGGCCGTCGCGCTGACGGTGAACGGCGAGGCTCCATAGGTCTGGCCGGCAAGCGCGGCAAAGGTGATGGTCTGCTGTTCCTGCGCCACAGTAAAGCTCTGGGTCACCGGCTGGGCTGCGGCGTAGGATGCATTGCCGGGCTGGCTGGCAGTGATGGAGCATGTCCCGATGGCGAGCAGGGTCACTGTGCTCCCCGAGACCGAGCAAACCGTTGACGTGTTGGACGTGAACGCAATGGCAAGCCCGGAGCTGGCCGTTGCGTTGAGGGTAAACGGAGCCTCACCGAAAGTCTGCGCAGCGGGGGCCGGGAATGCAATGGTCTGCGTACTCCCGGCGATGTTGTAGACCTGCACGTAGTCCAACCATACATTGCCGGCGGTGCTGCCGAGGAAGAACTGCATTCTGCCATCGGTTACGGTAGAAGGTGCAACGAATGAAGCCGTGTACAGTTGCCAAGTTGTGCCGACATTGATGGTGTTGTCGAGACCATAAATCGGATAGTCAGGAGCGCCGCCTTGCATCTGAATCTCAAACGATGCAGCCCCATTGGCCACCGCCCAGAACTGGACCTGGTAAGTCGCGCCTGCAAGCAGCGGCAGGTCGGGCTGTTCGAAATCCAAGTGCCAGTTGGCTGTGCCGGCCGAAGTGGTGGTTATCTCCGCGGATGTGGTCTCACCGGGCGCAGCAGTGGTCGAATCCAATGCCGCGGATCCGGCAACCTGGCCGTCCGCGGTGATGAGCAGCTCCCAGGGCGGAAGGGAACCGCTGGAGAAGTTGCCGTTGACGATCAGGTTTGACGTGACCAGGAAGCTCTGCGCAACCGCTGGGGCCGCGCTGAAGCTGCTGTTGCCGGCCTGGTTGGCAGTTAGCGTGCAGGTTCCCAGGCTGAGCAGAGTAACTGTGGCGCTACTGACTGTGCAGACCGAAGTGGTTCCGGAAGAGAGGTTGACCGGCAGCCCGGAACTGGCCGAAACGGTGATCGCAAATGGAGCCCCGCCAAGCGCCTGTGTACCCGGCGGCACAAACGTGATGGTTTGCGCGTACGGTATAACCGTGAAACTCTGCGTCACCGGCGTGGCAGGGGCAACGTCGGTGTCGCCGGCCTGGCTGGCGGTAATGGAGCAAGTGCCCCCGGTGATCAGCGTAACTGTATTACCTGAGACCGAGCAGACCAGAGGTGTGTCCGACGCGAAGCTCACGGCGAGTCCCGAGCTGGCGGTGGCACTGATGGTAAAGGGCGCTGCCCCGAGGCTTTGCGTGGCGGGAGCCGTGAAGGTTATGGTCTGCTGTGCAGACACGATGGAGAAACTCTGCGTGACCGGCGGTGCGGGGTTGTAGGCTGCATTCCCAGCCTGGGTTGCCGTGATGGTGCAGGTGCCAAGCGCCAGAAGACTAACCGCGCCGCCGGCCACCGTGCACACCGAGGCGGTGTTCGAAGCGAAGCTAATCGGCAGCCCGGAGCTGACCGTGGCAACAAGCAAAACGGGCGAGGCGGTAATTGCCTGATTCGCTGGCGGCGGGAAGGCGATGGTCTGCGGCACGCTCGCCGTTCCGAAGAGCTGCACGTCGTCGAACCACACGTTGCCCGGGAGATTGCCAAGCTGGAATTGGAGTTCACCCGCCGTCGAGGTTGAGGTGGCAATGAAGGATGTCGAGTAGAAGGACCATGCGGTATCGATGCTGATGGTAGTCGTTTGGCCATCGTCCGGATAGCGGGGGTTTGCGCCTTGCAATGCCACTTCGATCGGTCTGGCGGCGGTGTCGGCCTTGGCCCAGAACTGAAGCAGATAGGTGGTACCTGAATTCAATGGTAGGTTCGCCTGCAGAAACTCAACGTGCCATGTCTCCGTGCCCGCAGTTTGAACAGTGACGTCCGCGGATGAGTATCCATCCACAGAGGTGGTCGAATCCAATGCGTCGGTTGCGCTGACCTGGCCATCAGGGATGACCATCAGTTGCCAGGGCGAGAGACTTCCCTCGAAGCCGCCATTCGTGAGCAGGTTTGGGGCCACCGTAAAGGTCTGCGTGACCGGAACCGCGGGGGCATAGGTCGAATCTCCCGCCTGGCTGGCAGTGATGGAACAAAGTCCGTCGCTGACCATGGCGGCGGTTCTGCCGGTCACCATGCAGACAGCCGGCGAGTTGGACGCGAGAGCGACCGGGAGCCCTGATGTCGACGTAGCCGAGAGCGTGATCGGCAATTCACCGGTGGCTTGCTCCAGAGGCAGCGCAAAGGTGATGGTTTGCGGTGTGAACACCGTAAACGTCTCGGTCACCGGAGCGGCTGCCGCATAGCTGGAGTTACCTGCCTGGTTGGCGGTCACCGAGCATGTACCCGCAGCGGTCACCGTGACCGTACTGCCTGAAACTGCGCAGATGGAGCTGGTGTTGGAATTGAATGTGACTGCCAGGCCTGAGCTGGCCGTGGCCGAGAGTGCAAACGGCGCCACGCCGAGAACTTGATTGCTCAGCGCTGCAAAGGTGATGGTCTGAGGAGATAGAACGCTGAATGTCTGCGTAACCGGGACCGCGGCGGTATATGTGGAGTTGCCCGGCTGCGTTGCGGTAATCGAGCAGGTGCCAGTCGAGACCAGCGATACCGTGCTCGCCGAAACCGTGCAGACGGGCAGGCTGTTCGATGCCAGCGCTACCGGCAGGCCTGAGCTTGCAGTCGCTGTCAGGGCAAACGGCGCGTCGCCCAGCGTCTGATTGCCCGGCGACGCAAAGGTGATTGTCTGGTTGGGCGTTTCCCTCTGCAGCAGAATGCCGTCCATCGGGGCAAGCGTCACCGAGGAGACAGCCGCGCCGTTGTTGTAACGGGCCGTAGTCGAGTAGACATAGACCGCATCCGCAATCAACGGTCCCGTAGCGCCGTTGGTGAGTTGCAGGTACGGAGCGCTCGCCGCCGTCAAATTGACATTCGCAATGGTGTACCACTGGTCTCCTCCAGTGGCCGTACTCTGGTTCAGCGTGGTCGAGGCCAACACCGTTGAACCCGACATGACCTGATAGACCGCATCCTGGGTCCAGGTGCTGGCGGGCGGCGCGGCCGGCAGCCACACCTGGATCGTGTACTGCCCATCGGCGGGAATATTCAGGTTCCATTGCGCGACGCCAGCGGCGTCGTCGTTTTCATGCAGGGTGCTTTCCCAGGCGTGATAGTAGGGACCGGCGGCTTTTCTCCAACCGGTGTCAAAGGTGTCGATGATCCAGTTGCCGGTAGCTGAGAAACTCGAACTGGAGTCGTCGACGATGTATTGATAGAGGGGCGCCTGCGTACCCGTGAAGCGTTCAATGCCGGATTCGAGGTTGAACGTCTGCGTGCTCTGGGTTCCGTTCAGCAGTACGACGCCATTGCTGAAATCGCGGCGGTAGAGCCGCGTCGGCGCCCGAATGAACTGCACGCTGTCGATCCAGATGTTGGCCACCGAGTTGCCAAGCCAGAACTCCACCATGGCGTCGCTTGCCGTAGCGTTGGACAAAAACGAGACGGAGTAAAGGTTCCAGCCTGTCGACAGGGCAACGTTTGTGCTGAGCCCGTAGTTCGGATAGGAAGGCGCTCCACCCTGGCAGCCAACGCCAATCAGGATGTTGGAATCGGCCTTGGCCCAGAATTGCACCTGGTACTCTACGCCGGCGGTCACGGAAAGGTCGACCTGATTTAGGACGATCTGCCAATTGTCTGTGGAGGGAGCGGACACCGTCACGTGCGCCGAGGACATGCTGCCACCGGCGGAATTCGAAGTGTCGAGGGCAACTGTAGCCGCTCCTGCAGCGACTGAGAAATTCCACGGCGTCAGGCTGCCTGTGAAGCTGCCGTTCACCAGTTCATTCGGCCCCGAGGGCGCTCCCACCAGCGTAGCCGGGGTTACCGGCGATCCGAGACTGAAGTTATATTCGTCGTACCACCAGGCCACCGGCGAATTGGTGTCGCCGAAGTCGAACACCGAATAGCCGTTGTTCATCAGCGCGAATGCCAGCCCGAAGCGCATGTTCGGATAATAGGTTTGTGCAAACGTCGCGGTGGAGGCGAGCATGGATTGAAACGGGGTGTATCCATAGCCGTAGGCGATCTGGTTTGGCGGCGAGGACTGAATGCCCGAAAGCTCCGGCTGCTGGCCCTGCGTGAACCACTGCTGATAGGTATCCCAAAGGTTACCGAAGGCCAACGATCCTTCCCGAATGTCAACCGCGTCGAACGGGATCGTGTCGCCGTCCAGAACCGCCAGCGCACGGGGTTCCGCTGGCAATGCGCTGATGTGACCGGAGATATAGGCGGTTGGCGCCAACTGCTGGAAGGTCGTCAGCATGCTGTATAAGCCGGCGCTCCACTCCTGATCGAGCGTAACCGGATCGGTTGCCACGCCATTTCCAGCCGCGGAGATCTGGATCGGATTGCCGTTGCAGTCCGAGGTCATGTTCGAGATGGTGGTCTGGATATTGTCGAAGAAGATGCCGTTGTAGTTGAACCCGCCCTGCGTCAGCTGCTGCTGGGCATACTGGGCCATGTACTGCACGACCGTAGGATTGGTGAGATTCAACAGGTAATTCCCCGGCCAGTCGCAGATCGGGTTGCCGTTGATATCGAGCAGGAAGTAGCTGCTGGGAACGGCCGGGACGCCCTGCACGGTTTCGATCGCATTGATCGAATTCAGGATGGGGGTTTGCGGCGCCGCGCTTTGGACCGAGGAAGCGGCAGCTGCGGTGAAGGACGGAGCCAGGAAGAGTTGAACCTGGTCGGCTTCAGATGAGCTGATCGTATCGAGGTACTCGCCCCACCACACATTGGCAATCTGGGGAAATTGTCCGGTGGGCCCCGGCCCGGAAACACCGGTCGACGAGAGCGAAGAGTCTTCACTGGAACGATGGGGGCGTGCATTATCCGGCGTGGCCGAGCTTCCACTGGCCGCAGGATGGCTTTCTAATCCTGTGGGCTCCGCGGCATTTCCGCCATCGGTGGAATTGCAATCCCCCGAAGAGTGTATGCCGCAGTGCCCGGACGCCTGTGCCGCAGCCCGGCATGTGAAGACACTTAAAAAGGAAAGAAGGCAAAGAGAAAGGAAGATCTTATGTTTCATTGGTCTCGTTCCCCGGAACAACTCCAACCGTTCCGCCGACAATTCGGACCAAGCAAGCAGCGGCATTCGCCGCCCGCGGATCCCCTTCCCCCTGGATATCGGCGAATACTGAAAGTCAGCAGGTTACTACATAGAACTTAAGTAACACTCTGATCTGAATTTGAGTAATTCTTCTTTGATTACTATGCAATCTCCTCTGTTCTGAAGTCCAGCCTTAACTGGCTGATTTAACAATCGGTGGTTGATCCGAAGTTGTAGGCCATCCCCCAAAAGTGGTATGACATGACCCATTGAGCCGGATGGCAATTTCGGAAGAGGATTACCTCTGTGCTCGGCGCCATGAAGTGGGAAACCCAATCGCGGGCCGTCCTCGCGCGCTCACCTGGACAGCAACGTGGTTGGCCGCGCGCCGATCAGTCAGCAAAGTGGCTACCGGACGAACCTCACCGGACAACAATCTCTTTGGTTGGAAGGAAGGCAGGCGATCCCTGCCCATACGGCTGCGTAACCCCCAGCCCCGGGAACCAGCGCGCCGGCAATATGCAGGATCTGGAATGGAATGTTCATCCTGCACGGAAAACCGCATCGTCTCTGGCAGGGCGATTGAGCCGATTCAGGCCTTGACACTGATGAGGGCAGCAAGCTAAAAGTACGAGGGTAGGGCTGTCCCACTGTCGCCCTCGCGGCCGCGTCGTGCTCCACTTGGCGGCGTTCGTTGGGAGCCGCATCCAGCCTGGGTGGATTCGTGCATGGAATGGGGGAATCGGCCCACCGTCTTTTCCGTTTCCCTTCTTGATTTAAACGATCGATTCCGAGAAGAGTATGGCCACGCTTGAAAGTCTCGGATGGTCATGGGTTCCAACTGATCCAGGACGATTGAGCAGGAACCATGAGCAGCATGGATAGCGGAACAACAGTCACCCATATCGGCAAGTACCCCGTCCTGGGCATCCTGGGCGTAGGCGGCATGGGCGTCGTTTACCGCGGAATGGACAAGTCGGTGGGGCGCGAGGTGGCGATCAAAACGCTCACCAACGCAACGGAGGAACTTCGTCAGCGCTTCCTGCTGGAGGCCCGTTCAGGGGTCCTGAACCATCCCAATATCGTCACGGTTTACGATTTCGGCGAGCAGGATGGAAATCCTTACATCGTGATGGAGTTTGTCCCCGGCGATTCGCTGGAGAATCTTCTGCGTTCGGGACGGCAATTCTCTCTCATCGAGAAGCTGGGGATTGTTCACCAGACGTGTCTCGGCCTGGGGTATGCGCACCAGAAGGGCGTGATTCACCGCGACATCAAGCCGGCCAACGTCATGGTGCAGCCGGATGGAAACATCAAGATTGTCGACTTCGGCGTTGCGCGCCTGGAGAACCTGGCCGGCCACACCCGGACGGGCATGGTCATCGGGACATTTCACTATATTTCGCCGGAGAGACTGCAGGGCAAGAAGGCGGATGGGCGTGCCGATATATGGTCGGTGGGCATCATGCTCTACCAATTGCTCACCGGGCGTCTTCCTTTTCCTGGCGACGATCCCTCGGTCTTGCAACGCGTAGTCCGCGAGCCGCACGAACCGATTTCGAGCATCATCTCCGGCTATCCGCCGGCCCTGGACCAGGTGATCGACCACGCGCTGGCAAAGAGCCCAATCGACCGCTACGAGACGGCCGACGACATGGCGGCGGATATCGAGCTGATCAACGAAGGCCTCAAACGCGAGCACGTTACCGAGGTGTTGAGCGGCTTGCGGCCCCTGATGGAACAGCAGCAGTGGACCAGCGTAAGGCCGGTATTGCTCGATCTGCAACGGCTGAATCCGCAGAATGCGGAAGTGAAGAAGCTGCTCCGGGATGTGCAGGAACGGCTGGCCCGGAAACAGAAAACCGATCAGATTCGGCAACTGTTGGGAGAAGCCGAAGAGGCGCTCCTCTCGCAACGGTACGCGGAAGCAATCGAGTTCTACAACCAGGCCGCTGGACTTGACCGAACCAATCCCGAACTTGCCGAGAAGATCGAGCGCGTCCGCGAGTTGAAGGAGAAGACCGAAAAGGTAGCCCTCTTTCTTGAACAGGCTCGGGAGGCACGGAAGCGGAGCGAATACGACTCCGCGCGGGAGTTAATCGAACAAGCGCTGCTGCTGGATGGGAACAATCCCGAACTCCTGACCGAACGCACGAGGATCGTCCAGGAAGCCGAGCAGGCTGCCAGGGACCGCGCGCGTGCGCAACTCACCGATGCGGGACGCGGACAGCTCGTAAACCGGCAATACACTGAGGCTATCAAGAGCCTGCGCGCCGCACTGGAGCTGGATCCGACGGATGTCGAAATCCAGCAGATGTACCGGGAAGCGTCGGAACGCCAGGAGGAACAGCGGCGGCGCAAGATCATCGAGCAGATTGTTACCGAAATTTCCGAGTGCATCCTGGCGGAAGACTTCGAACGCGCTTTTGGGCTGATACAGCGAGCTTTGGAGCGTCTGCCCGGCGAGGCGGCGCTGCTGCAGTTGAAAACCGATGCCGAGACCCGGCAGCGTGAGTTGGCGGCAAAGAAGCTGATCGATCAAACCTCGCTGCAGGTGTACAGCCTGTTTCTCAGCAACCCGCAGGAAGCTCTGGCCCAGGTCAAGAGGGCGCAGGAGCAGTTGCCGGGAGATCCTCGATTGACGGCGCTGGAGGAACGGGTCGTCGCACAGATTCAAAAGGCGAACCTGGAAGCGCGGAAGACGCAATACCTGCAGCGGGCACAAGCGGCGATCGACGCCAGGCAGGTCGACCAGGCTATTCAAATTCTTGAATCGGCGACGGTGGAGTGCGGCGAAGGCCCGGACATCGGTTTCCTGCTGAACTATGCGCGTGAACAGAAGCGCAAGGGGCAGGTCAAGGAGACCGTGGCAAAGGCCATTCAGGATGCGCAGGCGCTGATTGCGGTCGGGAATCTGGAAGCCGCTGCCGCCCTCTTGCAGCCTGTGGCATTAGAAACCCGCGATCCCTCAGTAGATCAGTTGCTTCGCCAAACAGCCGGCAGCCTGGATGAGCTGAACCGGCGAGTAGACGCCGTGATGAGCCGGGCAACCGCCCTGAGTGAGACAGATATAGAACAGGCGTTGCAGCTTCTGCAGAATCAGCCAGCCGAGATTCAGGGCCATACGCGCGTACGTGAATTGTGCGCCCGACTGGACGCTTCGAAAGAGCGGGTGCGCCAGACCGCGGAGGCCATCCGCAGCTCCAGTGACGCGCTCGACCGGCGCGACTTGCGCAGTGGTCTGGTTGCGCTCCAATCGGTGCAGAAGACCTACGGCGACTCACCACAGCTCTCCTCGGCAATCGCTGAATACAAGAGTAAGCGCGCGCAACTTGCCAACGGATTGGCGACAGCAGCCATCGAGGCCGCGACCCAGGCCATCCAGCAAAACGACAAGGCTCGCGCCGCTGAGGCGTTGGGCCAGGCGAGCGATGCGGCGGAGTTTGCGGACGCTGGATTGCAGGCCAACCTGAAGCGCCTGACCAAGCAGGCTGGAAAAATCTCACCCGGCAAGCCGGCAAAGGCCGTCGCAGTTGCGGGTCCGGCCAAGCCAGGTGTTCCGCGCGCCTTGTTGTTTGGCGGCATCGCCGTTGTTGCCCTCGGGGCGATTGCCGCCGCAGTTTGGCTCCTGTGGCCCGCACCCAAGGTTCCCACGGGCGTTCTCGAACTCAATGCCACGCCTTTCGCAGAGGTTATCAGCATTACTTCGGAAAAGGGCAAAGCCCTGCCTCTGCCGCCCGGCGATCATTGGACGCCGCTTCGCCTTGATGACATTCCGCAGGGCAAATACACCGTTGCCTTCAAGGGAGCCGACGGCAGCATGCAGAGCCAGCAGTGTGAGGTCGCGTCTGCGGCGCAGCTCTGCAATGTTGAAATGAAGACGATCGACGACTCCGTGATCGAAGAGATTGTGGGAGGGCCTAAATGAGAATACAGAGATCCATTTGCGTCCTTTCCCTTCTGCTTTGGGCCGCATTGCTGCCGGCACAGAATCCCAAGGAAAAGCCCAAGCAGCAGGCCAAGGACCTGGTTGAACGGGCCAAGGGAGAGGATAGCGATAAGTTGAAACAGGTTCACGATCTGTGCGACGCATCGAAGCTGGAGCCGAAGAACAAAAAATACCTTGAAGCATGCAATGACGCGGTCACTCATCTCTACAACGACGACAAGAACAGGCTCGCCAATGCCAACGAGGCTTACACGGCGCATGACCTCGAAAAGGCGGAATATTGGCTGAACCTGGTAACCACGCTTGACGACAAGCTTTCTGCCCAGGCCCACGCACTCCAGGACAAGATCAAGGCTGACCGTCTCTACACGCAGATGAAGACTGCCTGGGACCGGGGCGACCTTGCGGGCGTGAGCGCAACCGCGCCTGGATTGGCCAATTCGGACTATAAAGCAGCTGCAGCGATTTACCTCGACGATGTGAACAAGTACAAGCAATACATGGATGGGGCGCAGAAGCTGGAGACGGGCAGCCCCGAGGAAGCGATCAAGCAATACGCATTGGCGAAGCAGCTTAACCCGAACGGCCCCGGCGATCCTGCGGGAAAGATCCAGGAACTGGTCAAGAGGAGGAGCCAGATCGTGGCAACGACTCCGCCTCCGCCGATTACCAGAAAGACCGGAACAGAACAGGAAAGAGACATTCAAAGGCAAGTGAGCAAACTGCTCAGCAGCGCACAGGATGCTGAAAAGCAGAACAACCTGCAGGACGCATTGGCCGATTATGAGTCAATCCTGAAGCTACAGCCCAATAATAAGGACGCGCAGGGCAACGTTGACAGGATTAACCAAGCCATCAAGAACAATCCGGCTGACGCCGCCAGGAATGAGCTCAAATCGGGCATCCGTTCTTTCTACCAGGGGCAG